>RCNE010001817.1_pt1 | contig 11555 bp, 8 predicted proteins | sample 2041361 | NCBI WGS metagenome assembly RCNE01 (sample SAMN09708229, study PRJNA481090) | Marine sediment metagenome, whole genome shotgun sequencing project.
TATAGTGATGGTGAGGTAGATGATGCCAGAAAAAAAGTTTATGAGACACTCAATCGTTGGCAGTTAGAAGTTTTTTTAGAATTTAAACCAATAATAAACGCCAGGTTATTTTTTCTTGCGAAAAGTAAAATCAACCTTTCCAACGATGCCTTTGTCGATGGTACCCACCCAACAGATTTGGGTATGGAGCAATATGCCAAAGCGTATGAAGAAGCCATTAGCCCGTTGCTACCCAAAGATTAGTATTTTTACTTATAACCCATTATGACATTACCAAACATGAAAAAATTAATTTTCTCATTCATTTTAATAGTATTCCATCTTTCTATTCTTGCTCAAAAAGAAGATAAAAAAGAGGAGATCAAACCCATACCCGACGCAAAATCATTTGTTACGAATCACCAAGGAGTGTTTGGAGGAAAGACCATCAACTACAAGGCAACTGCAAAAGAAACTTTTTTAACCAACAAAGAGGGAGACTCCATAGCCTCCTTTTGGTCGGTTGCTTACACCAAAGTTGCATCAGGTGATGTCACAAAAAGACCCATTACTTTTGTCTTCAATGGCGGCCCAGGTTCTGCATCAATGTGGTTGCATATGGGGTTCTTTGGTCCGAAGTTGGTTAAGGTAGATTCTGATGCAAAACAAGACGATGGTGCTGCGCCTTACAATTTAACTAAAAACGAACATGGCCTTCTTGACCTAACAGATTTTGTTTTTATTGACCCCGTAGGTACTGGCTATAGTCGATTGGTGGGAAAAGGAAAAGGGAAAAACTTTTATGGTTTAAAGGAAGATGTTGATTCATTTGCACAATTTATACGTACATGGGTGACCGAAAATGAACGCTGGTTTTCCCCCAAATATCTCGCTGGCGAAAGCTACGGTACCACACGTGCTGCCTATTTAGGAAAAGCATTAGAGGGTTCTGGTCAAAATATGGCCCTAAACGGAATGATTTTGATTTCTCAAGCTTTAGATTATGCCGGAAGCACTTCAATTCCTCACAATATGACTTCGTATATCACTTATTTACCCAGCATGGCTGCCACCGCTTGGTATCACAAAAAAGCGGGTCAAGATAAAAGTTTAGAAAATTTTGTAAAAGAGTGTAGAAAGTTCGTCTACGAGATTTATACACCTGCGCTTTATAAAGGAAATCTTTTGAGCGCTACTGAAAAAGATGCTATTGCAGAAAAGTTGAGTTATTTCATAGGTCTAGACAAAACTTATATTCTTCATTCTGACCTTCGCATTTTAATGGGGCGTTTTCAAAAGAAGCTTTTGGAAGATAAGGGACTCGCCATCGGCCGTTTAGATGGTAGATTTATGGGCGATGAAGCTGATAAATTTTCTGAGGGGCCACATTTAGGTGATGCTTCGAGCTATCAAATCAGCGCTGCATATACCGCTTCGCTTAATCATTATTTCGCATCAGAATTAAAAATTAAAATGAATAGACCGTACATTACTTCAGGTGGAGGTAGTAATTGGCGCTGGCGAACCGTGCCTGATAGTCAATATTGGGAGCCTATGCCTGTAAATACAGCGCCGTACTTGGGAGAAACTATGCGAAGAAACCCAGCCATGAAGGTTATGGTAGCTAATGGTTATTATGACCTAATTACCCCATTTTTTGATGCAGAATACACTTTTGCTCGAAATGGTATTGTCACCGAACGTGTGGAAATGTATTACTACGAAGGAGGTCATATGATGTACAACCACGAGCCAGATTTGATAAAATTATCGAATGATATTCGTAAATTTTTAACTTCTAACTAATTGACCTTTTGAGAACAATCTTTGCTATTTTAAATATCCTTCTGACATCCTTGTGTTCCTTCGGACAAAACCAGCCGAAACAAAATGAGGTGTCGATCGTCATTTTGGGCACCGTTCAAGATGCTGGCTCCCCTCATATTGCTTGTAAAAAGGAGTGTTGTAGCTCCTTATTTGATCATCCAGATGCTGAAAGAAAGGTTGTTTCTTTAGGATTAATTGATTCCAAAAATGAGAAAACCTTCCTTTTTGAAGCTACTCCCGATATCACCTCACAAGTCAAAGTATTAAAAAATAGTGCTTCTTGGGAAGCCAATGAACTACCTGATGGTACTTTCTTAACCCATGCGCATATAGGGCATTATACAGGTTTGATGTATTTAGGCAAAGAAGCAACGAATGCTAAAAAAGTGCCTGTTTTTGCCATGCCAAAAATGACGGCCTTCTTAACTCAAAATGGACCGTGGAGCCAGTTAGTTTTTAATCAGAATATCGCCTTAAACCCTTTAGAAGATCAGAAGGAGCATCAAATAACACTACAAGTAAAAGTGATTCCCTTTCTAGTACCCCATCGTGATGAATATTCTGAAACTGTAGGGTATCAAATTATTGGACCAAATAAAAAGGCGCTATTCATTCCTGATATTGATAAATGGGAAAAGTGGGAAACCAGTATCATTGCTGAAATCAAAAAAGTCGATTATGCTTTCTTAGATGCTACTTTTTATGATACTAAAGAAATAAACAACCGCGATATTTCAGAAATACCGCACCCGTTTGTTATGGAGAGTATGGAGCTATTCAAAAATTTACCTGCTTCGGAAAAAAAGAAAATTTACTTTATACATTTTAACCATACGAATCCGTTATTGAACGCCGAAAGCAAACAATTCAAAAACGTAATAGATAAAGGGTTCAATATTGCTCGAATTAACCAACGGTTCGATCTTTAAAAGAAAAGCCAATAATTTCCTTACTTTTAAGGAAACCATCTGTTTCAAAAAATGCGTTTCCGAAAATTAGCTCTTGCCTTACTCTCTATTATTTTAATTGCTTTTGTTTTTCTAGGCTGTGAATCATCCGAAGAAAAAAATGAGAAAAAAAAGGAATATACTACCTGGTCCTCATATTTAGGAGATTCTGGCCGAAGCCACTTCTCTACCCTCTCACAAATTACCAAAGAAAATGTCACCCATCTAAAAGTAGCTTGGTCTTATGAAGCGTCTGATTTTGGGCAAATGCAGATGAATCCTGTTGTTGTTGATAGTATTTTATATGGAGTTACTGCCGCATTAAGAGCCGTAGCTATTCATGCAGAAACTGGCGAAGAATTATGGAAGTTCGGTGATTCCTTACAAATGGCAGGTGCTTCTAGTCGTGGAGTTTCCTATTGGCAAAAGGGGAATGACAAACGCATCCTCTATGTTGCGGGCTCCAATTTATATGCACTAAATGCCATTACTGGCGCTCCGATCGCATCTTTTGGCGATACTGGAAAAATAGACTTACGATCAGGAATGCCGGTTTCAGCAAAAGACAAATTCGTAAGTTCAAATACGCCAGGCACCGTATACAAAGACCTCATCGTTATGCCGTTGCGGCTGTCAGAAGGTGCAGATGCAGCGCCCGGCGATATTATGGCTTTTAATATCCTTTCAGGAAAATTGGTGTGGCTGTTTCATACCATTCCACATCCGGGTGAAAAAGGTCACGAAACTTGGAAGGACTCCACAGCATACAAAAGTCCGGTCGTGGGCGCTGCTAATAACTGGGCAGGTATGGCTGTTGACGAAGAAAAAGGCGTCATCTATATTCCTACCGGGTCCGCTGCTCCTGATTTTTATGGCGGCGATCGTTTAGGGAGTAATTTGTACGCCAATTCTCTGGTAGCGCTAGATGCAAATACAGGCAGTTATAAATGGCATTTTCAATTTACTCATCATGATATTTGGGATAGAGACCCCCCAGCTCCACCGAATCTTTTAATGGTAGAGCGTAATGGAAAAAAGATAGCTGCGGTAGCTCAAGTAACGAAACAAGGCTATGTGTATGTTTTTGATCGAATGACTGGCGAGCCTTTGTTTGATATTGCCGAAGTACCGATGCCAGCATCAACCCTCAAAGGGGAAGAGGCTTGGCCCACACAGCCCTTACCTGTAAAACCTAAGCCCTTTGCTAGACAATCAGCAGATTTAACAGAAACTGATATCAGTCCGTATGCAGAAAATGCAGATGAGTTATTTGAAAAGTTCAAAGCCTCAGACAGGCGCCAATATGCACCGCCCAATACAACTCCTAGCCTTTTGTTACCTGGGTATGATGGGGCGGCAGAATGGGGCGGCGCTGCCACCGACCCCGACGACGGAATTATTTATGTGAACGCTAATGAAATGGCCTGGAACTTACAACTGGTCGCTACTGACGATGTACCTATTGGGAGTGCTTTGGGTGCCTCTATGTATCAAAAATACTGTGTGAGTTGTCATCAAAAAGATAGAAAAGGCTTGGCGCAAAGCGGTTATCCTTCTTTAGCAGGCCTTCGGCTTCGCAAAGAAAAAAGCGAAGTGGCAGCTATAATTACCCAAGGAAAAGGGATGATGACTGGTTTTCCACAAATAGAAAAAAAAGAAATGGAAGCATTGCTTCAGTTTTTATACGACGAGATAGAAAAACAAGAGGTGGTTGACAATGCTAACTCAGACGACTACAAAGAACTATATAAACATACCGGATACCATAAATTTTTTGATAGTAATGGTCTACCCGGCATTTCTCCTCCGTGGGGAACCATGCACGCCATCGATTTAAATACCGGAGAGTATATTTGGTCTATTCCCTTTGGAGACACCCCTGAATTGGGGGAAGATGGAAAAGGTACCGGCTGTGAAAATTATGGGGGACCTGTAGTCACCGAAAACGGACTTCTATTTATCGGAGCTACCAAAGATGGCTATTTCAGAGTTTTTGATAAACATTCGGGAAACTTGCTTTGGGAATATAAATTACCTGCTGCAGCTTTTGCCACACCTGCCATGTACGAGGTCAATGGCAAACAATATATTGCCATCGCCTGTGGAGGTGAAAAATTAGGAACCGAAAAAGGAAACCAAATAATCGCTTTTGCCTTGGAATAGGATTTTACTCGCTACATGGAATCTCCTTAAACTTCCCGCCATCTCGAACGGCCATCTGATAATCCTTGATTTTTTTATCCAAATCGAAGTTTGAAAAATCGTAATCTGGCGTATATAATACCTTATCCCAGTAATCGGTTTGGGGTTCTTTGACTCTTAAATCATTGGTTTGTACCATCCAATCTTCAAGTTCGCTTCTAAGCTCTTTTAGAACTCCTTCGTACTTTGCATTTCCTATCTCGTTCTTTAAATTATAGGGGTCCTCAGCCAAGACATACAATTCTTCCGAAGGTCTTTTGCTGAATGCCAAATTAAAGTAATCTTTATCAGAAGGTTTTCCTTCCATCTTCATGATTAAGAACTTCGAAATAGAGTTGTCCACATCTCCATACTGCCCCACCGAAATATGAGCGTTTGGTTCGCCCGCCGGCCAGCGATCCGATTCAAAATTTTTCATGTACAAAAAATCCTTGGTCCGAATCGCTCTAACAGGATAGCTTAGATCGCCCTTTCGCACATTGGCATGACGCTCTCGCTCCAAAAAGACCTTACTTCTATCCGAGGTCGAGCCTTCTGAAGAAAATAATTCTAGTAGGCTGTTTCCACTAAACTCTTCAGGAATGACGAGTCCTGCAGCCTCCAAAAAAGTGGGTCCGAAATCCACGAAATTCATAAAATCGCCAATACGCTTTCCTCCTTCGATATGTCCTTTCCAATACATGGCCAACGGCATTCTTGTTCCATAATCATACAAGGTAGCTTTTGCTCTAGGGAACGGCATTCCATTATCACTAGTCATAACTATAATCGTATTTTCTAGTTGCCCTTCTCTCTTCAATCGGTCAATAATTCCACCTGATTCTCTATCAAACCGCTCGACCTCATAATAGTAATCCATGATGTCGTTGCGAACACAGGAAAGGTCAGGAAGAAAGCCTGGGACTTTGACTGTGGTTGGATCCATTCCCGTTCTAACTCCAGTATTCGTTTCATAGGTGCGATGTGGGTCTTGACTACCAAACCAATAAACAAAAGGCTGTCCTTCCTTTTTATCCTTTAAAAAAGCATCAAAATCTGCGTAATCTTTTCCCGCAGGATTGTGCTCATAGCCACCAGCTTTAAAATCACCAGGTGCCCAGCCCTTTCTACTTTTGCCTGTGTGATAACCCGCTTTTTTTAGCAGAGAGACCCAATTGGAGAATTTGTTTGGAATAACAGACCAGAGGTTTCCGGCACTTTCCATTTGATGCGGATACCTGCCTAAAAGAATGCTTGCCCTAGATGGCGCACAAGATGGTGCGGCACAATAGGCATTTTCGAAAAGAGCTCCTTCTTTTGCCAATTGGTCAAAAATAGGTGTTCGAACCGTTTCATCTCCATAAATACCCGCATGGGGATATGACCAATCATCAGCAATCATAAATACGATATTGGGCTGAGTTACTTCAGAAGTAATGGCTGTCTCTTTTTTGGTTTTGGATGCAGAAATGAGAAGTATTCCTAAAATAGAAACGAAAAGTATACTAAACAACTTTAGTCTGGCGGTTGGTGTTATCATTTTCATTGTTTAATTTTCACAATATTCTTCATAAATATAGCAAACATGGATAAAATAAAAGTACTAGTCGTCGGTTGCGGCAATATGGGAACCTCTCATGCGCGTGCCTATCATCAATTGGAGAGTTTTGAAATCGTTGGATTAGTAAGCCGAAAACCTGAAAGCCGAGAAAAACTATCACAAGAGTTAGGGGGCTATCCCACCTTTGGAGATTATCAAACCGCTTTGAATGAAACAAAACCCGATGCGGTTTCTATCAATACCTACCCAGATACACACGCTGACTATATTCGTGCAGCTTTAAACGCAAACGCGCATATTTTTGTGGAGAAACCTTTAGCCTTAACTGTTGAAGATGCGCAAAGCCTAGTCGATTTAGCCTTAGAAAAGGACAAGAAAATGGTTATAGGATATATTCTACGGGTGCACCCTGCTTGGGCGAAATTTGTTGAAGTGGCTCGTTCTTTAGGCAAACCATTAGTGATGCGCATGAACCTCAACCAACAGAGTTCTGGCGACAATTGGTATACGCACAGACAACTCATGAATTCGATGTCACCCATTGTAGATTGTGGGGTTCATTATGTTGATATCATGTGCTTGATGACCCAATCAACCCCCATTAGTGTAAGTGCTATTGGCGCTCGCCTTTCTGATGAAATCGATGCTAAGATGTATAATTACGGGCAATTACAAGTCCGTTTCAAAGATGGTTCTGTCGGGTGGTATGAAGCAGGTTGGGGGCCTATGATGAGCGAAACTGCCTTTTTTGTAAAAGATGTTATTGGTCCGAAAGGCTGTGTTTCAATAGTTGATGAAGCCAAAGGAGGTTCTGATAGTGTGGATGATCACTCTAAAACTGGCGCTTTAAAATTACATCACAGCACTATCGATGCTAGTGGAAATTTTTCAAAACCCGATGAATTTATAGACACCTCAGACGAACCCGATCACGACGGACTTTGCCTTTTAGAGCAAGAATATTTTCTAAAAGCAATTCAAGAAGATATAGATCTCAATGATCACATGCGCGATGCAGTAAATAGTTTGCGCATTGTCTTGGCGGCAGATGAATCTTTTCGAACAGGGAAAACGGTTGAATTATAACGTCTTTGCGAGGAAATTGACGTTAGGCAATTGACGTGGCAATCTGTCGAATCATAGCTACGATAATTCTCGGTGTTCCAAACAAACAGATTACTTCGCTTTGCTCGTAATGACGTTAAGTTGATGCATTTTAAAAACTCCCCTCCTTTTTCAAGGAGGGGAATGAATTTCCCGCCAGCTGGAGGGGAAGAAAGGGGTGGTAAAACCCGAAGTTTGGGTTTAATAATTCAAGTGGGCTGATTAGGAATAAGGCTTGGGCTTTCACCCCTCCGCTTTTCCACACTAAAGTGGAAAACAACCTCCCCTTGAAAATAAGGGGAGGAGCTGACAATCTTCCATTCTTAAAAAAGAACTTACTTTGTAAAATTCAGTTTATTTGGGAAGTCTATTCTTTACTAAAGCAATTTGGCCCATATGATTGGCTTGATGCTCCATTACGTGATACCAAGCCCAATGGTAATTCATGTCCTCATCTACCCCTGATGCAAACCAAGCATCATCTTTAGTCTTCAGGCCTGCCAAGGTTTTTTGTCGTATCTCATTCCACAAGTCTAAGTAGTGTTGAATAGGTTTTTCTTTCAATAGTGGTTTTGAGGTTTCGTTTAATCCCCCGGCTACTCCTAAGCGTTCTTGTTCCTCGGGAGTCCATTGGCGATTTTCTAGGGTTTCAATTTGGAAATAGCCTTCCGTAGAAACTAAATGCATAAGAAGTGCCCCAATACTATTCGCTTTTTCATCAAATTCAAAATCGGTTTCCGTTTGGTTCAAATCTTTGACTTGTTCTGTTATTCTATCCTTTAAATCCTCCAACATATAAACCATTATTCCAATATTGGGAGAATAGCCTTCTTCCGGTTTGATTTCATATTGGGCAGAACCGATTGTTGTTGTTAGAAATACGAGTGCTAAAAATGTTTGTTTCATAATCTTGTTTTTAAATTATTGTAATTCTAAAATAGCTCTTTCAAGAACTTCGTCTTTGGTTAAATCATTCCAATCAAATAAAGCTTCGATATCCGCAGGAACTCCATTTTCATAATCCGGACTTTTATCAAGCGTTAAGGCCTGTGTAATAGAGAAACGATAAAGCCATCCGTTGGGTAATTGTCCTCCATTGGGTAAGCCAAGTCCGCCGCCGGTAGTGTCACCCATTAATAGAATATTGGGTATAGCTTTGGTGGCAAGTGCTGTAAAAGAACCTGCGCTATACGTGCCTCTGTCTATTAACATGATGACTTTATTAGTATATCGTATGCCGTCATATGGAGAAACATAAGCGGGTTCAGCTTCTGAAAAATCGTTACGCCCTGGACCATTTTTAATACGTGAATAATTCGTGAGTGTTTTCTCTTCAACGAAACGACTTAGAATATTAAAAATATCGGTTACCTGTCCTCCCCCATTTTCTCTTAAATCAATGATTAGTCCCTTGGTATCTCTATATCTGTTCAATATAAAATCGAGATTCGTGGCGTTAACCCCACCAGTAAATGAACTAAACCGTATATAGCCTATCTCCTCATTATCCAAAAAATCATGTGCAAAAGGGCCAGAAACATAATAATCGCGGTCTAAATAATTTTCTCGAATTAATCTGCCATAAAAATTATCTTGACCCAAGAATTCTGTGCCAAAAAAGGAAACATTAAAATTTGAAATTAAGTTCACATGATCATCTTCCAAATCCGTTAGCATTGCCCCCAATACGTTGAATAAAGAATCTTGTGACATGTCATCAGAGAGCATCGCTGCGTATTCCGTTTTTTTAGCGTCCCAATCGATATTCTTCAAATCAAAATAAGAGTACTTCTCATTACACTCATTCCATAAATATTCAAAATTCTCTTGCGGATTTGTACTTGCTAGGTCTTCTTCGAAAAGTAATTTTTCACAAGAACTAAAACTAAGAATCAAGACTAGTACGGTGGGTATTATTATTATTCTCTTCTTCATAATCACTTCTATTTCGTGTTAAACAATAAGGTGACTCTAAGCGCGTGTTGCGCCATTTCAAAAGTGTCAAAATCACCGCCTGTTTTATAGGCATCCCACACATAAGACAGCTGTATAGCATTCGTCGTTTTTCTTGAATACAGCGTATAATCTATAGCGCTACTAAGTCGATACCCTGAAAATATATTGAATTGATACCCGTCAAAGGCATCATCTTCGTTTAACAAAAAAGCCTGACCTGAATAGGCGTATCCATTTCTATAGGAAGCATTAATTAACCCGGTGTTGAATCGGAAAGACAAGCTTTTTCTTCGTTTCTCAAGCGTATACTTAAGGAAGAGGAACTTTTTACTTCTAGTCTCTTTGCGACTCACATCTAAGGTGCCTTTAACACTACCAAAAAGTGTTGGAATCATCTCAAACCCAGTCGAATTATTCTGCAGGCTACTATTAAATCTAACATTGGTAGTTACATTCACCATACCACCCACTTTTAAATTAAACTTGCTACTGCTCCATTTCGGAAGTGCATACAATTCTGAATAATATAAGGATGGAGATATAACAATACTAGAGCTAGAGTGGTCATTGAAATTATTACCAAAAAGGCCTAATGCCAACGAACTACCCCATTCCGTTTCTCGATGTTCGTCCATACTAATAGAAAAACGAGAGGAAGAAATTGAAAGTCCAGAATAGGTAAGTGGCGAAGTAGCAAAATCTCTAAAACTACCTACTCCAAGCCCTAATATGGATATGCCACGATACTTTGGGCGATTTTCTTTTTGTTCTTTTTTAGACAGCGCTGCGTCATTCTGAGTCATGCCGAGTTGAGGAATTAAGAACAAAACCGCTATTACTATTTGAATTCTTTTCATACTTCGTGTAGACCTTGAGAACTAATCTTGTGCTCAAATATTTGTCCGAAAATACACCAAACTGTGGTTCGCAAAACATAACATAAACTAAGAAAATGTTAAAACCCAACTAAAAAAAAGTTAAAACTATGCCAGCAAGTAAAGGAAGTGTGTTTACCTAAATACAGCCGTCTGCGTTAAATCAATCAAATCTTTGTCCTGTTGTTTAAAAATGCGTTTTGTTCTCAAGTAGCGGTTCAGATTGTATTCATCATAGTTTTTAGAGCCTTTGTTCATACTGCTTACACGTACTTTACCTGAGGAATGAATAAATTCGTGATTACCGATCCACATGCCCACATGCACTACTTTTTCAGTTGTAGTTTCGGTGGCTTTTCTTCCGAAGAAAAGTAAATCGCCCTTTTGTAGGTTTTCAAAATTCCGTGTAGAATCAATATGTTTACCTGTATGTACTTGCTGGGAGGCATCTCGGGGAATTACCATTCCGTTTAAGAAATAGACTGTTTTGGTAAAGCCACTACAATCTACCCCTTTCGTTGAAGTTCCGCCCCAGAGATAGGGAACGCCCATGAGTTTTTGAGCCGTAGCAACTAATGTTTCGTTGGTGGCATTCCTCGTTTTTAGCCAATCGTTATATGGTTCCGCTTCATTTCTAGCTACATAGGCATTACGCCCATCAGGAAATCGAACGATATAGTGTTCATCCGTAAATTTTACAATGGTCAATAGACTACCCGCAGTTAAATCGGAAACAATCGAGGCGTCCTCATGTGGAGCAACATAAGCATGACCATAAGTTTCGGTGAATATGATTTTTTCATCACGGCTCCAATTTTCAGCCTTTTGTTCGTCAACCAATTCAAACCCTCCGTCATCTATCCATGCCAAATAGTTGTCAGGGGTTTGCACATAGTACCAATTGTCTTCTTTTTTATACACATTTACAATAGTGCCTAAGGTCGCTTGTGTTGCCAATTCAGAAGAATGCCCTGGATTACTTCGAAGATTCGCTACCGAAATATTAATAATACCCTTGGTGTTTTTTCCAAGATTAGCTGCAGGCAGCACTTGAATACTATCCGTAAAAGGGATGCTGTCAGCGGCTAAACGAACCTTTAGGGCTGCTATCGCCTCAGGTAAATT
>RCNE010001818.1_pt1 | contig 11550 bp, 8 predicted proteins | sample 2041361 | NCBI WGS metagenome assembly RCNE01 (sample SAMN09708229, study PRJNA481090) | Marine sediment metagenome, whole genome shotgun sequencing project.
CCACACGCATCTGTAATTCCCGCTCGTTCCTCGCTCCCGGCAATCGCATCGTCGCTTCGCTTTGGATGCTCTGCGGACTGCCGGAGGCCGCGAGCCGTTCGTCGTCCCTCCTCACTCCGGAGCTGACGAGTCCTTCAGGCCGCGGGGTCGCGCCTCACTTTCTCCTTTCTGTACGATCTGTGGATGATCGATCCATTCAGTACGTTCCGACTCGACGGCAAAGTTGTCATCATCACGGGTGCGAGCTCGGGTCTCGGCGCCCGGTTCGCGCGGGTCTGTGACGCGGCTGGAGCGTCGGTGGTGCTGGCGGCCCGTCGGCTCGATCGCCTAGAGACGCTTGCCGGTGAGCTGAGCAGCGCAATCGCAGTCCAAGCCGACTTTGCGACAGATGATGCTGCGCCGCTCGTGGTCGATGCGGCATTGAGCAGCTTCGGTGCGATCGACGTCGTGGTCAATAACGCGGGTATGAATCGAGCGGTCAAAGCAGTCGACGACACGATGGAAGGATTTCGCGACGAGATTCAGGTGAACCTCGTCGGTCCGTACGATCTGGCTGCTCGTTCGGCCAAATGGATGATCGAGAACGATCGGCCTGGAGCGGTCGTGAACATCGCGTCCGTGCTGGGGCGCGTTGCCGGTGGCCCATTGAACCTGCCGGGGTACGCAGCGTCCAAAGGCGGACTCATTCAGCTCACGCGTGAACTGGCGAGTGAGTGGGCGAGGAAGAACGTCCGGGTCAACGCGATTGGGCCTGGCTGGTTTGAGTCGGAGATGACAGCAGAGACGATGTTCAACGACGAGCGTGCGCATGAGTTCGTGAAGCGTGGTGCACCGATGGGGCGCGGCGGTCGTGAACACGAACTCGACGGAGCGCTCTTGTTCCTCGCAAGCGATGCGAGTAGTTATGTGACAGGCCAGACGCTCTTCGTCGACGGCGGTTGGACCATCGTTTAGGTGATGCGGCCCACACTACGCATTCGAGATTCGACATTCTCGATCATCGCGTGGTCGAGGGGAGTTCCACTCGGCGTGAAACGGATCTGATCGAGCCACTCCAATGCATCGTCGATCGCGAGGTCGTAACGTTCTGCGACAATTGCCGCCGCGCTGTCATCGATCATGAGTGCCGATGCCCGAGCTGAGGCCAGCTCGCTGACCGATTCGGCCAGACCAGCGTTGGCCGTGAGGAAACTCTCGCTGGCCACAACCGAAAAACTGGGCCACGGCGTCGAAAAGACGTCGATTCGATCGAACGTTCCATTGTCGACGTAGGGCTGGGTCATCGACTTGTTCCACAAAAACACGTCGGCTTTGCCCGCTGGAAGCGCCTCGAGCGCTCCGTCAAGGCCTCCCACGACGACGAAATTGTCATCGGACAGCGGCCAGTCGAGATCCTGGGCCATGACCCTCGACATGAGTTCGGAGCCCGACCCAAACCGCGAGATTGCGAATCGCGCCAGTGGTGATTTCTGATGTGGCAGCTCGGAGATCGTCCGAACTGGCCCGTCATGGCGGACGAAGACACCCCACTGCAACGGAGAATCGACCCACGCTCGCAACAACTTCGAAGGGTTGCCGTTAGCGATTGCCGTGATTGCACCCTCGGTGAGCGGTGTGGCCATGTCGATCTCGCCGTCGTCGAGCGCACGCATGATTGCACCCGTGCCTCCGGGAAAGTCGATCCATTTGGCGTCGATGCCGATGTGTGAGAAGAATCCGTCCTCGATGGCGAGTATCCAGGGAAGATTGAAGTGCTCGGGTACGCCGCCGATCCGAACCTGCATCAGCTCAATCCGTCGAGTGATGCCTGTGCCGCCGTCAGATCTGCCTCGGCTAGCGCCAACATGTCGCGGGTCTCCTGCACGAGGTGTGGGGGAGCGCCATTGACGTAGCCATCGTTGGACAACTTTCCGCGAAAGCCACCAACCTGCTTTGACTTCTGTTCGATGAGCTTGTTCAGCCGGTCGCGCTCGGCGTCGACATCGACGGCATCGACGAGGCCGGACAGATAGACCTGTGATCCCTCGAACGCCAGTGGTGAAGACACTGTGGGGCGATCTTCGCTGAGTTCGATTGCGGCCTCGAGGCCGGCGAGGGTCTCGACCAGTCCGTTTGCTGTCGTGATCAACTCGAGGACGACCGTTGGCGCGTGCAAGGTGATCCGCTTCTTTGGCACCACGTTCTGGGTCGCGCGTAACGTCCGGATGTCTGTGATCAGCTTGAACACCCGGTCGAAACCGGCAACGACGTCGGGGTCGGCGAGCGTCGGATCAGCGGCCGGCCAGGCGGCGCTTGCGAGCATGTCGCTCTCGGGGAGCGTCAACCCGTTGATCTTGCCTGTCTGCACCTCAGAAACGTGAGGCCACAGTGCTTCGGTGATGAACGGGCAGACCGGGTGCATCAGTCGCAGGGAAGCGTCGAGGACGGCGCCGAGAACGACCTGCTGTGTGGTGTCGTCGTCGATCGTCGGCTTGATGGCCTCAAGGTACACATCACACAGGTCTCGCCAGATGAAGTCGTAGAGCGTGTCTGCGTAGACGTTGAACTGGTAGCTCTCGACCGCGGCCTCAAGTGTTACGACGGTTTCTCTGAGTTTGGCTACGATCCATCGATCGATGAAGCGGGCGTCGGCCATGTCGACAGGCTCGGCGACCACTGTTTCGGTGTCGAGACGCGACAGCGCGAATCGGGTGGCATTCCATAGCTTGTTCGAGAAGTTTCGTCCGCCATCGAACTTGGTCGACGTGTTGCGAGCCAATGGAGCGTCTGTGCTTGCTTCGATCACGCCGGCGGCGACGCCATAGGCACTGACCATCTTTTTCGACGTGTCGCTCGGGCTTACCTGATCTGGGGCAGCGACGATGTGGCCGGCTTTGGTCGTGACGAACTCCGGCGTGAAGGATTCGCCGGTGTATGGGCACACCATGTCGATTGGCATCCGCACGTCCTGCGTGTCGGTGGTCATCTGCACAAGCGTGAAGCGCATCGCATCAGCGCCGTGGCTGTAGATGATGTCTCGCGGGTCGACACCGTTGCCGAGGCTCTTCGACATCTTCTGGCCATGTCCATCCATCACCATTGCGTGAATGAAGACATCCTCGAATGGCAGCTGGCCGTTCATGAAGTAGCGATTGAACATGACCATCCGGCTCACCCAGAGCGTGATGATCTCGCGGGCTGTGCTGAGAAGAGACGTGGGGTTGAACGCTTCGAGCAGACCTTCGGTCTCGGGGAAGTCCTCGGCGTATGGCCAACCCATGGTCGACATCGGCCACAATGCCGACGAGAACCAGGTGTCGAGTACATCCGGATCTCGTTCGAACCCGTCGGCTTCGAGCGCCGCGACCATTGCAGCCTCGTCCATTCCGTCATCGGTCCGGTCGCTCCGCTCGAGGGTGCCTTGCGGAGGCACACACACGCTCTCGACGATCTCGGTGTCGGTGACTTGGCGCACGGTGTATGCGGCACCGGCGGCCGTCCAGGCGTCACCGGCGTCGGAGGCCACGATGCTTGACGTGCGATTCCACACAGGAATCTGATGCCCCCACCAGAGTTGTCGGCTGATGCACCAGTCGCGGATGTTCTCGTGCCATTGCTGGTACGTCCGGGCATAACGATCCGGGAAGAAGGTCAGTCCGCCATCGCCGTCCTGCGCATCATTGAGCATCGACACATCGACGTCTGGGCGTTGTTCCGCCGTCATGGCGCTGAGGGCGGAACCACGGAGTCGCGGATCGGTGACTTCGACGTACCACTGGTCCGACAACCATGGCTCGATCGGAACGTGGCTCCGGTAGCTGTGCCCAACGGAATGGTCATAGTCGATGACCCTGGCGAGGAGATCGTGTTCGTCGAACCATGCGACCACTGCCGTGCAAGCGTCCTCACGGGTGAGCCCGATGAACGGCCGCGCGTCGTTGGAGACATCGTCCCAGCCGTACTGATCCGAGATGGACGCGTCGGCTGCCATGACGTTGATCGGCTCGAGGTCGTGGCGCAATCCAATGTCCCAGTCGTTGGGGTCGTGCGCAGGAGTGACCTTGAGAAAGCCACTCGACATTTTTGCCTTCGGGTCTGTGCTCTCCGGGTCGCCGATGACCACGTAGTCGTCCTCGATGATCGGAATGCGCCGATTCACGATTGGCAGCAGTACGAACTTTCCGCGGAGTTCGCTGGCGCGAGGATGATCCGGGTGCACGGCGACGGCGGTGTCGCCGAACATCGTTTCGGGCCTCGTAGTCGCCACCGTGACATGGCCGCTGCCGTCTTCGAGCGGATAGTCGAGGTACCACATGTGGCCAGCAACATCTTCCATCTCGACTTCGTCGTCGGAGAGTGCAGTGCCAGTCGCTGGATCCCAGTTGACGAGGCGTTTGCCTCGGTAGATCAACCCGTCTTCGAACAGTTTGAAGAACGCGTGGCGAACGGCTGTCGCGCACATGTCGTCCATCGTGAAGCGGGTGCGGTCGTAGTCGCAGCTGGCGCCCATCTCATTGAGCTGGCTGAGAATGACGGCTTCGTACTCGTCTTTCCATTTCTGTGTTTGCGCCACGAACGCCTCGCGTCCGATGTCGAGACGTTTGATGCCCTGGCTCAGCATTCGTTTCTCGACAACGGTTTGTGTCGCGATGCCAGCGTGGTCGGTTCCGGGCATCCACATGGTGTTGTGGCCGCGCATGCGGTGGTACCGAACCAGCACGTCTTGCAGCGTGTTGTTGAGGGCGTGGCCGAGGTGAAGGGCCGCCGTGACATTCGGGGGTGGGATGACAACGCTGTAGGTTGGGGTGTCATCGCCGTCGGGCCCAGGGGTTGCGTGAAAGGCCCCCGACTTCTCCCAGAGCGCGGAGATTTTCGGCTCGTTGTCGGCCGGTACGTAGACCTTCGCAAGTTCAGGACGTGTGTCACTCATGAGCTAGCAAGGCTACTGGTGTGACCTTGCTGGCCGGTTATGTGGACGGTCGAAGCCGAACGGCTTAGGCAGCGTTACGGGTGAGCGCCAAGTTGTCGATCTCGGCGGCCAATCGTGGGCACTGATCGAGAAGTGAACTGAACTCGCGCCGGCTCATGACGGAGAGGGTCAGTTCGTCGTGTGCAACGAGCGATGCGTTGCGTGGTTCTCCAGTGAGAAGTGCGAGTTCACCAAGAACGGTGCCTGCGCCGACGGTGGCGATGGTTGTGCCATCACGGATTACGTCAGCGGTTCCGGAAAGGACCACAACGGCTTCTTGGCCGACGGCGCCTTCGGTGGCGAAACGTTGTCCTGGCTCGATGATCGCGACGGTGCCCATTTGACTGAGAGCAATCATTTCGTGCTCAGAGAACGTGCCGGTCAGCGACTGTTCGATCAATGGGGTGATGCGGTTTTTGCGGCGTGGGTGAAAGAGTGACATGAGATGTCTCCTCGGCATTTGGGGGGATGTGAAAAGCGTATGCTTTGGTAACCCCATGTTCGGCACCTTTGTGCCCGGTGCCGCACGTGTCATTGGGCACGCATTGGCGACATTGCAGTACCGTTCGCCGATGGTCAAGAAGTATGTCGGACGGTCGATCGGTCGCCCAGAGGACGCGTCCTTCCTTCGTGGAACGAGCATGTACGTCGCCAATTTCGGGCCGGCCCGTGCCGAGGCACTCGCTCACGTCGCATTCGTCCGATCGCCGTTCGCACATGCGCGGGTTCTCAAGATCGACGTCGCGGGGGCCCGGACGGCCCCGGGCGTGCTCGCCGTCGTAACTGCGGCTGATCATCATGTGATTCCGCTCGGTGCGTTGGTCGCTGACAGCTTCAGTCCGAGGTATGCCATGCCACTGCTCGCGGAAGGGACCGTGCGGTATGTGGGTGAGCCCGTTGTTGCGATCGTTGCCGAATCCGAAGCAGAGGCAGTTGATGCTGCTGAGCACGTGATCGTCGATTGGGAACCTCTCGATGTAGTGATCGACGTGAACGACGCGCTCGAGGACACCGTCGTGCTGTTCAGTGCAAACCATCGAGCCCGCTCTCGGCAGGGTGATGATGGGGCTCCGGCGACCAACATCGTGGTTCACCACCCGGCAGAGCACGACGAGTCGTCATTCAGCGGAACCGTCGATGTGCAGCAGCGGTTCTGGAACCCGCGCCAGATGCCGGCCCCGATCGAGCCATATGCCGAGGTGTGCACGTGGGATGAAGCGGGGCATCTCCACGTCCAGGCCGCGACACAGCGACCGCACGGCTTCCGTGATCAGCTCGCATCGTTCTACGAACTCGACCCGGCGCACATCCACGTGACGGCACCCGCTGTTGGCGGAGGGTTCGGAGGCAAGGTGAGCCGCACGGCAGAAGAACATGTTCTGCCGCACCTCGCACGTGTCGTCGGACGCCCGGTTCGTTGGGTGCAGACCCGCAACGAGTACTTCCTCGGTGCCACACATGGGCGCGGTGAGCAGATCGACTTCCGGCTCTCAGGAACAGACGATGGAAAAATCGTTGCTTTGCGGGGGGAACTGGTGAAGGACAGCGGGGCCTATCCGGGCGTAGGCGCAACGTTGCCGAGTCGATTCACCGCGCCGAGTGCGAGCGGGCCGTACGACATCCCCCATGTCGAATTTTCTGCGCGCTCGGTGCTCACGAATGCCCCCTCGATCTCTGCATTTCGTGGCGCCGGCCGCGCGCCGTACATTGCCGCGCTCGAGCGGTTGATCGACATCTATGCGGCTCGGATCGAGATGGATCCCGCAGAGGTGCGGCGTCGGAATCTGGTCCGTCGAGAACAGATGCCCTTCACTGCAGTGACCGGTGCAACGTACGACGAGGCCGACTATGTCGGCGACCTCGACCGGGTACTCGGCGAAGTCGGATACGACGAGTTTCGTCAAGAACAGGCACGACGGCGCGAGAGCGCTGAACCGTGGCAACTGGGTATTGGGATTGCCGCATATCACCATCAGACCGTTGGTGCCGGTGGCTCCGAAGAGGCGAGGGTGGAGATCACCCCAGAAGGTGGAGCGATGGTGTTCACCGGGTCGACGTCGCAGGGCCATGGGCACGATGTGACCTGGGCGCAGATCGCCGCCGACGAGCTAGGAATGTCGATCGACCAGATCACCGTGCACGAGGGTTCGACATCACACACCGCGACCGGGGTCGGCGCCGTCGGTTCTCGTTCGTTGCAGACCGCGGGTGTGGCAGTCAAGACAGCGTCGGGGGTACTGGTCGAACGCGCTCGGCAGGTTGCCGCGGGACTTCTCGAAGCGGCGCCGGAGGACGTGGTGTGCACGATCGTCGATGACGGTGACGATCCAACTGCCACCTTCCACGTCGTTGGTGTTCCCGCTGTCTATGTCCGTTGGGTCGATATTGCAGCTGAGGTCGCTCGTTCGGAAACACCGGATGAGCTGGTGTGTGGTGAGACCCACAACGTCGGCGATCAGACGTCATTTCCATCGGGAACGCACGTCGCTGTGGTCGAGGTCGACACCGAGACAGGTTTCGTTCGGCTGGTTCGTTTCGTCGGTGTCGACGACGTCGGCAACCGGGTGAACCCAATGATCGTCGAGGGCCAGCTGCACGGTGGCATCGCGTCGGGGATCAGTCAGGTGCTCGGCGAGGAGATGCGATATGACGCGGAGGGCAATCCGCTTACGACGAACTTCGCCGACTACCCCATTGTCACCGCAGATCAGTTGCCAATGTTCGAGCTCCACGCCTCGGTTACGCCGACGTCGTTTAATGCACTCGGATCCAAGGGAGTGGGGGAGTCGGGAACGGTGGGAGCGACACCTGCGCTGCACAACGCCGTCATCGACGCTGTCGGGCACCTCGGTGTCGAACACATCGAACTTCCGTGCACGCCGATTCGTGTTTGGCAAGCGATCAGCACTGCTCGCTCCGGCTCGACATTGTAGAGCGGTCGTCTGCTTGACTCGTCGTCGTGTTGATGCTGGTGGTGAGAGATCTGCAATACCGTCGATGGCGCGTATTGCTTGTCGTTGCGCTGATCGCTGTGGTGATTGCGCTGCTGTTCCTGATGAACGGTCTGATCGGGCAATTCAACCGGGAGCCCGGTCTGGCTGTCGAACAGATCGGCGGACAGCAAAGTTATGTGGTCGCAGCGAATTCCAGCGGACCGCTCACCACACCACAGGCTGTGCCGCGCGAGGCAATCGAAACGATCGAGGGATCGACGGTCTTCTTGATGGGGCGGGCAACGTCTGAAGATCAGTCGGTCATGCTGATCGGTCTTCCAATCGACGCCATCGATCCGGACATCGCGAGCGGGCGGCTTCCCGAGAAGGCTGGCGAGATCGTCGTCGATGTGAGTGCCGGGTATCAACTGGACGATGTCGTGATCTTGAGTCGGCGGCGCAACGTGGTCGTTGGGCTGATGGAGGACTCGACGGTCTTTGCTGGGTTGCCGATGGCTTTTGTACCCCTTGTGACAGCGCAGCAGACGTTGCTGAATAATCAGGACATCGTGTCGGGTGCACTGGTCGATGCTGATGCCAAAATAGCGCCAACGCTGCGTCTGATGAGCCCGACCGAGGTCGCCGACGACATTCGCGATCCGTTGAATGCAGCCATCGACTCGGTGTCGATGGTGCGGTTGCTCTTGTGGGCGGTCACCGGAGTGATCATTGGGACGACCATCTACGTGACTGCCGCCGGCCGGGTTCGAGACATCGCTGTGTTGAAGGCGGTTGGCGGGCGAGATGTACTGCTGGCCGGTTCGTTGATCGTGGAAGCAATGTTGATTGCGTTGGTCGCCACCGGAATCGCTGCAGTCCTGCAACAACTTGCACGTCCGTTGTTTCCGTTGACGATTCGTATCCCGAGTGCAACGTGGTGGCAGATACCGGCGATTGCCGTGCTCATTGCGTTGGTCGGGGCGTTGCTCGGCGTGCGGAAGGTGCTCAACACGAGTCCCGTTGAGGCGTTTGGATGAGCACTCTCGAGCCCTGTCTTGTGGTCGACTCGCTGACCGTTGAATACGTGACCGATGGGTACTCGATCAGGTCTTTGGATTCGTTCTCGATGGAAGCGGCCCCGGGCGAACTTGTCGCGCTCGTTGGACCCTCCGGATCGGGTAAGACAACACTGTTATCAGTGTTGAGCGGCATGGTGCCCGCAACATCGGGCACCGTGCACATGAATGGCACCGACGTCTTGGCGCTGCGAGGGCGTGCGCTCGAGAACTACCGCCGGAGCGATATCGGCATCGTGTTTCAAGGCTTCAATCTGCTGCCATCGCTGAATGCCCGAGAGAACGTTGCCGCACCGTTGCTGGTTGCCGGAGTGGCGAAAGGAGTGGCGCTCGACCGTGCCGATGCGCTTCTGGTCGACGTTGGGATGGGAGACCGCCTTCGCCACAAACCTCGAGAACTCAGCGGTGGTCAGCAACAACGCGTGGCGGTCGCTCGGGGGTTGGTTGCCGACCCAGCAATGTTGTTTGCCGATGAGCCGACAGCGAACCTCGACCACATCAGCGCTGAAGCGGTGATTGGCCTGCTCCGTGAGCTTCGCTCGACAGGCCGGACGATTCTGATCTCGACGCATGATACGAGGCTCTTGCCAGCGGTCGATCGGATCGTCGAGATGACCGGTTCGATGGTCACGATGTCGGCGTCGACCGAGCCCATCGAACTGGCAAATGGCCAGAACCTCTTTCGACAAGGCGACGCGAGCGATCTGGTGTATTCGATCGAACGTGGAACGGTCGAGATTGTACGCGAACTAGCAGACGGCGCCGAAGACATCCTGACCGTCCTTTCTGCACCGGGTTATGTGGGAGAACTTGGTCCACTGCTCGGCTTTCCACGCTCTGCGACTGTTCGGGCGAGGGGTGAGGCGTCGCTCCGTGCCTTCACCGCCGCCGAGTTCAAGAGTCGAGCGACGACAGCGTCGTTTGGCGGGTCACAGCCGAGCGAGGGAAACCCGGGCGAATAATCCATTCGTTTTGTTGTGGAAAACCACGCGATCTGTAGTCTGGTTACCGACGGGTAACTTGCGGCATCAATTCTTCGCCCAGGTAGCCGATTTGGAAGTAGACGACCCTGGAGGCCGACATGGCTGATTTCTCGCTAGATCTCAACGAAGACCAAGTCCAACTAAAGAAGTGGGTCCACGGTTTTGCCGAGACAGTGATGCGTCCAGCTGGCGAGGAATGGGACGAGCGCGAAGAGACGCCGTGGCCCATTATTGAAGAGGCCGCGAAGATCGGGCTCTACGGCTGGGAGATCATTGCTGAGACCATGATGAACGATCCGACCGGGCTGTCGTCGATGGTCCTGCTCGAGGAGCTCTTCTGGGGCGACGCTGGTATTGCGATGTCGCTGATGGGCACCGCTTTGGGCGCCGCTGGTGTCGCTGCTGCTGGTACGCCCGAGCAGGTCATGGAGTGGGTGCCACAGATGTACGGCACTCCCGAGGACATCAAGCTTGGCGCCTTCTGTTCGTCGGAGCCCGACGCCGGGTCTGATGTCTCCGCTATCAGAACGAACGCCAAGTATGACGAAGCCAAGGATGAGTGGACGCTCAACGGCACCAAGACCTGGATCACGAACGGTGGCATCGCCGACGTGCACGTGGTTGTGGCTGTGGTCGACTCCGACCTCGGCACGAAAGGCCATGCGAGTTTCATCGTTCCGGCTGAGGCCAAGCTAAATGGGTCGCTTCGTCAGGGTCAGAAGTTCAAGAAGCACGGCATCCGGGCGAGCCACACTGCAGAGGTGATCCTCGAGGACGTCAAGATTCCCGGTGCGTTCCTTCTTGGTGGAAAAGATCGCATGGACGAAAAGCATGCTCGCCTTCGTGAAGGTGGTGGCGGTTCTGTCAGCAACTCGGCGATGAAGACCTTCGAATCGACCCGCCCCGCCGTTGGTGCTCAGGCTGTCGGCATTGCTCGTGCGGCATATGAGTACAGCCTCCAGTACGCCAAGGAGCGCGTGCAGTTCGGTCGACCGATCATTCAGAACCAGTCGATCGCCTTCATGCTCGCCGACATGATCACCGAGATCGATGCATCTCGCCTGCTCGTGCACCGTGCTGCATGGCTCTCCAAGAACGGTGAGTTCGTGAACGCCGAAGGTTCAATGGCCAAGCTCAAGGCCGGGCGCACCGCCACCTGGGTGACCGAACGCGCAATCCAGATCCTCGGTGGTTACGGCTACATCCGTGAGTTCCCCGTCGAGCGTTTCCACCGCGACGCCAAGATCCACGACATCTTCGAAGGCACCGAGCAGATCCAACAGCTCGTGATCAGTCGGGCGATCTCCGGTTTGCGAATCGAATAGTTAAACAAAGGGATTGCGGCCCCTCAAGTCACAGAGGTGACCAACGGGCATCAGCGGTCGGTTCCTGTGGATAACTGATCCATCCCTACCCTCATCCCTACCCGGGGTAGGGATGAACGCGCTACTGTCGATGACCATGGCGACCATCCGACAGCGGCGACCCGGGGTCTGGGAAGTGCGCGGCTACACGGGCAAAGACGTCGACGGGAAGTCGACCCAGGTGTCGCGCACGGTCTATGGCAGGAAGAAGGATGCGCAGCTCGTCGCCGCTGAGCTGACGGTGAA
>RCNE010001819.1_pt1 | contig 11548 bp, 11 predicted proteins | sample 2041361 | NCBI WGS metagenome assembly RCNE01 (sample SAMN09708229, study PRJNA481090) | Marine sediment metagenome, whole genome shotgun sequencing project.
CAAAATATTATCAAAACATCATGGTTTCAAGTGTACGGTACTCTTTGCTCAAAATCCGGAGAAACCAGGAATCGTAAATGCCAATTATGTAAAGAACATTCCAGGGCTGGAAGCCCTTGATTCAGCCGACATGATGGTATTATTTACCCGTTTTCGGGCCTTGCCCGATGCCCAAATGCAGCATTTCGAAAATTATTTAAAGGCAGGCAAACCATTGATAGGTATTCGAACTGCGACCCACGCTTTTAATTTTGGAGAAGATGATAGCACTGATTTTGCCCATTATAGTAATGGATATTCTGGGGATGAAAGCGAATGGACAGATGGTTTCGGGCGATTGGTTCTAGGAGAAAAATGGCATACCCATCATGGGCATCATAAACATCAAAGTACACGAGGTATAATTGACACAGATGCTGCCTCACACCCAATTGTCAATGGAATTGAAAGTGGTGCAATTTGGGGCCCTACCGATGTTTACGGGGTGCGATTACCGCTTCCTGGAGATAGTCAACCCATCATTTTGGGTCAAGTCATCAATAGCAATGGGGAGTATGATGAGAACGATATTTTCTTTGGAATGAAACCTACAGACGATGAACTTGCAACCGAGAATAATAATGGGTTGAAAGTTGACGATGTTTTGATGCCGATAGCATGGACAAAAAGTTATCAAATTCCTGGTGGGGTGAAAGGAAAGGCATTTACCTCGACAATCGGAGCCGCTTCGGATATGACGAATGAAGAGGTAAGACGTTTATTGATCAATGGAGTTTTTTGGGCGATGGGCGAGACGGTTCCAGAAAAAGCCAATGTTGATTTGGTGGGAGACTTCAATCCTTCTGCATATGGATTCAAGGAGGATAGCTATTGGATTGAAAAAGAACTCAAAATTGAAAGTCTTGAATAAATTTTAATTCTTCTAAATAATGAAAAATTCTAGCTTAAAATCAGCACTCACTATTGGTTTGTTACTAGCCTTACCTTTAATTCAAGGCGCCATTGCACAAAAGGCAAATAAAGAAAAAGTATTGATGGCTATTTTTGCGCACCCCGATGACGAAATGACAGTCGCGCCAATTCTTGCAAAGTATGTTGATGAAGGTGTAAAAGTTTATTTAGTGGTCTGTACAGATGGTAGATTGGGCACCAATGACTTCACAGACTATGAAGCCGGTGAAGGTTTGGTCGCAATTCGAAAAGAAGAGATGAAATGTGCTGCTGAAAAACTTGGTGTCGAGCTTATTCATTTAGACTACCATGATCAATTAAGGGCAGGGGAAGGCTATGACGGTCATGTACCCCATGCCAGACAATTGATTATTGAACTCGAGGGCATAATTGCCGATAAAAAACCCGACGCCCTTATTACATGGGGACCCGACGGGGGAAGCACCCATATGGACCATCGCTTGGTCGGTGCTTCGGTTACCCAAGTATTTACAAGTAAAATATGGGATAAAACAAAGCAACTTTTTTACGTAGGAACTCCTTCAAATTTGATTGACGAACCAGAAAGAAAGAAATTGGCGGGACAAGACCCCAGCTATTTAAACGTTCACATTACCTATTCAGCTAACCATACCAAAAAGGCCATGGAGTCGCTCAAATGTCATACGAGTCAAGTTTCCCCTGAAATGATACAATGGAAAGAAGAAAGCGGCAAAAAAAACAATTACACCATATTTCTGAGGGAATTTATTGCCCCGAAAGAAACGAAAGAATCCCTTTTCGATTAAAGCATCCACTGATGAAATAGGCTTAACCTCGGAGCGCCATACGTTCTAAGCTAAGAAAATACATTTGCGAATAATTAATATGACAATTAGCAAAGCATCATTTTGCATTCTATCAGAGATTCGAGGCAGCCACTTCAATTTGTTATTTGATAAAATGCATATCCAACTGAGGTAAAACCAAGCATGTTTTTATTCGCTACGATGACTATCATCATTGCCTTATTTAACTTGTACGTACAAGTTAAAATATGTACATTTACTACGCATCTTAGTATTGATTTGGATAGGGTTTTGATTTTATGAAAACAAAAACCAACAACAGAAGGTGCTTTATTAAGAAATCTGGACTAGGTGTGAATTATCTATAATAGCAACAAAACTCTAAAAATAAATAAGGGTTTAATTTAGTCTTACAATGACAAACTAATGATAAGAATATGAACATAGCTATGTTAGGTTCGGGCTTTATTGCCCGCTTTTATGCTGAAACGCTTCATGCCCAGAGAAGGGTCGACCGTGTAACCATGGTCTATTCAAGAAATAAAGAAAACGCAAAACGCTTTGCCAATGATTATAAGCTACCACATCATTGCACGGATATGGAGGAGGCCATAAAACACCCAGAAGTGGATGTTGTCTTGATTTCCCTCCCCAACCATTTACATGAAGCTGCGGTTTTGGCCTGTGCGAAAGCCAAAAAACATGTGATTTGCACCAAACCACTAGGCAGAAATGCCGAAGAAGCGAAACGTATGCTCGACGCGGTTGAAGAAGCCGGAATTTTTGGCGGCTATTTGGAAGACCTATGCTACACCCCTAAATTTTTAAAGTCCATGGAAAGTATCAAACGTGGCGATATCGGTCGCGTACTTTGGGCTAAATCTAGGGAGGCACACCCAGGCCCTCATAGTGATTGGTTCTGGGACAAGGAAAAATCAGGGGGAGGTGCCATCATCGACTTAGGTTGTCATTGTGTTGAAATCAGTCGAAATTTTATAGGCAAAAATGTTAAACCTATTGAAGTTATGTGCTGGGCAGACACGCAAGTTCATCCTATAGAAGCTGAAGACCATGCCATTGGACTCGTAAAATATGCCAATGGAGCTATCGGTCAATTCGAAGTGAGTTGGACCTTTAGGGGCGGCATGGATCTTCGTGATGAAGTCATGGGAACCGAAGGCACCATATGGGTCAATAGCTTTTTACGTACTGGTTTTGAAATGTTTACGACCGGAAAAGGAAGTGATGGTTATGTGGCCGAAAAAGCGGAATCGAACACAGGCTGGCTATTTCCAGTAGGCGATGAAGCTCATGAATTGGGATACCCACATATGTTTACGGATATGTTCTCCGCTATAGAGGAAAACAGGGAACCTTTAGAAACCTTCTATGACGGCTATGTAGTGAATGCCATTTTAGATGCTGCGTTTACATCGGCAGAAAGCAAGGCTTGGGAGCCTATAATTATTGATGATTGGCGTGGTGATGACCCAGAGGAAAGTCAAAAAATATGGGAATCTTATGACGATGCCCATTATTTAATAAAAGAAGAAATACTACCAAACGGTGATATCACTGTGATTATAAAACATAAAGAAACTGGTCAGATTTCCCGAAAAACAAAAAGAGCTCATTAATACGTACACCATGTTTATAAACGGAAAAGGAACAGCAGAAAACACCTATGATGCCATATTCATCGATTCCGGCAGCGGCATGGGTTGGGCGGCCAAAGAAATCTTTGAAAAAGCACTCACGATATCAGGTTATTTTTCTTCGGAAATCGGAATGACACAGGCGCGGAATTATCTTCCCCTACCTAGAAAATTTGAAGTATGTATTTCATATCAACCAGGACATAAACCCTGGACAACCTAACACATGGATTTTAAAAACACCTCATATATTATCATGGGAGGCACCACGGGAATGGGTCTCGCAGCGGCAATAGCTTTAAAAGAAAATGGAGCTAAGGTACTCGTGGTAGGAAGGAACGCCGTAAGTTGTCAAAAAGCAGAAGCCATTTTAGGCGATGGCAGCATTTCATTAGCCGGCGATGCCACCGACCCAGAGACCATGAAAATAGCCATTCGAATGGCCGTAGATGCTTTTGGAACTGTTTCTGGATTATTTCATGTTGCTGGCGGCAGTGGTCGCAAATGGGGTGATGGCCCTTTAGACAAAATTACTTTAGAAGGCTGGAACAAAACCCTGGAACTCAATTTGACTTCGTTAATGTTATCAAATCAAGCCATGGTCAATTATTTTCTAGCACACAAAACAGAAGGCGTGATTTTAAATATGGGATCCGTATTGGGGTACTCCCCTTCCCCCAAATACTTTACGACCCATGCCTATGCCGCTGCGAAATCAGCGATTATCGGTTTTTCAAAATCGATTGCATCCTACTATGCAGAGAACAACATCAGAATCAACGTAATCGCACCTAGTCTTTTCAGTACTCCCATGGCCAAAAGAGCTACTGAAGATGAAGAAATTCTGTCCTTTCTAAAAACAAAACAACCTCTAGATGGCGGGCGTCCAGGAGCCTCAGAAGATATCAATAATGCGGTGTTGATGTTCTTGCACCCTGACTCCAAATTTATCACAGGTCAAGTTTTGGCGGTAGATGGCGGTTGGTCGATTAGTGAAGGACAATACCCATAAAATTTCTCGGATGAAAACACACTATCTCGGAATCGATATCGGAGGCACCAAAATTAAAACCATCGTTCTTGATGCGCACAGAAAGGTTTTGGAACAGAACGAATTTCTCACCGAAGACCACAAGGGCAAAGCAGCACTCTGGAAGAAAAAAATAATAGAGATCATTACCGCTAAAACCACACAATATGGTCATGGAGATAAGAACCTGTTGCGATGTGGAATTTCAGCTCCTGGCCTTGTAGATAAAGAAAACCAAATGACCCTGCACATGCCCGAACGCCTGCAAGGCATCGAGAATTTCAATTGGTCAGCTGCCCTTAATAGCACCATTAAAGTACTTAACGATGGACACGCCGCCTGTTTGGCAGAATACGAATCCTTTTACCGTTTGGAGGGAATTCAACACCTATTAATGCTCACATTAGGCACAGGAGTTGGTGGTGGTATCATCATCGACGGAAAATTGTATCAAGGTCATTTACAACGTGCAGGACATGTCGGGCATATGACCTTGGACATCAACGGCGCACCCACGATGACAAATATGCCAGGAAGTCTTGAACATGCCATGGGAAATTTTTCGGTCGCCGAACGTACCAATGGCCAGTTCAAAAGTGTTCGCGCATTGGTCGAGGCCTACGAAAATGGTCATTCAGAAGCTAAAATCTGGTGGCTAGAATCCGTAAGAAGATTAGCGGCGGCATTGGCATCCTTAACGAACATCATATCACCCGAAGTGATTGTCTTGGGAGGAGGAATTACAGCGGGAGCAGGAAATTCGCTTTTACACCCCCTCAAAGAGGCCATGGTGGACTATGAATGGCGACCAGGCGACTATGAAGTCAAAATCGAAAAAGCAAAACTAGGAGGATATGCTGGTGCCATTGGTGCCGCGTACTTCGCAAAAAACAATTAGTCATATATGAGCTTAACAAAACAATATTTAGCAAAAGGGAAGGAAATCATTTCCACCATTGAAAAGCAGGAAGATACAATTCAAAAAGTCGCCCAATTATTCGCACAATCCATTTTGGATGGTCGAATGGTACACCTTTTTGGGTCGGGTCATAGTCGCATGATGGTTGAGGAGATGTGGCCGCGATACGGATCTTTTCCAGGCTTCAATCCTATTGTGGAATTATCCTTATCATTTCACAACTTGGTAGTTGGTGCCAATGGCCAACGACAGGCGATGTTCTTGGAAAATGTTCCTGGCTTTGCGGCACGCATCCTGCGAAATTTCGATACTTGCGAAAAGGATACCGCCCTGATTATTTCCTCTAGCGGCTGCAATGTCGTACCCATTGAAATGGCCGAAGAATTTCAAAAACGAAACATAAAGGTGGTTGCTTTGGTCAGTAGTTTACATCTCGAAGGTAGTACTTCCAAAAAAGCAGATGGCCAAAAACTAACTGATTTTGCCGATTTTATTCTTGATACAGGTGCGCCATTAGGAGATGCCATGCTCTATTTAGACGGACTCGATACTCCGGTTGCACCAGGGTCTACTTTAGGCGGTGTGCTCCTCATCAATTCTATAAAAGCGGAAGTCGCCAACATCCTTCATCAAAACGGAAAATCTCCTAAGGTACTAAGTAGTGGTAAAATCGTGGGTCACGATCGGGCTGTTGAATTATTCGAATCGGCCTATGATGAGCATGCGCACTTGATGGCAAAATTGTATGAAAATATAGGGCCCCCGGAACTAAACATATGAAATTCAGCTCAATTATAACAAGACAATACCACACTGACATCTTGGTCATCGGCAGTGGAAGCGCAGGATCTACAGCTGCCATTGCTGCCTCGGTCGGCAACCACAAAGTGACTTTAGTGGAGCGCTATGGATTTCCCGGGGGCACATCGACACAAATGTTGGATACTTTTTATGGCTTTTTCACCCCTTCAGAGCATCCTAAAAAAATTGTAGGTGGCCTTCCTGACAAAATTGTGAATACCTTAAATTTCTCAGGAAACATTTTTCTTAGACCCAATACCTATGGCGCAGGAACTGGGGTAAACTACAATCCGGAAAAATTGAAACAAGTATGGGATAATTTGTTGCTAGAAAGCGGCGTAGAGCTCTTCTATCATACCACTTTGGTAGGTGTAGAAAACGCAGGCGAAACGTCGACCTGTATTTTTTTTCATAAAGGAATCGGTTTTTTCTCCATTACAGCAAAACGGATTATCGATGCATCAGGAGATGCCGACTATTGTCATTGGGCTGGTATTCCATATGAAAAAGCAGGGGAAAATGGGCCTACTCAAAGTATGACCACCACGTTCCGCATGTCAAACGTGGACCATGATATATATGAGGCCGCAGGAGGTAAAAAAATGCTGAAAGAGAAAATGGCGCATGCCTATGATAAAGGTACCTACGCACTTTCCAGAAAAGAGGGTTCAGCTCATGAGATGTGTCAGCCAAAGTGCATTTCCACTGTTGCTGTAAAAGTGGTCGATTTAGACCCTTTGGATGTGGAGGGCATTACCAAAGCAGAAATCGAAGGCCGCCGACAAGCTTTTATTTTTGAAGATTTCTTTAGGGGTGAAGTCCCCGGGTATAACAACGCGAAAATTATAGGGCTCTCCCATCAAATCGGAGTACGGGAAACCCGAAGGGTATTTGGCAACTATCGGTTGACAAAAGAAGATTGTATGTCTGCCAAAACATTTGATGACCAAATTTTCTTGTGTGGTGCACCCATTGAAGATCATCGAAAATCAAATGGCGGTAAATCAGAAACCTTTTGGGAATATGTACCCAACGGAGGGGTTTATGGAGTTCCCTACCGAACCATCGTACCTAAAGATAGTATGAATACATGGGTCGTAGGGCGGTGTTTTTCTGCCACTCATGATGCCCATGCCTCCTGTCGCTCTATGGCCCAGACCATGAGCATGGGGCAAGCGGCAGGACTAGCTGCCACCCTTTCATTGCATACTGATCAGGATGCCAAAAATATTGATGTCAAGGTATTGCAAGATTCACTACTACAGCTTGGTGCAGTCTTGGAAATGCCTAAAAAGAGGGCCGATATTTCTCGAGAAGGGTGGTCAAATAATTAAATAATGGCGGAACAATTTTTCAGAACGGTTTTAGGCGATAGGCCCATTTCAGCAATGGGGCTCACCTACTCACATGAACATATTGTCATTGAAGAAGGTTATGTCACGAAAAACCATCCCGAATTCTTATTGAACGATGTGGATAAGATTTCTGAGGAACTCATCAACTTCTATAATGCTGGGGGAAGAACTGTTGTCGATACCATGCCCGTAAATAGTGGTCGGAATGTTTTAAAATCCGTTGAAGTTAGCAACCGAAGTGAAGTGAATATAATCGTACCGACAGGCATTCATTTGGAAATGTATTATCCTGAAAACCACTGGCGCTATGCTATCTCTGAAGATAAACTAACCCAACTTTTTATTGCAGATATCGAAGAAGGCATAGACCAATTTGACTATACGCATTCCGTTGTAAAACGAACGCCTCATAAAGCGGGACTCATCAAATTGGCAACCGGAGATGAGGCCTTTACCCCACATCAAGAAATGATATTCAGAGCTGTGGTCAATACGCATTTGGAAACCGGAGCACCTATTTTAACACATACGAATTTCGGTCGCCAAGCCCTGGAACAGGCCAAACTTTTCGAAAAACTGGGAGCGAAACTAGCCCATGTTGTGCTATCTCATGTTGACCGTGCTAAGGACGTAAATTATAATCGAGCGGTACTTGATACCGGGGTTCGAATAGAATACGACAGCGCCTTTCGGTGGGCGTTAAAGGGTGAACCTAATCACACCTTGAACCTTCTTGAAAAATTACTGCCCGAATATCCCGACCAGATTACCATGGGTATGGATATGGCCAAAAACACGTATTGGAAAAGTTATGGGGGTGCTCCGGGATTGAACTATTTATTGGAGACCCTTCCTGAGTTTTTAAAAGCAAAGGGCTTAGAAGACTATTATCAAAAAGTATTCTTTGATAACCCAAAAAAGCTATATTCTTTTTTTAACTACTAGTCCTTATTGAAAGTAACTATTTCGAATAGGGTATTCCGTTGTATTGCAATACAGGTCGCCATAAAGATTTAAGCCCGGCTTGCTTGTGCGAAACCGCACGGAAATATGCAAAATGGGATCTCCTTCCCTGATTTCAAGTTTTTCAGCCACTTTTGCATTGGCGGGAATCGACCGTAATTCTTGATCAGCGCCCATGATTTCTATGAGATACTCTTGACTCAGTGTCTTGAAAAAAGAACCCGCTATAAATCTGTCCGATTCTATATGTTCCAAGGCGTTCAGCGCATACCAGTTGTTCTCTAGAACCACCGGTTTTTTATTGATTCTTCGCACCCTTTGAAAATAGACACACGCTGATTCTTCTTCTTCCTTAGTGAGGTCAAAAGCCCTATTCGTATTCCAACTTGTAATTTTCGGAGCTACGGTTACTGTGGTCTGCACTTCATAATCGGTTGAACTAGAAAACCCTTTTACCGTCAATAGCCCTAATGACTTTCCCCTTTCCAAAACCTTGCTGCCCTTACCCTGCTCCTTTGCAATAAAACCTTCCTTTAAAAGTTCATCTAAGGCCTTTCTTACGGTTGTTCTTGTAGTGCCAAATTGGTTGCAAATTTCGTTTTCAGAAGGCAAATAACTAGCTATAGGGTACTTGCCTGTCTGGATTCTTTTTTTAATGTAATCCTGAATCTCGTGGTACTTTCTCTTTTTTATTCTATCAGCTTTTATCGGCATTCTGAATATCTAGATTTGATAGTGAAATGTATGAATTATAACTTGTACACACAAGCTGTTTTAGCTACATTAGGAGGTATTGAAATTCACCCTGTTTTATCGTATAATTACCGTTTATGAGCAATATTCCCATTAGAACCACAGTTATTGGCAGCTATCCCTTTCCTGGGTGGCTTGAATTCGCATCACAACATCTCGATAAATTCGGCGCAGCAGATATTGAAGAGGCTATAGAAGATGCCGTTATCGCTGCGATTCATGATCAGATAACTGCAGGTCTTGATGTTATCACGGATGGCGAGCAGACCCGTTTGGATTTTAATCTTTCGTTCTACGGATTTATCAATGGCATTGAAAACAATAGTTCCGACACGCGAAAATTTGGTCCAGCTGCACATGACCAGCGCGGTAAAAATAATATCATAGGCGATTTGGTTGCGCCGAACGGATTAGGGGCCGTAAAGGAATTCGAACGCCTGAAAAAACTAGCGCCTCATGGCCCTACTCTCAAAGCAAGTATTCCTGGACCGTACACCCTAGCAGGGCGGTTATTACCGAATGACAAATACAAAGACCGCTACGCTATTACAGAGGCATTACTCCCCATAATACGTCAAGAACTAGAAGCGCTAATTGAGGCCGGTTGCACTGAAATTACTGTTGATGAGCCTTCAATGAGTTGCTATGCCTATAAGGCCGATACCAAACGATTCGTTGATATTTTCAACCGTACCGTAAAGCCCATCAGAGGAAAATGCAATCTAAGCACGCACCTTTGTTTTGGTAATTTCAAGGGAAGACCTGTTGGATATAGGAGTATTCAGCCGATGCTACCCGATTTTTTAGAAATGGACGTTGATGAAATTCATATTGAAATGGCCAATCGCGAATTCGCCGAAATCGAGTTGTTGGCACCTTTTGCAGAAAAAATGAATGTGGCCGTTGGCATTATTGATGTTAAAAACTACTATATCGAAACGGTTGACGATGTCGTGGAGCGAATTCAGCGCTGTTTGAAGTATGTACCTGCCGAAAAACTATCAGTCGCACCTGACTGTGGCTTGAGTCAAACCGCCCGTTGGGCATCAAGACAAAAATTGATAAACATGGTGGCGGGCGCTAAAAAAGTAAGGGAATCGTTATGAATCATTTAATTTCGGCCTTAAAAAAGAACGAGGACCTCATCGCAGAAATGGACTTGTTTTTACCCGAAACAACAGGCTTTCGTTTATGGTGGTTGGGACAAAGTGGATACCTCTTACAATGGAATGGAAAACGCGTCTTGATCGACCCCTATCTCTCCGATTCCTTGACCAAAAAATACGCAGAGACGGAGAAACCTCATGTTCGCATGAGTGAATTGGTGATACGACCAGAGTTATTGAAGCATATTTCCATCGTCAGCTCGAGCCACAATCATACCGATCATTTGGATGCCGAGACCTTGATTCCGGTTTTGGAAAATAATCCTGATATCAAATTTATTATTCCTGAGGCGAATCGAGAATTCGTAGCCAACCGTGTGCATTGCGACATCGCTTTTCCTGTTGGCATGAATGATGGTTTGACCTGTGAATTTGAAGGATTTACCTTTACGGGAATACCCGCTAAACACAATGAGCTGGCGCGCGATGAAAATGGCAACTGTAAATTCATGGGCTTTATTATACAATTCGGCAAATATGCCCTCTACCATAGTGGAGACACGCTATGGTTCGAAGGCATGGTCGACTTGTTGAAACCTTTTAATGTTGATATCGCCCTTCTACCTATCAATGGAGATAAGCCCGAACGAAAAGTTGCGGGTAATCTTAACTGCACTGAAGCGGTAGCACTGGCAAAGCAAATCAACGCCAATTACGTTATTCCATGCCACTACGATATGTTTGCATTCAACACGGCCGATGTGAATGATTTTATTTCTTTAGCTAAGGTTAAAGAGCAGGGGTTTAAAGTACTTCGAGGAGGAGAATACTTCTTCAATACCTGATTAAGGCATACCCAGCCCAAGGGACCCAGTTATCGCAGGTGATATCCGGTTTCTTCTATCTATTTCGTTCTCATTAATGAAAAAAGATTCGCATTATTTTCTATAGCAAGCCTAAGGCCTATTGTCTACTTAAGTAGTATGCTAATGGAAGGTTGCTGCCTCATGGATTCAAAAACTAAAGCTTTCCAATTTATAAACTATTGAAAAATAGACCTCAGAAGGATTGATCAACTCTCAAATTGTGAATGGTGTTTTGAACCGTTCCCTTCAAAGGGAGGTCGTTGCTATCTGAAATAGCATACGAAATCGTCATTACATCTACGGGTTCAATATGTGCTAAAAACAGCTTTACGGCTTTGCCATCTTTTTGTATTTCTACCCT
>RCNE010003490.1_pt1 | contig 11540 bp, 11 predicted proteins | sample 2041361 | NCBI WGS metagenome assembly RCNE01 (sample SAMN09708229, study PRJNA481090) | Marine sediment metagenome, whole genome shotgun sequencing project.
GCCCTTGCAAGCGATGAAGGACTGGCACAAACTCAAACCGGAACTGTTCAACAAACAGCCATACTACCGTCCGGGATGTGACATCTACGCACGGTTTTGGGATCTCGGTGTGTTGCCTGCGAAAGCATAGCAAAAGACGTGAGGCCATCTCTGGCCATTTTCATGCGTGATTGGCTTTTCGAAAAGTAGCGGACAGTGAGCCGCCAATGATGCTGACGGATGCTTTACCTCTGTCTTTCAATCCCAATTCCGATGGTTTGACATGACTACCCCAAAGCCGAGGAAAAACCACGGTTGAAGTCCAAACCAAAGCTTATCGTGAGTTGTAAGCGGGCCCCGGCAAGAGGGGGCAAAACATCTTAGCATGACTTGCACTCATACTCGCGCCAACTTTATTGATCTGTACTAAGAGCGATTTGGTCGGGGCAGCGCCCAGTTGACTGGGATCGATGGTAAATACAACACCGTTTCGGTCAGGTTGTGTAACACTGGGTCCAACTGCAGATTTAACAGTCAGATCGGTTTTTGTGTACTTGCCCAAGCGCTTCCAGCTGTAATCAGACGCCGCGCACCATACTCCACTAGGGCTCGCCCCAGCTTTTAAAACGACTTCAAACTCGGTTGCGGAAATTGGATTAACGTTGAGCCAGTTGATTGCGCGATACGTATCAGCACCAGCCGGAAGCGCACCAACCGCCAAGGCGAAGACCGCAAATGAGATAGTATTCATGGCAGGCAATCCTCAATCTGGGGACCCCAAATTAGGGGTTTGAAAGTAGAGTTAGGCCCACCAGCGATCCATTGGCAAGAATAATTGGTTCTTGACTCGGGGCATGGTATGAAACCGCCCCGCAAGAAGCCTGAGAATGTTGGTTAGCTTGCGAGACCGCGCCAAAGCCTTTCGAATATGCGCCATTTGCGTTGAAAATTGGCCCTCTCTCTGCCCATCCACCGCTTTCTCCTGCCATCGTGTGGGCGGGCGTGGTTTGGACCGCTGATTACAGATCAGTTGACCGTGCCAATCTGACCTGAGCAGACCTTCGCTGCAGGAAGTACTAAGGTCTGCTGTGCGGGACAAAACTGTCGCTCGATCAAATCAAGACAGATGTGGCTTTCGGCCCATTGCGGACCTTGACCACCATTTCAATATGCTGCGTTGCGGCCCGTCATTGCTGCCGTTCGCGCGGGGCGCAGCATTTGGTGCGATGCCGGTTGCTCAGCGGAGAGGCTTTGTGAAAACTCAATTTGGTCAGGAATCACGAGGATATTGTTCCCACGCCTGTTAATTTGGAAAACACCCTCCCAAAAGCGCAGTTGCATCACTGCATTCTGAGAATATCTTTCCGCGCAAATCTCGAAATGACGAGTTTTCACACGGCCTCCGGACAACGTGAACGTTGGCTGCGGACTGACGAACGACCAATTTTGGGGCGTCGCGACATGACTACTTTTCTGAACTTCGCTAGACCCACCACTTTTTTGACATCCACATTCATCAACCGAATGGTCAGGTTACAATACAACCAGTTTGATCAGGCAAAGCCAAGTATACTGGACAAGTCATCCTGAGGTTGCTTTCGAACATCCATATCAAGACCGCTTTGGATATGGTTCAGATGAGACATTACAAGCTTCGCAGCGCGTTTAGGGTCGCGTGATTGAATGGCATTCAGAATCTTTGTGTGCTCGTCATCAGGGCAGCTTGCGTTGCCTGATGATCCAAAGAGGCCCACAATTAAGGAAGTTCGTGTTACCAGTTCCCGCATCATGCGCGATATAACGCTGTTCCCGGTCGCTTGGGCGAGTTTGACATGAAACTCACCTGATAAGCGGATTACTTCTGTACGTACATTCCTCTCACGGGCGGCATCCTCAAGTGCAATATGGTCGGAGAGCAGCGCGAGACTTTTGTCACTCGGGTTTTGGGCCAACTGCTTTACGAGCGGTGGCTCGATCAGCATTCGTGCATCAAAAACATCTTTGGCCTCGGACTTGTCCGGGCAAGCCACATAGGCACCACGATTTGATTGAAGATCGATGATTCCCTGACTAGACAGTAGTAAGAGTGCCCGGCGGACGCGCATTCTACCGACGCCAAAAGTTTCACAAAGACGCGCCTCACTCAGCTTGGTGTTGGGCGCAAGACGCTGCTCCATTACCGCTTTGTAGATTCGCTCAACGATGATTTTTTCATCCGGGTCGGACGAAAATGCCATTTCGTTGTGGGTACTTACTCGAGGCTCACCACTCACAAATAGACCCTTTCACTGCTGCATTGGCCATAATCATATAGGACCTGAATTCATCCGAACCGCAAGCAATTGTGCAGATGAATGTGAGATATTGTCAGCGAAAAATTTAAAAGTGTTGACATAAATTGTTAACAATCGTGAACTGGAAGCACGGTAACTTTGGAAATTTCATCAATCTGCCACTCAAGAGAGGCGCGCAATGCGTCCAAAATGAATTCAACAGGAGTTTAGGAATGCAACGAAGAACACTTATGAAAGCGGCCCTGACAGTCGCGGCTTTGACCGCACTTCAAACCACGACGGCCCTTGCAGAAAATCCAGTCCTGAAAATTGGTTTTGTCGGAGTGACCAGTGGGCCGGCCGCTTCATGGGGAATCTCTAACCAGCGTTCGATGGAAACCCGCGCGGCTTGGATCAACGAAATCGGCGGCTACACCATCGGCGATACTACATATGACATTGAAATCGTATCATTCGATGATCAAAAAGACCCTAAGCGCGCAATTGCGGGTATGGAAAAGATGGCCCAGGAGGGCATCCACTACGTGGTCGGACCCAACGTTGATGACGGTGCAGCGGCTGTGCGCCCCGTAGCTGAGTCCAGCGGAATCATGTATTTTCCATATGCATTCCCCAAAAGTTTGTATCAAGCGCCTGCGTCGAATGCGGTTTTGGGCATGGTTGCGAACTATCAATCGGGCCCAGCGATCTACAAATACATGATCGACGAAAAAGGGGTGAAAACCGTTGCCTTCATCGCAGCCAACGAATCTGACCCGCTAAGCCAGCGGGACGGCGGCGTCGCAGCAGCCAAAGAGCTTGGTCTTGAAGTTGTATCCGACAGCGTGACCTATCAGGTAGACACGATTGACTTTACGCCTGTTCTGACCCCGATCATGCGTACTCAGCCTGATTTGCTCGTGCTTTCGGGTGTGTCGCCAGCAAATGCGCCACAGCTGATACGCTCCGCTCGCGAACTAGGCTTTCAAGGCCTGATTTCGACAGAAACTGCACAAGATGCGGGTGTTCTGGCTGAAGGTGCTGGTGACCTGGCGAACGGTTTCATCTCGGTCGGTGGCGCGTCCACACCTGAGCTGGCCTCTCCAATGATGAACGAATTCGTCGAGCGTTACAAAACCATGTTTGGTGAATACAATGACGAGTCCAACACGAAGGTCTATGCACTGGAGTATATCCTTGAAACGCTTAAGGCCGATCCATCCGCAATCACAGATGTAGATGCTTTCAAGACGACAATGGACACATTTGAGGCACCAAACCCATACATGAACGGGGATGCAACGCTGCGTTACGTCGGGATGTCGTCCTTTGGTCAGCGCCGTCAGGTCGCAGTTCCGCTGGTTGTGAACGTCTACCAGAATGGTGCGTTCGAAACGCTGTTCGTTGCTGAAGTTGACTAATAACTCCCCTGCTTTCGGACTTTGTTCTGAGCAGTAACTTCCCGGGCCACATCGGCCCGGGGCCCTTTCTCGAAAGAAGAACCAATGGAACAGATACTGGCCAATGGCGTCTATCTGGGATCCCAATATGCGATGATCGCATTAGGTTTGACCCTGATTTTTGCCCTGATGAATGTCCTCAACTTTGCCCATGGGCAAATGTACGTGATCGGTGGTTTCGTCACATATACTTTCTACGGACAATGGGGCGTGCCCTTCGTTTTGGCCCTTGTAATGTCATGTGTGACCCTCGCAATTCTTGGCGCGCTGATCGAGAAGTTCCTGTTTGCGCCAGTGATTAAAGGGTCGGCTCGCGAAGAAAGTACGATGCTGCTGGCGGCGGGCATAGCCTTCCTTCTGGATGCTTTGATCTTGCTGATCTTTGGCGAAAAGCAGCGCGGTGTCCCCAAGATCGTTGACGGGGTTTTCAACTATGATTTCCGATTGATCATGCCCTATGACCGCATCTTGATCTGCGTTTTGGCCATTCTCTCAATCGTTGGGTTTATCGCACTCATGCAATATTCCAAGACCGGTCGTGCTTTGCGGGCACTGGCGCAAGACCGCACCGCCGCTCAATTGATGGGCGTAGATGTAGATCGCTATTCGATGATCGGGTTTGCGCTCGGCGCAATGCTGGCAGGGTTGGTTGGCGGCCTCTTAGTCACAATTACTGGTGTTAATCTTGGTATGGGTGGCCCAACGTCGATCAAAGCATTCATGATGGTCATGATAGGTGGTGCCGGGGTGATCTCTGGCGCGATTTGGGGCGGTATCATCCTTGGGTTTATGGAAGCCATAGGCCTTGCTGTTCTGTCGCAGTATGGCGACATCACCTATTTGCTGATTTTCATCTCGCTGATGATCTTCCTCGCTATCAGGCCGCAAGGCTTGATGGGCAAGCCGTGGGGATGAACGAATGAAAAACGTGACATCAAAACAAATGATTGGCGTCGGACTGTTCCTGTTCGCAATCTTCATTGCAGTGCCCTTGATCATCGGTGCGACGGGCCGCTGGGATTTCTATTTCACCCTTACGTCCGTGGCCCTTCTGGCCATCGCGAGTGCCGGTGTCTGGCTGACTTTCTACATTGGCCGGATCAATATCGGTCAGGGTGCTTTTGCCCTGATCGGAGCCTATGTCTCGGCCATTCTGGTCGTCAAAGGCGGGGTCTCTTTCTGGATATCACTTCCCGCTGCGGGCATTTTTGCTGCAATCGTTGCCATTCTGATTGGCATACCTATTCTACGTCTGCGCGGCGTTTATTTCGCGATGATTACATTGGTCCTGACCCAAGTCGTCACGCTTACTGCCTTGGCTCTGCCAATCACAAACGGGGCGAAAGGTATATCTTCGATCCCGTTGCCGTCAGGCGTTTCGATCTTTGGCATCCCGATTATCCCAGACTTCGCAGCGATGGAGAACACCAAGTTGGCTTTCTATTATGCCGCCTGCATTTTGATGATCATGACCTACGCAGCTTTGTATCGGCTGGTGAATTCGCGCCTCGGGCACCTTTGCCGTTCGATGCAGCAGAACGAAGAACTGGCCAGTTCTATTGGCGTTAACATTGCCCATATCCGCATTGTGATCTTTGCTATTTCGTCCTTCTTTGGCGGAATCGGCGGGGCCATGTTCGGATCAATTGCGCAGTCGGTCTACCCTTCCAGTTTTCAGGTCGCAGATTCCGTCAACTTCATGTTGAACTGCTTCCTTGGTGGCTTGGGTTATGTCTTCGGCCCGATGCTGGGCACGCTGGTGCTCTATTTCGGGTGGGACCTGCTATTCGAATTCGGCAAATACCAGATGCTGATTTACTCGATCATTCTGATCGCAGTCATCCGCTTCCTTCCTAATGGTTTGCTCAGCCTGCGTATTGGCAAGGGAGGTCAAAAATGACCGCCCTTCTACAAGTCAAAAACGTCACCAAGAAATATGGTGGCCTTACCGCAAACAACGACATCAGTTTTGATGTGGCGGAAAACGAAATCTTGTCGGTGATCGGCCCAAACGGGGCCGGAAAATCCACGCTGTTCAAGATGATCTCTTCATTTGTGCCGACAACCTCAGGTGAGGTTTTGTATCATGGGGAACGTATTTCAAATCTCAAGCCGCATATCGTGGCCCGAAAAGGTATCGTCAGGACGTTTCAGGAGACCACCATCTTCAAGAGCATGACGGTGCGCGAAAGCGTCGTAGTTGCCCAACACCTGCGGGCCAAGGCGTCCCTCGCAGGATACTTTTGGGGATCAAAGAAAGCCAAAGAAGACGTGACCGCCTTTGGCGAATATGCCGACGAATTGCTGGAATTCCTGGGCATGGCGGAGATTAGCGACGAACAGGCCAGCAACTTGCCACAGGGTAACCTGCGTGCACTTGGGATTGCAATCGGTCTAGCAACGGACCCCAAGGTTTTGCTGTTGGACGAACCCTTTGCTGGCATGAACCACGACGAAACAATGCGCATGGTCGACCTTGTCCGTTCCGTACGCGACGAACGTGGCGTCACCGTCCTATTGGTTGAACACGACATGCCTGCAGTCATGACAATCTCAGATCGGATTGTTGTTTTAAACTTTGGCGAAAAGATTGCCGAAGGCACGCCGGCGGAAATCCAGAACAATGAAAAAGTCATCGAAGCCTACCTGGGCAGCGCCGACGATGAAATCGGGATGTAGATCATGACAACAATGTTGAATTTCAAAGATGTTGAACTGTATTACGACCACGTCTACGCACTGAAAGGTGTCTCCCTGACGCTTAATCAGGGAGAGACGGTCGCCCTGATTGGTGCCAATGGCGCAGGCAAGTCATCCATACTGCGCGCCATCACCGGGTTGGCGAAGCCCGTGAATGGCTCAGTTACGTTTGAAGGTGAACGCATAGATGGCACGTCACCGTCTGACATCGTCAAACGCGGCATTGCGATGGTGCCAGAGGGCCGTCGCGTGTTTCCCTTTATGTCTGTCAAAGACAATCTGATGATGGGCGCGTTTACGCGCAGCGACAAAACCGACATTAAACGGACGTTGGATAGCATCCTGACCCGGTTTCCCCGGCTGAAAGAACGCTATTCGCAGGCGGCGGGTACTCTGTCGGGCGGTGAACAACAGATGATGGTCATTGGCCGCGCACTTATGGCCAAGCCTAAACTTTTATTGCTGGATGAGCCCAGCCTGGGGATTGCACCCAAGTTGGTACAGGACATCGCCCGATCAATCGTCGCAATCAATCGAGATGAGGGAGTTTCGGTGTTATTGGTCGAGCAAAACTCCCGCATGGCGCTCAGCATTTCGCACCGGGCTTATGCCATGGCCACAGGCAATGTGGTGATTGAAGGGAACTCAAAAGAGCTACTACATGATGACAGGATCAAAGCTGCGTATCTTGGCGGTGAGGTGTAGATGTCCATGAAAATCCTCGTCGTTAATCCCAATACAACTTCCTCAATGACGGCAAAAATTGCCTCTGCGGCCCGGGCTGTCGCATGCCCGGATACTGAAATTGTGGCGGCCAACTCACAAAACGGTCCAGCCAGTATTCAGGGTTTTCTGGATATTGCCACATGCGTTCCGGGCCTGCTGGAAGAGGTAAAACGCCATCCAGATGTGGATGCGATTGTCATTGCTTGCTTTGATGATACCGGGTTGGATGCGGTGCGTTGTATTGCCTCGGTCCCTGTTCTGGGCATCGGTGAGGCAGCCTATCACGCAGCCAGTATGATCGCGGCTAAGTTCAGCGTCGTCACTACGATGTCCCGCTCCGTCCCTGGGCTTGAGAACAACCTGGCGCGGTACGGCCTCGCGCAAAAATGCGTGCGCGTCAGGGCGACGAACATTCCTGTCTTAAAGCTTGAAGAGGGCGACCCCAAAACGCTTGATAAAATCCGGTTGGAAATTCGCAATGCAATAGAACACGATCATGCCGAGGCCATTGTTCTCGGATGCGCGGGCATGGCAGATTTGATGGCGCATCTTAGCCAAGAATTTGGACTGCCGGTGATCGACGGTGTTGCCGCAGGTGTCGCTCTTGCTGAAGCTCTTGTGAACAGTGGCCTGAAGACATCTAAAATCGGGGCTTACTCAGCGGGATAAATCCACAAATACCCGCATCCCTTTGGGATCATCGCTACTGACCAATGGCAGCATATGGAAGATTGCGTCGAAGTGTGCTCGTTGCGGCATCGGTCGCTTATGGCTCCAACCGGACCGTCGCCGCGCGGAGGGGAAATACGTTATGACTGCCCGCTGGACGACCGCTTCAGGAGTATGCGCCATCAGGTTCGCGATTGCAGCAAACGGCCGAATTCCGCCCTTAGTGCCGAAATCTGCATGTTGCGACAATGGTCACAACCGCCCATTGTAGGCCATGGTGGGCGGCACGGCACAAACCTGTTTTGACCCCGCAACCTGCCCATCCCCATCTGGTTCTGCAACGGTCTGCAAGTTACTTGGCTGGCCTCTCGATTGTGGCTCAGTTGCGCCACGCGCGTCTCGTTTACAGATTAACCGGGATCACAGTGAACTGACGATCTCTGCGTCCGGATTGGCGCCGATTATCTGGCGCACTGCGGATGTCCCTGATCAGGCTGATAGGGACCGAACGGTCCTGCGCGTAACAAACAACCCGGTCGCGCGACTTGTTTTGGCGGAAAAATCCCTGCTTGCCATGTTGCCCAATAAATATCGTTTTGCGCCGCCCAAAGGACGTGGTCGGTTGATGTCGTGGGCATTTGCGGCGGTTGTATCGGTTGCGTTGATTATCGGAGTTCTGGTGCCCACAATGGCTGATCAACTGGCTGTCTTTATCCCACCGGAAGGCGAACGGGCGCTGGGCGAAACGACTTTGGGCCAGATCCGCGAAGCGCTGGATGACACCGGTTTGGCCCCGATCCCATTTTGCGAAAACTCTGACGGACTGGAGGCCCTTTCGCGCATGAAAGGCAAATTAACCGCCAGCCTTGATCTGGAACATGACCTCTCGGTGCATGTTCTCGACCACAAAATGGTAAACGCCTTCGCGTTACCCGGTGGATTTGTGGTCCTGTTTCGCGGGTTGATTGATGCGGCGAATGGCCCTGATGAAGTAGCGGCTGTCCTTGCGCATGAAATTGGCCATGTGGTCAGCCGTGATCCGACCCGTCACGCCCTGCGCTCTGCCGGGTCTATCGGGGTTCTCGGCCTGCTCTTTGGTGACTTTGCCGGCGGTGCTGTGGTTCTGTTCCTGACCGAACGGTTGATTGACGCGAAATACTCCCAAGGGGCCGAATCTGAGGCAGATCGCTTTGCCTATGGCGTCTTGCTGAACGCTGATGCCTCTCCTGCGGCGCTGGGCGATATGTTTCAGCGGCTGCGCGACAAATATGGAGACTATGACGCGATCAATATGCATTTTCTGTCACACTCGGGGTTGCAAAAACGCATCGAAGCCGCACGTGCTGCTGCGCCGCAAGATCAGGATTATCAACCCATTCTGGATGGTGAAGGCTGGGCCGCGCTTCAGGGCATCTGCAAAAAATGACTGGGCGCTAAATCGGCTCTGCCGTCAGCCACACGCCGCCTTCGGGGCGCAACGTCAGAATCATGACTGGTTTGGGGTCTTTGCCCGGAACCTGCCTAAACCGGAAGCGCCCAAGCAGCGTGGCCAGAATAATCACCGCCTCCTGCAGCGCAAAAGATGCACCAATACAAATGCGCGGGCCGTCTCCAAATGGTAGGTAGGCGTAGCGATCGATCGCTTTGCGATCAACGAACCGATCCGGGTCAAACTTGTCTGGTTCTGGCCAAAGAGCGTGGTTTCGGTGCAGCGCGTAAATCGGAATCATCACCGTATCGCCGGGTCTGACTTCCCGACCGCAAAGTGTATCTTCCACCTGCGCCGTGCGTGACACAACTGCCGCAGGCGGGTAAAGCCGCAACGCCTCGTCAATGATCTGCCGGATATAAGGCAAATTGGCAACATCGTCGCCGGTGGCCGGGCGCTTGCCTAGAACAGACACAACCTCGGCGCGCGCGCGGTCCTGAACTTTCTGATCAAACGCGCAGAGGTACAGTGACCACGCCAAAGTCAGGGCCGTTGTCTCATGGCCTGCCACAATAAAGGTCAGCAGATTATCGCGCAGTTCCGCTGTGTTCATCCGGCGCTTGGTCTCCGGGTCCTCGCCTTCCAGCAGCAGGTCCAGCAAATCTGGTATGCCGTTCGGTTCACGTTTGGCCCGCGCGTCGATTGCGGTATCCGCAACTTTTTTCATCTGTTTTAGCGCCTTGCCCGACAGGATACGCCCTGGTCTTGGCACCCAATCAGGCGCGCCTAGAATATCAAACAGAGAGATTTTTCCCGCCTCGGAAATATAGGCGTCGATTGCTGTGTGAACGCTGTCACGATCAAATGAACCGTCGCCTGAAAATGTGACGTCTGAAATCACGTCAAAAGTTGTCGTGACCATTTCATCCAACAGATCGACGGCGCGCGGGCCAGCGCCTGCAATCCGATCAGCCGAGCGCTCTGCCGCGCCCGTCATGATTGGGGCAAGGTTCATGACGTTGCGATGCGAAAACACCGGGGCCGCTGTGCGACGCTGCCACCGCCAATGCGCTCCTTCTGCCACAAACAAAGACTCACCTATTGCCGGCTTCAGGAGGTTCTTTGTCACCACTGACTTTGGATAGTTGTCCAATCGTTCCAGCAACATCACACGGATTGCGCCAGGATCCATCACCATATGCCAGCGTTTTCCGGTCTTGCCTGACACCATGGGTTGCCGTGTGGCAATTTGCGGAATGATACTCAGCACGTTCTGACGGGCCGCGTTCAGGCTTTTGAGAATACCCCAAGGCTCGGTTACCAGCGGAACTTTAACTGGTTCGGGCTGGGTTTGGACGGGATCAGGGAGAACGGAGGTCATGAGGCTGCGCCTTTCTGCGGCTTCATACATCATATAGGCGTGTATTCGCTTGCGGCAAAGGTTTGCACCCGGTGACGGGCTGAGCTATCTCAACCCAAGAACAAAATTTGAGAGTTTCAATGATGCGTATCTTTGCCTTTCTGAGCGTCCTGATCATCGTGGCTGGCTGCGCCGATCAATCCATCAAAGGCCCGCCCGTTCCACTTGGAGACTTCAGTCTTGGGCACAATGTGGTTGTGACAAAAAACACGCAATCAACTGTGATATCGCGCAACGTCAGCGACGAAGAATTGGTTGCTGCAATGACCGGCGCGATTGAGCAGCGGTTTGGCCGCTATGAGGGCGAAAACCTGTACCATCTGGGAATCAGCATCGAAGGGTATGTGCTGGCGCCCCCCGGAGTGCCAGTTGTTTACACGCCAAAATCACTTCTGCTCGTGACCGTGACCGTTTGGGACGACGCCGGGGGCCGCAAGCTGAACGAGGCACCCAGTCAAATCCTTGCCTTTGAAACCACCGGAGCCGACTCGCTGGTCATTGGTTCAGGCTGGGGACGGAACAAAGATAAACAACTCGCCGGATTGACCTTTAATGCAGCCAAATCGATCGAATCCTGGATGGTCGAACAAACCGAGACCTACAAATGGTTCACGCCAGATCAGCAGGTTATGCCAGCCGATGCCGTGAAGCCGCCGAAAGTTCTGGAATCCAATCGTTGAGAAGGCTGCAGAAAGAAACCCGAACGGCTTGATTTCTATTCTGGAAAGCAATTTTGCGCCCGCGCAGAGGAAACCGGGTCGAGTGGACCCCAGAGTGCAAAAAGGCGCCTAAGATATGGCTAAGGCAAAGTTTGAACGCAACAAACCGCATGTTAACATTGGCACGATTGGTCACGTTGACCACGGCAAGACGACGTTGACAGC
>RCNE010001821.1_pt1 | contig 11536 bp, 9 predicted proteins | sample 2041361 | NCBI WGS metagenome assembly RCNE01 (sample SAMN09708229, study PRJNA481090) | Marine sediment metagenome, whole genome shotgun sequencing project.
TTTCACTATGGGAATAGAAGATGCAGTTCTGGCGGCAGATTTTGTTTCTTGTGATACCGTGTTGGGATATCACTATGATACTTTTGGTTATATAGAAATCGACCACAAGAAAGCTCAGGAAGAATTTACAAAAGCAGGTATAAAATTGCATCTGTTGCCAATAGGGGAGGCAATTACAATTTAATTATCTGAACTGACTTCTCAGCACTATTTTATGTAATAGCTTTGGATAGAATTTTTTGAGATAAATAAGGCAAGATTTCTTTAGTAAGGGCTACACACTCCGAATATTTGCATTTTTCTTTAACCGAGATAAGCTGTTTTTTATTCCGGGCCGATAGGATAAGCTTGTAGCCTTAAAAGCTTAATTCATAGGCCAGGGCTTCTCCAATGCCGGAAGAAGCTCCGGTTAACCATATTATTTTAGTTGTATTTCTCTTCATTCTTCAATTTTTAGATTGAAAATATAGTTAAATTTAGCACCAATTCATATGGAGGCTTTTTACAAGAAATACAATTTGAACTTTAAAAGACCAAGTGTTACGTCGAGGGGCATACTAAGGCAAAAAGAAACCTGGTTATTAGTTCTGAAGGATAAAGGAAAATCTGGCATTGGAGAATGCGGATTGTTCAGAGGCCTGAGTATTGATGATGTACCTGAATATGAAGACAAAATTTCCTGGACCTGCTCACATATTCATTTAGGTAAAGAAAGACTTTTGGAAGATTTAAAGGAATATCCAAGCATCAGGTTTGGAGTGGAACAGGCTTTCACTTCCCTGGCATCTGAAAACCCCTTTGTGCTTTTTCCTTCCGCATTTACCAAATCTAAAGCAGCCATTGATATTAATGGCTTAATTTGGATGGGTGATGAAATATTCATGCAAGATCAAATAACTGAAAAAATAGAGGCGGGGTTCAATTGTATTAAAATTAAAATAGGGGCAATTGATTTTAATACGGAATTATCGTTATTGACTTCATTGAGAAAGAAGTATGGCAAAGAAGAAATAGATCTTCGGGTAGATGCCAATGGGGCATTTAAAGTAGATGAAGCCTTAGATAAACTCATTAAATTAGCAGCCTGCGATATACATTCTATTGAACAGCCTGTTAAACAAGGATTCCCTTTAAAGATGAAGAATATTTGTGAAAATTCTCCAATTCCGGTTGCCCTAGACGAGGAACTAATTGGCCATCATAACGTAACGGAAAAGGAAATTTTACTACAAACTATTATGCCACATTATATAATTTTAAAGCCTAGTCTGATAGGAGGTTTTAAATCTTGTGAAGAATGGATTAATTTGGCTGAAAGTTTGGGCATCGGCTGGTGGATTACCAGTGCATTGGAAAGTAATATTGGTCTTAATGCCATTGCACAGTGGACGTATACGTTTAAGAGCAAATTACCTCAGGGATTAGGTACCGGGGCTTTATTCACCAATAATTTTGACAGTCCACTTGAAATACAAAAGGGAAAATTATACTACAACAACAATTCAAACTGGGAACAGAATTTAATAAATAAATTATGTATATAGAACAAGCTTTTAAAGGATTGCATGAACTTTGGAGGTATGCGATTGGTATAATTATTATTTTCTTTGGCTGGCAAGTAATTGGGGCAGGACCCTTAATGTTAGTTCTATTTGCAAAAGCAATGGAGTCAGGTGATTTCCCAACAGACATGCCCGGTATTTCCAATTTATTGGGTTCTAATCTATTTCTTTTTCTTATGCTGTTGACATTTGTTATAGGATTTCTGGCCCTTTATTTAACGGTAAAGTTTTTACATCAACAAAGCTTCCTTTCCTTAACTACATCCAGGAAAAAAATAGATTGGAAAAGGGTAACTTTTACATTTGTCCTATGGGCTGCAATTTCTGTGATATTCATAGGGTTGGATATTTATTTATCACCTGAAGACTATGTATATAATTTTCAGCCGGGTCCATTTTTGGTGTTGCTGCTTATCACCCTTATTCTTATCCCCATTCAAACCAGTTTTGAAGAGTATTTTATTCGTGGTTATTTAATGCAGGGCATTGGGATTGCTGCCAAAAGTAGATGGGTGCCTCTTGTAGGTACATCTCTAATATTCGGATTGTTACATATCTTTAATCCGGAAGTGGCTAAAATAGGATATGGGGTAATGGTTTTTTATATTGGGACCGGCCTGTTTTTAGGTATTCTTACCCTTATGGATGAAGGTTTAGAATTGGCCCTGGGTTTTCATGCCGCAAATAATTTAACGGCCGCACTTTTGGTTTCTGCAGATTGGACCGCTTTCCAAACTAATTCTGTATATAGGGATATTTCTGAACCTGAAATTGGTTTGGAAGTTTTTGCCCCTGTTTTTATTGTTTATCCTATTATGCTTCTTATTTTATCCAAAAAGTACGGGTGGACCAATTGGAAAGAACGTTTAACCGGCAAGGTTTTACCCCCTATAGAATTAGATGAACAACCTAATAATTAAGTAGATGCCATTAAAAATACATGAACAATTTAAACTTAATGGCCACAACTATTCAAAGGAGGAGTTAAAAGAGGTAGCCTATAGTTTAATAAAGGAAGGAGCAGATTTTGAAAAGGACATTGGAGACTTTCTATTAGATTGGTTGTCACCTGATTCTGAGCTCACAATACGAACATCCGGCTCCACAGGTATTCCTCAGGGGATAGCGTTAAAAAAACGGCATATGGTAAACTCTGCCAGGGTTACAGGCGAATATTTCGGGTTAGAAGCCGGTGACAGGGTTTTACTATGCTTATCTACCGGATATATTGCCGGTAAGATGATGGTCGTAAGGGCAATGGTTCTTGGTTTAGAGCTAGATTTTGTTGCTCCCACTTCAAGACCTTTGGATGGAGTAAATAAGTCCTATAAATTTGGCGCTATGGTACCTCTTCAATTGGAATCTTCCATAAATAAATTGAACCAGTTTCAGACGGTAATAGTTGGGGGAGCTCCTGTTTCTTCGCAATTAATGAAATTGATTGCCAATAGCAAATCAAAGATTTTCGAAACTTATGGGATGACTGAAACCATTACTCATGTTGCTGTCAGACCTTTGAGCCAATACAGTCCTGGGTCAGATCATAAAGCTTTTGAAATATTACCGGATATAGCTATTTCTCAGGATGACAGAAAATGTCTGGTAATTAACGCCCCAAATATTAGCGATGACCCTGTATTCACAAATGATATTGTAGAATTGATCTCGGAAAAGAAATTCCTTTGGCAGGGACGATTTGATAACGTTATTAATTCGGGGGGTATCAAACTAATTCCTGAGCAAATTGAACAAAAGCTGTCTTCGTTAATCCCATCAAGATTTTTTGTTAGTGCTTTACCAGATTTAAAGTTGGGACAGAAGTTAATTTTAGTTGTTGAAGGTGAAAAAATAGAAGGACTTGGGGAAATAATTTCTAAAGCTGATTTGGAGAAATTTGAGTTACCAAAAGAAATATTTTACGTCTCAGCTTTTAAAAACACAACGAATGGCAAGATTATAAGGGAAAAAAGTTTGTCTTTAATAAAAAGCTGATATTATTCAAAAGTCTGAGAAACCTAATTTTAGTAATTACCAGGATCAGAAGGTGTTATGAAAGACGACGCTGAGAATTATCCCCTTAATCCTAGTATGGTTTATGCGATTGAATTGAATACTACAATTAACATTCAGGAATGGAAATGAGATATCAGGATCATGTTAGAAGAAACAGGCTTACATGGGGAAGAAGGTTTTCGATACGTAGATGGACGGCAAACAGAGTTATTATTGATACCCAGGGTAACCAAACATTCAAGTAATTAAACCTGCAATACGCCCATATTAAATGCTTTTTCGATAGGGGCATGGTTAGCTGCTTCTATACCCATGGAAATCCATTTACGAGTTTCTAATGGATCTATAATAGCATCCGTCCATAAATGTGCTGCCGCGTAATATGGGGATATTTGTCTATCATATCTTTTCTTAATTTCGTCAAAGAGTTCGGTTTCTTTTTCAGGAGTTATTTTTTCCCCTTTCTTTTTTAAAGAGGCCTTTTCTATCTGTAGCAATACTTTTGCCGCAGAATTCCCGCTCATTACTGCAAGTTCGGCGCTTGGCCAGGCGAAGATAAGCCTTGGATCATAGGCTTTTCCACACATGGCATAATTTCCGGCTCCATAACTATTTCCAATAATCACGGTAAATTTAGGGACAACGGAATTACTTACTGCATTTACCATTTTGGCCCCGTCCTTTATAATACCCCCGTGTTCACTTTTGCTACCCACCATAAACCCTGTCACATCCTGAAGGAAAACGAGAGGTATTTTTTTCTGATTACAATTTGCAATAAATCGAGTGGCCTTATCTGCAGAATCTGAATAAATAACTCCTCCAAATCGCATTTCGCCTTTATTGGTTTTCACTACTTTTCGTTGATTTGCCACAATACCTACAGCCCATCCGTCAATACGCGCATAACCTGTCAGGATTGTTTTCCCAAACCCTTCCTTATATTGCTGAAACTCCGAGTTGTCTACAAGACGTTTAATTATTTCGAGCATATCGTATTGCTCCGTCCTGGATCGGGGTAAAATACCATAAATGTCCTCCTGATTTTCTGCAGGTTTTATTGATTTAATTCTATTAAATCCTGCAGTATTGGGAATCCCTATCTTACCAATCAGGTTTTTGATAGTATTAAGGGCATCTTTATCATCCTTTGCCTTATAATCGGTTACCCCGCTTATTTCACAATGCGTTACAGCTCCTCCGAGAGTTTCATTATCAATTTCCTCCCCTATAGCTGCTTTAACCAGATAGCTGCCAGCTAAAAATATACTACCGGTTTTATTCACAATCAGAGCTTCATCACTCATAATAGGTAAATAAGCGCCTCCTGCAACACAACTCCCCATAATAGCGGCGATTTGTACAATACCCATACTGCTCATTATAGCATTGTTCCTGAAAATGCGGCCAAAATGCTCTTTGTCGGGAAAAATTTCATCCTGCATTGGGAGATAAACCCCTGCACTGTCTACCAAATAAATAATCGGAATTCGGTTTTCTATGGCAATTTCCTGAGCTCTAAGATTCTTTTTAGCCGTAATCGGGAACCAGGCACCCGCTTTTACTGTAGCATCATTTGCAACAACAATACATTGTTTACTCTTAATATAGCCAATTTTGACTATAACTCCTCCTGATGCGCATCCACCATGTTCCTCGTACATATTATCTCCCGCAAATGCGCCAATTTCTATCGAATTACTTTTGTCATCCAATAAGTAATCTATACGCTCCCTTGCAGACATTTTCCCTAATTCATGCTGCTTTTCAATTCGGCTTTGACCACCACCTAATTTTACCTTGGCAAGCTTTTTCCTAAGCTCCGATAAAAGTAATTTATTTCGATCTTCGTTCTTATTGAAGTTGATATCCATTCTCTATATTCAATTTCTTTAACAGGGTTAAAGATAAGGAGTAATATTGATTAACTTTAACAAAATTCAACAGTAAGATATGAAAGAAAAAATTCGTTGGGGAATTGTGGGATTGGGCAATATAGCTCAAAAATTCGCGGATGATTTAAAATTGTTAGCTGATGGGGAACTCACCGCAGTTGCCTCAAGAGATATTCAAAAAGCCAAACGATTTGGTGAATTAAATAATGCCAAATATGCATTTGGAAGCTATCGGGAATTATTCAATTGTTCCGAGGTAGATGTAGTTTATATAGCCACACCACATACTTCTCATGCCGAGTTGAGTATTATGGCCATGAACGCAGGGCGAAATGTCCTTTGCGAAAAACCAATGGGCATAAATAGTGGTGAGGTGGAAAGAATGATTGCTGCCGCCAGAAAGAATAAGGTTTTTTTGATGGAGGCCTTATGGAGCAGGTTTAATCCTTCAATTAGAAAAGTAAAAGAATTGATAGACGAGGGAATTATTGGCGACATAAGATACTTACATGCAGATTTTGCTTTTTTTGCGCTTGACAGAGATGAAAATGGCAGACTTCTTAATCCTGCACTGGCCGGGGGATCCCTATTGGATATTGGGATTTATCCTATTTTTTTAGCATATCTTATTTTAGGGTATCCTGAAAAAATTATGGCTTCTTCTAAAATATATAAAACCGGAGTAGATATCCAAACCTCTATGATTTTTGAATATTCAAATGCACAGGCCATATTGTATAGCGGACTAACCTCTAATTCAGAAATGAAGGCTGAGATTTCCGGTTCTGATGGAACTGTGTATTTAAACCCCAGATGGCACGAAACACAGGGGTATTCTGTTGAAAAAAATGATAAATTAGCAAAAGTTCAATTACCCACTAGAGGAAAAGGCTATGAGTATGAAATAGAAGAAGTTCATCAATGTTTAAGAAAGGGTAAGACAGAAAGTGACTTATGGTCTTTGAATCATACCTGTGATTTAATTAGAATTATGGACGACATTAGGAAACAAACGGGGGTTGTCTTTCCCTTTGAACAATAAAAGTTTAAGCATTTACTTTGAAAATTTCTTATAAAATTTCCGATATTTGAGGTCCAACTAAACTAACTAACATGGGAATGAACAAGAATACGGTCCTTGCCTGGGCTACTTTTATAATGATTTTTGTCGGCTTCGGATTAATTGCCCTTGGCGCATTTCGTTACGATGATGTGGCCGGATGGGGGTTTGCCTCCGTAGGCATTGGTTTCTTTGCCATAGCCTGGGTATTTAATGCATTAAAAGGGAGGGTTTGAGCCCTTTTATATCCTATAATATTTCTTTATTTATCAACTAGTTTTATGACTTCTTGATTTATTATTATTATTCAAAAAACATATTAAGTTTATGTCTGACGATAAGAAGGTGATTTTCTCTATGTCCGGGGTTACCAAAACCTATAAGAATGCGAATACTCCTGTTCTTAAAAATATTTATTTAAGCTTCTTTTATGGGGCCAAAATAGGAATACTTGGCCTGAATGGTTCGGGTAAGTCTACCTTGCTTAGAATAATAGCTGGTGTAGACAAGAATTATCAGGGAGATGTAGTGTTTTCGTCAGGTTATAAGGTGGGCTATTTGGAGCAAGAACCATTACTTGATGAAAATAAGACAGTACTGGAAATAGTTAAGGAGGGCGTCGCTGAAACTGTTGCCATCCTGGATGAATACAACAAGATTAATGATATGTTTGGGTTGCCTGAAGTTTATGAAGATGCGGCTAAAATGCAGAAACTAATGGACAAGCAAGCGGGTCTGCAGGATAAAATAGATGCTTCTAATGCCTGGGAACTCGACACCAAACTTGAGATTGCTATGGATGCTCTCCGGACTCCTGAAGCAGATATGAAAATTGCTGTGCTCTCCGGCGGTGAAAGAAGGCGGGTGGCTTTGTGCAGGTTGCTTTTACAGGAACCCGAAATATTATTGCTCGATGAGCCAACCAACCACTTGGATGCTGAATCTGTTCATTGGTTGGAACACCATCTGGCACAATATAAAGGAACTGTTATTGCGGTAACTCATGACCGTTATTTCCTGGATAATGTTGCTGGCTGGATTCTGGAGTTAGATAGGGGAGAAGGTATTCCATGGAAGGGAAATTACAGTAACTGGCTTGATCAAAAATCCAAACGTCTAGCACAAGAAAGTAAAAAGGCTTCTAAACGTCAGAAAACACTCGAACGGGAATTAGATTGGGTACGTCAGGGTGCTAAGGGCAGGCAGGCTAAGCAAAAAGCAAGACTCAAGAATTATGACAAATTATTAAGTCAGGATCAAAAACAACTTGATGAAAAGTTAGAAATCTATATTCCAAATGGCCCCCGGTTGGGAACCAATGTAATTGAAGCTGAAAATGTAAGTAAAGCTTTTGGTGATAAATTACTTTACGAAGATTTAAATTTTAAATTGCCACAGGCCGGAATAGTTGGAGTAATAGGACCTAATGGTGCTGGTAAAACTACTATTTTTAAAATGATCATGGGTGAGATAGCTCCGGACAAAGGTGAATTTATTGTGGGCGAGACGGCCAAAATAGCCTATGTAGATCAAAGTCATTCAAATATTCAGAAAGATAAGTCCATCTGGGAGAACTTTAGTGATAGTCAGGAATTGGTTATGATGGGCGGCAGGCAAGTGAATTCCAGGGCATATTTAAGCCGGTTTAATTTTTCCGGAAGCGAGCAGAATAAAAAAGTAAGTATGCTCTCCGGAGGCGAACGCAATCGATTACACCTTGCAATGACTCTTAAGGAAGAAGGCAATGTTTTATTATTGGATGAGCCTACAAATGACCTTGATGTAAACACATTACGCGCATTAGAGGAAGGATTAGAAAATTTCGCTGGTTGTGCTGTTGTAATTTCGCATGATCGCTGGTTTCTGGATCGTATTTGCACTCATATTCTCTCCTTTGAAGGGGATTCACAAGTATATTTCTTCGAAGGTTCTTTCACAGAGTACGAAGAAAATAAAAAGAAACGTTTAGGTGCAGATATTATGCCTAAAAGAATAAAATACAAAAAATTAATCCGGTAAAATCGTACTGTTTTTTATAGTCCTTTCTTAAAAATCATCATTGGGATAACAGTCCAGCTGTATTACCTTAATTTCAGGATTATCCTTATTTACCAATTCTGTCCAATTTTTTGCCCTTGATAAGACTGGTCAACAGCCATTTTACCAAGTTCATATATGGAATCTTTTAACTTCATCAGTCAATAAAAGCTCACAATTTCCGAGTCTATCTCCGCAAAAAATATATATCCACCTTTGTCAATGATGCTACTTTTGCAATTTTCAAGTAATTCAGCATCTTTAGGTTCTACATAAAAATAATTCTCTAACCATGATAAATTCAGATCTCTGAAGTATTTGGCAAGGCCCGGTCTAAAAGGGATAATTTTCAACGACATTATTGGGATTCTAATATTAGGATAACTAAAGTTAATATTAAGTTATACTCGTTAAAATTATTTAATTATTTTTTTAGTAAGAAAAATCTAAAAGTAAATCTAAACCGTATATAGACTGATGCAAACTAATATTTTTAAAAAATAACAAAAAGGTTAATTAATATTTACATTATGACTGAAACAAAAAATAACAACGGATTAAAAGTTATAGCTGGCTTATTGGGCGTAGTTCTATTAGCTACTATTATTTACACTGTTAGTCTCTATCAGGATAAGAAAAAGACCACAATGGCTCTTAGTCAGGAAAAAGAACTTGTAGTAGAAGATTTGAATAGCTTAAAGTCTGAATATGACAAAGCAATCCTGGAAAGCAATGCCACAAATGAAGAATTGGTTGGCGCAAGAGATAGAATTGCAAAGTATATTGACTCTGTTAAAACCATGAAATCAGATATTGCTTCCCTTTCAAGATACAGAAGACAGGTTGGTGTTCTTAAGGAAGAAAGAGAGCAATTACTACGTCAGGTAGATTCTTTGACTAAGTCTAATACGTTTATTGCAATGCAAAGAGACAGTACTTTTGTTGAATTGGAAAAACAAACAGTATTCAACGATTCATTGGTAGTACAAAATACTCAGTTGGCAGATGTTGTTGAAAAAGGTTCCGCTTTAAATTTATCTTCTTTTACAGTCGATGCGGTAAGAGAGCGTAGTAATGGTAAATTAGTATCTACTTCCAGAGCAAAAAGCACAGACAAATTTAAAATCTGTTTTACTGTTGCCGATAACGTAATAGCCGAAGCTGGAGATAGACAATTCCTTGTTGAGGTTTTAGATCCTCAAGGTAATGTTATAGGTGGAGGAATGAGTAAATCGAGTGAGGACGGTGCCTCTGTATCTTATAGCAAAGAAACCGATTTCTACTACGAAAACAATAATTTGGATGTATGTGATTTTATAAACAAACCATCTGGCGATTTCCAAAAAGGGAATTACATGGTAAATGTATATGATGACAAACTTAAATTATTAGGAACATCTAAGTTCACATTGAAGTAGTAAACACTATTCATTTATAAAAAAAGGGTCAATCTTTAGATTGGCCCTTTTTTATTGAAATAATTCTATATGCAATAAAAATACTAGGTGTTGAAGACAAATCCTCAAGAGTTACTCCACATGTCTTCCAATGATAATTATAATTTCAATCACGCAAGTTTAGGAAGATATTTCTATTTTAGACCACCTACCATCTCCTCAGGTTTAACCCATTCATCATATTCTTCTTCAGTAACATACCCCAGGTTAACAGCTTCTACCTTTAAGGTCGTCCCATTCTTATGTGCTGTATTGGCTATTTCCGCAGCTTTGTAATATCCAATTTTTGTATTTAATGCTGTTACAAGCATTAATGAATTGTTTAATAATTCTTTTATAACGTCGAGATTAGGTTCTATGCCTACCGCACAATTAATATCAAAACTAATTGCTGCATCTCCCAAAAGTTGAGCCGACTGCAAAACATTAGAGGCCATGAGGGGTTTAAAAACATTTAACTCATAATGCCCCTGCGTACCTCCTATGGTGACGGCAACATCATTGCCCATCACTTGCGCGCAAACCATGGTAAGTGCTTCGCATTGGGTTGGGTTTACTTTACCGGGCATAATTGAACTTCCGGGTTCATTGGCAGGAATTATGATCTCACCAATTCCGGATCGCGGCCCTGATGCCATCATTCTAATATCATTTGCAATTTTATTCAGGGAAACGGCTAGTTGTTTTAATGCGCCGTGGCTTTCAACCAGCGCATCATGTGACGCAAGGGCTTCAAACTTATTAGGAGCTGTTTTAAACTTAAGTCCGGTAAATTCAGAAATATATTTGGCTACTAAAACGTCGTAGCCTTTAGGTGTGTTTAATCCGGTACCCACTGCTGTGCCTCCTAATGCCAATTCACTTAAATGATCTAAGGTATTCTCAAGTGCCCTTATCCCATGATCTATTTGAGAAACATAACCCGAAAATTCCTGTCCCAGTGTTAGTGGTGTTGCATCCATTAAGTGGGTGCGACCAATTTTAACGACATTATTAAATGCTGTTGATTTTTCATTGAGGGTATTATGTAATTGTCTTAATCCGGGAATAGTATGCTCAACAATTTTTTTATAAATAGCAATATGCATTCCTGTAGGAAAAGTATCATTTGATGACTGCGATTTGTTAACGTCATCATTTGGTTGAATTGTTTTCTCTCCTTCACCAATCACTTTACCAGCCAATTCATGTGCTCTATTTGCAATAACCTCATTTACATTCATATTGCTTTGTGTACCGGAGCCGGTTTGCCATATAACAAGAGGAAATTGGTCATTGTGATCTCCTGCGAGTATTTCATCACAAACTTGGGTAATAAGATCTCTTTTTTCTTTGGATAATATCCCTAATTCACAATTGGTGTATGCCGCAGCTTTTTTTAAATAGGCAAATCCCATAATCACATCCAGGGGCATAGAAGCCGGAGGACCAATTTTAAAATTATTACGCGATCGTTCAGTTTGCGCACCCCAGTATTTATCTGATGGGACCTTTACCTCGCCCATGGTGTCT
>RCNE010001822.1_pt1 | contig 11535 bp, 16 predicted proteins | sample 2041361 | NCBI WGS metagenome assembly RCNE01 (sample SAMN09708229, study PRJNA481090) | Marine sediment metagenome, whole genome shotgun sequencing project.
GACAGCGCGAAACCTAGAAGCAGACAGGGTGCAACCACATCAACGCCCTCCAAACCACCCACGGATACAGCAGAAGAGCGACATATGGGCGGCTCAGTCTGACCGTGCAGAGTGCCGAGTATGGGCAGGTTCGTCGTCGGCCCGAATCGTTGGGCGTCGACAACTTGATGCCGCAGCATGCAACAATCAGGCTTGAGATGGAATCGCACAACAACCAGCGGACAGTGACGATCAGCAGGAAACAGGAGATCTTCTTCGACTGGATGTCCGATGTCTTGGTCTACACAGTCGTCCTGAATCTGTTCGTCGAGTATGCAGACAACGTGGTGATTGACTCGTTCACCATCTCGGTCCTCACCGCGATCCTCCTGAAGATCCTGCTCGACATTGTGATGCGGGCTGAACACACAGTGAAAGGATTCTGGGGTGACAAGGAAGGCACGATGGCTTCGATCCTTGGAAAGGTCTCAGTGCTGGTGGTCTTGTTCTTCGGGAAGCTGCTGATCCTCTGGGCCGAGGACATCGTGTTCGGAGACCATGTGGAGTTGGGTCACTTCATCGACGTTCTCGCCCTGGTGTTGGCGTTGATGATCACCAGGGAGCTCGTCCACCGCCTCTTCCTGGCACTCGGCAATCCAGCAGAGGACGCCTGAGACTCGCCAGAGCCTCCAGGGTCACGGTTTCCCTCCACGAAGATTCGGAGGAATTCCCTGCCCGAGGTCCAACACGCCGTCCTCCTTGCGCAGGCCCTCTGAGAGCCGCTGCACACCGCCCATATCGGCACACATGGGCGGGGGGTTCCGTGAGGGGGTACGGCCGGTCGCCGCTGGTGTTGGCCGGGGAGGTCGGGTGGTTTCCAGTAGATTGGGTGCTAACAGCGAACGGAGGATTCCATGGAACTCAGGTCACTTGGGAGTAGTGACGTAGAGGTGAGTGCGGTTGGGCTTGGGACCATGACATTCGGGAACGAAACTGACCAGGCCGGTGCCCATGATCAGTTGTGTCGGTTTGTTGATGCCGGCGGCACTTTCATTGACACCGCCGATGTGTACAGCCGGGGCGCTTCGGAGGAGATTATCGGGGCGTGGTTGAAGCAAACCCCGATGCGAGAGTCGATTGTCTTGGCATCGAAGGGACGGTTCGCGATGAGCGACGATCCGTCCGAAGGTGGAGCTAGTCGGCGGTATCTCCTGGCGGCGATCGACGCGAGCCTGCGGCGACTCGGTGTGGATCATGTTGACCTCTATCAGGTGCATGGTTGGGACCCGCACACACCACTTGCAGAGACGCTCGACGCACTCGACACCATGGTGAGAACGGGGCGGACTCGGCTCGTCGGATGGTCCAATGTGACGGCGTGGCAGATGCAGCGCATCGTCGATCAATGTGATCGGGATGGTCTTGCTCGACCGGTCACGCTGCAGCCGCAATACAACCTGCTCGATCGAAACATCGAGGTCGAGGTCATGCCGATGTGCATGGCAAACGGCATCGGTCTTCTCCCGTGGTCCCCGCTCGGTGGAGGATGGTTGACCGGCAAGTATCGGGCGGACGAGCGGCCTCACGGGGCCACACGGCTCGGTGAAGATCCAACCCGTGGCGTCGAGGCGTACGACACGAGGAACGTCGATGCGACATGGAACGTCCTCGCTGCGGTCGAAAGAATCGCAGCGGACCGCAGTGTGTCAATGGCTCAGATCGCTCTCGCATGGGTTCGTGATCGACCCGCTGTGTCCTCCGTGCTGCTCGGCGCACGCACCGTGGATCAGCTTGAAGACAACCTAGCCAGCACCAACGTCGTCCTCTCCCAGGCAGAACAGACTCGCCTCAACGAGGCGTCGGCACCCGGCATACCTCCCTACCCGTACGGCATGGTTCGAGAGGCGTGCGGCGAAACCGTCTGGGACGAACTCGGCACCGTGTGACCCGCCACAGCCGAGGCCGCCTCTTCAAAGCCGCCCATATCGGATATGCGCAACCTGTAGGGTTGATCAGACACCAGTATGTAGGGCATGCCAGAAAAGAAGACTGTCAACGCATCCATCGGAATGACTCCCGGCTCGCTCGCCACCGACATGCAAGTGCGGAATCACCGATTTGCAGCAGATGAGGCGCCGCCTGCATACGACAGCACCGATGCTCACCCCGATCCGTACGACTACATCCTTGCCGGTGTCGCTTCATGCACACTCATCTCAATCCGGATGTCTGCCGAGGCAAAGGGATATCCGCTCGACCGAGCCGAGGTCGAGGTCACGTTCGAACGGCAGCCGCCCGAGACCAAGGGCGGTCAGGCGGACCAGATCACCCGGACGATCACGCTCCATGGCGAACTCACCGAGAAGGAACACTTGAAGCTGATTCGAGCCGCAAATTGCGCCGCCTATCGGAACATCATCAACGGAATCCCGATCCTCACCAAGACTGAGCGGTAACCCACCACACCCGCCCATAGGTGCTGTCGCCTCAAGGGGTCATTGCAACGCTTCGGCGGGTTTCTCTGATGGTGTCATCCATTCGAGGGTTTGTCGAGGCCGCCCGTTGAGGGAGCGGGCGACAGCATGGAGAGCCACCGGGCTAGGCGGGGTCTCGCTAACGATTTCAACCACCGGCTACCTGCCGGGCGAAGATTCTTGCGTTCTCCAGGTCCTCGCTCGTGGGGCGGTTTCGATTGATGAGGAAGAGAAACTCCCCTTTGCAGTGGAAGCTGCCGACGATGTCGGCACCCTTTTTCGATACTGCCTGCTCTAGGGCTCCAGCCTCTCTTCCCTTACCCTCTGCGGAAGTACCAAAGAGCGCCACCTTTCTCCCTGCAAAGTCCGTTCTGTCGATGAAATGCTTGAGTCCCTGGTAGGGACCGTAGAGCCCAGTACCCAGGAAGACCAACGACTCGTCAGCCAGCTTGGTGTTGTTGTTCACCTTCTCTGCAGCGACACTGAGTTCACTGGCAATGGCATCGGCGAGTTTCTCGGTGTTTCCCGTCATCGAGTAGTAGACGACCTCAAACATCGCGGTTCCATCCCCCTTCATCCTCTGTACGCCTCTTCCGCTGCGGATGCGTTGGAAACCGGCGTCGTGCAACGAGCCTAGACCGACCTCCAATGAGGTAGCCCATATCGGCACCTGTGGGCGGGTGCGGTGGGCTGTGTTCAGCAAGCTTCGTTGGTAGCAGCCGTCTTCCGTAGTCGCTTCCAACCGGATTCCCAGACTGCCACGAACTGTGGCTCGATTCGTTTCTCTAGCAGCGGGCTGAGGCCCAGCATGCGGGGGATGCTCACGGTCTCGTGACCTGTAATCCGAGTGCCATCGCCGACCGCCTCAAGGTGGATATCGCCGTGACCTTTCCAGAAGCCACGCAGATCCCAAGCCGCCCGAGTGTCAGGCTCAGTCACGGTCATCCGAGCGACCAGCGGGAAAGGCGACCGGCGCATCGGCACGGCAAACCAACCGTCGCCCCGATCCTTGATCTCGCCGAACGCTCCGTAGAGTCGCACCCAGTCCCGAGGTGTCTTGAAATAGTCGTAGACGGCATCTGGCGGGAGTTGGATCGTCTCATCGAACTCGAAGTGCATCATGCCTCCTTGTCGGATCGCACGGCTCGCCGCCCATCGTATCTCCCCCTCGACATCGAGGAGACAGAGACCGCCATCATCCCTCGAACCACTCTATGAGGGAAGGCCACCGTGTCCTCCTCACCACCCGCCCATATCGGCACCTACGGGCGGCCCGGATGGACGCCGGAGATCGCTCTGTCGCCGTGCTCACGACAGCGAAGCCTGCTACGACTATGCCCCGGCGGTACCGGCCCAGTTGTGGTTGTCGATCTTGAGCGTTCCGTCGTCATCGACCACCACGTAGGTTGCGATACCGTCGAGTCTGGTGCCTCCTGTTTTCCAGATTTCCCGGACGGCGACCGTCCACGTATACCTGACCCACGGGGATTCCGTGCTTCGCTGCGCTGCCAAATCGCCCGTTACGAGCTTCTCGCCGACGATTTCATTCTGCCAGGGGCCGTGGCCGAAGCCGACGCCCACAACCCCGTCTGCATCGTCACTGATGTGTTCGGTGAAGGTGCTCGTGTGGTAGATGTACTCGTTGAGGACGAAGCTGTCGGTCACCGATGCCCGTAGAGCCTCTTCGTCTTCCGTCTCCCAGGATGCCAGGTACGCCTCGATCAAGGCTTCGATCTCATCGAGACGGTCCGGCCCGGCCGGTTCTGTCGTGGTGGTCGTCGTAGCCGCCGTCGTTGTTGGTGCAGCGGTCGTCGTCGTGGATTCCGTGGTCGCTGCTGCGGCTGCGGTTGGCTCGTCGGCCGCACCATCATCGCCACTGCATCCGGCAATCAAGAACACCACCAACAGCAATGTGGCGAAGCGTGTGCGAGGTGACATCGGGGACCTCCTGGGCTAGGGGTCCCTCCACACCTCCCGAGCATCGGCCGTCAACGGGCGCAACCTCTAGCCCCACATCATGCGCCCAGGGAGCCAACATTCATAGGGGCATCGCACGAACACCCCGCCCATATCGGTTATGCGCGGGTGCGCGCTTGCCACGCATGAGTGCCGACACGGTCCCCTGGCAGTCTTGTCGATGAGTGTTGGAGGTAGGCCGGACGACGCTGGTCAATGGGGTCCCGGCACGAGCCTCTTGTTGCTCCTCAGAACGTGGTCCTACATGGGCATTGCTTCATAGACCCACATGTCCATTGGGCAGCCGTCCAGCAACGCGACCGCCTCGTTTATCGACTCGGCCTGCACGATCGAATAGCCGAGCGAAGGTTCCATGTCGGCCGAGAGTTCGGCCACGGTGCCGTCCTTGGTCACGTTCCGGCCGTTGAATAGGGGGTTGCCCGAGTCCACGACGTGGTCCTGAATCGAGGACCACCACTTCATGTGGGCTTCCTGGGATTCGGGCGTCCGTTCCATCTCGCCGTGGGCGAGGAAGACAAACTTGGTCACGATGACTCCTTCTTGTTCAGGATGACTCATCAGTCATCTCTGGTTCCTTGCTGAGGTACGCGGCATACGTCTCCAATGATTCCCCCTCGGTGCCCCACCACGGGTGGAACTGGTCCGCCCACGTCGCAAGCCGTCGGAGTGGTGCTCGTTCAAGCGCCAGGAAGTTCGTCCGTCCGATCTTGCGCCGCCGGACCATGGCGGCGTCCTCAAGCACACGGACATGCTTGTGAATCGCCGGTAGGGACAGGCCCCGCAGGCTCGCTAATTGGCTGATCGACTGGGGTTGGAGTGCGAGCGCATGGATGATCTCACGCCGGTGGTCGTTGGCCAGGGCGTTGAATACTGGGCTCAAGTCGTCCGTAGTGCTGGTTTGCATAGTTAACCCAAGAGTTAAGTATAGGCGTCGGGTTGGCCAACGGTCAAACTGTATGCCTGCCAACCGGCATTGACGCTTCGGTAGCCTGCCGCCCTTGTGTGCCGGTGTGGGCTGCTGGATCGAAGTTCGAGTGGCGATGTGTGCTTCCACCGTGTTCACATTGGGGCATCGGACCCTGGGCGGCTATGCGGTGCTGCGTCAAGATGACTGCTCGGACATCGAGGAGGTCAGAGTGGCAGCTGGACGGGACTCGAACATCAGACGGCTTGGCAGTCGCACGGCTCGCTCCGGCGGTGTCGGCGTTCTGGCTGCTCTTGAGGGCGCCGCCCTCTTTGTGTGGAACTTGATCGCCACCCCATTCATTGGGCGGCTGCGGCTGCGGTGGGGCACGGCGGGAACAGAGGCAGATGATTCGCTTCCGGGAGATGAGTTCGTGCCCGAGCCCAAGTGGTCGTACACCCTGGGAGTCGCCGTCGATGCGTCGCCGGAGGCTGTTTGGCCCTGGATCGCCCAGATCGGGCAGGGCCGCGGCGGCTTCTACACCTATCAGACGCTTGAGAACATTGTCGGTTGCAGGATCACCAACACGACAGAGATCCTCCCCGACCACCAGCATCCGGCAGTTGGCGACGACATCTACCTGCACCCGACCGCACTGCCGTTGCGGATTGAGATCGTGAATCCTCCGAGTGCCTTCGTGCTTTTCGGGTCCCCCGCCGATATCGGTGCCGAGGAGAGTTGGGGATTGTCAACCTGGCAGTTCGCCGTCAATCCTGACCCCGATGGCGGTAGTCGGCTACTGACCAGGGGCCGTTACGACTACGCCGCGGATTGGAAGAGCCGCCTCGCGTTTAGCCGCTTCCCAATGGAAGTGATCACTTTCGTGATGAGCCGCAAGATGATGCTCGAAATCAAGAGGCTGGCAGAGCGCGACGCCTGTGCCCACCGGAACTGACCGAACATCACCGTTGTTCTGTTCTACACCTGCCCGTATCCGGCAGAATGAGCGGTCACGGCGGACCGTCCCACCCGCCCATACGTGCCGACATGGGCCGCATTGGTTTCGGGTGGCACGAGCGATGCGGCTCGCTTAGCATCGAAGGAGACCCTTCTTGAGGGGAGGTTGTTAGTGGCTCACGCGACGCTGATTCCCGAACCGGCGGTCGACACCGAGTACCGACTGTTGCAGGAACGACTCGACCGCAATGTCACTGGTGCACCAGACTCGGAAGCGATGCTGCGCGTGTTGTGCCTCCTATTCAGCCCGGAAGAGGCTCACATTGCCAGGCAGTTGCCTCAGCTCGTCTCGCTTCCCGCTCTCGCCGAGAAACTCGGAGCCGACTCCGATGAGTTGGGGGAGCGAATCACATCAATGGCGCGACGGGGTCTGGTCCTCGACTTTGAACGCGATGGCACCCGCTACGTGGTGGCGACTCCGGTGGTGATTGGGTTCTTCGAGTTCACGTTCATGCGGCCTCGTCCCGAGGCACCGATGGAGGAGTATGCCGAGGCGTTCGAGGCGCTGTTCGACGAGGAGGACTTCGTTCGTAGCGTCTTTGCCGGGACTACCCAGATTGGCAGGTCACTGGTGCGGGAAGAAGTCCTGCCCGATGGCGGGACCGAGATCCTCGATTGGGAGAAGGCGACCGAGGTTGTCCGCACCGCCGAGACGGTGGCAGTGAGTCTCTGCCCGTGTCGTGCGGACGCCAACCTGCGGGGGGAGGGATGCGATGCTCCCGTTCGCACATGCATGACGTTCGGGAGTTCGGCTCAGATGATGGTCCGGGCCGGCATCGCCGAGCCGATCACGAACGATGAGGGGATGGAGATTCTTCGTGAAGCCAAAGCGGCTGGATTGGCTCAGACCGGCGACAACGTTCGCAGCGAGATCTCCTACTTGTGCAACTGTTGTGGGTGCTGCTGCGGGATGATGCGCTCGGTCAAGCGGTTCAATACCTATGACGGCATCGTCCCCTCCAATTGGCTCGCGACGATCGACTACGCGAAGTGCCGAGGGTGCGCTATCTGCGTCAAAGCCTGTCCCGTCGGAGCAATCGAAGTGGTACCTACTGAAGGCAAGGGGCTGCGAAGGAATTGGGCGGTTATCGACTCGGACCGGTGCTTGGGCTGTGGCGTATGTGGCGACGTGTGCCGTTGGGATGCCCACGGGATGGAACAACGGGAAGCCCGGCCGTACATCCCGACTGACACGATGGAGCGGATTGCGTTGATGGCGATCGAGCGAGGGAAGCTCGGCGATCTGTTGTACGACAACGTTGGCAGCGGCTTGGGCCGCACCGTTTCCCACGCGCTGTCGGTGATCGAGCAGATGGCCCCGTGGAAAGCAGCGAAGGCGGTCGAACCGCTGCGCTCAAGATTTCTCGACAAGCTGGTCACACAACTGCGGGTGAAAGCCCCCATGTAGGGCAACGCCTGGCGATGACGAGGCGCCCATAGGTGTCTGATTGATGTCTTGGGGTGTTGCGGGACGGTTTCGTCTCGTAGCGTTGGGGGTGTCGGCGGGGACGGATCTTCATCGTGAGGGTCTTCGAGGATGTGCCCGATGGTGTGGGCGGTTTCAGCCTCTACCGAGGGTCGGCACGTGTTCTTCGGGGTCGGTGTGCTTGACCCAGCGGAGGATGGCGTAGAACCACACAATGCTCAGCACCGCCCACAGTCCCAAGACCAGTACCCAGGGAGCAGGCCTCATCCACCCGAGGCTGAGTGCCGCAACGGCGGCTATGGATAGCGCCCAGCGGAGCGGACCGAATACCTGCGGGACCCGTTCGGCGTCCGACAATGCGGTGGTCACCAGCGCAAGCGCGATCAGAGCTAGTGCCACCGTTCCGGTGAGGAGCCAGGCTGTCGGTGCTGGTGTGGAAGCGTCGTCCGCGTGATCGATGAGGCTCACCATGGCGGCACCTGTGGCGGCGATCCCAAGGGCAATCGGGAAGTGGCCCATCATCCAGCTGGTGTGTGCACGGTTGGACATCGTCACCCTCCGCCCACCGACGAAGTCGAAGTATGTCCACCAGTAGGCGATACCGATTGCCAATCCGAGCATGCCGGTGATGATCGCGATCGGCGTGCGGTCGGCATCCGACATACCGGTGACAACGCCGACAACTACCTCGCCGAGCACGATGATCGTGAACAACCCGAACCGCTCGACCAGCGAATCGGAGATGTCGAACCCCAAGCGGGCCATGCCACCGGTCACAGCTTGGAGAACCACGGTCCCTATGAGCCAAACGACCACGAACAGAGCCCACACCGCAATGCGAGCATCGTCATCGAGGAATGCGCTCACCCCAATGACCACCACGGACACCACCATTCCGAAGAGATACCGTCGCGTGAATACGAGGAACTGCTCGTCGTCCTGTCTTTGCACCGTGTACCAGAGCCAGGTGAGCACGAGCAAGTATGCGGTGTAGACCACAGCAAATGCAGATCCGTCCCCACCGGTCGCATCGGAGGTGAACACACCCAGCAGCGCCAGAAGCCCCATCTGAATGAACACGAACGTTCGTGTTCGTCCATCGCCACGTCCATGGAGGTCGTAGTACAAGGTTCCGTTCAGCCAGGCGATCCAGATCAGGCCGAACACGATCGCGAACTCGGCCGCACCGCGCCACGAAACGTGCTCGGCAAGATGATGCGCCGCCTGAGCGATGACGACGACGAACACGAGGTCGTAGAACAGTTCGAGGAACGAGACGCTTCGGTCTTCGATGACATCGCCGTGGGCGCGAGGCGGCTGCCAGAAGTACCGACGGAACTGGTCGAGCGTCGAGGAAGCAGAGTGCTGGTGGGTCATGGTTATGGAATGATTCTGGTCGATCTGGCTGACATGCGATAGCTCTCGGGCGAGGCGACGATCCGACTACGCCGAAACCCGACGGTTCGCCCATATCCGGCTGGGAGGGATGATGTGGTTGGTGTTGCACGCCCCGGTCACGACGGATCTTCTCAAAGAGCGCAACCCTCGACATCTCCCTGTCCCACCTCGGAAAGCTCTCACAACGAAAGCCCACCGAGAGTACGAATTGACACAACCAGATGGGGCCAAATCAAACGAGCGAAGCGGCCCCAACCGGGGCCAAATCGGACTGGCGCAACCACGGCCACCCTGCTCGACGGTGTGTTGGGGGAAGCATGATTCATTGAGCACCGTCGATGACTGGGAGAGGGCAATGGACCAGTCGAGGGACCACTCTGAAACCGACACGTTGGTGGTTGGCGCAGGTTCAAGCCGGGACGCATACGCTGACCCCGGTTCGATCGCATGCCTGCCAGACCCGGGTGAGCAGATCTGGCAAACCGGGATCCCGTCTGGACTACCAGGATCTGCTGGTCACGCCACCAAGTAGTACGGATGCCAGGATCCCGAGCGGGAGCGTCGCTGCATAGGACAACTCCATGCCGATGTTGCCGAAGAACAGCATCATGAGCCAGGTGGCGGGAAACGTGAACAACGCGAACGCCACGGCGAACACGATGAGGCCTTTCACGAAATCACCCATGGTCTCCTCCTCCGTTGTCGATGAGACTCATGCGAACCTACCAGAGTCACCCGCCCCTTCGGTGTCATATCGATGCCCACCACGCCAACTCGAGATCGCACACCCTCGGGAGATTCGGCACCGGTACGCCGTCCATCCGCTTGCCTTCGCGCGAATTCGGCCGACAGGAAAAGTGCTTCGTAGAAGACCGCGCCGCGCGATACTTGAGCACCCAACACAAGGAGTTGCTCGTGAAGAGCAAAGGCACTGCAACATGGAACGGCGATCTGTTCAACGGATCAGGGACGGCATCGCTCGACTCAGGCGCCGCCGGTCCTCTGCCCGTTAGCTGGGCGAGCCGAACAGAGGCCGCCAAAGGAAAGACCAGCCCTGAAGAGCTGATCGCTGCAGCGCACGCAGCCTGCTACTCGATGGCCTTCAGCAACATCCTCGCCGAAGCCGGCCACGTCGCAACACAGCTCGATACGTCGGGCGTGGCGACGTTCGCCAAAACCGACGCCGGGATGCGCATCACGACGATGGCGCTCTCAGTGGTTGGCCAGGTCCCCGGCATCGATGCGGAGACCTTCGCCAAGCTCGCCGAAGATGCCAAGAACGGTTGCCCCGTCAGCAACGCACTGGTCGGCAACGTCGAAATCACACTCGAGTCGAGCCTCGTCTAACGGCTGCCGAGCCCGCATCAAGTAGCGATGGTCCGTATCGGTTTCGCAGCGAGCACCGATACGGATACATCAGGAACGCTCACAACCGCGCCCATAGGTGTCAGTTGTGAGCGTTCTATGACGTTGGCTCTGACTAGAGATCCAATCCAATGGCGGCGACCGGTGTCGTGACTGTCATCTGTGGTGGCCCGGCGACGAGCGGTCCGAATGCCGACATAGCTTCCTGCATTGCTTCGCTCTTGCCGTGGTGCTGCATCGATTCTTCGTTGGACATCAGGGCGAAGAACCAGAAGGTGTTGTCGTCGCCGCGGTGGTAAGAGTAGATCTCGACGTCTGGTTCGCTGCGTGCCGCCTCAACCATTGCGGCAAGCACGTCCTCCATTTCTTCGGCCTTGCCGTCCTGGCAGGCGAATGTACCCATCACCGACACTTTGCTCATGTTGGTTCTCCTTCGCTCTTGGGGGGGGACCCATTGGCCCGGGGGTCACAGGTCGACTTCAGACCATACGCGACGCCTGAGCGGGTCGGGGAGGAATCGGCCACGCCGCCCGTCGGTGAGAAATCTTCCCGTCCTTTGGAGGCTGCGTGTAGCGTTGAGTGCAGCAACCGAGCGGTCGGAAGCCTCCGGCTCCGCTTCGGAACCCAGATAGAGCCGTGACGTTTGGCGACGGTCACGGTTCTATCGCGTTGGGAGAAGATCGACGGGGTGTCCAGGGAGCGTGGTCTCAACCCACAGACGGGTCTCGCCTTCGACGATCGAACACATCGAGCGAACCGCGGCAGATGCGCGGTATCCCCCGTTGCCCGCAGCCCGCACCAAACGACTGTCGATGGGCGCCCAACCCATCGGTTCAGTTCGTCGAAGCGGTGACCGCCGGTTCCTTGTCGCGGAGGTCGATCTCGATCGTGGTCATAGCCTCGATCGCGTGGGCCGCGCACAGGTAGTCGCCGTCAAGATCGACGACGGCGACTCCCTCGCAAATGCGGCAGACGAACCCCGTGGGGTGCTGTGT
>RCNE010001824.1_pt1 | contig 11531 bp, 10 predicted proteins | sample 2041361 | NCBI WGS metagenome assembly RCNE01 (sample SAMN09708229, study PRJNA481090) | Marine sediment metagenome, whole genome shotgun sequencing project.
ATTCTGTTGCTAATCGGTGTCTGGATTTATTTCATGCGCCAGATGCAGGGCGGCGGCGGTGGCCGTGGCGCGATGTCATTTGGCAAGAGCAAAGCGAGACTCCTTGGTGAAGACCAGGTCGGAGTCACCTTTGCTGATGTAGCCGGCATCGATGAAGCGAAGGAAGAATTATCCGAGATCGTCGAATTCCTGAAAGACCCGAGTAAGTTTCAACGTCTCGGCGGCAAGATACCGAAGGGCGTCCTGATGGTGGGTTCACCGGGTACCGGTAAGACCTTATTGGCACGTGCTATCGCCGGCGAAGCCAAGGTTCCATTCTTCACTATTTCCGGATCGGACTTCGTGGAGATGTTTGTTGGCGTAGGTGCGTCGCGAGTGCGTGACATGTTTGACCAGGCCAAGAAGCAGGCACCCTGCATTATCTTCATCGACGAGCTTGACGCCGTCGGCCGACATCGTGGCGCGGGTCTCGGTGGTGGGCACGATGAGCGCGAGCAGACTCTGAATCAAATGCTGGTCGAAATGGATGGTTTCGAGGGCACCGAAGGCGTCATTGTTATTGCTGCCACCAACCGTCCCGATGTTCTTGATCCCGCACTGCTGCGCCCGGGCCGATTTGATCGCCAGGTAGTGGTGCCGCTGCCCGATATTCGTGGCCGCGAACTCATCTTGAAAGTGCACATGCGTAAAGTACCGCTTGATGATGATGTTAAGCCGGCCGTGATCGCTCGTGGCACACCGGGCTTCTCTGGCGCAGATCTCGCGAATCTCATTAACGAGGCTGCGTTGTTTGCAGCACGCCAAAATCGTCGCGTCGTGAGCATGGAGCATTTCGAAAAAGCGAAAGATAAAGTAATGATGGGCGCCGAAAGACGCTCCATGGTTATGAATGAGCAGGAAAAACTAAACACGGCTTATCACGAGTCCGGTCACGCCATTGTCGGTTACCTCGTTCCTGATCACGATCCGGTTTACAAAGTTACGATCATCCCGCGAGGACGCGCTCTGGGCGTAACCATGTACTTGCCTGAAGAAGACCGCTACAGCATTTCGAAGCGAGCTCTGGAGAGCCAAATATCAAGTTTGTTTGGTGGCCGTATCGCCGAGGACATGATTCTGGGCTCCGGTGGTGTGACAACCGGTGCATCCAACGACATTGAGCGAGCGACCGAACTGGCCCGCAACATGGTAACCAAGTGGGGGCTTTCTGAGCGCCTGGGCCCATTGACCTACAGTGAAGACGACGGCGAGGTATTTCTTGGCCGATCGGTGACACAGCACAAGCAAGTTTCGGATGATACTGCGAACGCTATTGATGTAGAAGTTCGAAAAATTATCGATTCCAACTATCAGCGTGCCGCAGATCTTCTCAAGGAGAATATTGAAAAGCTGCACATGATGGCCAAAGCGCTGGTCAAATACGAAACGATCGACGCTGGGCAGATCAAAGAGATTATGGAAGGCAAAGAGCCGAGTCCGCCGAAGGATTGGGCAAGCTCAGACGACTCGTCGTCGACTGATGTCGATCCCAAGGCGCCCGAGAGCGAGTCGACCAAGCCCATAGGTGGTCCCGCGAGCGAACACTAGCGTTCGGCCCGCTATGCTGGACCTCACAAGCCCGGCCGTTATGGGCGTGCTTAATGTCACCCCGGATTCTTTCTCCGATGGGGGGCAATTTGCGACCCTGGAGCATGCGCTGCAACGAGCGCGAAAAATGCTGGACGATGGCGCTGCAATTCTTGACGTCGGCGGCGAATCTACGCGACCGGGTGCAGCAGCGGTCAGCGAACAGGAAGAACTCGACCGGGTAATTCCTGTGATTGAAGCAATCACCAACGAACGTCCCGTTTTGGTTTCCGTCGATACCAGCAAACCCGCTGTGATGCGCGCGGCTGCAGCCGCTGGTGCTGCAATGATCAACGATGTCTTTGCCCTACAGGCCGACGGTGCACTCGAAACGGCGGCTGAGCTGCAGCTACCTGTTTGTCTGATGCATATGCAGGGTGATCCGCAGACTATGCAGACTGAGCCAAATTACGTCGATGTTGTGGCGGACGTCACGCTGTTCCTGCAGCAGCGCGTGGCACAATGCGTGCAGGCAGGGCTGGGCCGTGAGCTGCTCATGGTGGATCCGGGGTTTGGATTTGGCAAAACGCCGCAACAAAATATCGAGTTGCTGGCGAATCTGCGACAATTGCAGCAACTGAACTGTCCTGTATTGATCGGTGTGTCGCGTAAATCGACCTTGGGTGTCATTACTGGACGAGACGTGGAAGATAGGCTGGCGGCGAGTATTGCTGCTGCGGTTGCAGCGGTATTACAAGGCGTCCAGATTGTTCGGGCACACGATGTGGCTGAGACTCTGGATGCAGTTCGTGTTGCGCGTTGCTTGATGGATAACGGTTTAATGGACAACGGTTCAAAGGAAAACGGCGGAATCAGATGAGCAGGAAGTATTTTGGTACAGACGGTGTCCGCGGTCGGGTCGGGAGCGATCCGATGACGGCAGATTTTGCTATGCGACTTGCCAGCGCTGCCGCGCAGGTTCTGGTGCCCGAAGGTGGCACTGTACTCATTGGTAAAGACACGCGGCTGTCGGGGTACATGTTTGAGTCGGCGTTAGAAGCAGGATTCGTTGCTGCAGGCGTCGATGTCATGTTGCTTGGCCCGCTGCCCACTCCGGGGATAGCGCAGCTGACCCAACATTTCGAGGGAGATCTCGGTGTGGTTATTAGCGCGTCTCATAACCCGTATGAAGACAATGGCATTAAGTTCTTCGACCGCAATGGATCCAAACTTTCTGATGAAATTGAATTGCAAATTGAGTCGTTTCTGGATCGGCCCGCCATTACGCGTGAGTCCGGAGCGCTTGGCAGTGCCAAGCGCATCGATACTGCACGAATTCGCTATCAGGAATTCGCTGAGTCGACTTTTCCAGAAGACCTCACTCTCGAAGGGCTTAAGATCGTGTTTGATGGCGCAAATGGGGCTGGTTACAAGGTAGGGCCCAGAGCCATCAGTCATCTCGGTGCGGAGGTTATTCCTATTGGCTGCTCGCCAAACGGGCGCAATATTAATGACGGTTGCGGATCCACGCATACCGAATTGTTACAGCTCACAGTGCCAGCGCTTAAGGCCGATGTGGGAATTGCACTGGATGGCGACGGTGATCGGGTTGTGATGGCCGACGAAAACGGTGCCCTGATCGACGGCGATCAAATGCTTTACATACTGGCTACTTCTCGACATCAAGAGGGCAAATTGAGCGGACCTGTAGTTGGCACGGTAATGAGCAACCTCGGGCTTGAACATGCGCTGGGCGAAGCCGGTATCAAATTTAAACGCGCCAAAGTTGGGGACCGGTATGTGCTTGAGGCCCTGCGCGAATCCGGCGGCAATATCGGCGGCGAGGCATCCGGGCATGTGCTGGTTCTTGATCAAACCACCACAGGCGATGGCTTGGTTTGCGCATTGCAGATTTTGGCGATCATGAAACGGTCCGGCAAGAGACTTTCGGAGTTAGTCGCTGGAATGCCGAAATACCCGCAGATCATGGTTAACGTGCAAACGGAAAAGCGATTTGATCCAAGCCAATCGGTTGTTATCCAGGAGGCGGTTAACGCTGCAGAAAGCGAATTGGCCGAGACGGGCAGGGTCGTATTACGGGCTTCCGGCACCGAACCGTTGATCCGAGTGATGGTTGAAGGAGAGGATCGAGAGCAGGTTGTGGCCCTGGCGGAGCGCCTTGCGGCCGTGGTGGCGGACGCTACTCCCTGAGCAAGCCATGAAGCACGTTGATTTGCCGGGTTAGCCTCGGTATCCTGCGCGCCTTTTTGGGGCTCGGGGCTCAACCGCATGCGAGACATATTAATAGCCGGAAATTGGAAGATGAATGGCGATTCAGCCGGCAATTCCGAGCTCGTAGCCGGGATACTGGCTGGTATGCCGGACAACGACCGGATCAAGCTGTTGGTCTGTCCTCCGTTTCCTTACCTGGCATCAACTGCGCAGCAGCTGGCGGATAGCGAGCTCATGTTGGGTGCGCAGACCGTCTCGGAGAATTCTGCCGGGGCGTTCACGGGCGAAACCTCCCTGTCGATGCTCAAGGATGTGGGCTGTGAATTCGTTATCGTCGGTCATTCAGAGCGGCGTAGCTTATTCGGCGAAAGCAGCGCGGACGTGGCAGCGAAGTTCAAGGCGGTCATTGATGGTGGTTTGAACCCCATCTTATGTGTCGGAGAGACACTGGAAGAACGTGAGTCAGAAGCGACTGAAAGAGTGATCGGCGAGCAGATGCGTGCCGTCCTTGATCTGGTCGGAGTCGCGGGGTTAGCGACCGCAGTAGTGGCCTATGAGCCGGTATGGGCGATTGGCACTGGAATGACAGCATCACCGCAACAAGCACAAGATGTGCACGAATTTATTCGGCAAACGATAGCGGCAGAAGACGTCAATATCGCCGAAGCGATACTTATCCTGTACGGCGGCAGCGTGAAAGGCGACAATGCGGCAGGTTTATTTTCTAAGTCTGATATTGATGGTGGCCTGATCGGTGGCGCATCACTAAAAGCAGACGATTTTCTGGCTATTGCCTCTGCGGCAGCCGGTATTTGAGGTCCTGATGGAAACGATTCAAAAAGGGGTGCTGATAGCACACACACTGATTGCACTGGGTATTATCGCCCTTGTGCTGTTACAGCGCGGTAAAGGTGCTGATGCTGGTGCGGCATTTGGCGCAGGCGCGTCAGGAACCGTATTCGGTTCTCGCGGATCCGGTAGTTTCTTTTCGCGCGCAACAGCGGTGCTTGCCACTGCTTTTTTTGCCACCAGCCTAACGCTGGCATATATCAGCAGTCAGCATGTTTCCTCGGACGAAAGTCTGATTGACTCCTCGCAAGCGGTCGGCGAGCAGGTTGACGCTCCGGCAACTGTTGTAGAGCCTGCAGACAACAATGTACCTGCGCTCGATGTAGCTCCGGAAGAAAGTGACGTGCCTGCGCTAGATACAGCAGCGGAAGAAAGTGGCGCGCCGGCGCTCGATGCAGAGTCGGTAGAGGATGGCACTGGCAAGGAATAGCGGCGAGCCTTGCCGAAAATAATTTGCTCTGGTGGTGGAATTGGTAGACACGCTGTCTTGAGGGGGCAGTGGCGCAAGCCGTGCGAGTTCGAGTCTCGCCCAGAGCACCAACCCTATACGTGGTTTCATAAGTGTTATTAAGTTGCGCCACACTGATACAATACCGCGCTGATTAAGGCAGGTAATAATGTTACAAGAATATTTCCCCATTCTCGTATTTCTTGGAGTCGCATCCGGCATTGGACTGGTGCTTTTGGCATTGGGTTTTCTGATTGGGCGCGGCAGCAAAGACGACGAGAAACTATCGCCGTACGAGTGCGGATTCGAGCCATTTGATGACTCGCGCACGAAATTCGATGTGCGCTATTACCTCGTAGCAATTCTGTTTATCATATTCGATCTCGAAATCGCGTTTCTATTCCCGTGGGCAGTGTCGCTGGATACAGTAGGTCGCTTCGGAATCCTCGCGATGGGGCTGTTTATCGGCATACTTGTTGTCGGCTTTATCTATGAATGGAAGAAAGGGGCACTTGAGTGGGATTGACGAGTAGTGCGGAGTCATCTGTACCTGCGTCCGGCGCTGAGGGCGCTGGCCAGAGTTTGCAGAAAAAGGGCTTTGTCGTAACCAAAGTCGACGACGTCATGAATTGGGCGCGTACGGGTTCGCTTTGGCCAATGACCTTCGGCTTGGCTTGTTGCGCCGTTGAGATGATGCAGGCCGGCGCATCGCGCTACGACCTTGATCGCTTCGGCATTATTTTTCGGCCGAGCCCGCGTCAATCTGATTGCATGATCGTTGCAGGAACTTTAACCAACAAAATGGCACCCGCATTGCGTAAAGTTTATGACCAAATGCCGGAACCACGCTGGGTCGTATCCATGGGTTCATGCGCAAATGGTGGTGGTTATTACCATTACTCGTACGCGGTCGTGCGTGGCTGTGATCGTATTGTCCCCGTGGACGTTTACGTTCCTGGTTGCCCGCCAACCGCAGAGGCCCTGATTTACGGCCTCATCCAATTGCAGAACAAAATTCGCCGCACGAGCACGATTGCTCGATAGAAAGCAGCCAGATAAGAATATGACAACGGACCGGCACGAGACATTGGCAGCTCGCATAGACGAGCGCTTCGGCGAGCAAGTTAACCGCGTGGCGTCGTCATGCCGTGAGTTGACCATCGAGGTTGGCAAGGATGACCTGGCGGCAGTCGCTACTGCATTGCGCAACGAACCCGAGTTTGGTTTTGAAATGCTGATGGATGTTTGCGGCGTAGACTATTTGAATTACGGCGACAGCGAGTGGACGACGTCCAGCGCAACTGAGTCCGGATTCAGTCGCGGTGTGCAACGCCCACCCGTGTTGCTTGATGAGGCCGATGAGTTTGACGCCCGTCGCTTCGCGGTTGTCTACCACCTGTTGTCGCTGCGGCATAACACCCGGCTTCGACTTCGGGTCTATACCGGGTCCAACAATCCGCCGATCGTTCGTTCTGTAGTCGATATCTGGAACGGCGCAAACTGGTTCGAGCGCGAAGTGTTCGATATGTACGGCATCTTGTTTGAGGGTCATCCTGATCTGCGTCGCATTCTTACCGATTACGGCTTTATCGGGCACCCTTTCCGGAAAGATTTTCCGCTCACGGGCACTGTCGAGGTCATCTACGATTCGGAGAAGGGGCGAGTCGCCTATCAACCGGTCAGTATCGAAGAACGAACTCTGGTGCCGCGCGTAATTCGCGATGACAACCGTTATGACGAGCAGTTGCGAGGCACTGGCGATGAGTGAAATTCATAGCTACACGATGAACTTCGGCCCGCAGCATCCGGCAGCGCACGGTGTGTTGCGGCTGGTATTGGAAATGGACGGTGAAACGATCCAAAAGGCCGACCCACACGTGGGTCTGCTACACCGAGGTACTGAGAAGCTCGCTGAAAGCAAACCGTACAACCAAAGCATTGGTTATATGGACAGGCTCGACTACGTATCAATGATGTGCAACGAACATGGCTACGTGCTGGCGATTGAGAAATTGCTGGGTGTACAGGCACCGCTTCGGGCGCAATACATTCGTGTCATGTTTGACGAAATTACGCGAGTGTTGAATCACTTGATGTGGCTTGGCGCGCATGGCCTGGATATCGGTGCCATGACGATGTTCTTGTATTGCTTCCGTGAACGCGAAGACCTCATGGACGTCTATGAAGCAGTGTCCGGTACCCGCATGCACGCGACCTATTATCGACCAGGTGGCGTTTATCGCGACCTGCCAGATACGATGCCGAAGTATCAGGAATCCAAATTTCGTAGCAAGAAAGATGTTGATCGACTGAATTCAGTACGTGATGGATCTGTTCTCGATTTTATCGAGGCGTTTACCAAGAAATTCCCGGGCTGTATTGATGAATACGAAACCTTGCTTACAGACAATCGCATTTGGAAGCAGCGAACCGTAAATATTGCGGTGGTTTCACCGGAGCGAGCAATGCAGTTGGGCTTTTCGGGTCCGATGCTGCGCGGTTCTGGCATTGAGTGGGATTTGCGTAAGAAACAGCCGTATGAAGTCTACGACCAAATGGATTTCGATATACCGATTGGCACGAATGGCGATTGTTACGATCGCTACCTGGTGCGCGTCGAAGAGATGCGTCAGTCAAATAGAATTATCGCCCAATGTATTGACTGGCTGCGCGCCAATCCCGGGCCGGTAATGCTGGACGATCGTAAGGTTATCCCACCGCGACGCGTTGAAATGAAAGATGACATGGAATCATTGATTCATCATTTCAAACTCTTCACCGAAGGCTATTGCGTTCCGGAAGGCGAGTCTTACGCGGCCATAGAACATCCGAAAGGCGAGTTTGGCGTGTATATCGTGTCGGACGGTGCGAACAAACCGTATCGGGTCAAGATTCGAGCACCGGGCTTCGCACATTTGTCGGCCATGTCTGAAATGGTAGAGGGACACATGCTGGCAGACGTTGTGGCGGTAATCGGCACGCAGGATATTGTTTTTGGCGAGGTGGATCGATGAGCGATTCTATCAGCGAAACTGGATTGCTTTCGGATCACGTTCGGGGCGAAATCGATCACTGGAAAGCGCGATTTCCGGAAGGTCGGCAGCGTTCAGCCGTCATTGGTGCTTTGCACGCGGTGCAACATGAAAATGAAGGCTACCTGACCGCAGAATTGATGAACGAGGTCGCTGAGTATCTCGATCTGCCAACGATTCAGGTTTACGAAGTCGCTACTTTTTACTCCATGTTTCAGACCAAGCCTGTCGGCAGGCACAACGTCGCAATTTGCACGAATATTTCCTGCATGCTGCGTGGTGCGGAGGGCATCGTCGCGCACGTCGAAGGCAAGCTGGGCGTGAAACTGGGTGAGAGCACTCCAGACGGTCGTATCTATCTGAAGCAAGAAGAAGAGTGTCTGGCAGCTTGTTGCGGCGCCCCAATGATGATGGTTGACCACGTTTATCACGAGAACCTGACTAACGCTAAAGTGGATGAGCTATTGGAAGGGCTGGACTAATGGCATACGAACACAATCTCGTTTGTTTCAATACCTTCGACGAAGAAGAACCGTGGACGTTTGCGACGTATGAGAAAAAGGGTGGTTATGAATCTTGGAGGAAGATACTCGCCGGAAAAATGACGCCGGATGAAGTCATCGACGAAGTTAAGGCGTCCGGGCTGCGTGGACGCGGTGGTGCTGGTTTTCCAACCGGTCTGAAGTGGAGCTTTATGCCACGCACCGCACCCGGTCAAAAATATCTGGTCTGCAATTCAGACGAGAGCGAGCCGGGCACCTGTCACGATCGCGAGATTCTTCGTAACAACCCACATTCGCTCGTTGAAGGTATGGCTATTGCGGCTTATTCGATGGGCGCAACAGTGGCTTACAACTATATTCGCGGCGAGTTCATCGACGAGCCGATACCCCGCTTCGAGAATGCGGTGAAAGAAGCCTACGACGCAGGCTTGTTGGGCAAGAACATTCAAGGCTCGGGCATTGATTTTGATCTCGAGACGTTTATCGGTGCAGGCGCTTACATTTGCGGTGAAGAAACCGCACTGCTCGATTCGCTGGAAGGGAAGCAGGGCAAGCCACGCTTCAAACCACCGTTTCCTGCCAACTTCGGCTTGTATGGCAAGCCAACGACCATTAATAACACGCAGAGTCTCGCGAGCGTCCCATCGATTCTGCGGAACGGCGCGGCGTGGTTTGCTGGCTTGGGTCCGGAAGGATCCGGCGGTACTGCATTGTTCTCAGTGTCCGGCCACGTAGAAAAGCCGGGTAATTATGAATTACCGATGGGCATACCTTTTCCAGACCTGCTGGAGATTAGTGGTGGCATGCTCGGCGGTCGCAAGCTCAAGGCGATAATTCCTGGCGGCTCGTCCTGTAAGGTCATCACCGCCGAAACCGCGATGGCAAGCACGATGGATTACAGCTCGCTGCAGGGCGCAGGTTCATCGTTCGGCACGGGCGCTGTCATTGTTATGGATGAGACGACCTGCATGGTTAAAGTGCTGCGCCGGATCTCTCGTTTCTATATGGCGGAGTCTTGCGGTCAATGTACGCCTTGTCGTGAAGGTACCGGCTGGTTGTATCGCATGTTGAGCAGAATTGTCGAAGGTAAAGGCAAGGAAGAAGACCTCGACAAGTTGATGGACGTTGCCAACAAGATTGAAGGTCACACAATCTGTGCGCTCGGCGACGCAGCGGCCTGGCCTGTGCAGAGTTTCTTAACCCAATTTCATCATGAGTTTGAATACATGGTTCGTAATCACGGTCGCAGCATTGTTGACGACCCAGCGGCGGCGGCAGCCTGACTATTATGAGTGACGACGTCGTAAATATAGAAGTTGACGGTAAGCCCGTCGAGGCTAAGAAAGGTCAGATGGTGATCGAGGTTACGGACCGTATCGGTGCGTATATTCCGCGATTCTGCTATCACGAAAAACTTAGCATCGCGGCCAACTGTCGCATGTGCCTTGTCGAAGTTGAGAAAGCGCCGAAGCCGATGCCTGCGTGTGCCACGCCGGTCGGTGAAGGCATGAAGATTTTCACAAAGTCTCCGAAAGCCATAGCCGCGCAGAAAGCGACCATGGAATTTTTGTTGATCAATCACCCCTTGGATTGCCCAATTTGCGATCAGGGTGGTGAGTGCGAACTACAGGATCTTGCGATTGGTTACGGACGTGATGTCTCGCGTTATCAAGACGGCAAGCGTGTTGTTAAAGACAAAGACATCGGCCCATTGGTCTCCACCGACATGACGCGTTGCATTCACTGCACGCGCTGCGTTCGATTCGGCGACGAAGTGACGGGCATGCAGCAGCTGGGTACTACCGAGCGCGGCGAGAACATGAAGATCGGCACATTCGTTGAGCAGAGCATCGATCACGAAATGTCCGCGAACATCATTGACCTGTGTCCGGTTGGCGCGCTCAACAACAAGCCATACCGATATAGCGCTCGTGCCTGGGAAATGATGCAGCACGAAACTGTATCGCCGCATGACTGTGTCGGCTCGAACATGTACGCGCATGTATTGCGTGGCACCATCAAACGAATCGTTCCGCGAAGTAATGAAAGCATCAATGAAACATGGTTGTCTGATCGCGATCGATTCAGTTATGAAGGAATTTACAGTGCGGATCGCTTACAGCGCCCGCAGATTCGCGAGAACGGCGAATGGCGCGATCTCGATTGGGAAGATGCCTTAGCGAAGGCAGCCGAAGTGCTCGGCGCGGCAAATGGAGACCAGATTGGTTTTCTCGCATCGCCCAGTTCGACCTTAGAAGAAGCGCACTTGCTTGCCCAACTCGCGACGCACCTTGAGACATCGAATATCGACCACCGTGTCTGGCGACGTGATTTCTCGGATCAGGATAACGATCCTGTCTATCCATGGCTCGGCTGTGATATCGCCGCGTTGGAGCAGCAGGGCGCCATACTGGTCGCTGGCTCAAATATTCGCCATGAAGCTCCTATTTTGGCGCACCGTTTACGCAAAGCCTCGCTACGCGGCGCAAACATCAGTTTCGCCAATAGTTCACGTTATGAATACTTTTTTAATGTCGACACTTATCTCGACGGCGCAGGATTACTTAACTTGCTGGCCGGTGTTGCCGTTGCAACGGGCGGCAGGAAATTGCCTGCGACCATCAGCGAGTTGTGCAAAGACATTAAGCCAAGCGATGAGCAAAAACGTGTCGCTGCTGCACTAGCAGAAGCTGACGACAGTGTCGTACTGCTGGGTAACATTGCTGCACGCCACGGCGCCTTCGCAGCGATTAGAGATTTATGCGCTTACATATCTACTGAAACCGGCGCCAAGCTGGGCTTCCTGTCAGACGGATCGAATGCTGCCGGGGCGCATCTGGCGGGTGTACTGCCGCATCGTGGACTCGGTGGTGAGTCGCGGGCGTCTGCGGGTCTTGACGC
>RCNE010001827.1_pt1 | contig 11521 bp, 9 predicted proteins | sample 2041361 | NCBI WGS metagenome assembly RCNE01 (sample SAMN09708229, study PRJNA481090) | Marine sediment metagenome, whole genome shotgun sequencing project.
ACATTAGTCATATCTTCAAAACTATGTGCAGATTTTTGCCATAACCATTCGTAAACCTGATTTCCTCTAAAAGCTTTATCTCCATTTTTAACAAAGAATTCTCGGAGTTGTTCTTTGGTTAAAGCACGTATGTCTTTCTTTTTTATTTCCATTTGATGCAAAAGTACTTAAATGAAATTGGTTTGTTGCTAAAACAAAAAAGCCTCAATGAAGAGGCTTTCTATATTATAATAAATCTAAATTAGATGATTAGCATAGCATCACCATAAGAATAGAATTTATATTTTTCTTTTACTGCTTCTTCGTAAGCCTTCTTCATAAAATCGTGACCAGCGAATGCAGATGTCATCATTAATAAAGTTGATTTTGGTGTATGAAAGTTTGTAATCATAGCATTGGCAATACTAAACTCATAAGGTGGGAAGATGAATTTATTCGTCCAACCATCATAATCATTTAATCTTCCGTTAGATGATACCGAACTTTCTACTGTACGCATAGATGTTGTACCAACGGCACAAACGCGTCTTTTATTCTCAATACCTTTATTGATTTTATCAGCAGCTCTTGGAGTAATAACAATCTCTTCGCTATCCATTTTATGCTTCGATAAATCTTCTACTTCAACAGGGTTAAACGTACCTAAACCAACATGCAATGTCACTTCTGCCATTTCAACACCTTTGATCTCTAAACGCTTTAATAAGTGCTTAGAAAAGTGTAAACCTGCAGTTGGTGCCGCAACAGCTCCTTCATTTTTTGCAAAAATTGTTTGGTAACGTTCTTCATCTTCTGGCTCTACATCTCTTTTAATGTATTTTGGAAGTGGAGTTTCACCTAAGTGCGTTAATTTTGTTCTAAAATCTGTATAAGACCCGTCGTAAAGGAAACGTAATGTACGTCCTCTAGAGGTTGTATTATCTATAACTTCAGCTACCAGAGTTTCATCCTCACCAAAATATAATTTATTACCAATTCTTATTTTACGTGCAGGATCTACTAAAACATCCCAAAGACGTTGGTCTTGGTTTAACTCACGCAATAAGAATACTTCGATACGTGCTCCGGTTTTTTCCTTATTACCATATAATCTTGCAGGAAAAACTTTTGTATTGTTCAATATCATCACATCACCTTCATCAAAGTAATCAATAATATCTTTGAACATTTTATGTTCTATTGTTTGCTTTTCTCTATTTAGCACCATTAATCTAGACTCATCTCTGTGTTCTGCTGGATGTTCTGCTAGTAATTCTTCTGGAAGGTCAAAACTAAAGTGTGATAATTTCATGTACGAGTTTTTATTTTTACAAGTCGCAAATATACAATCTCAACATAGGCCTTGTCAAGTAAATTGATGTTTATTTTAATTTGAAGCCAATTGCTTCAAAATCTTTCCAGAATTGAGGGTAAGATTTACTCACTACATCTGCATTTTCAATGGCTATTGAAGTCTTTAATCCTAATGGTGCAAATGCCATAGCCATACGATGATCTTTGTATGTAGCTATTGAGACATCGCTATTTATAGTATTTGACCGTTTTAACCTTAAAGACTCATCAGTTATTGTAACCTCAGCTCCTAATTTTTCTAATTCGGTTTTAAGCGCAACTAAACGATCTGTTTCTTTTATTTTAAGAGTGTGTAAACCTGTCATTTCGCACGCTTCCCCTAAGCCAAAAGCTGTAACAGCAATGGTTTGCGCTATATCTGGCGCATCGCTTAAATGGAAATTAAGATCTTTAGCAGCTGCATTATTCGTTTTAACTAAACGTAAACTATTATTATCGAAATAGGTTTCTACTCCGAAACTTTGATAGATTTCAGCCAAAACTGAATCTCCTTGTAAACTTTCTTTTTTATAAGATGCTATTGTGATTTCTGTTCCGATAGCACTTAACGCAATAACACTATAAAAATAAGATGCAGAAGACCAATCTGACTCTACCGTTAAGGTCTGAGATTTTAATTTTGAAGAATTAGGTTTTATAACAATGGTATTTTCAACAAAACTCGTTTCTATACCAACTTCATTTAATAAACTCAAAGTCATTTTTATATATGGGACTGATGTAATTTTCCCTTCTAAGGTCAACTCTAGTCCATTTTCTAATCTTGAAGCAATTAGTAGTAATGCTGAAATATATTGACTACTCACATTGGCTTGCAATGACACTTTACGCTCTGTAAGTTTTTTACCGACTATTTTTATTGGTGGAAAACCATCATTTTCGAGATATGAAATATCTGCACCTAACATTTTTAATGCTTCTACCAATATTTTTATAGGACGCTCTTTCATACGAGAAGAACCTGTTAATGTCACAGTTCTCCCTTTTTGTATTGAAAAGTAAGCTGTAAGAAATCGCATTGCAGTACCTGCATGATGTATGTCTACTAAAACATCTTCTGAGGCTAACGCTTTTTGCATTAAAATAGAGTCGTCTGAATTAGATAAATTTTCTATTGAAATTTCAGGATAAAGCGCTTGTAGCATCAACAAACGATTAGATTCACTCTTAGAACCAGTAATCTGAATAGTCTGATGATTTTGAAGTTTTGATTTTTGGATACTAATGTCCATAAGTTAACTCTGAAATAAAATGAAGCAACAAATCTACTTTAATTTCTCGTTATTATGATGTCTATCGTGATCGCGTTTTGCTTTTAGGTCCATTTTTTTGTCAAATGCATCTTGTAGATCAATTCCTGTTTGATTTGCTAAGCATAACACTACAAACATAACATCTGCCAATTCTTCTCCTAAGTCTTTGCCTTTATCGCTTTCCTTTTCGCTTTGCTCTCCATAGCGTCTTGCGATAATACGTGCTACTTCACCAACTTCTTCGGTGAGTTGTGCCATATTTGTGAGCTCATTGAAATAACGCACTCCATGTTCGTTTATCCAATTGTCAACTTCTTTTTGTGCGTTTTTAATGTCCATGTTTAAGTTTTTGTTAATACGATTTGCTCTGCTAGTTTTTTAATTACAGCTTCATAGAACATTTTAAAATCCTCATAATCCTTTGTAAGGATGAAGGACGTATTTAATTTTAAATCGACAGTTATAAGTAAAATATTCCCTTGCTGTTTAATACGGTATTTAAACTCCCCTTTTTTTTCTGAAAGCTGATAAATGACACTTTTAGGTAATGTTACAACGGAGTAACCTTCAGGAAGCTTAATATTAATAATGTGTTTTTTGCTTGTTGGAAAATCTAAATTAATCGGATAATTTCTTTTGTCTAGCTTATATGGGTTTTCTTTAATTGAAAGAAATAATAAAGGGTCAAAGTACAAATTATCACCTACTTCATCAATTTCACTGTTTAGTTTATAATTAAAAGTTAAACCATAAGGTTTATTGCATTCATGTTCATTTTTAACTTTTAACTCTTCAATAATTATATCCCCTTTATTTTGTTCGATCTGTTTTAGTAGATCTTCATTATTCAGACCTCTAAAGTCATCACGATTCTTTTTAGCTAAATAATCGGTAAATCTTGATCCAAATTTACCTTCTATTTCTAAATTTGGTGATATAACGATATCTAATGTTGCAATTTCAGAAGATGCTTTTTTAGACTGAAGAGTTGTCCAATTAGAGCTACCATCTTTTCTAACTACTCTTCCCTGCCAATTTAATATATAATCTGGCAGTACGTTGAAGGTGCTATTAACATCTGATGCATCTAACAAAAATGAACCTTTATCGGTTTCTACCATACATATCACATAGTTGAATCCAGTTCTTGTTGGTGCTAATGGAATGCCATTACCTTTGGTACTAATTAATACAGGGTTTGCATTTATATTAGCACTTCTCAGCATCGAAATTAACATAAGGTTTATATCTGCAACATTCCCTGTACCTTCTTTAAAAGCTTTCCGCACTCCATTATCTACAGTATAGCCTACAAAGCCATTCCATTTAACTTTAGATTTTATATAATTAAATATCTTGTAAGCCTTTAATACAAGCTCATCTTCTTCTGAAATAAGGCCTTGTAATTCATCTTTATAATAACTCGATTTTTTGAGTTCACCGCCGAAATCCTCATTGTTGTAGATATTTTTCACGATAGTACTCCAAGATGATGAGAATGATTTCATAACCTCATCTGGATAATTAATAGCTTCTAACTCTAAAATTAATTTAGATTTATAATTATCAATATTATCCACAAAAGGCTCAGCAATTAACTGAGGAATATCTGTTAGATTAACCTCATAAATATTTTCTAAAAAATCAAACTCTTGCGTTTCATATTTTGTAGTGGTAACCATATATCCAGATCTTGATTTACCTGTACTCCTAATCGTGCGACTTTGCCGAGATTCTTTAATTTCAGGAATAAAAACTGCTCTTGGGTTCAAAATTTTACTGTACCTATAATACTCAGGCATTTTAACCTTAAAGTCTAATTTCTTAATAGGAATGGTGGATTGAAAATCAATATCATCAATCTGCAAATAAGGTGACTGAATTTCATAGCTGTATTCTATAATACAACCCTCCTTAATATTTGGCATTGTAAAAGACTTAACAGCCCAATATTTATTCATCTCTTCCTTAAATACACCTGATTTACTAAGTTTAGTTTTATCAATTTTATCATTTACTATATTATAAGTAAAGCCTTTTAACATCTTTACATTTTCACTCTTAATATTATTTCTATTGTAGAGTCTAATTTTTTTTGTCGCCCAATCAAACCCATCTTTGTTATAAATTATAATCCGCTCATGTATCTTTCTTACTTGCTGAAAACCTTCATTTTCGATAAATTTAAACGAAATATCCTCATGCTTATATAAAATTTCTGCCGATACAGAAGAATCTTGAGGACGCGTATTATTCTTAAAATCGCCATTAGATACTTTACCATATTTTAAATTTTGCCCAGATACTGAACCTATAACAAATAGAATGAAAACTATAAAAAAATACTTCAAAAGATAAATTGATTAGGGTTAAGGATTAAAAAAATGACCCTTTTATTATACTTTAGTTAATACGATTTGCTCTGACTGCTTTTCTACGATTTTACTAAAAAAGACTTTAAAACCTTTGTAATCTGAAGGCGAAATGATAGGGTTATTTATCTCTAAGTTTACCTTTAAACTTAAATACTTTCCGTTTTCTTGAATTATATACTCAAACTTAACATCACCGTCTTTAAATTCAATAGCCTCACTTACAGGTAGAGATTCAACTTTATAACCTTCTGGCAGCATTATGTTAATAATAGACATATCACCAGATGGAGACACAAAATCTATAGGATAAAGGCGCTCTTCTAACTTAAATGGATTTTCTTTTATGGCTAAGAACAAAAGTGGTGAGAAATATAATTTATCCCCAACTTCATCTATGCCATCTGATAATTCGTAATCGTAGGTGACCTTAACGGGTTGACTTAAATCTTTATCATTCTCATAAATTAAATCGGTAATCTCTAAATCACCTTTATTTGACTCTAAAGATTTTATATGGTCTTCTAAACCTAAGTTAGTGTAACGCTTTCTGTATTTTAAAGCTGAATTAGAGGTATAGTTCTTTCTAACTTTTCCTGTAATCGTTAAATCACTATCAATCTTTACATTTAACATTGTAGATTCCTTAGACTTTTTGCCAGATTTTATATCTACCCAACTAGATACTCCTCCTTCTTTTACAACGCGTCCTTTCCAATTAAGCAAACGCTCAGGTAGCACATTATTAGCACTATAAGGCTCTGTAGCATCAATTAAAAGAAAGCTACTTTCACTTTGCACCATACAAATTACATAATTAAAACCTTCTCGAGTAGGAAAAAGCGGAACACCGTTATTTCTTGTACTTATTAATACTGGATTTGCATCCAAGCCTTGAGATCTAAGCATAGCTACTAGCAACAAATTAATATCTGCTACACTTCCTTCACCTTCTTTATAAGCAGCTCTTATACCTTTCTGAGCATAGATACCATAATTACCACTCCATTTAACTTTAGACTTTACAAAACTCTCTATTAAAAACGCTTTTTGAAAATCATCTTCTACACCTTTTAAAACGTTACTTAAATCATCCTTAAAAAAGTTAGATTTATTTAACTGTCCACCAAAACTTTCGCTTTCATAGATACTTTTTGAAACTCCATCCCAAGTCACTGCATACGATTTCTCAACATAACCTTCTTTTGCCAAACGAGCTACTAACTCTAAACTTAATTTCGCTTTATAATTATTAATATTACCTCCAAACGACTCTGCATTCAGTGATGGTATATTTTCTTCTGATAATGATATGACATTATTAAAATACTCAAATGCCTTACTCCCACGAGATGACCTCATACCATTTAAATCCTCAGATCTTTGAGAAGGCATCAATTGTCCATTAGTTGACTCCGAGTAAGATTTATAAGTTTTTGACTCCGTGTAAGTTGGCACGAAAAAAGCTTTTGGATTTGAGCGTTTATTGTATTGATAAAATTGAGGTGTTGCAATACTTACCTCTAGTTTTTTAACAGGAATACTAAATTGAAGGTCTATATCATCTACTTGAAGAAATGGAGAAGATACTGTATATGTATACTCAATAACAGATCCTGAAGTAACATTAGGTAAAGTAAAAGAACTAATCTTGTATATATCAGTTGCTTGTTCTGAAAAAACACCATCATTCTTCAATTTTGTTTTATCAATTTTTCCAGCTTTTAAATTATAGGTATATCCTTTTATACCTTTAATTTTTTCGTAGTTCCCTTTTCTACTTTTATATAAGAACACTTTTTTATTTGCCCAATCTAGTCCTTCCTTATTGTATATTTTTATTCTTGTAGTGACCTCCTTTATCTGACTGAAGCCAGTAGTCCCATTAAAGTTAAAATCTAAGGTTTCACTTCTATACAAGATAGCAGCATTTGCAGAAGAATCAGTTGGGTGAAATTTTTCCTGCAATTCTGATTTAGAGACCTTGCCAAAGTCATAATTCTGACTATTTACAAAGTTTAAACTTAAAATGGAAATAATGATAATTAATAAATGCTTCATTGGTATAATTGTTTTTGTAATTAATTTAATCTGTTCTATAAGACATCCTTATATTTTAACTAAAACGACTTTAGTCTTGTCATGCTTAACTATTTGTTTTCTAAAATCTCTAAACGCTTTATAATCTTCTTTTTCATAGTTCCCTTTATTGAGAATATAAGTTCTTGTATATTTTAATTTGTTGCCCTCTAAGGTTTCGATATTAAATTTATAAGTCCCAAACTTAGTTTCGATTTTTTTAGATTCGGTCATGGCTTCAACCCTTAAGCCTTCGGGAATTTGAATAATAAATTCATCTACATCTTTAAATGCTCGATCTATCTTAAATTCTAATTTTCGCTCTGTATATCGTGGTGGGATTTTAGTAACCTTATTAAACATGTTAGGCTGAAAAATTAGTCTATCTCCACTTTTTGAAGCATAATTGATTGAAGATAGTTTTACATTTTCTTTGTATATTATGTTGGTCTTGTCGTTTTCAATAGCAATATTATCTATTTTAAGACCATTGACATTATCCCAATATTCTTTGTAATGCAATTGTTGGTCTCTGTCTGTATCATTCTCTATACCTTCATGAAGACTATACTGAAATCCAGTTGTAGTAATGCTCACATCAGCAGAAAAACTTCCTGTTTCATCAAGGCTTATATTTGCATTTGTTTGCTGAAGACTATCGTCAGCTCCGTACACTTTTGTATGCACAATTTCACCACCTTCGGGCTTTACCAATAACACATCTCTATCGTCTGTAAAACCAGCTGTAAATCCGAAAGGATTAGTTTGGCTTGTACATTCTAAAAATATGTTTTCATCGTCATTTGGCACACAAAGAATCGCATGATTCCCTTGAGTTGATGAAAATTCATTATCTATATTTCTAATATTTTTACCTCCGTAAACCAAAGTATAATATGACGGTACGTCTACAGCTTCGAGTAATGCTTTTGTATAATTCGTTAAGCCTTTACAATCTGCATAACCTAACTTATCTACATCGTTAGCCAACATAGGTTTCCAACCTCCAATACCAACTTGTATGCTTATATAGCGCGTTTTATCTTGCATGTACTTATAGATAATTTTCGCTCGTTCTATTTTATCATCAACACCAGCCGTTAGGTTTTTTACTTCGTCTACGCGCTCTTGCGGTATGTCATCTGTACCAGTTAATAAGCGATCGTACATCCATTTCCCGAAGTCACTCCAGTTGTTATTTACACCTTCTACACCAATCATACTGAAGGTTTTTAGTGCAACTTTATAACGTGGAATAATAGTTTTTAACTCTGGAGTATAGGCTTCGTATTTTATACCATTAATATCATCAGCGATAAAATGGTGCTCTGAAATTTCTTGAATATTATAATTACCAAAGTTTTCTTTTTTTACCTTCAACTCTACGCCAGCCGTATTTATAATTTCATACTCCGAATGCTGAACACTCACATAATAACCATCAATAGGGCGCCAATCTGGGAAAAATGCTGTGTTTTTATAAACCACTTCAGAAGTGTACTCAACAGTGTAAGGATATTTAATCGGAATATATTTGAGATATTTCACACGATTATCTTCATAAATAGAAATTTGACTCACTGCACTAGCATCTGTAAAATCTCTTTCCTTTATCTTTTTTATTTCCTCGCCTGAAGCATCAAAAATGTAGGCTTCTATTTTTTCTATTTCACTATTATCATCATAGCCTTCACCAGCATTAATGTGTCTATTTCCGTATTTATTAAAGACTGTTGTAATACGCTTTTTGGTAACCTTTATCTCCTCGATATTTATGATTTCCACCGTTTTTGTCTCAAATCTAACAACAGCATTGGCTTTAGACTTCAGTTCTGCAGGAATCAATAAAGAGTTATACACATCTTTTGATTGAGAAAAGCTATAAAATGAAATAAATAAAAATAAAACCGGAAGTACTGATTTGAAGTTAGACATTTAGTGATTTAATTGAGTTTGGTCTTACAATATAAAAAGTATTTTCTATTCTTCAAATAAATTCTACCCTATATTTCCTACGTTTTTTAATTAATTGTTAATCGGCTAATTTTTTAGATTTTTACTGCTAATTTTCTGATTTTCTTACGATAAAAATAGACGTCAAAATTATAAAACAAGGAATGCCTATATATTTAAGTTCGCTGAGAATAACATTCATTCCCCATTCAGAAAAGAATTTTTCTATACCAATCGGAGATACTTTAATGCCTCTAAACGGAAAGAAGTACCTATCATTATCAAAAGGAATGAAAAAACCAACACCTTTTCCACCAGAAGTCATAGCATCTAATACACCATGTGAAACAGTTGACAAAAACAAAACTATTACGAAAATTAGCTTTCTGCTTTTTCCGAATAAAACTGAAAGTAATGCACTCCACAACAAAGCAAACAAAATCGAATGCGTAAAACCTCTATGACCAAAAGGATGTGAATAAGGAATACCAAAGTTAAAGGCGAGCACATCTAAATCTGGAAGTATAGCAGAACCTATGGCTAAAAACAAGAGTAGTTTGCTAGATTTAGAATCTATCGCTTTTGAAGCTGTGTAAGCCACTAATCCGTGTCCAAAAATCGATGCCATTATACTTTATCCTTAGAATCTATAATGATAGTAACTGGTCCATCGTTAACTAATAGCACTTTCATATCTGCACCAAACTCACCTGTTTGGACTGGTTTACCTAATTCTGTTTGAAGCGTTTCTACAAATTGCTCATAAAGCGGAATCGCGACATCTGGCTTTGCAGCTTTAATATAACTTGGCCTATTCCCTTTTTTAGTACTTGCTTGTAATGTAAATTGGCTAACTACTATTATATCACCTCCAGAATCTAGCAATGATAAATTCATAACACCATTTTCATCTCCGAAAATTCTGAGATTCAAAATTTTATTACATAACCAGTTGATATCGTCTTGGTTATCTTCATTAACTATACCTAGTAAAACTAGCAATCCATTACCTATTGAAGCAACTTTACTGCCTTCAATAGTAACACTAGATTCAGAAACTCTTTGTATAACTACTTTCATATCATTTCCCATGGAAATGGGAATCTTTTTAAAAACCTCCAAGGTTGGCAAAACCTTGCAGGTTGTTATCGGATTTATACTGTCAACTATTTTTCATCCCAATTATCCGTTCTGTAATGCTCATCTTCTCCTTCTAAAATCTGAACATAACTTTTATACCTCGAATAAGAAACCTCATCATTTTCGAGTGCATCTTTTACAGCACATTTTGGCTCATTTAAATGGATACAATTATTGAACTTACAATCCTGTTTTAATGCGAAAAATTCAGGAAAATAATCACCTACTTCTTCTTTTTCCATATTTACGACACCAAAACCTTTTATACCAGGAGTGTCAATAATCTTGGCATCGAAACTTAAGTCGAACATCTCTGCAAAGGTTGTGGTATGTTGTCCTTGCATGTGTTGCTCAGAAATAGCCTTTGTTTTTAGATCTAAAGAAGGTTCTATAGCATTTACCATTGTAGATTTACCAACACCAGAATGGCCAGCGAACATACTTACCTTATTAAGCATTAAATCTTTTACCTTATCAATGTTTTTTCCTGTTTTTGCAGAAACATTAATACATTCATAACCTATTTTTTTATAAATACTTGACAAATATTTCACCTCTAACAAGGTTTCTTCGTCATAAGTATCTTCCTTATTAAATAATAGAATAGTCTTAATAGAATAGGCTTCTGCTGTAATTAAAAATCGGTCTATAAATGTTGTAAATGTTGGCGGATTATCTATGGTCACTAACAAAAACACCTGATCGATATTAGATGCAATAATATGGGTTTGTTTGGACAGGTTTACCGACTTACGAACGATGTAGTTTTTCCGTTCTTCAATTCGGTGAATGACTCCGGTTTCAGTATTATTCTTTTCTTCTAATTCAAACTGAACTATATCACCTACAGCAATTGGATTAGTACTTTTAATACCTTCTAATCTAAAACGTCCTTTTATACGGCATTCATAGAATTTACCTTCTAAGGTTTTTACAGTGTACCAACTACCTGTAGATTTATATACTGTTCCTGTCATTACTACAAAGATGGTCATTATTGTTTAATGCGACAAAAAAGGCTCGCAAATTGCGAGCCTTTTTTTATATCAGTAATCCTAGTGATTAATAATTTTTTCTTGATGGTTAATCGATTCTTGGTGAATCGCTTTAAACATACGTAAAATAAACTCTTCGCTTAGTCCTCTTTCGTCACCTTCTAATACCATTTTTCCTAAAATCTCGTTCCAACGCTTGTTTTGCAAAACTTGTACGTTCTTTTGCTTTTTAAGTTTACCGATACCATCAGCAACTTTCATACGCTTCCCTAATAAATCAATAACTTGATTATCTACAACATCAATCTGAGCTCTTAAATTATTAAGTTCTGCGTTGTATTGTGCTTCAGGATCAGATTCTTTTCTAATTCTAAGA
>RCNE010001828.1_pt1 | contig 11519 bp, 8 predicted proteins | sample 2041361 | NCBI WGS metagenome assembly RCNE01 (sample SAMN09708229, study PRJNA481090) | Marine sediment metagenome, whole genome shotgun sequencing project.
TTTTATAGCTTTGAATTTTAAAATATATGCCGAAACATATCATAAAAATACTTAACCCAAAAATGAGGTAACCAATCGCAACAAAGGGTTCTTTCGACATGTACATCCATAAACCTAAAAGGGTTAATCCCAAAGCAGGTGATATGAAAGAAATGATAGATTTCATATTTGCCTTCATGTTAATATGTTATTTATTTCTAACATTACTTCCAAATAAATTTTAAATAAACAATTGCCTGGGCCTGAGGTACTCGGAAAATCCTGCAGATTTTCCTAAGGTTTATTTTCCTTTTGCTATTTTAGTTGCTTAAGCCATGCATCTAATCATGCACCAACCGTTGCCATTCATTGTAAAAAACTCAACGTAAATTGAAAACTTCATCAAAATATAATATTATGAAACGCCTATTGATTCTGACCTCGATAATGCTATTTCTCTCTTTTACATCGCTTCTGTTTGCCCAACAGAATAATCTTATCAAGGTCTATTTGTAACGATTGGAAAACGGATTGGAAAACGGATTGGAAAAACGAACTGGAAAAACAACAAAATAGCGACACTATAAAACATCGCCATCATTTACCTAAAAAAATAATTTTCTTATGAAATATCTTTTTAAAAATAAATTCTTATTAATTTTTTTATTAATAACGACTATCGCCTGCACTACGGACCATAAAAAAGTTGAAAAAACTAGTACAACGGCTATCCTTGTTAAAAATACTTTATTAAAACATACCGTATTATCAAATGGACACCCAATGGCGGTTTGGGAAAAGAAAGCTGATAGTGCTAGAGGGCTTATTCTCTTTGTCCATGGGAGAACTTGGAGTAGTGTTCCAGATTTTGATTTACAAGTAGACGATGAAGATTTGTCGTTAATGGATGGTATGGTAGAACAAGGCTATTCAACTTATGCTATTGATTTACGGGGTTATGGAGGAACGCCAAGAGACCGCACAGAATGGGTATCACCAAATATAGCTGCACAAGACATTCTCAATGTATTGCGCTGGATTTCTGAAGAAAACACTAATAGGAAAGTTCATTTGTTTGGCTGGTCAAATGGGTCAACAGTATCGCTCCTCGCTACTCAAAAGAATGCAAATGATATTGCTAGCTTAACTGTTTTTGGCTACTGGCAAGACCTAGATTTTAAAATCCCAGCAGACACCAAGGACATTGAGTTAAAGAAGAGCGTAAATACAGCTGAAAATGCAGCTAGTGATTTTATAATACCCGGTAGCATCAGTCAAAAGGCCATAGATACTTATGTGAATATGGCGTTAGAGTACGACCCCATTAGAGTTGATTGGAGGCATATGAGTGAATATAATAGCATTGATCCTTCATTGATCACAACTCCCGTTTTATTACTGCAGGGAGAGCTCGATCCCATTGCACCTGCAGGACATCAAAATAAGCTCTTCACACGCCTAAAAACAGCTGACAAAAGCTGGGTGGTCATCGCTGGTGGTGACCATGCCGCCTTCATGGAAACTCCAAGAAGGCATTTTATTCATTCATTTACTCAGTTTATTAATAGATTTGAATAGATATAATTTGATCACAATTGAAGCTAGTAACTAATTTTACATTAGAGGAATACCGCTGCCAATAACCTTTATAACTAATGCTTCTCCCCTAATTCAATTTAAATTTATATCTTTAATCAACTGATTTACTGCGATTGACAGCCCAGCGGATGCTTAGTCGCACAAAGAAACACTTTGGCAATAATTAACCATTAAATAATTAATCTCATGAGAACTTTTAAAAATCACTTTAAAGAAGTTATCTCTTTTACAATATTAATTAGTGTTTCTTCTTTCCTCTTAGTGCAATCTTGTAAAACTGATAAAAAACTAGAAAAAAATACGACTGTTGAAGTCGTAAAAGACAATGTTATAGAAATAATAACGAAGAATATGGATTTTCAAATGCCAGATACTATTACTTCTGGATGGAATACTTTTCACTACAAGAATCTATCACCACAAACTCATTTTTTCTTAATAGATAAATACCCAGAAGGCAAGAGTTCAGATGATGCGAAAAATCTTGTAGCACCTGTATTTGAAAGGGCTATGAAATTAATTACAGAAGGGAAAACTGAAGAAGGCTATGCAGAGTTTGCAAAACTTCCTGAATGGTTCGGTGACGTTGTCTTTTTAGGAGGCTCAGGTTTACTATCTCCAAATCAAATGGGAGAAACTACACTTAATTTGAAGCCTGGAAACTACATCATTGAATGTTATGTAAAGATGAGTAATGGGATGTTTCACACCTCCATGGGAATGACAAAAGATATCGTAGTAACAAAAATTGATTCTGGTAATAAAGCCTTAATACCAGATATAGATATTAGTATTTCAAGTACTGATGGAATTATATTTAAAGATTCCATTAGTTCTGGCAAACACACATTTTCAGTATATTTTAAAGACCAAATCGTGCATGAACATTTCGTTGGACACGACATTAATCTTGTAAAGCTCGACGAAAATGCAAATCTAAAAGCGCTAGAGAATTGGATGAATTGGGCTGACCCGAAAGGATTAATAGAACCTGCGCCTTCTGCCATCACTTTTTTAGGTGGTGCTAACGATATGCCTGCTGGTAGCATTGGCTACTTCACTGCAACTTTGGAAACTGGTAGTTATGCGCTAATATCTGAAGTGCCAAATTCTCTAAGCAAAAACATGCTGAAAACATTTGTAGTTACTAAATAGTCTATTAAGGAAATAACAAGTGCCAACACGCTAAAAATCACATCGAATATATAAAATGACTATCTACGAAATCAAATTAAGACAACTAACTTTAGCGGACTTGACAGCATTGAAAAACATAAATCAAATAACATATTCTGACGCATTTTCTTGGGGGAATGCTGAAGAGAATATGCTCTTATCTTTGAACTCGTTTTTAACATCAAAAAATTAGAGTCTGAAATAATTAAAAATCAACTTCGGTTCAGCGCAGACAGATCTGAATGATGAGGATGCAATGGAATTAGAACGAATTTATGTCATTCAAAAAAAAATTCAAGGTAAACGTATTGGGGAAAAATTACGCTCTGATATCATTCAAATAGCTGAAAAGAATGACCTGTATTCTTTATAGCTAGGAGTTTGGGAAAAGAATGAAAAGGCCATTGAATTCTATAAAAAACTAGGATTTACAGCCTTCAACTCTTACGCATTCAAAATGGGAACTGAAATCCAAACCGATTTATTGATGAAACTAACATTACAGAAAAAGCCAGTTGCCAACACCGTATTTAATTAACCAGCCCGACTGAGTCGTTCTAGTGGGTCGCTAGTTCTGGCCTACTTACAAAAATTGCTAATTGGGTTAGTTTTTACAACAAATATTTTAAGTCTATCTTTAATACTCTTAAATCTCGATTATGACATATTTAAAAATCATATTAAGAATTAGTCTTTTATTATTAATTACAACGTCCTGTGAACAGCAAAAGAATATTCAATTATTCGACGGAAAAACACTTACGGGATGGGAAGGTTCAGACAATGCTTTTCGAGTGGAGAGTGGAGCTATAATTGGAGGAAGTCTGGAAAAAAGATTAGAAGAAAGCTTCTATTTGTGTACAACTGAAGAATATTCAGATTTTGAATTAACACTATCTGTTAAACTCATTCATACGGACCTGGAGGGTAACGCAGGAATTAGCTTTAGAGCTGAAAGAATAGATGGTTCAAATAGAGTAGCATCTTATCAGGCCGATATTGGATATATTACCCCAAATATTGTGGTTCGATGTTCAGACCATACTCCAGTCGATATGATTAATCCTTACTCTCTTTGGGGTACTCTAATTGATGAGTGTAGAGCAGATCTTTCAAGATACCCAGATCCAGAATTTTATCCAGCGGTTATTTTGAAAATGCCAGAAAGAGAATTAATCAATAGAATAGTGAAACCTAATGATTGGAATGAGATTCGAGTATTAGCTCATGGAAAGGAAATTGAAATTAAGATCAATGGTATCACCACTGTGAAATTCATTGAAAAAGGAGATGTGCCTACAAAAGGCTATATATGTCTTCAAGCTCACCAAGGAGAACCATACGAAGTCCATTACAAGAATATTAGCATCAAAAAAATAGATTAGAGGAAAAGCCATTTACCAACTTAAGCTGTATTTAATTTATTGCATCTGATTTTCCTTTCGGAAAACCCGCGCTGCCGACCAATGGGTTTCTGTTTATTTCCTATCTTAGTCTCAACGCAACGAAACCATGCACGAACACGTTTGTAACGCGCTAAAAATCACATCGAATATATAAAATGACTATCAACGAAATCAAATTAAGAAAACTAACTTTAGCAGACTTGGCAGAATTGAAAAACATAAGTCAAAAAACATATTCTGACGCATTTTCTTGGGGAAATACTGAAGAGAATATGCTCTTATATTTGAACTCGTCCTTTAACACTAAAAAATTAGAGTCTGAAATAATTGAAAATCAATCAGCTTTTTATTTTGCAAAATATAAAAATGAAACAGTAGGCTATTTAAAAATCAACTACGGTTCAGCGCAGACAGATGTGAATGATAAAGACGTAATGGAATTAGAACGAATTTATGTCATGGAAAAATCTCAAGGTAAACGTATTGGGGAAAAATCACGCTCTGATGTCATTCAAATAGCTGAAAAGAAAGCAGTGAATTATTTATGGCTAGGAGTTTGGGGAAAGAATGAAAAAGCCATTGAATTCTATAAAAAACAGAGATTTACAACCTTCAACTCTCATGCATTCAAAATGGGAACTGAAATCCAAACCGATTTACTGATGAAACTGACATTACAGAAAAAGCCAGTTACTAACAATGCTGAGACAGCTCTCTTCGCTCTTGTCTAGAGAATTTTATAGTGGTTTCAAAACTTTACAAAATGCTAACAAAATAAGAAAACAAAAAAATCAATTATGAAAAAAGCATGCTTAACTCTTCTGATTTTAGTTCCATTCACAATATTTGGCCAATCTAATTATGAGGCAACAATCGATGAAAATTTCAAAAACACCTTATTGTTGCATAAAGAGTTTGTAAGCATTCCTAATCTGCCTGAAAACAAGGGTTTAATGTTAGAAAATATAAATTGGGTCGCCAGGCAATATGATGATTTAGATTTTAGAACAACCTTACTTAAGTCAAGTACACTTCCTATTTTAATTGCTGAAAAGGAATATGACCCTAGTTATAAGACCGTATTATTTTATTTTCATATTGATGGACAACCCGTTAATCCTGAAGCTTGGAATCAGGACCATCCTTTTCAGCCAGTTTTAAAAAGTGAAGATAAAGATGGTTTATGGAATATTATAGATTGGAATAACCTCGATGGCAAAATTAATGATGAATGGCGCATTTTTGCAAGGGCAGCTGCCGATGATAAAGCACCGATTATAATGCTGCTGTCAGCACTCAAAATTCTTAAAAACAAGAACAGTACTCCAAAATTCAATATAAAAATAATCTTTGACCCAGAGGAAGAATATGACTCGAATGCGCTACTTACAACCTTGGATAAGTATAAAGAGCGATATGCGTCAGATTTTTTTATTGTGATGGATGGTCCCGCACATAATTCTAATAAACCAACGGTTACTTTTGGATGTAGAGGAATTGCAACCTGCTCTATTACCACATATGGATCCAAATTACCTCAACATAGTGGTCACTATGGAAATTATGTGCCAAACCCAGTTTTTCGTTTAGCCAACCTTTTGTCTAGTATGAAAGATGAAACCGGAAAGGTTTTGATACAAGATTACTACAAAGGAATCGAAATAAATTCTGAAGTTTTTGAGCTTTTAGAATCGGTTCCTTTTGATTCCATCGAACTGAACAATTCATTAGGTATTCATGCTTCAGAAGACGTCGGTAAAAATTATCAAGAAGCGCTGCAATATCCTTCGTTAAACGTTCGACAAATTGGAACATCCTGGAAAGGAAAAGGTCTAAAAACGGTTATACCTGAATATGCAACGGCAGACATCGATGTTAGGCTGGTTCCAGAAACAGACGGTAAGGTTCAATTGGAAAAGATCAAGAACCATATAGCAAAACAAGGCTATTATGTTATTGACAGGGACCCTACAGACGAGGAAAGACAAAGCTATTCCAAAATTGTCAAATTTATTTCAGACTCTGGCATAAATGCTTTTCGGACGCGTCCTGATTCTAATTTTGGAAAAAAAGTAAGAACCCAGTTAATGGAAGAGTTTGGTGATGAGCCCGTTGCTATAAGATTAATGGGAGGCACTGTTCCTATTGTGCCAGTCATCAATAAATTAAACGTTCCCACCGTCATTATTCCTATGGTAAATATGGACAATAATCAACATAGCCCTAATGAAAACATAAGAATTGGAAATATAAGACAAGGGATAAAGATTTGTCTAACTATTTTGAATTCCCAATTTTAACTGTACAAACAAAAGTTGTCGAGACTATAACGAAAGGCTAAGCACTATATAATTAGCCAGCCCGACTAAATCGTTCTGGCGGATTGCTAAATTAGTTGCTTAAACGGGTCACACCCGAGGGCAGAAAACTGGCGAAGCCAATTATTAAAACGAGCTGATTTTTGTTCATCCTTTTGGAACAAAATGCTGCTAAACAAAAAGAAGCTTGAGAAAACAATCAGCGCCGCTAAACCATTTACCAAACGTTACAAACAATTAGTCCAAACCAATGAAATTTAGATGTATCGTAATTCTTTTAATCTTTACAGGCTGTTCTGAATTAGATAAGAGCACTAATGTTAACGACGAAAAGTTTACTTCCGAAATTCTAGAATTGAAAGACTATTTTCAAATTCCCGGACTTGCGGTTTCGATTGAAAAAGACGGAAAGACTGTTTATCAAAACTATTTTGGTGTTTCTAATTTAGAGAACCAAGTAAAATTAGATTCTACAGTAGTATTTCCAATTGCGTCAATAACAAAAATATTCTCTGGAGTTCTAATAATGAAACTTGTAGAACAAGAAAAACTTTCACTTGAAGACCCTATTAATAGATACTTAGCAAAACCTATACTTGGAGATTCAATTCTCATAAAACACGTCCTGTCTCATACTTCACAAGGAAATATTGGAAAAGCGTTTTATTATAGTTCAAGATTTGGGCTTTTAACAAATGTAATTGAAAAGGCTTCAGGGACGTCTTTTGCAGATGTGTTGAACGCGGAGATTTTAACACCTTTAAAACTTAAAAACACCTTCTTACTTAAAGATTTTACTCAAATCATTGAAGAAAAACGAATAATAGCAAAACCATATATTTTGGATAATGGTATTGAAAATGGTTTTATAGATTTTGGTTATTCTTCTTCAGCAGGAATTGTCTCAAATCTAAAGGATTTGGCCATTTTCAATCGAGCTTTGGACGATAATGTACTTATATCCAAAAAGTCCAAGGGCTTGATGTTTTCATCATTTAATACTGATTTACCTTATGGCTATGGAATTTTCAATCAAGAATTCGAAAACTTAAAAATTGTATGGGCTTATGGTCAATACGACTGTTATTCTAGCCTGTTCTTAAAAATACCATCTGAGAATATCACTTTAATATTACTTGCCAATAACAACCTCTTAAGTGACCCAGCTCGATTGATCTATGGGGATGTTACGTCTTCGCTCTTTGTTATGAGCTTCTTGAAAAATTACCTATTCGAATTTCAGGAAATGGAATTAATGGAAAAATCAGATTCGATAACAAGCAGTTCTTTTTCCAATAGCGAATTTCATAGAAAGAAACTATTAGCCCAAGCATTGAGTGAATCCTTTATGGCTAGGTTTGAACCTAAAAAAATGGAAGTTAGCACAAAGTTATTGGAAAGCGTTTTTTCTGAGTATCCAAATTATCTAGAGTATGCAGATTTAAATCTTCTTCATAACCTTTCATTTTTAAAAGATGTGGCATTTCATATGGAACTCGGAGAATTCGATAAGTTTGACGCTCAAATCGAACATATAGGAGAAAAATTACTTAAAGAACAACCTGAGAACCCATACACACATTCATATATGGGAACATACTATGCTAGAAAAGGAAATACGGAAAAAGCCAAATACCATTTCGAGCATATTGTAAATGCTAAGAATTTTTCAGAAAATTGGTATACCAAAGAGGCTCAAAGTTGGTTAGATGAGACTAATTAACTGTTTGTAAATTAATTGATGTTGAACCGAAAAATTATTGACAAAAGCCTGGAAATAGAGATAAAATATAGCTACTGTAGGCTTTTCGAGAGGCATGTGTCTATTAACAAATTCCGGCAAATTTTAATTTGGTTATATTTATAGAAGAAAAGTAAACATAAAAATTCGGCTCTGTGTAAACCTGTCTGCCAGCAGACAGGTCTGAAAAGTTAGCGTCGTTTTACACGCTACGTTTCAGAGATATCACTGTTAGTAAAATTAAAAACGATGGATAATCAATCTAAAGTTGACCTAACCATAAAAGTTATTGCTCCAATAATCACAGTTGCTGGAATTCTAATAGGAATTTGGCAATTCAACAAGGGGCAAGAAAGCTTGCAGACTAAGGAATTAGAACAACGACAATTTGAATTGAAAAAAATGCAAATTGGAAATCAGTTCGAAGCAATTGCAAAATTCAAAGAATTACAGTCAATTAAATATACCGAAGCAACTGAAACTATTTCAAATATAATTTATACCGACAATTATCAATCAGATGATTTTAAAAAAAATTTAAAAAGATTTTGGCAATTGTATTGGGTAGAATTGTCAGCTGTAGAAGATGGAGACGTTGAATCGGCAATGGTTAAATTAGGAAAACATATTGAACTCTTAGAGACTAAGAAATTTGAAAATGTAACAGAAACCGAAAGAGAGAAGCTGTTCTCTCTTGGCTATTCCGTTGCACAATCGATAAAAAATTCATCAAAAACTTGGGAGTTACCAGAAGGATTTGACAAATAACTTGTTGCTAACAATAGCTATCATTAATTGATGCGTAATTTCCTAGAGGAAATTCATATCTTTAAACAAACGCTTGGTTCTCGAGGAATAGTCTTCACTGACTTCTCCACAGCAAAACCACAGCAAAACCATAGCCAAACCATCGGGCTCAATTAAATAGTGCCTACTGGATAATATGATGAAAATGAATTTTAATATCTCAAATAAATTAGTTCAAATGAAAAGATTATTTTCTAGATTAGTAATTATCTCAATAATTTCAATCGCATTACTTTCTTGCAAGGACAAAGGAAAAAAAATTAAGAGCTCTGTCTCTGCCCTTAATGAAGCTTCCTACCAACCAGGCTTGGACTGGAAGCTAGCTTGGTCAGAAGAATTTGATGCCGACACCATCGATGTAAATAATTGGAATTTCCAAGTGGTGAAAGCCGGACGTTTCAATGATGAATGGCAACGTTATACTAATAGCGGTGACAACGCCTATTTAGAAAACAATTGCCTCGTTATCAAAGCCATTCACGAAAGTGATGTCCACGGTATGGACCAATATTCATCTGCCCGATTGCATACAGCGAATAAGTACTCATTTAAGTACGGAAAGATAATGGCTCGAATGAAGCTTCCGCAAGGGGAAGGGATCTGGCCTGCGTTTTGGATGCTTGGCTCAAATATTGACGAAAATGGCGGAGACACTCCTTGGCCACAATCTGGTGAAATCGATATTCTGGAATTATATGGTTCCAAAGATGATGCAGTTATCGAGGCTAATGCTCACTATGCGGACACATCTGATTCTCATCGAATGATGGGAGCAGCTTCTTTCAAACTGGAACAAGGTAAGTTTGCCGATGCATTCCACATCTTCGAATTGGAGTGGGACGCAACAAGGATTTCATGGCTTGTTGATGGAGAGCAATTTGCGTCAATGCCAATTTCGACTGATGAACTATCCGAGTTTCGTAAAGAGTTTTTTATACTCCTGAATGTTGCTGTCGGAGGTACACACGCAGGTCGCCCTGACGACACCAGCAGGTTCCCTCAACACATGTATGTCGACTGGGTAAGAGTTTACAAGAAAAAAGATTAAGACTTATAGATTCGTCAGGAAGTATTTCATCGCAGATGTAAAATTAACTGAGCCCAACACCTTATAAAGTTAAAGTACAAATTGATGAAAATGAAACAGATCGCTTTATTGTATTTTTTGTTCTTACTCGTTTTCCATTTGAGTGCCCAATCCGAACTTGATTCTCTTTTAACTGTTTGGGAAGACACCACTAATTCTGATACGGTGCGTGCTCAAGCCTTTAAGGACTATATTTATGATGGAGATTTTCACACGGACCCAAATAGCGCTATTCTTTTAGCAAATCAATTATATAAGTTCACTGAAGATGCAGATTACAAAATAGGAAGCGTTGACGCTTTGGAATTAACAGGCTACATATACTTCAGGATGGGTGATTATTTGAAAGCTATAGATGCTTACCGAAGCGGACTTAAAATCGCTAAAGAAATTGACTATAAGGGTGGAACTGCATTCATATTGTTGCGGATTGGTTACATCTACCATGACACTGCAGACATAATGATGGCCATAGATTACTATCAAAGAAGTTTGAGGATTTTTATGGAAATTGACGATAAAGGAGGCATGAGCTCAATTTATAATGAATTCGGGTCTATTTATATGGCGAAACAAGACTATGCTAAATCTCTGGAATATTATGAAAAAGCACTAGCTATATGTGACGAAATAGGTGGTGAAGCTTGTAAGGCCTCCATATATTTAAATAGTGGACAATTATATTTAGACCAACAGGACTATGTTAAGGCAATTGACAATTTTCAAAAAGGACTTCGTCTTTTCGAAGCACAAGCTGATAATTTGGCTATTGCTTCCGGTCTTCGTGGAATTGCTGATGTCTATAGTGAACAAGGCGATTATGGTACGGCATTAGAGTACTATCGCAGAAGTATGGGCATAAGTGAGCAAATAAGTGATATTCAAGGGCTCACTGGAACCTTATTAGCTATTTCCGACATATATATTGATCAAGAGCAATACTCCAAAGCAATTATAAATTGTAAAAAAAGTCTCGATTTTGCAGAGGGTCTAGGTGATTTAGACGATCAAGAAATATCTTGCTATTACTTATACGAGGCCTATAATGGACAAGGAAACTTGAAAGAATCTCTAGCATACCTTGAACAATCGATGATACTTATAGATAGCATAAAAGAGGAAGAATCTGGCATAAAGCTGCGGCAGATCGAGTTTTCTAAACAGGTATTGCAAGACAGCATTGTCACAGCTGAGCGAGAACGACTCGTTGAAGTAGCCCATCAAGATGAAATACGAAACGAAGAAAAAAATCGAAACATTTCATTGACTATTGCAGGTCTGGTACTACTATTGGCTGGCGGCTTATTCTTACGCTTGCGTTATGTACGAAAATCTAAAGCTATTCTGAAAATTGAAAGAGATCGATCAGAAAGCCTGCTGCTCAATATTCTGCCTGCAGAAATCGC
>RCNE010001947.1_pt1 | contig 11514 bp, 6 predicted proteins | sample 2041361 | NCBI WGS metagenome assembly RCNE01 (sample SAMN09708229, study PRJNA481090) | Marine sediment metagenome, whole genome shotgun sequencing project.
CACAACTATTTACCTACTGTAGAAGAAGTACAAGATCTTGTAGAGGATAAATTAATGGAAAGCTCTTTTCATGGTGTTGCAAAAGCCTACATATTATATAGAGACGAACAAGCTAGAAGTAGAAAAACTAACATTTTTGAAAAGCGAATAAACTTAAAACCTTATGAGTATCCTGAGCTTAATGAGTATGTAGATGCTATAAGACATTCGTACTGGATTCATTCTGAATTTAATTTTACAAGTGATATTCAAGATTTTAAAACAAGACTTACTGTTGTAGAGCAAAACGCTATTAAAAACACAATGCTTGCTATTTCACAAATTGAAGTGGCCGTAAAATCTTTTTGGGGAGAGATTTATAATAAAATGCCAAAACCAGAAATAGGAGCGGTTGGAGCAACATTTGCAGAAAGTGAAGTGCGTCATCACGATGCTTATTCACATTTATTAGAAATATTAGGTCTAAATAACGAATTTAAAAACCTAAAGAAGAAGCCTGTAATAATGAGGCGTGTTCATTATTTAGAAACCGCTTTAAAAAATGCAAAAAGTGAGGACAACAAAGAGTACTCAGAATCAATATTATTGTTTTCTCTTTTTATAGAACACGTGTCTTTATTCTCTCAGTTTTTAATAATCATGGCTTTTAATAAGCATAAAAACATGCTTAAAGGTGTTTCTAATGTTGTTGAAGCAACTTCAAAAGAAGAGCAAATTCACGGAGATTTTGGAATTGATATTATTAGAATTATAAAAGATGAAAACCCAACGTGGTTTGATGAAGAACACAATGCTGTAGTAAAAGAATTATGTGAAGAAGCGTTTAAATCCGAGAGTAAACTTGTCGATTGGATTTTTGAGGCAGGCGAATTAGATTTTCTTCCAAAAAATGTCATAAATGAGTTTATAAAAAACAGATTTAATAATTCATTAGAAAGTATTGGCATTGAAAAAGTATTTGATGTCAACGAAACATTATTAGCACAAACCGAATGGTTTGACGATGAAATAATAGGAACAAAACATGGAGATTTCTTCGTGAAGCGTTCTATAAACTATAGCAAAAGAACTAAAAGTATAACCAGCGACGACCTATTTTAAACTATGAACGACCGCATTAATCCAGACCTCGAAAACAAAGTGAATCAACAAGCAACCAAAACATCTAGCCACGATGAGTTAATTAAGGCTAGAAAAGAAGCTATAAAAGAAGCTAATACACAACCAGAAATAAAATGGTTAACAGAACACAGTCGTCAATTTTTAGCATCTGGTTATCTTACTGAAGGCACCAATCCTGAAGAAAGAATTAGAGAAATTGCAGAAAGAGCAGAGGAGATTTTAAAAATCGATGGTTTTGCAGATAAGTTTTATGGATACATGGCAGAAGGCTATTATTCATTGGCATCTCCAGTGTGGTCTAATTTTGGTAAAAAACGAGGCTTACCAATTAGTTGTTTTGGTTCGCATATTTCTGATGATATGGGAGATATCCTTTATACACAATCAGAAGTAGGAATGATGTCTAAATTAGGAGGCGGTACTTCTGGTTATTTTGGTAAACTTCGTCATAGAGGTGCACCAGTAAAAAATAATGGAGAATCTTCAGGAGCTGTTCATATTATGCAACTGTTTGAGAAAATGGTTGATGTTGTAAGTCAAGGTTCTGTAAGAAGAGGTCGTTTTTCCCCATATTTACCAATAGAGCATAAGGATATTAATGAGTTTTTAGAAATAGGAACAGAAGGCAATCCAATTCAAGAGTTAACGCATGGTGTTACTGTTGGTGATGAATGGATGCAATCAATGATTGATGGAGATGCTGATAAGAGAGCAATATGGGCAAAAGTTTTACAAAGAAGAGGGGAAATAGGTTACCCTTACATATTCTTTAAAGACAATGCAAATAACAACGCAGCAGATGTTTATAAAGACAAGAACCACGAAGTTTATGCAAGTAACTTGTGTACTGAAATTATGTTGCCTACAAATGAAAAATGGTCTTTTGTATGCGTGTTATCTTCAATAAACTTATTGCATTACGATAAGTGGAAAGATACTGATGCAGTTGAAACCATGGTGTACTTTTTAGACGCAGTTTTAGAAGAATTCGTTACAAAATTAGAGGTATTTAGAGATTCTGAAGATAGAGATGATAGGCAAACATTTATGTTTATGGAAAAAGCCTATAATTTTGCAAAAGAAAATAGAGCCTTAGGATTAGGTGCATTAGGATGGCACTCACTATTACAATCAAAAATGCTAGGTTTCGATAGTCAGGAAGCTTTTAATTTAAATAGCGAAATATTTAAAACTATTGAAGAAAAGTCACATAAAGCATCTAAAGAGTTAGCAGATTTATTTGGAGAGCCAGAAGTATTAAAAGGATACGGAAGACGTAATACAACGTTAAACGCTGTGGCACCAACAACATCTTCAGCTTTTATTTTAGGACAAGTATCACAAGGTATTGAGCCAATTTGGTCTAATAGTTATGTAAAGGATATTGCTAAAATTAAAGTAACGATTAAGAATCCATACTTATTAGAACTTTTAAAAGAAAAGGGATTAAATACAGTCGACGTTTGGAAAAGCATTCGTGATTATGATGGTTCTGTACAACATTTAGAAGGGCTTACAGATCATGAAAAGGATGTGTTTAAAACGTATTCTGAAATTGATCAAATGACTATTATCTATCAAGCAGCTAATAGACAGAATCATATAGATCAAGGACAGTCTTTAAATATCATGGTACATCCAGATATGCCAGTTAAAGATATTAATAAGCTTTATGTTACAGCTTGGAAACTTGGAGTTAAATCATTGTATTACCAACACAGTATGAATGCTGCGCAAAAGTTTAAGCAAAAGAAGGAATGTACTAGTTGTGAAGGGTAAGACCTTAATGTGCAACACATAATATTGTTATTGGGTTTGTTCCCCCGAAAGGGGGGACCCCAAATTTTTAATACAAAAAAAGCATCCCATTTGGGATGCTTTTTTTTGTGTCTATAAATTAATTTATAGTTTAATCTAAAATATTACTTTCAGCAACAGTATTGTCATTTTCAGACATTAAAGCGAAAAATTTGTCAATGTTTGGAAGGATGATAATTCTTGTTCTTCTGTTTTTTGATCTATTCTCTCTAGAGTCATTCTCTGCTAACGGTTGGTAACTACTTCTACCAGCTGCAATTAATTTTTCTGGAGCTACATTGTATTTCTCTTGTAATTTACGAACAACAGATGTAGATCTTAATACACTTAAATCCCAGTTGTCTGAAATATTTGTAGTATTAATTGTTCTAGAATCTGTATGACCTTCAACCATTACATCTAAACTTGGCTCAGAGTTAATAACGTCAGCTAATTTCTTTAAAACAGTATCAGCTTTAGAGCTTAACCTGTAACTACCACTATTAAATAACATATCGTCTGCAATAGAAATCATTACAACTGTTTCGTTAATGTTTACAGCAAAATCATCATCTTCATTCATGTTGCTTTCGCTAATGGTCTTTTTAAGATTATAGGCAACGGCTAAATTCATAGAATCTTTAAGCGTTTTTGCTTGACTTAATTTGTTAGCATCAACATTTGCTAATGTAGCACGCATTTTAGCTTTTGCGTTATTAGAGATAACAGATCCGTTTCCTAGTGCTTCAAATTTAGAATCGCTTTCTTCGGTAAGCACGCCAACATCCTCTTTTAAAGACATTATTTTAGTGTTGTAATCGTCAACTCTAGTTTGAATTTTTGCAAATTTAGTTTCTAAATCTTCTTTAGCCACTCTTGTTTTTGTTAATTCACTTTTAATTTGACCATTTTCATGTTCTAAAGCCATGTATTTCTTTTTTGAAACACAAGAAAAAGTGAGGGCAACTAATAATAAAATTGAAATTTTCTTCATAATAAAAAGCTTTTGGTTTATATCATTTACGTATGAAGTAGATATATAGATGTTGAAAGTTGTTTTATTTTCATAAAAAAAGCACCTCGATAGAGGTGCTTTTTTTGTTATGGTATCAGTTATCTTGAATATATTTTCAAATACAACTACTTTGCATTATATTAATGAACTTTTAGAAAATTAATCAAATAATGATATATGATTAGAAAGTCTTTTTTCTTCGCGGTTTTAATAATCTTGGGTATTTTACTTTACTTAAATCCAAATTTTAAAACAATTTCGGCAGGCGTTGCAATTTTACTTTTTGGAATGATCATGTTAGAAGAAGGCTTTAGAGTATTTACTAAAGGACCCTTACAAAATATCTTAAAAAGGGCTACAAATAAACTTTATAAAAGTATCACAGCTGGAGCTTTTGTAACGGCTTTAATTCAATCTAGCTCACTAGTTTCAGTTATTACCATATCATTTATTAGTGCAGGTTTAATCTCCTTAGGTGGAGGTATGGGATTGATTTTTGGAGCCAATATAGGAACTACCGCTACGGCTTGGTTAGTAGCTGGTTTTGGACTTAAAATAAAGATATCTGCCCTTGCAATGCCCATGCTTGTTTTTGGAGTTGTTTTTTCTTTTCAAAAAAAGTTAACACTTAAAGGTATTGGAAATGTTTTAGCAGGACTTGGCTTTTTCTTTCTAGGGATACACTATATGAAGGAAGGGTTTGATGTTTTTAAAGAATATATTGATTTATCAGAATACGCAGTTTCTGGATTCTTAGGGGTTCTTATTTATACGGGGCTTGGTATTATTATTACCACAATTTTACAATCTAGTAGTGCAACCTTAGCATTAATTTTAACAGCATTAGCTGCTGGACAAATTGAATATGAAAATGCTTTAGCACTTGCCATTGGTGCCAATGTTGGAACAACTATAACTGCCGCTTTAGGTGCTTTAAGCTCAAATAGTGCTGGAAAAAGATTAGCCGCCGCTCATTTTATTTTCAATATTATAACAGGTTTGGTAGCCATAGCCTTTATATTTCCATTAGCAAGATTAGTAAACAATCTATCAGAAATATTTCATATTGCTCCAACAAATTATACTTTAAAACTAGCACTGTTTCATACTATATTTAACGTTATAGGTGTTCTTTTAATGATTCCTTTTATTAAAAGATTAGAACGTTTTTTGATGCGTTTCTTTATAGAAAACATCAATAAGGATGTAGATGAGCCAAAATATCTTAATCCGGCCGTATTAAAATTTCCTGGAACTGTTATTGTAGCTCTAGTTAAGGAGTCTAAGTATTTATATAAGAATAGCGTTTTTGAAATTGTTGCGCATGCTTTAAATATTCATAGAGAGGATATAAAGTCTGAAGAAAAGTTAAAAACAATTATAAAGAATTCTAAAATAGATTTTAAGACTGATATTAAAGAATTGTATTATACTAAAGTAAAAACGATATACGGAGAAATTATAAAATATGCTTCTACAGCTCAAGGTACTTTGAGTTTAAATAATAATCAAATAAAGGCGATTACAGATATTAAAATTGCCAATAGAAAAATGGTAGAAATAATTAAAGATGCTAGAGAGTTAAATAAAAATATAAACTTAGTTTTAAAGATGGACAACAAGCATTTGCAAAATGAATATGATAACTATAGAAAGAAACTAACCAAAGTATTAAGAACTATTTATTTATTTAGAACTGAAGATGATGCGAAAAAATATGCATTAAAATTAATAGAATTAAAAAATGAGGCCAAAGCTAATATTAGGCAAAGCAACAAATCTATAGATAAATTAATAAGAAAAAATTTAATTACTGCCGAAATGGCGTCATCATTGTTTAATGATTATACCAATGTAAATGATATGATTAAAAAATTAATTGATGTTGCCGAATTATTGTATGGTAAAATAGATTCATTGCTAGAAGACAATGGGGGAAGTTAAAAACACCTATTAGCAAAAAATAGCTAATAAGTGTTTTTAATTAAGTGTTTATTCTTCTCCTTCTTTTTCTTCTTCTTTTTCTCCTTCTTCTTTTTTGGTGTCAATAATAGGGTCTATAACAATATCTATGGTTGCAGGTATTACATTGCTATCATGTGCACTATCATACTCTTCTAGCAGATTCATTATAGCATTTAATAAATCTTTAGTTTCAAGTAAAAGACTAAAATATAAAGTTGTGTTTTTAGGACTTGATTCTTCTGTTCTTGTACGCTCTACTTGCTTTTGAATTTTATCTGTTACTAAAGAAATTATCTCTTGTTTTCTATTTAAAATAATTCCAATTTCTTCAAAGGAACGTGAATCAAAAGCTGCCTTGGTGTTGTTGAAAAGTCTTTCAAAGCGCTCATCTACTTCTTTTAATTCTTTAATCTGACTAAATTTTAGTTTTTTATGGTTGTTGTTTACATGCTTGTAACTTACATTAGATATGTACTCTAAAGACTGTGTTATATCTTGTAAGTATCCTAAAATATTAATATAAAAATTACTAGCTCCAATGCTAGAGTCATCTAAGTTTTTAATAAAATAGAATATATTATCTCTTAATTCATCAACCTCGGCAGATAATTTAACAATTTGTTTTTTATTCTTTTTTAATAATGATAAATCTTGTTTCGCTAATCCATTTATAGAATTGGTGTAAATTTTATTTCCACGTTTTATAACATTTGCAATATTATTAGCACTTTCAACAATAACACCTTGAATAGAACTACTTTCTGCCTTTGTTAAACCATCTTCAGCTTTTGCTTCTTTAGATTTTTTGTTATGAACAATAGAACTTCTTATTAGTAACCCAAAAGCAACTAATAATAAGATTGGGAACATAACATTTAGGTTCAAGTTTAATAAATACGCTACCAACGCCGCTGCTGAAAAAGCACTAAACGCTGTAAAGAACCAACCTCCAATAACATTTAGCACACCAGCAACTCTATATACGGCACTTTCTGCTCCCCAAGCTCTATCTGCAAGCGAAGATCCCATGGCAACCATAAACGTTACGTAAGTTGTAGAAAGGGGTAATTTATATGAGGTCGCAATTGAAATTAAAACAGCAGCAACCATTAAATTTACAGCAGCTCTTACTAAATCGAAAGCAGGTAATTCTAATGTTTTGTTTCTTGATACAGCTATAACTGGTGCTTCAAATTGTTTATCAATTTTAGCTTGCCAAGATTCAGGCAACATATATGCTGTCATTTGAGACATTAACATAGCCGACCTAACAAATCCACGAGATAAAAAATTAGGTTGAAAACGTTCTTTTGTTTCACCTTGACTAGATAAATCTAAGGATGTTTTAACGACACCTTTTGCTTTTGAAGAAAACCATAACGTTAAAACCATTATCATTCCAGCGCCAAATAATAACCAGTTATTTGTTGGTACTTTGGCGGCCAATACATCCATTGGGAATTCTGTTGCTGCTATACCAGAAGCAGACCATTCCTGAAATGCATTGTATGCGGCTACAGGAACCCCAATAAAGTTTACTAAATCATTACCTGCAAAAGCTAATGCTAGAGCAAAGGTTCCTACTATAATAATAAGTTTATAAATATTTGTTTTGGCATAGGCAATTAAACCATAAGATAATAATGACCAAAAAACAGAACTGACTAATACAATTGGCAATACTTGAGTCTCTAAAAAGTCTTTCATGGTTCCTCCTCCAAGAATATCAAAAGATTCTTTAGCGTATGATGTACCTTTTAAACCTTTCATAAAAATGAAATAGGTAATAGCTGTTAAGGCAAAACCACCAAATAAAGCGCCAACCCAATGCGCTTTCTTTTCAAAATTATATGACAATAGTAGCCTTGAAACCCATTGCACTAATGCTCCAATGGAGAATGCGACGACGACAGAGAGGAGTATCCCAAATATAATTTGTGAAGCTTTTGATGTATTAATATAATTTATAACATCTCCAAAATCTCCACTATCATGACCAATTTTAATTAAAGCCATGGCTACTGCAGCACCTAACAATTCAAATACAATAGATACTGTTGTAGATGTTGGCATACCAACCGAATTGAAAAAATCAAGAAGTAGAATATCTGTTATCATGACTGCCATGAAAATAATCATGATTTCATTAAACATAAACTCGCTGGGGTTAAAAATACCTTTACGAGCAACTTCCATCATACCGCTTGAAAATACTGCACCAACTCCCACACCTAAACTGGCAACAATCATAATGGTTTTAAATGAAATAGCTTTAGAGCCAATTGCCGAATTTAAAAAGTTCACGGCATCGTTACTCACACCAACAACCAAATCAGCAACGGCTAAAATGGCTAAGGCGATAATCATGTATAAATAAATATTATCCATAGGGTTTTGTTGTAAAATGGTTGCAAATATCATAACTATTTATGATTGGCATGTTATGTAAATGTTATTATTTAGAAGTGTAAATCAAATTGTAATCGATACATTAATTGGTTGCTTCCTCCTGTAACTTCTAAGTGACTAATGTCCGTTTGAACTTTTAAGCTGTGACCAGCAACATATTTTGAAAGCCCAAGTGTATATTGAGTCTCTGGATTCTTTCCAGTAATGTTTTTATCTAATTCAATATTAGTATAACGTCCAGAGATTTCCCAGTCATTCTTTAGTAGGAAACCTGATTGTAAATTTAAACCGTGTCCAACTTGTACTTCATCACCAGTAAGTGTGCCATCAGAATTTTTTGCAAAAGGATCTTCAGCATCCCTATCTGAGTATTCTGCCATAAAAGAGAAACCATTATATTTAAACATGGCGTCTATAAAAAGTGTGTTGATGTTGGTTTCAAAGAAACTACCTTTTGGCCCATCAGCGCTTGAACCATCAATATACATATAAGACCCTTGGTTACTTCTATTTTTAACGGCATTATTATTATGGTCGTAACTTATACCAAAAGCTAGTTTTGGCGTTTTTTCTCTTTTTAAATCAGAACCTTTATAATCGCCTTTGCTAGAAAAGTTTCCAAAGGGTAATAATTCAATACGCCCTGTATATTGATGACCTCCTAAGTTTCCGGTGGTAATGTTTCTTCCTTCTCCTTGAGCTAGAGAGAATATTTCTTTTACAACAAAAGTATCTGAAAGATTGAAATGATGTCTTAATTGAAAACCAAAATCACGGTCAATAGTAAATCGACTATTTAATAATGAACGATCCACTTGTTGAAGGTTAGCAGAAGATATAACACGCTCTCTATTTCCTGGTAGTTTAGTTTGGCCAAACCAAATCACGAAATTTTCGTGGAAATTCCACTTTAAAACCGCATCTAAGATATATCGAGGTGAATTACTAGTGAATGCTGATGCTCCAGATTGATCTCTGTTAGATAAACCCAATTCTATTTTATATTTTAATTTTGGACTATAAGCAAAACCATCAAATTTTAATCGTGCTCTTCGAGTTAAAAAACTAGTTTCATTACTAGTACCTTCCTCCCAAGTTGAAGTTCCCAATAGCTGTGCTCTTAAGCCAACCTTCATTGTCCAAGAACTATCTTGACCAACAATATTAAAAAGACCTTTTCCGAATTTTCCCGATTTAACTTCTTGTGCGCTTAAAGAAGTAATTGCGAACAGCACAACCCATATAAGGGTAAGTTTAGTTTTCATTTAGTTATTAGTTTTTGTCGATACAAAGAACTAAAACCAATGTTAACTTAATGTTTCCAAATGATTAATTTTAGAACAAAAAAAGACTGCCTTGGCCTAAGGCAGTCCATTAGAAATCATGATAATGTAGTCGACAAAAACTAATAGATTATATGAAATACTAATTGTTTTGTCTTAAGACTTTACAAATATCTAGGTTTAAGGTAATCTTAATGTAACCTCTATATTAAGTAATTATTAATTTCCAATGTTAAATCTTTAAATGTAAAATATTTGAAATCAGATACTTAGCATTTTAATGTTAATTTAATGTTATGTGAAGGTTGTGTAAACGTTATCCGTTTTTTATCTTTGATAGTATAATGTTAAAACCCCCATAATTATGAAGAAGTTATTATTTGTTTTTGCCTTTTTAATTACTGTGGTCTCTTTTGGACAAAAAGAGAGAGAATTAAAACTTAATAAAGACACAAATTTAATTGATGTTGTTTATTATCATGACAATGATGTTGTAAGCCAAACTGGATCTTACACAACAGATGGTAAATTACAAGGTGTGTGGTTAAGTTTTAACACAGAAGGTAAGAAAACAGTTTCTGCAAATTATGATAATGGAAAAAAAGTCGGCAAATGGATTTATTGGATTGATGGCTCTAAAAAAGTTGTCAATTATGAAAATAATGTCGCTTCGTTATAATTAATATAGCAAAGTGCAAAACGTAAAAAAGCATCCTAATTTAGGATGCTTTTTTTGTATATAAGTTTTTGGTTAACTAGTTTCCTATTGTCCAGCTTGATCCCCAAGTCCCATAATCTGTGCCAGTTGCATTTCCCATACCTGTTATAAAATCTGCATCAGCAAAAGTATCACCAGTATCATTTTTAAGTTGTACAGTTACATCAGTAAAAGTGACATTAGATACATCTAAGTCTCCGTTAATAACTCCTGTACCTGTTGGATTATCGCTATTTGCTCCAGCATCACCATCTAAATCAAACCCTTCAGCAAACCCTTCAATTAATATATTCTCAAAAACACCTTGAGTACCTGCTCTTAATCTTATAGCTTCTCCTTTAGCAGAACCTAAACCTACAATAGTAACATCTTTTACAGTAGGTTTAGACCAGAATTTAGGGCTAGATAAGTTTCCAATATCTGTGTTGTAACCATCACATTCAAAACCTTTATCATGATCTGCTCCATGTTTAATATAAGCGTTGGTTACTTTACCTGTAAAACCTTCAGTCCAATCAATAGAATCATCTTGGCAGTTAATTACAACAGCATGATTTACTTCTACATTTCCACCAAAAAATTCGATACCGTCATCAGCACCTTCAAATGCTTGAATGTAATCTACTGTTGTACCTGCACCTACACCGTAAAAAGAAAAACCATTGTTTTCTGAAGAACCATCAGCAGCTCCACCAGAATATTCTACACGTACATAACGAATAATTCCTGAACTATCTGAAGTTTCAGTTCCACCGTATGGTAAACTTCCTATTTCAGAAGTAGAAGTAGCGTTACTTGTTACAGAGTTTATAGGCGCTTTTCCTAAGATAATTAAACCACCCCATTGTCCAGCAGCTGGGTTTGAAGCACCAGAAGTCATAACAATTGGCTTAGCAGCTGTACCACCGTTTGCAATTATTTTTGCGCCTTGCGAGATGGCGATGTATACATCAGCACCAGTTGCTACTGCTTTAATTGTAACACCTTCACCAATAATTAAGTTAGCACCATCAGACATAATTACAGGACCGTTAATGGTATACGTTTTGTTAGCGTCTAGTACTAAATCAGAAGAGTATTCCGCTGCACTAATGGCTATTTCTTCAACAGTTCCAATAACAGTTCCGCCACCGTTGTTGTTAATTATACTGTTGTCAGTGATATTAATAGCGGCAGTATCATCTGTTGAGCAAGAATTAAAAAGC
>RCNE010001831.1_pt1 | contig 11507 bp, 9 predicted proteins | sample 2041361 | NCBI WGS metagenome assembly RCNE01 (sample SAMN09708229, study PRJNA481090) | Marine sediment metagenome, whole genome shotgun sequencing project.
GGCGCACGACCGCAATCAGGCCAAGCACAAGAACAATCCCGCCGATGTAGTGCGGGCCAGCTGTGAACGTTTTGGGGCCCCAATAACGACTGCCGCCACCAAAAGCATCAGAAATCAAAAGTGTAAGCAGCTCGGCTCGGCCCTGGCTCCAAGCCATGGCATTTTCCCACCCCAGTCCTGAACCCTGTGCCGCATCCAAAGAAGCCCCACGAATTGACAACGCCTTGTATTCGGCATTCGCCAAATACGGTTGAGCAACCATCAACAACGCTAGCCCCGCCCCAATTGCAAGGAAGACGGTTGACCGTACAAACGAGCTCAGTGTCCCTGTCCTACCAGCGTGTATCCCTGCCCCGACCCAAAGGACTAACACGCCGACAACATAGAAGTACGTAATCTGCACGTGGCCCGCTCGCAGGTTGATGGCAGCGGCTGCAGCAAATAACAACGACGCCAGCAATCCTGGATTGCGTATCGCGTACAAGAATGCAACCACCATCCACGGCGCGTAACAAAGAGCGATAAACTTGGAGTTGTGCCCGGCGAGGATAAGAATCGGCAAGTACGTTGTGAGACCGTAACCGATCGACGCCAGAAGACCGGCGATCCAATCCTTCGTAACGAAAAGGGCGAGGACGTACATACCAATCAGCACAAACAGGAAATGCGACGTCGGCCAGATTACCTTACGCAGCCAATTGGCAATTGAATCAGCCTGAATCGAACGGGGTGCATACGAAACCATGAACGCCGGCATCCCCGAGAACATGTTTGTCGCCCAAAGGGCACGATCACCAGTCGCGTTCTGATATTCAAGGATTGACTGAGCAGATGCTCTCCACCCCACAGTATCAGTCGGGGCGAATGTCTTCCCATTAAAATGGAAACTCGCAAAAAACGTCACCGAAACGAGCAGCAGCAACGCCACTGCGACGAGATTCCTGGTCGTGCTCGAAAGTTGATCGACGGCAAGTGGCGGCGTCTCAACAGCTTTGGTCCGTTTGGCTTCCTTCGATTTGCTTCGCTTTTTTGACATGAATGATCAGGATTGGGAGATCACTTTCGGAACACGGAAGAAGTCAGCGTCCGCATCCGGCGCGTTTGAGAGCGCGGTATCCTTGGAAAGGCGCACGATGGGGACGTCGGCACGAAACACATTTTCGCCAGACGATGCATGCTGCATCGGAGGTATCCCTTCAGTGTCTAGCTCGTTAAGCGTATCGATGTAATCAAGAATTACGGACAATTCGCCAGCCATCTCGGAGGCATCCTCGTCAGAGAAGTGTAGTCGCGCAAGTCTCGCCACCTCGCGCACCTGATCTTTGGTAATTCGCATCTATTTGTCTGCTTGGAGTGCCGGTGACGGGCAAGATACGGAATTGTAAATCGCAGGATCACGCGGCGCGAGGATTAGAGCCCAGGGTTTGACGCGACAATCATCAACCGTTTCCAGGTGCTCCAACACGAAGATTCTCAGCGATGCGCGCCTTGACGATCTGAATCACTTCATCGATGGCAAGCTTAGAACCGTCGCGGAAGGTGACGGGCTCATCTATTCTAACACGAACGACACCACTTTGTACCGTCTTCTGACGTTCGTCCAATAATTCGTGTGCATTGAATAATGTCACGGGGACAACTGGAACGTTGGCTCTGGCTGCAAGGACAAACGCGCGCTTCTTGAAGGGATTCAAATTAATGCTCCAGGTCCTTTCGCCTTCCGGAAACACGAGTACCGAATTGCCGGACCGGATTCTTTCGGCCGCCACTTGCAAACTTCGAATCGTTTCGCGCGGCTGTGTACCATCGACAAATACCGATGGTGAGGCACCAATCACGCTACCGACAAGCGGCTGTCGGGACAACGCGCTCTTTGCCACAAATCCGAACTCGATCGGTATGGCGCCCAGGACGGCGGTGATGTCCAGTGCGCTTTGATGATTGGCGACTAATACACACGGTTCGCCGAGAGGTAGATTCTCTGCTCCCGTTACGGAGACACGGATTCCAGCCATCCACATTGAAATCCGCGCCCACCCTCGAGCCCAATACCTGAAGATGCCCGGACCCGGTCGCAACTTGTTGGAAACCAGGAAACCAACCCCAAAAATGAGAAGCGCCAGTGCGGTTGTGAAGAACGCTAGAACGTATCGTATCCGACCCATTTCAGATTCTGATTTCTCGATGGAAATACCGGACGGCGCTGCCAGAGCACTGTCGTTCCCGGTTGACGAATTTGGGTGCGGAAACCGTGGGTAACGATCTTTGCCTGTTCCAGCAGCTTCCCGGACCGTAATGTACTATATATCCTGATCGTTCCTCATCTGGCGCTTCGTTCGTAGTTTGAACGACTACTCCTCGTTTCAGCTAAACAGCGAACCCGCGTTACCACAGGCGGTCCTTTCTTCTCGACTTCACCGAACACCGATGATCCACAAGTGTATTTGCTGGCCGCAAACGAATAAGCTGTTCGCAATCATTGTCGCGAGTACGATGCTCTCGGTAAGTGTGAGTGCCCAACCGTGGACGGGTGGAATTCGTATGGGTGGCTCCGTCGCGACGTTTACCGGTGAAGCGAATACGTCATTCGATGGATATACGGCAGCGCTTGGCGGCGGTGCCTCCGTCTCGTACTGGTTCTCAGAGGTTGTGAGTGTTCGTACCGAGATACTGTACACACAGCGTGGCGCTACTTCAAGCAACGCAATAATCGACGGGTTGCCAACAGGGTTTGATGCGGAAATCGCAATCACCTACGTCGACATTCCGCTTCTCGTTTCTGCACGCCTACCCTTATCGACCCCTCTTGTACCGAGTCTCTTTGCGGGTGGAGCGTACGGCTCAAATGTCGAGACCCTGATCTCTCTTACCGATGCAGATGGAATCGTAGTAAGCAACCCCGACGACAGCATTGCCAGCAACGATTTGTTCGCCGTAGTTGGAGTTGCCCTGGACATGGAGGTCGCGGGACAGCGAGTGATCTTTGACGCACGAGTTTCTAGAGGGCTCAAGAATATTCGGCCGGAAGTCCCTGATGCCCCCCTCCGCAACACGTCGTATTTGTTTACGATCGGTCTCGAGTTTTAAGCCTGCAGACTTTAGCTCATTTACAATTGTAACTGGCCTGAAACGAGAAAAGGGGATGACCGTACGGCCACCCCCTTTCTCCAACTAATGTTCGCTACCTAGAGCTTCGCTGCTAGTTTGAGCCGGTGTATCCGCGAGGTTTAGATCGCTTGGCACCCAACTCGCCGTTGAGGCGTCGCACTGTTGTTTCGATCGTCTCACGCTGTTTCTGCAGCAAGTCGGTCTCGAAAGGTTTTGATGCCCTTTCCGCCAACGACTCCAGAACGTTTGCATGGAGAACGATAACCAATTCCTTCTGAGCGATGTTGCGCTGCGTTCGTCCAAATATGTAGCGTAATCCAAAGAACCATCCTGGAAGATCTTTGAGCACCGGGATGCCCTTTCGCGTAATCGTCTCGTCGGTAGTGTATAGTCCGCCAATGATCGTCTGCTCGCCATCCAACAGCAAGACCTGGGTATTGGCGGTGCTTCGGTCAATTGTCGGTCCACTAGCTGAAGGCGTACTACCCGATTTCTCAATCGTTACGTCCATGTGAATGAACTCAACTTCCTGTTCACCACCCTGCCCGTCGTCAACCATCTGGCGGATTAGCGTCGGGGTTACATCGACAATAATACCAGTTGAAAAGAACTGAGTAATCGTGTTGCCAGAAAAGTCTCTAACCTGAACAGGAATGTCGGACCCGATCTGAATCCTACCTTTCTCGCCACTTTGAACCGTCACGTTTGGACTGGCAACGGTTTCGCCAACGCCTTCGGTTTCCAACAGTCTGAAGAACTGAGTGAGCTGAGAGAAGTCAATCCGTGATGGAGCCGTGATGAGGTTGTCCAAGCTGCTGAATATGTCATCCGTTTTCAGGAAGAACCGAGCGGAATTCTGACCGGCCGCCCCACCAGAGGCACCACTGCTACCGGACGCACCGCTGCTGCCTCCAGAGCTTCCAGATTGCGTGTCACCCAAGAATACATTCCAGTCAATACCGGTATCCTTTGCCATAGAGTGATTCACCTCGAACAGCAAGGCATCAATCTGAATCTCAGGCGTGTCAAAGTTTGCCGGAAGAACGACGGCTTGAATGCCTCCGCCGCCGCCTCCTCTACCGCCGGCAGCAACTGCATCGCCGGGCTGCATGGCTGGTGCAATGATGAAGTACTGATCTGTCTCCTGATAAATCAGGTTGTTGTATTGAAGCACTGTTTCGAATGCATCGAAGAAGTGCATCGTTGCAAGCGACAAACCAATTGGCTGAGTCCTTGATTCGGGATCAACAATCTGTTTTCCAGTTACTCGGAGAAAGATTGGTGAGAGGTATTCGATGAACCGATCAAACGGAGTTGATGGTGCAAACGTCACCAGTTGATCTGGCGGAATATATGTTCTTATCTGCCGCTGGTTGGGTTCCTGGGCGGCCGCCGGTTGGACCAGGACACCGGCAAGGAGCAGGGCCAATCCAAAGATTGAAGCGGGAATGCGGAAGTATGCGATTTTTAATTTCATGGCGTCAGCTCTGCACGCTCTTAATTGTAGGGATCAATTAGTTGTAGCCGGGGACAGGTTCTGGGGGCCGAAGGCCTGTCTGAATCGTTCACCGGATTCGAGTTTATGGTCTACCTCATCTACGATACCACCTTTGTTAAGGCGAGCAGATACGGTTCCTTCCGTAACATCGATTCGAGTTATTTCGCCCAGATAAACAGGGTCGCCCAAACCGACAGTTACAAACTCGTCCTTGTACGCAAATACTGCTTTCCCCCCAACGATCGACATGAGCGTTGCGTTTTCCATGTCCAGCAGGTCATACGTATTCGGTGGAATTTTTTCCAGAATCAATGGGTAGAATGGATTGATATCTGGACGCTCCTTAGGCAGAACACTCTTTGGTACCGGCGGTAAATCCAGGTTACCAGAACTGGTTGGTAGCAGGAATTCTTCCGTCATGCCATCTTCGGCACCAATAGGGGCAGACAAACCGTTCTTTCCGCCGTAGTAAGCATCTATCTTCATCTGAAAGGACACCATGACCTGAAGCTTATTGTTGCCAGTCTTCTTGTCTTCGGTGGTCAGATCGATGTGTTCCAGCGTCAGGTCGCGAATGCGATAGAAGTCCCGGCTGTTCTCTACTTCCCAGATAAACTTGTAAAGGCTGCTGAAATATCCACGGCCCTTCACGCTTACGGTGTAGTGCGAGAAATCGGGTGTGGTCCGCGTGCCTTCCATCTGAACGTCGAAGTTCTTAAAGCCCTTGATCGTTCTCTGATTGATGTAGTTCATCACGTCCGCAGAATTGAGATCTTGCGGTATGACTTTATAGCGCGCGCGCCATTTGCGGATGGCTTCTTCTGCGACTGTATTGGAAGTTGCTTCTTCTGCAAGCAGAGACGTTACTTCTGCCTGTTTGAGTCGCGCCACCTTCTCGGCTTGTTCAAGCCGTTCGATCTCCTTCGGTTGTTCGAAGATCGTCAGGTAGACTCCAGCCCCAGTCACAAGTGCGAACAGAACCAGGAGGACTATTATGTTATATCCAAGCGTTGACATTAATCTTTCGGCTTTGAAACGGCCTGTCTAGTTGGTTAGTTGGTGCCTACTGCACCTGAAGTAAGTGCTGCTTCCTGCTGTTCGCGTTCGGTGATCAGCGCCACCTGCTCGCGAAGATATTTTGCGGCTTCCGGAAGTGTTTGTGACTGTCGCATCCGCATTGTAAACGAATAGACTGGCCATTCACGAATCTCAGAGAACATCACTGATTCGATGTCAGCATCTGTTCTTCGAGCGAGTTCCACAATTCTGTCTCGGGAAGTTGCGTTACCTGTCAAGACCAGTCGGTCTCCGCTAGGTCGCCAACTGTCAATCCAAATCCCACGGGTTGATGACACTTCATTTGAAGCAAGCTCTAGAGAACGACTCCACGCGTCGCTGCCAATCAGCAACGAATCAAGCACCATGAGAGCACGTTTGTATCCCTCGGTCACACTGTTGATGCTGTCAACTCGTGCCTGTAGTACTTGTGGATTTTCGTTCAGATACTCAACTGGGTACTGCGCGAGACGTTGTCGCTTCTCGTCGACTTTGTTGTCGATCACGAAGAAACGTGATATCCAGAACAACACGGAGATGAAGATGAGCGAGTACATTGCAAACACGTGCCACGTGACAGGCAACTTGAACTTGCGCTTCAGAAGTTTCTTCGGCAGCAGGTTGATTTGCTCAAATGCACCTTCATACAACTCGTCTTTTACCAGTCGGAGCGCGGTTCCTGTTGCCAGTACGTCACCAGCGGTAACAGCTGCCTGGTCTTCGCTATTCGCGAGTTGTGGTACGTAGGACCGTAATGACTCAACTCGTGTGTCAGAGAAGAACATCTTGAAGCTTTCAACAATCGCTTCTTCTCGGTCTTCGCTAAGTAGCAGCACATGCTGAACATCACCGATACCGTACTCATCCTGAAGAAGCAGCACGCGGCTACAGATTGTCTCCGGAGCATCGTAGGTCGTGATTGAGCGAAGGCTTTCGTAGTGGAGCAGCTTGTCATCTTCGAGGAAAAGAACTAGCGTGTCTTCGGATCCCGCCCGTACAACCAGCGTCTTTCGTGAATCACCTGGAAGCAACGGCATCGCACCGAATGCACTTTCAAACTCGCCTTCTTCTTCGGTTGTAGATGAGACCAGGTAGTAAGCCGCCCGGGCGACGCCGAGATAGATTGATACCTCGTTGTCAAGTAGTCTGGCCGATGGCATGCGAGTGCGTTTGGCGCGCAGCGCAGACAATGTTTCGGCTACAGGATTCGATTCGGGTGCGGCAATCGCCAGATAGCGTTCTTGGCCATTCTCCGCCGGTGTCATTGGAATGAATCCAACGCACTCCTCGGGAATCATTGTTCCGGACTGATTACGCAGCAGATCAATGAGTCCGGCCTTACCAGCTCGTGCTGGTTTCTTGCCCTTCTTACCCTTAGTCGCGTCCTTTTTTGCTTTCTTGTCTTCGGGCTCGTCGTCTACGGAATCTTCTTCCGAACCGCCCAGCCGTAGCTCGGTGCAGGTAACGTGAGATGCGTTTTCAGAAAAGGCGACAAGTGGGTCTGAAAACCCAAGCTGTCGACACTCGGCCAGAATCGCTTCGAGCTCAAGATGGAAAGACATTGCGACAGACGGAAGCCCTTGAGCCACCATCCCATCGCCATCATCCTTATCAGGGGCACCAAATTCCGAACTCAGATACAAGTCGCTCGAAGACTGACCGGCTGCACCAAACTTGAGCGAAAAATCAGACCCCATTCCGGTGTCTTCAAAATCAGATATCGTATTTGGCGTGCCTGCGGTAGATCCCATCCCAGCAGTTGCCTGGCGAGAGAAGTACCGAACCACTTCCGGTCCCCGACCGGAGTCGTGAATCAGCGCGGCATTGATGGACCGGCCTGAAACCAGTACACCTAATACACTTTCTTTCGCTGCGCTCTTTTTCATAATCGCAATTATATTGAGTTTATTGCTTGCACTACCGCAACAGCTGTTGCAGTCGCCGTTTCACGTTTGCAAAATCGATTGCTGCCTCGACCGTAATCTTGTTCTCACGAACGAGCCGCGCCAAATCCTGCTCAAGTGTTACCTGGCCTTCTGCGGCACCTTCCCAAATCATCTGGTAGATCTCGCCGACATTGTCATTCTTAATGGCTGCCTTAACGGAGCTTGTGACCCACAACACTTCCTTCGCGAGTACACGACCGCCTCCGACCTTTGGGAGCAACTTCTGAGATACCACGCAGCGAAGAACATCAGCCAACCTGTTTCGAATACGTTCCTGTTCGTACGGTGGATACTCACCGATAATTCGGGCAATGCTTTCTACGGCAGAAGACGTATGCAGTGTCGAGAACACCTTGTGACCGGAGTCAGTGATTTCGATTGCTGAAGAAATTGTGATCGGGTCCCGAATCTCACCGATGACGACGATGTCCGGATCCTGTCGAAGTGATTGAACGATCCCTTCTTTGAATGAGTGAACGTCAGCTCCGACTTCGCGATGTCTAATGATGCATCGTTTTGACTCGTGCAGGTACTCGATCGGTTTCGCGATAATCACGATATGGCCCGAGAAGTCCTTATTGTTGGCATCAACGAGAGAATCAAGCGTTGTACTCTTTCCGGAACCGGTAACTCCTGTAATCAGAGTGAGCCCGTCACGTTCGTGTCGGAACATCAAGCCCCGTTCGATCGCGGGATGAAACCCGAGCGAACGAATGTCCCGGACTTCTTCCGAAATCGATCGCATGTTCAGTGCGATTTGCTCGTAATCAAAATAGATTGTGCAACGAAACCTACGATCTCGTTCGCCAGATACTGGCAAGTTGTACGAGATGTCGATTGAGCGATCGTCCACTAGTCCACGAACCTGCGTTTCCGTTAACAAGTTAAGAATCAGCACAGTCGTTTCTTCGACTGCGTACGCGCCCATCCCCTCGTCCGGCTTCTTTTTTCCGTTGACGCGATACCAGATTCGTCGGTTCGAAGCGTGACCGCCAAAATCAATGTCACTTGCATCCGTATCGAGCATGCGTAACAGAAAGTGCTCAACGTGGAGGCGCAGCGACGTTCGTGCTTTGTCGGGAAGATTGTTGACTTGCTCGACGAGGTACCGAGTCCGGTCGTCACCGCGCACCGAGTATGGAATCGCGTCGACGATGTTTCGACACACTTCCGGCAATGGAGGTATGAGCAGTGCCGACGACTTGGATCGTGGCTTGCGGTCCTCAGTACCATTTCCCGCCGGCGCATCCGCTGATCGAGATGGAACCGGGTCGCCTCCGGGCCTGAGTTTGTTGCCAGCGGCTTGCCTGGCTAAAATTTCCTTAAGTGATGACGACATCGAGTGCTCGTACTATCTCAGTAGTGGAAGAATCGGGTTTTGAGGATCCGATCCGGGGTGGGTAACCCTTACATCGTATCGGCTGTTCGAGAACCGTCTTAAGACTTTGAATCACAGCTTGATCGCCCTCAAGACACTTCAGAGCCCGAATCGTGATAAGACCACGAAACGTCTTGAGATTGAATTCTCTATTGCTCATCGTAGCTGATCATGGTGATTTCCTCGGTTGGATTTATCCAGTTAACCACCAAGGATTTCGAGGGAGATAGAAACTCGATTTCTGTCCGCGCGCTAAACTCAACCCGCTTGCGGGCACTAAGGCTTCCACTAACCATGACGCCATGCGCTTCGGCCAAAATGTTCTCCCCCGCGAATAGCTGTGCCTGGACAGTAGCGGGCGCCGTGATTGCCACCGAACCGGCGGTATAAATGGCCAAACTGCTCTCTCCGGCAATTTTCCCGTCGCCGCGAGCCCAAATGTTATCGCGGATTGTGACATTGCCATCAACCAAGACAAGGACATAGCCGTTTGCTACGAGTTCGTCAATGACGATCAAATCACCAGCAATATGCCAGATAAACGGGCTTTCTGGTGGAGCGCCGTCTCCAATGGGACCCGACGCCAGGATATTGCCCGAATCGCGGTTGTGGGGCATAATTCGGACATTGGGCCCGTACAAAGACGCAAGGCCGGAGGCCGCCGCCGCCATTTCCTGAACATCCGGATTGAGATCAAGCGACTCTCCCGCTGGCCTGAAATTGGCTATCCGAACTAATCCATCTATATCCAGGGAACCACTCGAATCGTAAACCCGGGCCGGTGAAAGGGTCGCGGCATTGGTCGTGACGAGTACGGAGTCGCTGGCACGGATGCCTGCGCCGGCGTATACCGCAAACGGCATAAATGGCGGGAGTTCGGGCGGTTGACCAACTCTTCGACCAAATTCTACGCGTACGATATGGTCAACGAAGATCGAATCGTGCATCGATGTCCCAAGCGACGAAACGATTGCCTTATTACCAACAACGTCGACATTGACCCGAAAACTGTCGTTGGCGTAGACACCGGCGAAACTCGTGTCAGCAAACGACTTGAATAACAATTCTGCACCCATGAGATAACCTGCGCCAGCCGCAGATCGTGCATCGATTTTCGAGCCGGATGGGCGAAACCTGGAATCCGCTTCATGAATCGCATCCTGTACAAGGATATAGTAGCCACAAGCGACTGCAGCACATAGGATTAGTATGGGAGCTAACTTACTCAAACGCGAGGTTTCGGGAGCAATTATTGGAAACGCACCACTCTGAGTATCGGCATGAGCTGATGGCGGTTTAGCTCAGCTAGATGTGAATTGCACCTTATCAAACAAAAAACGGGCGAGGCAACCAATGGTCACCTCGCCCGCAAAACTGCCAACCAACAACAGTCAACCCACGCAAATGTCTCCTGACAGACTCATTAATGAGTTGCTGTCGACTCCTTTTGAGATGCAACTACAACTTTGCTTGAGACCTGTACTGACGGCAAAATCGAACCCAGTTTGGCGATCGCCTCGCCACTGTAGTTGATATGCGCGTTGCCCGCCATCTGGAAGGAAATCGATCCAGCTGCAGTTGTCACTTCTGTACACGCTGCATCAGCGCGGACCATTGTCACAACAACGACGAGGTCCTGCTGGTCAAATGCTGCTGAACTCTGATCGGTAGAACCAAGCTCGAAGAGATATATCGATTGATTCTGTGCAAGCCGCATATTTCCATCCGTACCAATGTAGTCGCCTACAAATTCTTCAGCCGAAGCCTGATCGAGGTAGCCAGCAAGGTCCGGCACCGGATCACCATTGCGCAACACCTCCAACTGAGCTCCGCCTGACTGCGAATCCTGCTCCATCGATACACTCCATTCTTCGGGAGTGTCGCCGTTCTGCTCGAAATTCTTGACCCACGAACGACCACTGACTGTAATGCCCGTTCCGGCCGGCAAACTTCCGGCTGGTTCAAAATCGTATACCGATCCCGTGTTCAAATTGCCCGCAATCGGGTTGGAGTAGTCGCCCCACGGAGTTGCCGTCGAATCTCCCAAGTGCAACTTGGAGGTAACCGGCATATCGTAGGAACCGCCTGCACTGATGGCCGCACCAAGAACGTCAAACCGAACCTGAAACGGTACCTGCGGGATAGTCTCAGTTCCTTGAATGGTAAACGGTACATCTACACACTCCGTAGTCGCAGTGGAACCCGTCGCCTCCATCGCCACCAAACCACCATGAATAACGGAATTGCCGCCAAACTGTATGGAGACCGCTGGCGAACTAGCACGTCGAATCAGGACGAGTCCTTCCCAACTAAAAGCGTTAACAACGTTGACATCTCCATCCTGAATTACGAGTAGACCAGCTCCTGAAAACGCTCCGGTTGGATTAAAGTCGCCATTAATAACCACAACCTGGGGGGCAGACGACGATCCGTACGAACCTGAGAACGGTGCCGCCACCGGATCGCTGGTCTGGGCACCCAATGCGCTTGGCTCGATCTGCTTCCTCGTCGCGAGCTACCT
>RCNE010001832.1_pt1 | contig 11502 bp, 10 predicted proteins | sample 2041361 | NCBI WGS metagenome assembly RCNE01 (sample SAMN09708229, study PRJNA481090) | Marine sediment metagenome, whole genome shotgun sequencing project.
GCATCACATACATTTCGAAATCGGCATCTTCAGCTTTTAACTGCTTGATAGCTTCAAGTAGGTTTTCTGTGTTACTCCTTCCATCCAGGCCAATATAATTTTGTGTATTGTAGGTTCGTATTAGTTTGATACCCATAGCCGCTAGAATTTTCATGTCTTCTTTTTGCTCAGCTACTGTGGGTACAAGTGCACCCGCTTCACGCACATCTGAACGCCAAGCGCCGTAAGAGATAGCTAAGTAATCTTTGTTGCCTAATAGGGTATCGCCATTTCTAGCAGTAGGATAAGCACCCACTGGTGTCGGTTGTGCCACTAATTTAACTCCTGAATTGACATCACTCTCACTTTCACCAACACCATCACTGGGAAGCGGCTTATCGACGCAGGCAATCATAAAGATTGACATAAACGCCACTAAAAATATTTTGTAACTTTCTTTTTTCATACAACCCTCAAGTTAAAGTACATTATAGTTTCGTTTGTTGTTCCTATACTCTCAATCTTCGCGCGTAATAATTGTTTTTGTTGGCTTTAAATTATCATGAAATGCTTTTTTCTTCATATCCAAAGATTGAAAAAGCACTCGCCAGTCTACGCAGAAACAAAGCATCTGTTTTGACAATGTAGTGGACTAAACAGCCTCCCAATGGTGGTCTGGTTGATGCGATGACTGCTGTGGGTATGACCATTACAGGCTGCGGCATTGGTTAAGGAATTGCCCTTGGAGTTCGCCCGCAGGGTTGGCGCAAGTGGTACTGTCTGTTTTTCCAAGTGAGCTGCATATTCGCAAACGAAACAGCGACCTGAAAACCATCGTTAACTACAGGAAGATATCCGTGAACAGACGACAGATGATGAAGTTGGGAGTTGCGCTACCTCTCGCGGCAAACATAAGTGCACCGCTGGCTGCATCTGATGCTGCCAACCTTACTGGCCCCTATCTGGATCTCACCACGCCAGAAGGTAATGTCCTTGCCTACGCCAGAATTCAGGGCAATATCGACCCTGAAACGACCAGCTACAGCTGGTACACGGGCCGCGTGACGGGTATTCGTTCCGGCGAGGCAGCTAAGGACCTAATGGGAATCATCGGCATGGGCGCCGTGCGTATGCTCCCCCTCGAGAACGAAGCGGGCTTTCAGATGCTGCGCAAGGAGTTGGGGTTCTTTACAGACCTTGAAAGTGGCGAGGTCATTGATCGCTGGACGAACCCTTATCTGGACGAGAGCGTTGAAGTCGTGCACTTGGCTAATCCGGCAATCAACGCTGCCATCAAGCCCTACCGGCAACGCCAAGGTCTCTACGAAGAGATCAATGAGGGTGGCCGGGGAACACCATTTATCCTGCCCTGGAAACTTATAGGGGGTCGCGCGATGGTCGAACAGCACGTCAACCTGTGGGTAAAGAATCCCATGGACCCGAAAATCTGGAAGCGGGAGAGTGCCGGCGAGAGTATAAGTATAAGCGACAGCAACACTTTCAATGTCGCCATTGAGGACCTGCAGAACCCTGAACTCAAAAAGGTACAGAGTTTTGGACACTGGACGCATCAGCGGCCGTGGCAGCCCTGGATGATGATGGGGCAGGACCCCGGCTTTATTCAGTACAGCTGCTTCACCGGCTCGGCTGCGAATCTTGCGGACATGCCCGAGCAAATCGTCTCTCTGGCACAGACGCGCTTCCCTGAATTCCTGGTCGCGCCCACCGAAGTTTCTCCGCCCGAATCCAGTCTCGCCCGCTACATGCGCACGCGCAAACCCGCGCAATCCAAAGGCTCACAAGGCGATACGCCATGAAGCAAGGACCGCTAGTATTGAGAAATCGAGTCGCCTCTACCTTGGCTGCTGTGGCAATAGCCATCGTTTGCCTACACTCGGCCCCCGTTATCGCCCAGAGCAACCCGGGCAGCCGCATTGTCGAAGGCGCCGGTGGCGTGCCGTTAGTCGTGCAGGAATGGGGTAATCCTGACGGCATCCCGGTACTGATGCTGCACGGCTTTTCCTTTGGTGCCGTCGCATTCAAAAATCAAATTGGACCTATCGCAGAGGAACTACGTTTTATCGCGCCTGACCTGCGTGGCCATGGTCTCTCTGCGAAGCCCTGGACGCCCGACGCCTATGCCGGCACCGAAGTTTGGGCCGAGGATATCGCGGCTGTTGTCGAAGCCTTCGAGCTCGACAGGCCCATCATTGTCGGCTGGTCCTTTGGCGGCTATGTCGCGATGAACTACCTGCGCCACTGCGGGGCGGACTGCGCCTCTGGTCTGATTCTCGTAGGCAGCCTCGCCGGGCTCGTGCCGCGAGCACCACCAGCGGATCCTGACGAATCCGGGATGCCGCCGATGAAAGGCGACGCACGCGTGGATAACTACCACCAGCTATTTGATGCCGCCGAGTGGTTGGCACGGGTGATGACTTACAAGGCACCGAGCGACCGGGACATGCTGCAGAAGCAGCTCACTGTTGTGATGATGCCACCCCACGTGCGCCGCGCCATGGTCGGACTCGCATTGAAGAATGAGGACATGACCGATGAACTGGACCTTCCGGTGCTGTTCATACACGGCGAGAAAGACCGCTCCGTGCCGGAATCTTCGATCCTGGACGCCGTTGCAGCGTTACCTGAAGCGACTTCAATCGCTATTCCTGAAGCGGGACACTCACCGTTCGCAGAGGCGCCGGAACTGTTTAACGACACCCTGCTCAAATTTGCTCAAGATGTGCGAGAAAAATAAGCGCATGACGATGCGAGTATTTTTTTTCATGTCCTTGCTGGCTGGCTGCGGAATGTCTCAGGCACAAGACACTGAGGAACAAGCGCGCGCATTAATTACAACTTACATCGAACGACACAATAGTCACGACCTCAAAGGCGTGATGTCACTGTACGCAGATGACGCCGTGTTTTATCTAAGCATGGGCAGGCCCCCGGTACACGGACGCGAGGCCATCGAAGGCCTCGAACGTTTTGACGTGGCAGCCGGATCAACCATTTACCCGCAGGACGTGAGTGTTGAACGCGACGGAATGTTGTGGCGCGTTCACATCAAGGGCGCTATCGAACACAGCGAAATTTTTGAGGCGGCAGGTGTGTCGATCGTTATGGCGCAAGCGATTCGCGATGCGTTTGTGCTGCGTGATTCCAGAATCGTTGCAGTGCACCAGCCCGATCTCGAGCCCGCCTGCAGCACCATCGTCCTGAGCGCTTTCAAGGGAGCGGTGGCGTGGTTAATCGCAGAGAATGACCCGCGTCAGGAACAGCTGGTCGAGAACGGATTTATCAAATTGACACCGGCGACGATTCCGGACGTGATTACGTTGTTACGGGAGTGGCGCCAAACATCCGGCGTAAAGCCAGACCCCCTGGCGATGTCGGCTTGCGCCACGTTCAGTCTTTGACATCACAATAATTCACAAGCTCAGGATGCGGGTAATTGGTCAGTCGGCGGCGGACGACCCCAGCGCTTTGTGGACCATCACCCGGTAACTCCTGCTGACGGGAATCTCTAACCCGGTCGTGAGGCGAACCGTGCTGGAACGACCGTTCCGGAGCACCTCTTCAACATAGTCGCTGTTGACCCAATAGGACCGATGCGTCTGCACGCCACCCAGATCATCCAACAAAGCCAGAGCATCTCGGAAACGCATAAGAATCAGCGCTTCACCCTTGTCAGTAAACACTCGCGTGTAGTGCTCCTCGGCCTTCAGCGCAATGATGGTGCGCCCAAGTTTTTCGGGTAGCTGGTCAAGGAGAATGTGCTGCGTCTGAGCCGTCGCGGCGATTACGATTGCGGGTGCCGCATTAGGCTCAGATTTCGGTTCCAGATCCAGATCCTTCGGCGATTCTGAAACACCGTAGCCAAAGCGTGGGAAATTCAGAACTTTGAGGAAAAAGTAGTTGGCAGCCACCCAGGTAACGCTAGCGGAAGTCCAGGCAACAACTGCCTGCATCAGGTAGTCCGCTTCGTGATAGCGCCACGGAAAGATCGAGTAAAAGCGAGAACCCTCAGCCAGGTAAGGCTCAAAGAGCGAATGCCTCAGCGGTGCCCAGGTTCCCGAAACATTCATGGCCAGAATGACGCCGAGCACCAGGACCACCACCAGCGGTGGCCCCCAGGGACGCAGTATTCGATGCACAAGCCGCGTGGCGATTTCCATGGCCCACCAGTTGGGAAGACAGGCGGCCAGGAAGTAAAGGAAATAGTAGCGCTTGGCGACAAAGGTGGCGCTGCCACTCTCGCCGGCACCCAGATGCATTGCCAGTAACATTGGCATCAGTAGGTAAAATGCGAACCAGCACACCCAATACCGTCGATAAAACGGCACGCCCTGCGGTGTTGTGCCAGCGTTTGTCATGGATATTGCCATTGCGGAATCCGATACGCGCTTGGGGTCAATTCTCGCCAAAATAGGCGTCAATAGTTGGGGAAACACGCATGTTCCTTGACCCATTTAAGCAGCATAAGTGGGATTGGTGCAAGTAGATGCGCCAAAATTGGCACAGTGACGCGGAACCATCGGGAACTGTGAAATAAACGAGCGGACTCGCGCAAAGCGATGCCAGACTAGATGCCTAATCGCGGCAAAGAGAGCCGTGACCGCTATCCAGAAATCGCCCTTGTCAGAGAGCAAACGCTTATGAAACTTTTATCATGCAGTGCACGACTCACCCTTATTACCGCCGTCGCGGTGGCGAGCGCTATCCCGTCAAAATTGGTTTTAGCACAGGAGGCCGCGCCAGCGCTCGACGAAATTATTGTCTCCGCACGCAAGCGGGACGAATCTCTGCAGGACGTTCCATTGTCTATCCAGGTGTTCGGCGAGGAAGAGATACAGCGCGCCAATATCCTCGACCTAAATGGTATTGCCAATTTTGCACCGGGTGTCTCATTGTTTGAAAACGTGGACCGTGGCTACGGACAGTTGTTCATCCGCGGTATGCAGAACACGCCGCCCGTCGGTGATACAAGCCGTGAGTTGGCTTCGATCTTTCTGGATGGTGTGTACTACACAGGCGGTGTCAGCGGTATCAACACCAACAACATCGAGCGTGTGGAGGTCATTAAAGGACCACAGGCTGCACTGCTGGGCCGATCTACGTTCTCGGGCGCGATTAATTTCATTACAAAGACGCCGGGCACGGAGTTCGGCGGCGATATCAGTGTGACAGCGGCGTCCGACGCAGACTACCGCGTCCAGGGGTCCATTGAGGGTCCGCTCATCGAAGACGTTTTGTCTGCGCGCATCTCCGGACGCTTCACAGAATACGGTGGCCAGTACACCAACAGCCTCAACGGTGAGGCCCTCGGTGAACGAGAAGACACGTCTGTCAGCGGCCAGCTCTTTTATACACCCAGTGAGCGCTTCACCGCCAAGTTCACGGCCTCCATACTGGAGCAGGAAGACGGTCCTGCCGCGTCTACCCTGACCGGCAAGGTGGATACACACAACTTCATCTCCGCCAGCGGGCGCTCTTTCTTCGAAGGCGAAGTACCGCTCGTGGGACCCATCGCACAGAACCAGTTTCCGACGGATCCCGCCAACATTCTGGACCTGCAGATTCCTGGATTCACGTTTATCCCCCTCGATGATCTGGCACGCTTGCCGCGGCGCAGCACGGGTATGGACCGGGAGTTTTCTTTCTACGCCTTGGACCTGACCGCTGAACTGGGCGACAGCGGTTACGCGCTGACTTACCAACTAGCCTACTCCGAGGAGGAGGCGCGCCGCCTCTGGGACTTCGAATTATCGGCTGAAGAGAACTACTACGGCGGCCGCTCTACGGACTCTGAGTCCACGTCCCATGAACTGCGGCTCACATCGCCGGATTCCGGCCGTTTCCAGTGGATTGCAGGTCTCTACTATCTCGAGCAGGAACTATTCGAGCGTGACCCAGGCGGCGTTTTTGGTCCCGGCGTTTTCGGTCGTTTCGGCTTACTGCCTGGTCAGGTGACTGTGCGGCCCGGACCCCGCACGGTTGTCGATCGGGAAATCGAGAACTCCGCCGTGTTTGGTTCCGTATCCTTCGATGTCACAGAACAGCTCAGAATGTCCCTTGAGGGCCGCTACCAGATCGACGACCTGACAGATACACTCAATCGCACGACAGGCGAGTCGCTCTCCGGTGACACCAATTCCTTCCTGCCGCGTCTCATCGCTGAATACCAGCTGAGCGATGACGTAATGCTGTATGGCGTCGCGGCGAAGGGTCTACGTCCAACAACTATTAACTCCCAGTTCGCGGCACGCACCGACGCAGAAAAAGCAATCATTCAGGCTGAGTTCCCGGAGCTCGATATTGCTATTCTGGCACCCGAAGAAGAAATCTGGAGCTACGAGCTGGGCGCGAAGACCAAGTCAATGGACGGCCGCCTGACCTTCAATGCCAACTTCTACTATTCCCAATGGACCGACCGCCAAAATCTGCAGTCACTGCTGGCTGACCTCAACGGTGACGGCGCCCCGGAAAGCACATTGGTAACGGTGAGCGGAACTGACGTAGATGTTATGGGTATTGAGATCGACTCCAGTTTCCTGATTAACCCCAACTGGTACGCCAGCGTCACTGCGGCCTGGAACGACACGGAACTGACCGACGCAGGGCAGGACGCCATCATTGCGCGCTTCTTCTTGCAGGACACACCGAACGGGCAGCGCCTGTCGCAGACGCCGGAGTTTTCGGGCACGCTGATCAGCCAGTACACTGCAGACTTTAGCGGTTCGGATATGAGCTGGTTCGTGCGCGGTGAAGGCATCTACATAGGTTCACGTTACGCCTCCTCCCTGAACCTTGCGGAAACTGGCAACAGCTTTGATGTCAACCTGCGCTTCGGGGTGCAGAACGAGCGATATACGGTAACTGCCTTCGTGGAAAACCTGTTCGACGACGATACCTTTGAATCCATGCGCTCTAACGCTGACTGTGCCACCTCAACGGCCTGCGGACTATCTGCCTACGAGGTCGTACTAGCGCGCGAACAAAGTTACGGCGTAACGCTGCAGATGCGGTTCTGAGAATCTGTAGCCGCGCTGTAGTAGCAACCACAACTGTACACAAGGGGATAGCGTGAGTATCGATCGTCGCAGTTTTCTCAAGGTTGCCGCCGGCAGCGCACTCACTGCTGGCTCAAGCTTTGCGGTTGGACAGGAGAGCGTGCTTGGACAGGAAAGCGATGGGTTTCCCCTGAGCTCTCTGGAGGCCCACGTGAAGATGCGCTGCAACCTGCGCGGAGAGCGAACCTACTGGTATTACAAGGGCACCGTCTTCGGTAATCGCTGGGGAGAAACGACCCAGCCCATGCTCGGCGTGGAGGGTGTCAGCTACAGCGTAGTCGACCGATTACCCGGCGACAGCTATCGCTATAACATGAACGAGGCCGGGTACTACTCAGACCCGAAGAGCGGTGAGATAGCCGAACAGGTGAAGAACCCGTTTACCGGAGAGTACTACCGGCCAGAGCACTACGTGTCACCGCAGGCGAACATTTTTTTGCCAGATCTTTCAGTAAGACCGGACAGAGAAACGTTGCCGCCAGGCCTTGAATACCGCGGCGGGGTATCGCCGGTTCGTGTATTCCAGAATGCCGTAATGTCCTCGGAGGATATCTTTGTGCGAATGCAGGTTCCGAGTGCGGCTGAGGATCCGGATCGCCTTGAGTTCAAGGTCCAGACCTCGCTCGCCACATTCACTGCCGACCGCAGGGACATGCTGAAACCGGATTGCGATTTCGTGCCATGCCAGATGAACTACCAGACGCTGGCGACGTTCAGAGACTGGATGGGTATGGGCAAGCAACCGGGCATGATGAGTTGGCGTATGACCGGCACCAAGTGTGGCTTTGATGATTTGCCTTCGCATATGGTGGAACGCATCGCCCGCGACCACGAGGGATTCTTCGGGTAAGGTCTGAGTTTGTAGTTACCAGGAGCGCAGCCATGCAGTCTTACCTTGTCGACCATCTTCTCAGCCGCAGAAAACTGCTCGGTGCCGCAGGCGCCGTAGGCGCCGCCGCAGCATTTGGGGCCCCGGCAATGGCTACGCAGGGAATTCTGGACGTGCGCCGCGGAGGTCTGGACTACAGCGATCCTCGCGACAACCTCTATGCCTTTGGCAAGATCTGGGCGGGCTACGGCGAGCCGGTGATTGGGGCCTTTCACGGTTTGATGTACGGCCGCGTTGGCAACGAACGAATGCGCCCGCTGTTCAATTTCGAAGGTATCGGCATACTGCAGGCGGAGCTCGATGAGAATAGAGATCTCAAAATAAAGAGCCGCGAAGTCGGCTTGTTCACCGATCTGAAAAATCGCGACGTCCTGGAATACTGGGACAACCCCTATACGGGGAAAACTGTAGAGGTCTACCACTTCTACAACGCCGGCGGTGGCGGCAAACTGGGCGTAGAGATGCCGCAGTTTGTGGTTCCCGGCAACCCCGACACGCCAACCCTCATGAATGAGGGCACGATTTTTCCTGACGAAAACGGTCGCTATCCCTTCCTGATGCCCTTTGAGCAATATGGCGATGACCTGATGCTCGGCTGGGATTACACCCACTACCACAAGAATCCCGTGACACCTGAGGGCTGGCCAATATCCTCTACGGGCCCCATCGTCAGCCCCGCCGAACACTTCACGTTCAAGGTGTCGCGCAACGAAGTTGAAGACCGTGATCTTGCGACAGTGCGTATGTACGCAGGTTTCTCACGTTCATCGCAGTGGTGGCCCTGGATGGGCATGGGCGGTAGCGGCTATGAGGGCGGCGTTCTCAGCGGCCGTATGCACAGCCATAACGGATTGCCCGGCTACGATGACGTACCACGCAAGGTTCTAAATTATATCGAGAAGCACGCGCCCCAGTTTCTGGAGCCCATTGTAGGCTGGCCAACTTCTTCGCCACGACTGGATACCTGGACGGCGTACTCACAGGATGTCGCGCCGGAGACCAAGGGTCATCCATGGACTCCAGCACCCGATGATATTCGCCCGCCCACAGGTAAAGGTGCGATCAAGGCGCCCTGAGAACGTGCGTCTTACTCCATAGCCGTAAGCAAAGGGCACGACAGGTTTTAGTTTTTGGGCAGGATAAACTCAGCGACCGCCGCGACCCATTCTTTGGGCATTTGATCCGTAATATCGATGCCACCGCCCTGCAGTTCACAGAACTCGAAGTCAGGTCGTATGGCGTGCGCTTTCTTCGCGTGCTCATAAATGATGTCACCGGTATTGATCATAATCATCGTGCGATGTTTGATCTTGGGAAGCGAAACGTTGTGGTCGTATGCGAAAGCAGCATTGTGGCCGTACCAGAAGGGACCATAGCCTTGAAGTTGCTCGACAACGTAGCGTGTAACCAATGCTGGATCAGTACCGGGTTCCGCCCATTGCCAGCGTCGCGCATACAGTTCGCTCAGGTGAGTCCCGTCTTCCTTGTGTACGAATCCTTTTTCAAACTTATCGACGAACCCATTCCACTCGACAATTTCTTCAGGGGTGAAAGGCGAGGGGCCGTTAATGATGAGGTTCTTGATGCGATCTGGAAACTGCAGGGACACTTCAGTAGCGATAAGACCGCCAGTGTGATGACCTAATATGTTCGTTTGGTTAATTCCAAGATGATCAAGGACGGGCGGAATAGCCGTCGCATATTCCTCAACGGATGGAACATGATCGGGTTCATCTGATAAGCCGAACCCCGGCGTATCGATACCGATGGCGCGAATTCCGGCTGCTGCTAAAAGCGGGTAAACCCGATCATACTGTCGCGATGTAATAGGGGCTTGGTGGCAGAGTATTAGTGGCTCGCCGTCTCCGCCGGTATCCTGATAGTGAACTTGACCAAAAGGTCCATCGGCGTAGCCGCGGCGGGGACGTGTCATCGTATAATCTCCAATTCGTTTATTAAAGTTCAGCCACAATATAACGTTCTTTCGAGGCCATAGGCTGATCCTTTGCATTTACGGATCGGCTATAGATGGACTTCCGATAATACCGTTGCGTCGGAATTCTCGAAGCACTCGTAGAGTTCAGGCTTGAGTTGCAATAATACCGGATTGCGTTTGTGCGCTTCCCACGCGTCCGCGTTCACAAATTGCTCAAGCAAAACGTACTCATTATGTTTATTTTCGCATTCAAACAACGCGTATTGGAGTGTGCTTTCCTCGTTCGAGCGAACATTCGTAATCACTCTGGAAATTAATTCCTTGAAGCGCACGACGTCCGCTTCTTTGATGCGCATCGTTGCTACTACGGCAATGGCCCGTTGCATAGATTCCTCCGATCAAAACAGTTAATGTATTTGGAGCCCAACCTGTCGTTGGTGACCAATAATTATATAGACAATTCCGGACTGCCAAGCATAAACAGTGGACTAAGCAGCCTTTGGGATAGTAACGCCGGGGAGAACGATCGTATGAAAATCTATATAGCCGCATGCCTTCTGTTGGCCGCCGGTGCCGTCACATCCGCCCGCGGCGACGGGCTCGAGGATACGATGCGTGCCTGGTGCAGTCAGTCGGGCACCTGGCAGGGTAATATCGATATCACGGATGCTGAGGGTCAGACGCGACCGGTGACGCTGGTGTCGCGTCATCGCTGCACGCCTGACGGACGAATGCATGTGGTTGAGGAAGATTTTCTCGTGCCCGGTGCCCCCAGTCATACGCTGAAAGTCACCTACGCAGATCCGTCGATCGCCGGGTTTCGAACCGCCTACTTTGCGAGAGGTAAGGAGTCGCCATACGCGTTTCGTTTCGACTCGGTTGAAGTCACGGACAATGAACATTGGAAGCAGTCAATCACGTCCACCAGTGAGGGGGATGTGTATGAGGGCCGCAAGGCAATGTTGCGTTATACGCGAACCCGCGATGGTGATCGTATCGTGAGCCGCAAGGAGGTGCGCTTTCTTGACACCGACGGCGACTTTGAGACGCGCTCACTGATCGTGCAGGAGCTCGTAAAGCCGTAGCGCGTTCATATTTTTCTGCCTCCGGATTGCAGCCTGATTAATCCCAGGAGTCCGGTCGGGCGGTGAGTAAACCGCCGAACTCGTTCTCAGCTCGCTGCCGGTATTCATCGGGAATCTCGTCAATGGAAGCCAGCTTCTTCCCTGATGAGTGCCACACCAGATGCCCAGGGCGGTCTCCCATCTCCATCCAGCGCTGCCAGGCGGAAATATACGTGGACGTAAAGTGCGTTGGGAGATTGTGCACGCTCGAATCCATGAACGCATCTGTAGGGCAAAACACCGTCATGCACTCCATTAAGGGCTGATACGGGCCTTTTACAGCACGGCTTGTAGTAAGCCAGACAAGATCTGAGGATCGTTGCCACTCAATTTGCCAGGGAAGCGGCTCCGAAGGATCCTCCGACTGGCGTTGGAATTGCCAGCCATCTGCAGAGAAGACTTGGGATCGTTGACCACTGAGCTGGTTGGGCGTGACCTTATTGGTCTTACCCGTAAACGGGTTGAGAAACTCCCGCAACATTTCACCCGTATCCCTGTCAC
>RCNE010001834.1_pt1 | contig 11499 bp, 10 predicted proteins | sample 2041361 | NCBI WGS metagenome assembly RCNE01 (sample SAMN09708229, study PRJNA481090) | Marine sediment metagenome, whole genome shotgun sequencing project.
CAAGACGATTCGACAATCCGTAAAGCGATTGACGAACCTTGAAGCGATGGCCGACGAGGGAACATACGACGGTCTTACAAAGAAAGAAGTTCTTGGCCTGACCCGCGAGCAGGAAAAGCTGGAACGCAGCCTTGGCGGTATTAAGGACATGCGTACGGTTCCTGACGCACTTTTCGTTGTCGATGTTGATCACGAAGATATTGCGATCCGCGAAGCCAGAAAGCTGGGTATTCCGGTTGTTGCCATCGTCGATACCAACTGCTCGCCGGAAGGTGTCGATTACGTGATTCCGGGCAATGATGACGCGATGCGCGCCATCGAATTGTACGCGGCGATCGTGGCAGACGCAGTTATGGACGGCAAAGCTTCACTGCCGGAAGTGACACTTGGCGAAGATGACTTTGTTGAACTCGACGCCGAAGGCAATGTGAAGAAGAGCCGAGCGAAGAAGAAACCAGCCAAGAAAGCTTCCAAAAAGAAAGCGACTGTCAAGAAAGTTAGCGTTGCAGATAAAGCTCCCGCCGACGCGGCAGCCGCAGAAGAGCCTGCAGCTAAAGAGAAGGCTGATAGCGAGAAGCCTGCTGAGCCAGCTGCAGAAGTAGAGGCAGAGGTAGAGGTTAAGGCATCGGCTGAGGATAAAGCGGAACCTGTCGCGGCGGCAGAGCCTGCTGCGAAGAAAACAGCAGCCAAGAAAACCACCAAGAAAGCGACCACTAAAAAGGTAGCCAAAAAAGCTGCTGAGAAAGCGGTGCCAAAGGATGATGAAGGGACGGAGGATTAGTCAATGTCTGTAACTGCATCAATGGTTAAAGAGCTGCGCGAGCGGACTGGTGCCGGCATGATGGAGTGCAAGAAGGCACTCGTTGAAACGTCCGGTGATATGGATGCGGCAGCAGAAGCATTGCGCACATCCGGCCAGGCGAAAGCCGACAAGAAAGCAGGGCGAGTCGCTGCTGATGGTCTTGTTGTCGTTGGTCGCGACGGCTCCAAAACCGTCATTGCCGAAGTGAACTCCGAAACGGATTTTGTCGCTAAAGATGAAAATTTCGTCGGCTTCGCTGATGCGGTTGCCAAGGCAGCACTGAGCTCCGGTGTAAGTGATGTCTCTGAGCTCGCAGCCATCGAAATTGTTGCTGGCGTGAGCGTTGAACAAGCGCGTACTGAGCTGGTGACCAAGGTCGGTGAGAATATCTCAGTGCGTCGCGTGACGATTGTTGATAACGCGGGTCCGACAGGCTCTTACACGCACGGTGCGCGAATCGCTTCGATCGTTGCTCTGGAAGGTGGGGACGAGGAGTTGGCTCGCGATATCGCGATGCATGTTGCGGCGATTAATCCGAGCAGCATTGATGAATCCGGAGTGTCGTCTGACGATCTGGAGCGCGAGAAGCGGATTTTTTCCGAGCAGGCAGCTGAGTCTGGTAAGCCGGCGGAAATCATCGAGAAGATGATCAGCGGTCGAATCGCCAAATACCTGAAAGAGATTACGCTTGTCGGACAGCCGTTTGTGAAGGACGACAAGATGACCGTCGGTGCACTGCTCAAGAGCAAGGGTGCCAGCGTGACGTCGTTTGTCCGATTTGAAGTCGGCGAGGGCATCGAGAAGAAAGTCGAGAATTTTGCTGACGAGGTCATGAAGCAGATCGAAGACGCGAAGAAAGACGACTAGCGTTAAGTTTCGCCCTTAAGTTATTGATTTTAGTAAAGACCTTATTTGAGGAATACGCTAGAATCAGCAGTCGCCAAAAGGACAATGTATGAGTGACAATCCAAGCCCGTATCACCGTGTATTGCTGAAACTCAGCGGTGAAGCATTAATGGGGAGTCTGGATTACGGTATCGAGCCGTCAGTCATTCAGCGTATTGCGAGTGAAATTGCAACGGTTCGAGACTCGGGCGTCGAGATCGCCATCGTCATTGGTGGCGGCAATATTTTTCGCGGCGCTGGTCTGGCGCGTGCAGGCATGGACAGGATCACCGGCGACCACATGGGTATGCTGGCCACTGTCATGAACGCGCTCGCGATTCAAGATGCTCTCGAGTCAGCTAACGTATACGCGCGTGTCATGTCGGCGCTGCCAATCAACTCAGTGTGCGAAGACTATATCCGGCGACGTGCTGTACGGCACCTTGAAAAAGGTCGTGTAGTGATTCTTGCTGCAGGAACGGGTAATCCATTTTTTACAACTGACACTGCCGCCAGTCTGCGTGCCATCGAGATTGGTGCCAATGTATTGTTGAAAGCAACCAAAGTTAATGGGGTTTTTGATTCAGATCCAATGACTAACCCCGACGCGAAGCGTTTTGATACAGTTTCTTACGACAAGGTATTGGCGGACAAACTATCGGTCATGGATGCGACGGCCATCGTAATGTGCCGTGATAACAACTTGCCGTTGCGCATTTTTGATCTGACACGGGAGAACGCGCTGGTGCGGGCGATGTCAGGTGAAAATATTGGAACAGTTGTCACTGCTTGATCTTTAGTGACTTAGGACGAGGGCTACCTACGTGTTAGACGAGATTAAGAAAGATGCCGCAGACCGAATGGCCAAGAGTGTTGCATCGCTGCAGCAGGATTTAACCAAAATCCGTACCGGGCGCGCGCATACCAGCTTGCTCGATCACATTACCGTCGAGTACTACGGTAGTCAGATGCCCTTGAATCAAGTTGCGAATGTTGGCGTTGAGGATTCTCGAACACTGGTTGTGACGCCGTGGGAAAAAGACATGGTGCAGCCGATCGAAAAGGCCATCATGAATTCTGATCTGGGGTTGAATCCTGCGACTGCGGGTACTGTGATTCGGGTTCCGTTACCCTCGCTTACTGAAGAGCGTCGCAAAGACATGATCCGGGTTGTCCGAAATGAAGCCGAAGGTGGTCGTATAGCGATTCGCAACATTCGTCGCGATGCACTGCACGACGTTAAGGAACTCTTTAAGGAAAAAATGATCGGCGAAGATGATGAGCGTCGCGCCGAAGGTGAAGTTCAGACCATCACCGATACACATGTCAGTCTGGTTGACGGAATATTGGCGACCAAAGAATCTGAATTGATGGAGGTGTAGGGAGGCGACTCCTTATACAGCGAATTCCCTCGTGCCCGAATCCTCCAGCCAATTCCCGCTAAACAATAGTCTGCCGCGACATGTCGCGATCATCATGGATGGCAATGGCCGCTGGGCACGAAACCGAAACAAGCTGCGCCATGCAGGTCATCGGGCTGGCGTTAAGTCTGTGCGGATGTCGGTCGAAACGGCGGCAGAGCGCGGAGTCGAGTATCTGACGCTGTTTGCGTTTAGTAGTGAAAACTGGGCGCGTCCCGTAGACGAGGTCAGTTCCCTGATGGGATTATTTGTTGAAGCTTTGCGACGAGAAGTGGATGAGCTGCATCGTAATAATGTGCGACTGAATTTTGTTGGTGCACTTGATGAATTGAAGCCAGGGTTGAGAGAAAAAATTTCGCAATCAGAGGCAAAGACAGCTGACAATACCGGACTCCATCTGACCGTGGCGATCGCCTATGGCGGACGTTGGGATATCGTTGAGGCGAGCAAATCCCTGGCGCGCCGGGTGGCCGCGGGCACTCTGCAGCCTGACGACATCAACGATGATGAGTTTTCGGCTGGGCTGCAGTTACATGGCGTGCCGGACCCGGATCTACTAATTCGAACCGGTGGTGAGCAACGAATCAGTAATTTCCTGTTGTGGAATCTTGCCTATGCGGAGCTTTGGTTTACAGACGTGCTGTGGCCGGAGTTTGACCAGGCGTGTTTTGACGAAGCTCTGTCGTTTTACGCTGGCAAGCAGCGGCGATTTGGGCATACCGGCGATCAAGTCGAGGTGGTCGGATGTTAAAGACACGTATCGCGACAGCGGTGGTCGCCCTGTTGCTGTTGGGTGCCGTTTTATTCGTCGTGCCTGGCAGCATTGCAAGATCGATAATCGCGCTGCTGGTTCTGGCAGGTGCATGGGAGTGGTCGGGATTTCTCGGCTTGCCATCGAACGCGGGCCGTGGATTCTATGTGCTTGTGATTGCCGCGCTGATGGCCGTCAGTTTCTTCGTTGTGCCGCAGCATTCTGATTGGCTGCTGCGTGCGGCGTCCGTCTGGTGGTTTGCCGCGTTTATTTGGACATTCTTTTTTCCAACGCCCATACCGCTGCTGCTGCGCTGGGTGTGTGGTGTTTTGGTTCTGGTGCCCTTGTTCGTCGCGCTACTGAAACTCTACAGCTTCGGAGTCGAAACTTTATTGTTTGCGCTGCTTATCGTTTGGGCTGCCGATATCGGAGCTTACTTCGCCGGCAAACAGTTTGGTCGCGTCAAGCTGGCACCAAACATAAGTCCGGGCAAAACGTGGGAAGGTGTTTTTGGCGGGCTCCTCGCAGTAGCCGTATTGACGGTGCTATGGGCTAACTGGCAGAACTTGCCGATCGCAGTGTTCCTGCCGTTTTGTTTGGCTGTCGGTGCTTTGTCGATCGTCGGTGACTTAACCGTCAGCATGTTCAAGCGCACAGCCGGTCTGAAGGATAGCGGCAAGCTGTTTCCCGGGCATGGTGGGGTGCTCGATAGAGTCGATAGCGTTTCGGCCGCCGCACCGCTATTCGCGTTGGGGCTGACTTGGTTGGAGTTGGCGGCATGATCTGTTCAGCTTCCGTTCATGCGCTTTCGCATAGTGTCATTTGGCATGCTGCGGGAACTGCGAACCCTGCTTTGAGTCCATTAAGAACAATGGAAAATCATGACTGAGTTTTTTACCAATCTAGTGGCGTTCGTCGCATTGATCAGTATCCTGGTCGCGGTGCACGAATACGGACACTTTATCGTCGGTCGTTGGACCGGCATGAAGGTGTTGCGCTTCTCAATTGGATTCGGCAAGCCGATTTGGACTTACGTTGGCGACAAAGACCGCACCGAATTTTGTGTGTCGGCAATTCCGCTGGGCGGCTATGTACGTTTTCTCGACAGTCGCGAAGGTGATATTGCCGCAGAAGACGAGGGCAGGGCCTTCGATCAGCGCCCAATTCCCGCGCGCATCGCCGTGCTGCTGGCGGGGCCGTTTTTCAATTTTATATTCGCGATTGCCGCTTACTGGTTGTTGTTCGCGGGTGGCGTAGTTGTACCGCAACCTGCAGTAGGTGAAGTTGTTGCGGACTCTTACGCCGAACAGGCGGGGCTTGAATTTGGCGACAAGATACTTTCCGTCGGCGACGTCGCCACCGATGAGTGGGAGAAGGCTCTAGTCGCAATACTTGGTGAAATGGTTGCAAATGGCCAGGTTCCAATGACGCTGCAAGCTGCAAACGGGGAGCAGCGCGACACAGTAATTGATGTAGGCAGTGATAAGACGCGACTTACTGAGCCCGGATTACTTTTCGACGGCCTGGGATTTCAGCCCTGGCAAGCACCGGCAATTATCGGCGAATTGCCTGAAACCGGCGCGGCGTTCGCGTCTGATCTCGCCATCGGTGATCGAATCACTTCGATCGACAACGAAAAAATTAATAATTTCAATGATCTACGATCAGTCGTGGAGACCAGGGCTGGGCAAAGCGTCGCCATCGAATTCGTTCGTGATGGTATCCAAGCTTCATTGCAGCTCGTTATCGGTGCAAAAGAAGTTGAAGGTCAGACGATCGGGCACCTGGGAGTGGGGTTGTCGGAGGCGACTGGCGATTATTACAACCGACGTGCCTATTCACCTCTCGAGTCATTGCGTGCCGCGGTGGACAAGACCTGGGCCACTAGCGCCTTTACGGTTCAAATGCTGGGCCGCATGGTGACCGGCGACGTATCGATCAAGAATATTAGTGGCCCGATCAATATTGCACAGATCGCGGGAGCGTCTGTAGAACGGGGCTGGCGATATTTCGTCGGCGTTCTGGCGATTATTAGTATTAGTCTTGGCATTCTCAATTTACTGCCAATCCCAGTATTGGATGGTGGCCAGATTGTTTATCAGCTGGTCGAGGCACTGAAAGGTGGACCAATGTCTCAGCGGGCGCAGATTCTTGGCCAACAAGTTGGCATACTCGCGTTGTTGATGCTGATGAGTTTCGCTTTTTACAATGATTTCGCAAGAATATTCGGGTAACGGAATAGCGTAGATGAGAAAAATTGTATTCGCATTATTGACGTTGCTACCGCTGAGTTTGTTCGCGGCGGAACCGTTCGTCGTTAAAGATATGCGAGTCGAAGGACTGCAACGCATTTCTGAAGGTACTGTATTCAACTATATACCGATCAATGTTGGCGATACTGTCGACTCTGTTCGCATTGGCGAGGCCGTGCGTTCCCTGTATGAGCAGAATCTCTTTGATGATATTGAAATGCGGCGCGATGAAGATACGCTGATCATTGTCGTTAAAGAGCGGCCGTCGATCGAGAGCTTCACCATCGATGGCAATAAGGACATCAAGACGGAAGACCTGATGGGTTCGCTGCGCAACGTTGGTTTATCGCGTGGTCGTACGTTTGATCGCTCTGTTCTCGACAATGTCGAAATGTTTTTGCGGGAGCAGTATTACGACCGCGGCAAATACGGCGTTGGTATCGAAACCAATATTGTCGAGCGACCGAATAACACGGTTGGAATCCGTATCAATGTTAAAGAAGGCGAACGAGCGAAAATCCGGCAGGTTAACCTGGTTGGCAATAACTCGTTTGCAGAAGATGAAATCCGCGCGGGCTTCACACTCGATACCGCGAACTGGCTTTCATGGATTCGTCAGGACGATCGCTACGCGAAGGAGGCATTGGAAGGTGACCTTGAGGTATTGCGTTCCTTTTATATGGATCGCGGTTATGCCGATTTCAAAGTTGATTCCACACAAGTCGCGATCTCGCCCAACAAGAAGGATATTTTCGTCACCATTAACGTTAATGAAGGTGATGTGTACACGATATCTGAGGTAAAACTCGTTGGCGATATGGTCGTCTCTGAAGCGCTGTTACGAAGTTTTGTCTTTGCACAGCCCGAATCAGTATTTAATCAAAATCTGCTAACTCGCTCGGCGGAATTTATGCAATTTCGCCTTGGTGAAGAAGGTTACGCCAATGCCGAGATTGAGCCAGTTCCCGAACTCGATCATGAAGCTAAGCAAGCTGCCGTAACCTTTTATATAAACCCGAAGAATCGCGTTTATGTTCGCAACATCCATTTTAACGGCATTAGCCAGGTAAACGACGAAGTCCTGCGGCGCGAGTTGCGGCAGATGGAAGGATCGTACTTGTCGAATTCGCTAATGGATAGGTCCAAAATTCTGTTGCAGCGATTGCCGTATATTGAGCCAGGAGTCGATTACCGCACGACACCTGTGCCCGGCAGTCCGGACATGGTTGATGTTGATGTTGACCTTGAGTATCGGATGCCGGGTCAGTTCTCCGGTGGTGTTGGCTACTCCGAATCACAGAAGCTGCTGCTCAACGGCAGCATCGTGCATACGAATTTTCTGGGCACAGGCAATCGTGTTGCACTTGAACTCAACTCGGGAAGATTCCAAAAACTTTACAGTCTGTCGCACACCGATCCGTATCGTACGATGGATGGCGTGCGCCGAACCATGAGCATCAACTACCGTGATATCACGCAGTTTACGTCGGCATCTTCGGATTTCTCGACGACCAGTGCCGGTGCATCGATTGATTATGGTTATCCGATATCCGAGTATCAGAGCTTATCGTTGGGCGTTAACTTTCAACATTCAGAATTGGTGTCGTCAACGAATAGCACGCAGCAAGCGCAAGATTGGGTCTTGAATAACGGCAACCAGTTCATCGAAAGTGTTGGTAACGGTGTCGTGTTATTTGGTACTGAGTTTGATACGTTCGAGCTGGTTGCGGGTTGGTCCTACGATAGTCGTAATCGCTCCTTGTTCCCGACGCGTGGTATGCATCAGCAACTTTTCCTGAGTGCCGCTGTGCCCGGTAGCGACGTCGAGTACTATCAGGGGCGTTACAATTTTACAAAATATTTTCCCTTATCGCCGCGATGGGTGATTCGCGCGAATGCCGAATTTGGGATAAGTCAGGCTATGGGTGATACGACTGCAGCGCCGCCGTACAAGCAATTCTTCGGCGGCGGACCACAGTCAGTACGAGGCTATAAGGAGTCCTACTTAGGCCCGAGAGATAGCTTTGGACGTCCTTATGGCGGTAACGCTTTGGTTGCGGGGCAGGTTGAGCTTATAATCCCGCTGCCGGATAAGTTTGCCAGTCAGGCCAGAGCGAGTATTTTTTATGATTTCGGTAATGTCTTCAATACGGGCGAGGTTGACTTTACCGACAAGTTGGGTAGCCCGGTTGAATACAAACCGGATTTTGACGAATTGCGAACGTCGGTAGGTATCGGCGTTCAGTGGCTAGCGCCACTTGGATTATTTCGATTTAGTTATGCGTTACCACTTAATGAATATATTGGTAACGACAGATATTACGGGGACGAAATTGAGCGATTTCAGTTCTCCATCGGACAAGCGTTTTAAGGGAAATGGATAGATGAGTTTTATGAAGAGTCAAATTTTAAAAGCGACATTGGGTATTGCCCTGATTTCAGTTTTCGCATTGCCAGCATCTTCGCAGGAATTGAAGATTGGTGTTGTAAGTCTGCAGGCAATTGTTGAGCGCGCTCCGCAGACAAAGGCGGTAATGGATGCATTGCGTGAAGAGTTTGCACCGCGGGAACGTGATATTGTCGCGAAGCAAAAAGAGATCGAAGACTTGCAAGCGAAAGTCCAGAAAGACCTGTCAGTGATGGGCGAAACTGAGCGCCGCAATGCAGAGAAAAATCTTCGTGACCTGGGTCGCGAGTTCGAACGTCTGCGGACTGAGTATCAGGAAGACAGCAACCTTCGTCAAAACGAAGAGTTTGGTGTTTTGCAACGCTCTGTATTGAAAGAAGTTCAAGATTACGCACAAGCGGAAAGCTTCGACCTGATTGTCGGCGATGGCGTTTTGTATGTTAGCGGCAGGGTCAACATTACAGAAGATGTGCTTAATGCTGTAATTGCAAACCACGAAGCGACGGCGGCACCGTAAGCCGGCGTTAGTCGATTCGGATGCCGATCAGCCTCGGAGAGCTTGCTACTCAATTTGCTTGTGAGCTGATCGGCGATCCTGACACTGTCGTGAACGGCGTGTCGTCATTACGGGGCGCCAAACCCGGATCGCTAACATTCCTCACCAATCCATCGTATTTGGCCGACCTGCCTGCAACGCAAGCTGCGGCCGTCATTCTGCGTCCGGAACATGCGGGCGACTGTCCCGTTAGTGCGCTGGTTTCTGACAATCCATATGTCACATACGCACGTATGGCGGCAGTCGTGTGTCCAGCGCCAGTGTTAGCACCCGGTCGGCATACTTCAGCGGTGATTGCAGATTCTGCGTCTGTTGATGACAGCGTACATATTGGCGCGAACGTGGTCATTGGAGAGCGTTGTTCGATTGCCAGTAATTCTGTGATTGGTGCGGGTACTGTTATCGGTCCGGATTGTAATATCGGCGAAGCATGTCAGTTGGTCGCCAACGTGACGCTGGTTCAGGATGTTCGCATCGGAGATCGAAGCGTGATTCATCCCGGCGTAGTTATTGGCGCGGATGGATTCGGCAATGCGATGACGCCCGATGGGTGGATCAAGGTGCCGCAAGTGGGTGGTGTTAAGATTGGCAGTGATGTCGAAATAGGCGCCAACACCACAGTTGACCGCGGTGCGATTGGCGATACTGTAATTTGTGATGGCGTGCGTTTGGATAATTTGGTGATGATTGGGCATAACGTTCACATCGGTGCGCACACTGCGATGGCCGCACAGACGGGTATTGCGGGTAGCACTACTGTTGGCGAGCGCTGCTTATTTGCGGGTAAGGGCGGCTCGGTTGGACATGTAACAATTTGCGATGACGTTATCGTTAAAGGTATGTCGTATGTTTCCAAAGATATCACCGAAGCAGGTACTTATATGGCTAGCTTTCCGGCGGAGACTGACAGAAGCTGGGCCAAGCAGGTGGCACGCTTTCGCCGTCTTGGCAAACTCATTGAGCGCGTAAAGAAGCTCGAAAAATGATTCATTCAACGGCCATCATTGCTGACTCAGCGACTATTGCCAGTGACGTTGAAGTCGGTCCGTACTCGGTCATCGGCGAACACGTAGAAATAGGTAAAGGGACAAAAATAGATAGCCACGTGGTTATCAATGGACCGGCTAGAATCGGTGAAGATAATCACATTTATCAATTTGCCTCCGTAGGTGATGATCCGCAGGACAAGAAGTACGCGGACGAACCGACAAGCCTGGTGATGGGCGACCGCAATACCATTCGAGAGTTTTGCACGATTAGTCGCGGCACGATTCAGGATGCCGGTGAGACAATAGTCGGTGATGACAACTGGATTATGGCGTACGTTCATATCGCGCACGACTGTGTGCTCGGTAACCAAATAATCATGGCAAACAATGCGACCCTGGCGGGACACGTTCACGTTGGTGACTGGGCCATATTCGGCGGCTTTAGTGGCGCGCACCAGTTCTGCCAAATTGGTGCTCATGCATTCCTTGGAATGTATGCTGCGATTGGCCGCGATGTTCCGGCATACACGACGGTCGCCGGTCAACCGCCGGCGCCGAAGGGTATCAATAGCGAAGGTCTCAAACGGCGTGACTTTTCCACCGAACAAATTCGCAATATTAAGAATGCCTACCGAATTGTCTTTCGCAAGGGACTAAAGCTTGCGGAGGCGATCCAGCAGATAGAAGTTGTTGTCGATGAACAGCCTGAACTACTGCTATTTCTCGAGTCGCTGCGCTCATCGCAACGCGGCATCATCCGCTAAGCACCAGCCGCTATGAAGATTGGACTGGTTGCTGGTGAGTCATCCGGCGACCTGCTGGGCGCAGGTCTGGTACGTGAGCTTCGGCGGCGTTATCCGGAAGCGACGTTTGAAGGCGTCGCTGGTCCCGAGATGGTGGCGGCGGGATGTGATCAATGGGAGGCGTCGGAGTCGCTCGCCGTATTTGGACTTGTTGAGCCGCTGGTACACGTGCCGCGATTGTTGCGATTGCGCAAGGAACTCGTCAGGCGATGGCGGCAATCGCCACCGGATGTGTTTGTTGGGATCGACTCGCCGGATTTCAATCTGGGCCTGGAAAAACGACTTCGAGCAGTAGGCATAAAGACTATCCACTATGTCAGTCCGTCGATCTGGGCGTGGCGTTCCGGTCGTATGAAAACTGTTAAGGCTGCCGCCGACAAGGTCTTGTGCCTATTGCCGTTCGAGAAAAAACTTTACGATGACGCTGGTGTTGATGCCGATTTCGTGGGTCATCCGAAGGCAGATGAGCCGCCGGTAGTCGCTGATATGGCAACAGCCAGGCAAGATTTAGGACTGCGTGCGGAGCAGGTTGTCGCCGTGCTTCCCGGCAGTCGGAAGGGTGAGATTTCACTATTGGGTGAGACGCTCATCGCGGCGGCTGCAATGTGGTTTGCATCCACTTCAAAGAAGCGG
>RCNE010002218.1_pt1 | contig 11498 bp, 12 predicted proteins | sample 2041361 | NCBI WGS metagenome assembly RCNE01 (sample SAMN09708229, study PRJNA481090) | Marine sediment metagenome, whole genome shotgun sequencing project.
TTGCGGGCCTGTTTGGTGTTTTGGTTGATCATCGACATCATATCGTCTTGCGTGCCGCTCATGGCGACGGCATCGCCATCTCCGTCCGAGATTGCCATGGCTTGCTCAAAGGCCGCATTAAATGCGGGGTCTTCTTTCATAATCAGGCGGGCGAGTTTGATCGCTTGGGGGCTGAGAACCATGTCGGCCTCCGGCGACCAGCGCTGGGATGTGGCGGGGCCGCCAAGGATGCGCAACTGGTCCCGCCCGATGGCATAGGCGGTCTCTGCTTGCGCGCCGTCCATGTTTTGCAGCACGCGGTTGAGCCAGCCGTCACGGGTAGTGGGATCACCTAGATTGGATAGCCCTGCTTCAAGCAGATCTTGCCCGTCGAAATGGCTCCGCTTGTCGCGGTAGGGGGTCGAAACGGCGTGGGCAAAGCCAAGCTGGCCGCGCTGCCACAAGGGCATCAGCGGGCGCAGGGCAGGGTGCAGTGCATAGTAGCCGTCCAGATCAATCGCACCCTCCGGATCGCTCAACCCTGCATCTCCGCGCAAGGAGGCATAGGCGGGATCACCGTAGGGGCGCACCACATCCAGCCCGTCCATGCCGCCCCGCAGCAAGATCACCACAAGGCGGTTTTCGCCTGGCGTTGCGGCGAGGCTGATCGGGGTCAGCAGTGGGCTGGCGGCAAGCGAACAGCCGATCAGGGCGGAGCGGGACAGAAAGGCGCGGCGGGAAAGGGCATTGGTCATGCGGTCACGTCCTTTGAAATGCGGGGGAAGCGAGGATGAGGCCAATGCCGTCCCAGCGGGTCTCAGCTGCTTTTGCAGCAAATGTCACAGCGGGCGTGGCAAAGCTGCCGAGAGCGGTCTGCACAAATTCGCGTGGATCGGGGAGCTCTTCCATAAGCAGCGATGGCACAGTTATCGCCCATTGCAGGCGCGACGCGATACCTTGCGGGACGACCCACGCGCTATCATCTTCGGGCAGGCCGTCCGGTCCAGCCGGTTTTTCCCAGACATGGCCCATCTGGACCAGAGGCTGTGCAAAGATGCGGCGCGAGGCGCGCTCATTCAGTGCCATGATTGCTTCGGAGGGGACGGCAAGGGCGCGCAGGGCGGAGCCCATGAAGTTGAAAGGAGGTTTGACGTTCTCGCGCACAGGGATCCATGCGGCGGGATGGGCCAGCAGCGCTTCGGTCATTTGGGCCAGATCGCCACCCGTTTCAAGAAAGCGCGTCTCGAGAGCTGTAACCAAAGCGGGATCAGGGGCGTCGGCGACAAAATGCACGGCCAGTTTTTCTGCTATGTGACGGGCAGTTGCCGGATGCCGCGCCAGATCGCGCAGCACGGCGCGCACATCACGGATGTGTGGATTGCCTCCGCCATAGGTTTTCCCCAGCACAGTTTCCGAGCCGGGTTCAGCCATATTCTTGCGGAAATTCAGGCTCATGGAGGGGGCGAAGGTCACTCCGGTCAGCAGTTCGGCGAGTTGGGTCACGTCCGCTTGGGTGTAGGGCCCGCCTACACCTAATGTGTGCAGCTCCATCACTTCGCGCGCGAGGTTTTCGTTCAGCCCCGTAAGCTTTCCGCCCCGCGCCGCTTGGACGGAGTTCGGCCCGACAGAGCGATCTTGATCGAGATAGTGGATCATCAACGGGTGCAGCACTGCGGCCAGCAATAAGTCCTCGAAGAGGCCGGTGATATTGGGACGGATCGCACTCTCGACGTAAGGGGTGGCACCACGGCGGATGATGCCCGCCTTGCCCGTGGCGGTAAAGTGATCGGCCCAAAACATAGTAAGCCGCTCGCGCAGGGGGGCTTCGGTCGCGACCCAGCGGTTGAGGTGCTGTCCCATCCACATGGCTTGGGCGATGCGGGCCTCTTTGTTCAGCACGCGCGTTGCTTTCTTTGTGGCGAGTGCTTCGGGTGAGCCGCGATTTTTGCGGCGGATTTTTTGAAGCTCTTTCCGCTTTGCGATGCGCAGGGAAAAGGTTTCGAATGTCTCGATGGGGAAGCGAGTTGCAACGGTGTCAGGGGTGTGCAGAGTGTCCAGCATCGCTTGGACTGTGCGCGGTGCGGCTACGCTTGGCGACAGGCCGCAGCCAAATCTTATTTCAGCCAATTGGGGGTCAAAACGCATTGGGTCGGGTCCTTTTACCGCGTACCCAATATATAGCATCCAATGCGGCGTGCGTCAGGGGTATCAACGCGAAAAGCGGCAAATAGCCGCTTGTTCAGGCTCAGCCTTTTTGTTTGAGCTGCGCGCGGTAGGAAAAGGGCAGCGAGGCCAGATACACGCAGTTCACAATGATCATCGTGGGCCATGTGTAAACCATCAAACCAACCACCATCACCACGGATGCGACCATTGCAAAGGGCAGATGTGCGCGCCGGATGCTGGCGTGTTTGATCGAGAAGGTGGGAATGGTGCTGACGGCCAACAGACCTACGCCGATGATATAAATCGCGCGGGGGATCGGCAGATCCGTGTTTTGCCATCCGTTGAGGTGCAGAAATATTGGCATAAGCGCCAGACAGGCCAGCGCAGGGGCAGGGACGCCGACAAAGTAGTCGTCTTGCTTGAGCGCCACGTCATCACCGCGGAGCGATAAATTAAACCGCGCCAGCCGCAGCGCACAGCATACGGCCAGGACGAGTGTCGCAAGCCATCCGAGGCTGGCGTAGGGCGTGTCTATATAGAGCGTATTATAGAGCAGCATCCCCGGTACGATGCCGAAGTTGAAGAAATCCGCGAGTGTATCGAGTTCTGCGCCAAAGGGGCTGGCACTGTCGAGAAAGCGCGCCAGTTTGCCGTCGGCGGCATCAAGAAACACGGCGAGCAGCACGAAATAGAGCGCAAGCTCGGTGCGGCCCTCAAGGCTCATCCGCACTGCGGTCATGCCTGCGCAAATGGCAAAGACGGTGACCATGCTTGGCACGATGTGACGCAGCTTGATACGCGAGGGCGTGTTCATTCGGGTAGACCGCGCAGGGGTGTTTGTTCGGAGGCTGTGAGATCGGCAAGGATCGTCTCGCCTCCGACGGCGGTTTGGCCAACGGCGACCAATGGTGCGATGCCGTGGGGCAGATATACATCAAGGCGGCTGCCAAAGCGGATGAGGCCAAAGCGGTGACCGGCATGGATTTGATGGCCTTCCTCGACAAAGCAAACGATGCGGCGCGCGATGAGGCCCGCGATCTGGACCACACCGATGCGGGTACCGTCTGCTGTCTCAAGTGTGACGCTATTGCGCTCGTTATGGATGCTGGCCTTATCCAGTGAGGCGTTGAGGAACTTGCCGTGATGGTAGGTCACGTCGATTACTTTACCCGCAACAGGTGCGCGGTTCACGTGGCAATTAAAGACGTTCATAAAGACCGACACACGGGTCAACGGCTCTGTGCCGAGGCCCATCTCGGTCGGTGGCACCACCTGTTCAATCAGCGACACAACACCGTCAGCGGGGGAGATCACGACACCGTCTTGTTGTGGAATGATGCGCACGGGATTGCGGAAGAAGTAATAACACCAGACCGTCGCGCCCGCACCCAGCCAGAACAGCGGTTCCCATATGAGGCCGAGCACGACAGTGATCGCGGCAAATATCGCCACAAACTTACGGCCCTCTTTGTGCATAGGCACTGCGACGATCTTGAGCATATTCATTCGGGTATCTTTCAGGTCAGGACATCTGGGCGGGCTGGTCCGCAAGGGGCAAGAAAACGCGCTACTTGATTTATTTCAGGTATACTTGAGTTCCTCTTTCCATTGAAGCGAGGCGATGGTCAACGCCCCACCGTATCCGCGATGTGGTTTGATGCGCAGTGACCACGCCCTGTTGATCCCAAGGATTACGCATAAGGCGCGTGGACAACATGCGATTTGCTTGAAATGGTGGGTGGTGATTTGACAGGAGACACGCGATGAAACACCGCAGCCTTGGCCGGAATGGCCCACTGATCCATCCCGTTGGAATCGGTGCAATGTCGTTTTCCAATTTTTACGGCCCTACAGACGAGCAGGCGAGCCATGCCATTCTGGATGCGGCAGTAGAGGCGGGAGTGAATCATATCGACACGGCCAATGTGTATGGCGTGGGCACTTCCGAGACGGTGATCGGCACGTATCTCAAGGTCAATCCAATGGCCAAGGACCACTTTCATATCGCCACCAAAGGGGCGATCACGCGCAATCCAAACGGGGCTGGCAACATTATTGACAACTCGGCGGCGCATCTGGCGGCTGAGCTGGAAGGCAGTCTTAGGCGGCTCGGGGTGGAGGCGGTCGATCTTTTCTATGTGCACCGCCGCGATGCCGCTGTGCCGATCGAGGAAGTGACCGAGACGCTGGCGGGGCTGGTGAAATCGGGTAAAACCAAGGCCATAGGCTTTTCCGAGATCGCACCTACTTCGCTGCGGCGCGCGCATGCGGTACATCCTGTAGCGGCCGTACAGTCAGAATATTCGCTCTCCACCCGTTTTCCGGAGTTGGGTTTGGTGCAAGCCTGTGAGGAGTTGGGCGTGGCGATGGTGGCCTTCTCACCTGTGGGCCGGTCATTTTTGACCGACACACCGCTGAGCTATGCTGCGGGGCAAGAGCTGCCGTTTTTGGCGGGCAACCCACGGTTTATGGAGCCGAACTATAGCGCCAATATTGCAGCTGTCGCACCGTTTCAGGCGCTTGCAGCGCAGATCGGAATGTCGGCGGCGGGCTTGGCAATTGCGTGGGTGATGTCGCGCGGGGATCATGTGATCCCGATCCCCGGCACGCGGTCTTTGGCGCACTTCAGCCAGCTGCTTGAGGCGGCTAACCGTACATTGAGTGATGCAGATTTGCAGGCGATTGACGCCGTTCTGCCGGTAGGCTGGGCGCATGGGGATCGCTATTCTGCGGCTCAGTGGACGGGTCCGGAAAAATACTGTTGAGGGAGAAGGCAAGATTGCGACTTTCTTTGGTGTTCGGCAGCAGGGTTGCGCCGGACCAAAGCCATTTGATCACAATCCATCCTTTTCAGAATCACATTTCTTCATCAAGCAAACCCTACTTTGCTCCAGTAGGTTCGCCGTCTGGTTGAAAAGGGAACATGGTACGGCGATCTTCCCTAGTCCTCGACGGCCCCGCAACTGTAGGCGGGGAGCGAAGCCGTATATGCCACTGTCGCGCGTTTGTGACGGGAAGGTTCGGCGAAGCATCGACCCGCGAGGCAGGAAACCTGCCGAGGTGTTCGGGGGCGAGGGGCGTCAGAACTGCGGAATTTCTGCGCGTGGTGTTTGCGCCGTCTACCGAGATGTTTCCCTCAATGGGCATTAAACGTCTGCGGACCCTGAAGGATCGGTTCTTTATGATCCACTATTCCTTGCTTGCCTATGTGCCAATGCCTCCGTGCAGATGCGCGGCTTGCCTGCACGTTTTGTTGTGGTGCGGATTAACGGGATCGACCTGGACGATCAGTCGAACCACGCTGACGCTTGCTAGGCGTTTTGATGTGACGGACACCTTTACCCACGGTGCTGCTGTGAATGTGCAAGACGGGGTGGTGGAGATTGGCCGCTCCCTCAGCGATAACGGGGCGCGCGTGTGTGTACGGCGAGCTGGTCACGGGAAATTTGACCCATACGCTGGCCTATTTCTACTTTGATATAGATCGCCATGATCCCACGGGCTTCACGACGGAATTTGAGAGTGAGCGTAAGCGTTTCTCTTATCTGGGAAAGCGACAGGCCGCTTGGCAGCGGCGCAGCGCCCACAGGATGACCTGACGTTCCGCGTTGTGCTGGGTACTGGTTTTCGCGCGCCATCTCTTTATGAGCGGCTCAGCATCTTTGGCGATACGGACCTGAACCCCGAGGAAAACCGCAGTTTCGAACTGGGTGTCGAGAAGGGCTATGGTGAATTGACCTTGGTGACGACCACCCTGTTTTATGCCGTGATGGACGACTTGATCCAGTTTGACGGTAATGCCACCGCTTGTGCCGTCGGCTCTGGCTGTCACAATCAAATGCCGGGCACAACGAAATCTCACGGCAACGAATTGTCGGTGCAATACACGGTGAGCGATGCGACGAACCTTTTCGGGAATTTCACCTACACCGATACGACAATGGACGGCATGCGCTTGGCGCGCCATGATCTGCTAATGGGCGTGGATACGCAGTTTTGAAGCCATCTGGACGGTGGTATGGATGTCCGCTATGTCGCGGACGGAAGGCCAGCGCCTTTGCACCCGAGGACAACAAGGTCGGGAATTATGTGCTGGTCGAGGGGGAGCTGAACTTTGACATCACCGATACCGCGCAAGCCGATCTGCGGACCGAGAGCCCGCTGGACGAAGACTATGAGGCGGCTGGCGGGGGCAACACACCGGGCCGGTCTGCCTCGTTCGGTAACCGTTCGGATTTCTGAGGCAATGATGCGCAAAGCCACACCCATCGTACTGGTGGTGATGGTGGCATTTTGTGCAGTTTGGGGGCAGGGCGCGGGTGCGCAAGAGGCACCAGAACGTGTCGCGTTGGCAGATGCGCCAAAACGGGTCGTGTCGATGAACCTGTGTACCGATCAGCTTGCCATGCTTTTGGCGGATGAGGAGCAGCTTTTGTCCGTCTCTCATCTGGCGTCTGACCCGCGTATGTCGGCCATGGTTGAGCAGGCGGGCAAATATCAGATCAATCACGGGTTAGCAGAACAGATATACCTGATGCAGCCCGATCTGGTGCTGGCGGGTAATTTCACGGCGCGCGCGAGTGTGAGCATGCTCAAGCGGCTTGGTGTCCCGGTGGTTACGTTCGATCCCGCTTATTCGCTTGAAGATGTGCGTGCGCGAATGCTCCAGATGGGGGATGCTTTGAGCCAGCAGACCCGCGCTGAGGCATTGGCTGCGGAGTTTGACGCGCAGTTAGCGTCCTACCGCAATGAGACAGGCGTGCGCCCGCGCGCGGCGCTCTACTATGCCAATGGTTATACATTGGGTGACAAGTCTTTGGCGGGGCAGATTTTAACGGCTGCGGGGTTGGCAAATATCGCGGCCGAAGTCGGCTTTGACGCGGGCGGTATCATCCCGCTTGAAGTGCTGGCCATGGCGCAGCCCGATACAGTGATCACGAGCCGGACCTATCCTGCCGCCTCGCGCTCTGAGGAAGTAATGGGGCATCCGGTGATCGAGGAATTGCGCGCAACCCGTCCCGATGCGGCGATGACAAGCAGTGATTGGGTGTGCGGCACGCCCTTTGTGCTGCGCGCGATTGACGAAATGGTCACCCTGCGAGACGGATTGCAGAGGGCGCAGCCATGACGCGGCTCGCTCTCGTACTGTCGACGCTGACGGGTGTACTTTTTGTGGCGGCTCTTGTGGTGGGGCCAGCGGAGATTGGCGTGGGGCAAAGTCTCAAAGCGCTGATTTTCGGTGGAGATGGGCCAATCACGCTGGTGATGCGCGAAATCCGATTGCCGCGTGCGTTGTTGGCGGTGATGATTGGCGGCTCACTGGGGCTGGCGGGCGCGGCGATGCAGGGATATTTGCGCAATCCGCTCGCTGATCCGGGGCTGATCGGCGTGTCCGGCTCTGCTGCGTTTGGCGCAGTTTTGGCGATCCAGACCGGTCTGGCGGCGTCTTTTGCCTTTGGCCTGCCGCTTGCTGCGTTGGCGGGCGCACTTGTTGGAGTGTTTTTGGTCCTGGTGCTGGCGGGGCCGCGTGGCTCGTCCTTGACGCTGATCCTTGCGGGGATTGCGATATCAGCGCTGGCGGGGGCGATGACCTCACTTGTGCTGAATTTGTCGCCGAACCCCTTTGCTGCCAACGAGATTGTTTTCTGGATGATGGGCTCCCTTGCGGATCGATCGATGACGCATGTGTGGATTGCGCTGCCGCTCATTGTGATTGGTGCGGTGATGCTGGCAACGCTTGCGCGGGGCTTGGATGCGCTGACGTTGGGAGAGGATGCGGCGGAGGCGATGGGCATCGGCCTGCGCCGTTTGCGCCTGACGCTGATCTTCGGGACTGCGGCGGTGGTGGGGGCCTCAACCGCGGTCGCGGGAGCGATTGGATTTGTGGGGCTGGTTGTGCCGCATTTACTGCGCCCGTTCGTGGGCGCGCAGCCCGGTCGTCTGCTCTGGGCATCGACCCTAGGCGGCGCGGCCATGTTGTTGGCGGCGGATATTGCGGTGCGGATAATTCTACCCGACCGTGATCTAAAACTCGGTGTTGTTACGGCGCTTATCGGTGCGCCGCTGTTCCTGCACCTGATTTACCGCACGCGCAGGGAGGGGGTATGAGCCTTCTGATCCTCACGAATTTTGGCGTCCGCCGTGGCCCTTTCGATATTTTGCGCGGGATTGAACTTGAGGTGGGCGCAGGCGAAGTGGTGGGGATTATTGGTCCCAATGGTGCCGGTAAGACGACGCTTATGCGCGCAGCACTGGGTCTGTTGGGTGCTACGGGGCGCAGTTCTCTTGCCGCATTAAAGCCGCGCGCACGAGGGCGTGCCGTGGCGTGGCTGCCGCAAGCGCGCGAGATTGCGTGGCCGATGAGTGTGGAGCGTTTGGTTATGTTGGGGCGCACGCCGCATCTGGGTGCGGGCCAGCGTCCAACCAAGGCGGATACCGATGCCGTGGACCGCGCCTTGCAGCGGATGGATATGGAGGGGTTTCGCGAGCGGACCGCCACCCAGCTATCAGGCGGAGAGCAGGCGCGCGCCTTGATCGCGCGGGCCTTGGCGCAGGAAACCCCGCTGCTGATGGCCGACGAGCCGATTGCTGGTCTTGATCCGGCGCATCAGATTGCAACGATGCAGACTTTTGCCAGCCTTGCGGGTGAGGGGCGCTCTGTCATCGTTTCATTGCATGATCTGGGGCTGGCAGCGCGCCATTGTACGCGTCTGGTGGTGATTGGCAGGGGTGGCATTGTGGCCGATGGTGCGCCGCGTGTTGTGCTCACGCCTGATCTGCTGCGCGATACCTTCGGAATCAGCGCCTATTTGCAGGACACTGATGAGGGGCTCGTGTTTCAGGCGATGGGGGTGGTGGTATGACTTCCGTAACCCTTGCGCGGCCATGGCTTACGTTTGATCTGCGGGGCGCAGATGCAGGTGCTTGGTTGGGCGGTTAACCGAGCCGGGATTTGTCATCGCGGATCGCATCGTCTGGCGCGAAGTACGCAACCCAGCTTTGCAGCGGCCCAATTGGCCCGTCTGAGATTTCGCCCTGCCGCGTCTCCATGCGCAGCGGCCAAACCAGTTGGGCAAAAGATGATCCAAGAGGCCTAAGTGCCAAGTCGCAGAAAGCGCAGGCAAGGGACAGGCTGACCGCGTAGTTTCATACAATGCATCCAATGATCGGCAGCGGATTGCGGAGGATGCTGTCGAGAGGGTGCTTTGATGCCGGTGCTGTCGACAGTCAAAATCGCTGACCGACGCTAATGTACAAGAGCTCTTCACCACGATCATTGGTGGACACATCGATTGCATAATCGAGCGGGAACGTTTTTGACAGACGAATGCGAAGCCCTACGCCACCTGCGACTTTGAAAGATCCACCCGCTGCCTCGCTCAAATCATCTCCAACAGATCCGGCACCTGCGAAAGCAACGAACCCGATACGTTTTGTCAACCTTCCGCGATACTCAGCCTGAACAGAAGTGAGTGCGTCGTCCAGAAACTCTGTCGAAACGTAGCCCCGAAAGCTATCTGTCACGCCAAGCGAACAGGAGTCGAAAAATGGTGCGTTATCGCCAGCCCTGCAGGCCACTGCATGCGCGGCGAATACACCATTTGGCGTCACGGACCAGTACTTACTCCCGGATATGACCGCTTTGGAGTAAGAGCTGCGGCTAAGGTTGAGAAAATGGCCCTGAATTAAAGTACCCGTCAACTTCGTGCCTGTTGTCGGGTAAATTGTATCATCGCGCGTATCGTAAGTAGCATATGCACTTAATCGCGCGATCTCGAGGTCTCGATCCCTTTGGACGGAGAAGGGGAGTATGCCATTGGACCGGTGATTAAGATGATATTCACCATATCCAAGTGAACCACCAAAAGAGTAGTTCTCTATTGGGCTGTAAGCTAACCCAAAGCTGGTACCGCGCAAGGACTGGCTGATGGGCACTGCGATCCCAAGAGGATAGACATCAAAATTCAGGCTAGTATCTGCGAAACCGAATTTCATCAACCAACGGTCATCATCCCATGATAGGCTTAATCCCAAGCCATAACCCTCACTGCCGTTAGACGACTTGAACGTGCCAAAAGCGAGCGTGGATGCATCGGACAGTCTATCATTCTTAAAAAGATAGGCACCGCCAAGGGCAAGACCGCTTCCAATTGATGGGCTTTCGAAGGGTATGGGGGCGACGATAAACGACCCGGACTTGAATCCGAAGCTCTTTGACTGATCGTGCTTAACTGCACTGGTCGGTGGACTGAAAGGAGTGTTTTGTGCCTGACCTTCCAAAGGTGCCGAAATCAAATAGCAAAACAAACCGATACCGACATCGCTGGCCGAACATGGATTTTAGATTCATTTTTGAATGCAGTTGCGCCATTACCGACCTTCAGCAAAACCGCGATATTGTCCACTGAGGGTCTTGATGACCGAGATAGGTTGGAGTTGGCTTTGAATAGGCGGATTCTGCTGTAAACCCTTGGTTTCAACAGGGGCAACAACCTAATGATATTCAATAATATGTCTGCGATTTTTTTGACTAAAAGCATGGGAGAATCTCTTTCTCTTGTTCGCACGAAAAGACGAATAGAGCGGAACCTTTCATCAGCATGTATTTAACCTTGGGGCTTCTTCCAGAACCATATCTGATCAAAAATGATAAGTCGCTCGAAATACAGGTATGGAATGCGAAAAAACGAAGCTGTTCGCACCAAAATCGTGGCTAGAATGGAGATTGCAGTATCTGCAACTAGGCCCCATTTGGCGCAGAGCGGACATTGTGCGGTCAATAGCGATTGCCATGCTGTGCTACCCCTTCGAAATCTGCTGTAGTTCAAAAATACCGCACGTGTTCAGTTTTCTGCAAGCTGGAACCGAAAGCGTGGCACAATAAACGGATCGATCTAATCCCCCGATATCTGTGACATCCTGCTCGCTGCCCCGCCGGGTAAAAGCGTAAGCGTGCTTTCAAGGTCGTTTTTTCAAGCGGCAAGTGTCTTGCGCAACAGCTGGCGAGATGCAGCCAGTGGTCTACAATTCGACTTCCGCAAAGGTCATGATGGCTTGGCAGCCCTTGTACAGAGTCATCTCTAAGAAAAGCACTTTTGAAGGTGCGGTCTTCCTAAAGCATGAGCGCGCAGACAATCGCTTAAGGCATGGCACGGACTTATCAAGGATTTCCCCTCATCGATCTGATCCGTGTGCGAGTTGCCGCTCTTGGCTCAACCGTTCGGTGGGATGTAGTGCCGCAAGCGCTCAATCGGGCATGCCCTGTAGCGCGAGCTTGTTTACGATGTCACGATAGTTGGACAGATAGGCCTGCCGCGTATAGCGGTCCAACCTGCTGTTGGTATTACGTTGAT
>RCNE010001835.1_pt1 | contig 11497 bp, 13 predicted proteins | sample 2041361 | NCBI WGS metagenome assembly RCNE01 (sample SAMN09708229, study PRJNA481090) | Marine sediment metagenome, whole genome shotgun sequencing project.
TGCAAAGTGGACGAAGAAAGACATCGCATGGGTTGACGGTAATCTGCGCTTTAAGGGCCGGATCGAGCGGGACGATTGGATGTCACAGGCCAAGATTTTGGCCAAAGGCGGCGAGACTGAATTCTCTCGCAAGAAGAAAAAGACCTGAGGGTAGGGGCCGTTTGTGGCAGACAATGACGACAAACTGTCGCGCGACGGACGGCGCCTTGCTCTGGTAAGTGTTGCGGGTGCGTTTGCCTTTATCGGCATCGAGGCCGCAGGGACCATCTTTGGGTGGTCCAATCAAACAATGGGCCTGTTGGAGCTTGGCATTGCTGCCGTGTTTCTGTGGGTCTTTATACAAGCGTATCGAATGTGGCGTGCGCGCCAATCGGACAGAGACGGATGAGCAGCATGTTGCAGGACAAAGACCGGATTTTCACGAACATCTATGGCATGCATGATCGCACGCTGAAGGGCGCGCAGACGCGTGGCCATTGGGATGGGACTGCGGACATCATCAAGAAGGGCCGTGACTGGATCATCGACGAGATGAAAGCCTCCGGCCTGCGCGGCCGTGGCGGTGCGGGTTTCCCCACGGGTCTTAAGTGGTCGTTTATGCCTAAAGAATCCGATGGTCGGCCCAGCTACTTGGTCGTCAACGCGGACGAATCCGAGCCGGGAACGTGCAAGGACCGCGAGATCATGCGCCATGATCCGCACACGCTCATTGAGGGCTGTCTGATTGCCTCTTTCGCGATGAATGCCAACGCCTGCTACATCTACATTCGCGGTGAGTATATCCGTGAGAAGGAAGCGCTTCAGGCGGCGATTGACGAGGCCTATGATGCAGGTTTGGTCGGTAAAAACGCGGCCAAGTCGGGCTGGGATTTTGACATATACCTGCACCACGGGGCGGGCGCATATATTTGTGGTGAAGAGACCGCGTTGCTGGAATCCCTTGAGGGTAAAAAGGGCATGCCGCGGATGAAGCCGCCATTCCCTGCTGGGGCGGGTCTCTATGGTTGCCCGACCACTGTGAACAACGTGGAATCGATTGCTGTTGTGCCGACGATCCTGCGCCGTGGCGGTGGATGGTTCGCGGGCTTTGGTCGCCCAAACAACGCAGGCACCAAGTTGTTTGCGATCTCAGGTCATGTGAACAACCCTTGTGTGGTTGAGGAAGCGATGAGCATTTCCTTTGAAGAGCTGATCGAGAAACACTGTGGCGGTATTCGCGGCGGTTGGGACAACCTCAAGGCAGTGATCCCCGGTGGCTCATCGGTGCCGATGGTGCCGGGCAAGGCGATGCGCGGCGCGACGATGGATTTTGATTATCTGCGCAACGAATTGCAATCGGGCCTTGGCACCGCGGCTGTCATTGTGATGGATCAAAAGACAGATGTGATCAAAGCGATCTGGCGTCTGGCGAAGTTCTATAAACACGAGAGCTGTGGACAGTGTACGCCGTGCCGCGAAGGTACCGGCTGGATGATGCGGGTCATGGACCGTCTGGTGAAGGGCGATGCCGATCCTGAAGAGATCGACATGCTGCTCGACGTGACCAAGCAGGTTGAGGGACACACGATCTGTGCGCTCGGCGATGCGGCCGCGTGGCCGATCCAAGGATTGATCCGTCACTTCCGTGGCGACATCGAAGACCGGATTGCGCATAAGCGCGGTAGTACAGCCGCACCTGTCGCAGCGGAATAACAATTTGTTGCTAGAGGCACTTAATTTCATCGCGATCCCCTTGGTGATGGCGGTGATACAATTTGTGCTCTTTGCACTTATCCTGCGTAAGGCGGGGCTGCGGCGCTGGACTGCAATGTTTCCTTTTGTCCCGGTGTTTAGCCAGATCGGCATCTATCTAGGCGGCGGATGGATCACCTTTTACGAGGTGTTGGGGCCAATCCCTTGGGTGATACCACTCTATCAGATTTTGATGGTGTTGATTGCGTTCATCCCTTTGTTTGTCCTTGCAATGTCGCCTTGGCCTGCGGCCGTACAAAGATAACTGGGCAGAAATCGCGGGCGGCCAGCCGCGCGCGGTGTCGGTTAAATTGTTACTCTCTGATGATGGTGTCGCACCTCTGCGTGCACGCAAGCGCCGCTGACACAAGAAGCACTGGTCCTGACTGTTGAATTGCGCAATAACAGATCAAAGACTTATAAAAACCGCACAGAGATGTGTGGAGGAGACGGTGATGAAGATTTGGATTGGTGCTGCGCTTTGCACAGGCCTGCTTGGGGCCTGTACCGCAGCCGATGACCGTATATTTTTTGACGGTCAGTACTATAATGCCAAGGTCCGCAAAATTGAGCGTCAGCTCGACGTCTTCACAGTTTCGGTTAAGCCGGTGTCGAACTCACTTTCGGGTGCTCTGGAGGCGGGACGCTATGAGGCGACTGTTCACTGTGTAACCAGCTATGGCAGTTCTGATGTGATCTGGACCGCAGGGCCGGATGCGCCCCAGAGCCAACTCAACATCGATAAGGACACATTGACGCTGCAGGGGCGCTGCCCCAACGCGCGATGAATGGAAATCGGGGAACGCAATAGCGCAGGATTTGCGTTGTTATTGCATAACAAAGGACAACCGCACACATGCAGACAAGGGCAAAAGCCCCTTAAGCATATGAGGAAAGTAGCATGCGCCATTTTATTCTAACGGTAAGTCTTCTTGCGATATCAGCAGGGGCGGTTGCGGCGAAACCGCCGCTGAGGGACGTGAAGCAGATCGACGATGCGGTTTTTGATGTTGCCGTTGCAGACCAGATACGCAAGAAGTGCCCAAGCATAGCGCCCCGCCTTATGAAAGCGCTGTCCGTCTACCGTGCAACCCGCGCACAAGCGCATGCATTGGGGTATACGGATGACGAGATCAAAGCCTACGGCAACTCAGACGCGGAGAAGGCCCGGATGCGTGCAAGAGGCGATGTGTATTTTCGCAGCAACGGGGTTGTGACCTCGGATGTGCAAAGCTATTGCGCGCTAGGGCGCAAAGAAATTCAAAAAGCGAGCCGTATTGGCTCAATGCTAAGAGAAAAGTGATACCATGAGTGACATTCGCAAGATCATCATCGACGGTAAAGAAGTTGAAGCCGAGGGGGCGATGACGCTCATTCAGGCCTGTGAGCAGGCGGGCGTGGAAGTGCCGCGTTTCTGCTATCACGAGCGGCTGACGATTGCCGGTAACTGCCGGATGTGTCTTGTTGAAGTTGTGGGTGGTCCGCCAAAGCCTGCTGCAAGCTGTGCGATGCAGGTCCGTGATCTGCGCCCTGGCCCAGAGGGCCAGCCGCCTGTTGTGAAAACCAACTCGCCCATGGTCAAGAAAGCCCGCGAAGGCGTGATGGAATTCCTTCTCATCAACCACCCGCTTGATTGCCCGATCTGCGATCAGGGCGGAGAGTGTGACTTGCAAGACCAAGCGATGGCATACGGTGTGGACTTTTCCCGCTACCGCGAGCCAAAGCGCGCGACTGAAGACCTTGATCTGGGACCACTCGTCGAGACGCATATGACGCGCTGTATTTCGTGTACCCGCTGCGTTCGCTTCACCTCCGAGGTGGCGGGCATCGCGCAGATGGGCCAGACGGGGCGCGGCGAGGATAGCGAAATCACGTCCTATTTGGGTGAGACGCTGGACAGTAATTTGCAAGGCAACATCATTGACCTTTGCCCCGTTGGTGCGTTGGTGTCCAAGCCTTACGCGTTTACGGCGCGGCCATGGGAGCTGAGCAAAACAGAATCTGTGGATGTGATGGATGCCCTTGGCTCGAACATTCGTGTGGATACCAAAGGGCGCGAAGTGATGCGCTTCTTGCCGCTTAACCATGACGGTGTGAATGAGGAATGGATTTCCGACAAAACACGTTTTGTCTGGGACGGTCTGCGCAAGCAGCGCTTGGACACACCTTACATCCGTGAGAACGGTAAGTTGCGTAAAGCTGAGTGGCCCGAAGCATTGGCGGCTGCGGCTGCGGCGATGAAGGGTAAGAAACTTGGCGGTCTTGTTGGCGATCTGGCCTCCGTCGAGGCGGCATTTGCGCTCAAGCAGATGATCGAGGGGCAGGGCGGTGTTGTTGAATGCCGCACCGATGGTGCAAAACTACCAGCGGGCAACCGCTCTGGGTATGTGGGCACAGCTGCGATTGAAGATATTGATACCGCCGAGGCCATCATGCTGATCGGGACCAATCCTGCCGTGGAAGCGCCCGTGCTCAATGCACGCATTCGCAAAGCATGGACAAAAGGGGCCGGTGTGGGTGTTGTTGGGCCGCAGGTCGATCTGACCTATGAGACGATGCACATCGGTGACAGCCCGACGATCATGGATGACTTGCTCAAACGTGATCACACGGACGTTCAGGGCAAGAATTCTATCATCATCATCGGTATGGGCGCTTTGGCGCGCAGCGATGGTGCGGCTGTTCTGGGTACTGCCATGGCTTTGGCCGAGGCGACGCAATCCAAATTCATGGTGCTACATACGGCCGCGGGTCGTGTGGGAGCGATGGATATTGGCGCTGTTGCCGAGGGCGGCTTGCCTGACGTTACGGCGGCCGAAGTGATCTATAACCTTGGTGCAGACGAGGGTGACATTCCCGCAGGTCCATTTGTAATTTACCAAGGGTCGCATGGCGATCGCGGTGCGCACCGTGCCGACATCATTCTGCCAGCAGCGGCCTATACCGAAGAGCCGGGCCTGTTTGTGAACACCGAAGGGCGGCCTCAGCTGGCCCAGCGTGCGGGATTCGCACCGGGTCAGGCTAAGGAAAACTGGGCCATTCTGCGCGCGTTGAGTGCAGAGTTGGGCGATGCGCTTCCCTACGATTCGATTGCAGCACTGCGCACAGCGCTGGTCAAAGCGCACCCGCATATGGGTGACGTGGACGGTGTACCAAGCAATGACTGGGCGCCAGAGGCTACAGGCAGCATGGATAGCGCGCCGATCTCTTATGCGATTGCTGATTTTTACCTGACAAACCCAATTGCGCGGGCTTCCAGCCTGATGGCGGAACTTTCTGCCAACGCAAAAGCGCGCCGCACCGAGGCACTGGCTGCGGAGTGAAGCGGGTAGGCGTGATAGGGCTTATGGCGCTTGGCGCGTGTGATCCTGCCGCTCCAACAGCAGAAGATTTTATCCCTGAATACAAGGGGGTGAAGACTGTGTTGCTCGGTGGAGATTTGGTGCAGTTTAATGTTGCGATGACGAAGGCTCGTGCCTCCGAAAATGTTGCGGCCTACGCAGAATGTGCTGCGGCGCAGTATACGCTGATACGCGGGTATGGATTTGCGCGTCATGTGCGGACAAAAGTGGTAATTGAGGGTGGCGTTTGGCGAGCTGATGCTGTTTACACGATCTCGCCGAGCCTGCCTAAAGGCTTGAAGACTATTGATGCTGAGGTGGTGACGCAAAACTGCCGTGAACAAGGCATCCCGACGGTGTGAGGACCTATGGCTGACTTCTTTTTTAACACGACACTGGGGATGATTCTGCTGATCATCGGTCAGATTCTCCTCGTTGTGATTCCTTTGCTGCTGGCATTGGCGTTCCTCATGTACTTGGACCGCAAGATATGGGCGAGCGTTCAGCTGCGCCGCGGTCCGAACGTGGTGGGGGTCTACGGTCTGCTGCAGTCCTTTGCGGATTTCGGCAAATACATCGTGAAAGAGATTGTTGTGCCTGCGGGTGCGGACCGTCCGGTGTTCTTCCTTGCCCCGATGGTATCGCTTGTGATGGCGCTGGTGGCTTGGGCTGTGATCCCGTTCAACGACGGCTGGGTGCTGTCGGATATCAACGTCGCGATCCTGTTTGTCTTCGCGGTGTCCTCTTTGGAGGTATACGGTGTGATTATGGGCGGCTGGGCGTCTAACTCGAAGTATCCCTTCCTCGGCTCGCTGCGCTCTGCTGCGCAGATGATTTCCTATGAAGTCTCGATTGGTTTGATCATCATTGGTGTGATCATCTCCACTGGCTCAATGAACTTCAGCGGTATCGTGGAAGCGCAAGACAGCGACTATGGCTTGCTGAGCTGGTATTGGCTCCCGCATTTCCCGATGCTGATCCTGTTCTTTATCTCTGCATTGGCCGAGACGAACCGCCCGCCATTCGACCTTCCCGAAGCGGAATCAGAACTGGTTGCGGGCTATCAGGTTGAGTATTCCTCCACGCCGTTCCTCCTGTTCATGATTGGTGAGCTGGTCGCCGTTGTGCTGATGTGCGCGCTGATCTCGTTGATGTTCTTTGGCGGCTGGTTGTCCCCGATCCCGGGTTTGCCGGACGGCATCTTCTGGATGATCGCCAAAATGGGTCTGGTCTTCTTCTTCTTCTCGCTCATTAAGGCGATCACACCGCGCTACCGCTATGACCAGTTGATGCGTCTTGGTTGGAAAGTGTTCCTGCCGTTCTCATTGTTCTGGGTTGTGTTTGTGGCCTTTGCAGCGAAATTCGAATGGTTCTGGGGCATCTACGCCCGCTACACGGTAGGAGGCTGATATGACTGACTATACCCGCCACGCGAAGTACTTCCTGCTTCAAGATTTCTATCAAGGCATGAAATTGGGCATCAAATACATGTTCAAGCCGAAGGCGACGATCAACTACCCGCACGAGAAGGGGCCTCTGAGCCCGCGTTTCCGTGGCGAGCATGCGCTGCGCCGCTATGCCAATGGCGAAGAGCGCTGCATCGCATGTAAATTGTGTGAAGCTGTGTGCCCTGCGCAGGCGATTACCATTGATGCAGAACCACGCGATGACGGCTCACGCCGCACGACGCGCTATGACATCGACATGACAAAGTGCATTTACTGCGGTTTCTGTCAGGAAGCCTGTCCTGTGGACGCGATCGTTGAAGGGCCGAATTTCGAGTTCGCTACTGAAACGCGCGAAGAACTTTATTACGACAAGACAAAGTTGCTGGAGAACGGCGACCGCTGGGAAGCCGAAATCGCCCGTAACCTTGAGATGGATGCGCCGTACCGATGACCGATAAAAACCCATGGGAAGATATGATGCGTCAGGCGCAGGAGATGGCCAAGTCCTTTCCTGCGATGGATGGGTTTTCGCCCAAAGGTTTTGAGCAGATGATGGGGATGATGCCCAAGGACCTCATGGAGACGTTCTTTGGCAACAAGATGAACCCTGACGGGTTGGATGCCAAGACGCGGCTGCTGCTCACATTGGCAGGACTGACCATGCAAGGGGCGCAGAACGAGGTTGCTGTGCGCCAAACCGTGCGCCACGCCATTGAGGCGGGTGCGCACAAGCAACAGATTATAGAGACGATTGGCCAGATGGCGCTGTTTGCGGGCATCCCCGCGATGCAGCGCGCGACCGAGATCGCCCAGCCCGTGCTGGACGAGATGGCGGCGGCTGCGGATGCGGCCAACAACGAAGAGGGTGACGCATGAGCGTTTTTGCATTCTATCTATTTGCGGTTTGCGTGATTGCGGGGGGGCTGTTCACAGTCATCAGCCGTAATCCGGTGCACTCAGTTTTGTGGTTGATCCTGTCGTTCTTGTCGGCTGCGGGCCTGTTTGTCCTGCTTGGCGCGGAATTTGTCGCGATGCTGCTGATCATTGTCTATGTGGGCGCGGTGGCTGTGTTGTTCCTGTTTGTGGTCATGATGCTGGACGTTGATTTTGCCGAGCTGAAAGCAGAGATGGCAAACTATATGCCTTTGGCGCTGCTCATTGGCCTTGTGATCCTAATGCAGTTTGTCATGGCCTTTGGCGCATGGGAAGCGAATGCAGCGGCTGAGGGGCTGCGCACTCAAGTGACCAATCCGCAAGTGATGAACACGAATGCACTGGGTCTGATCCTTTATGACGAGTATTTTCTGGTGTTCCAGCTGTCAGGTCTGATCCTGCTGGTGGCGATGATTGGTGCGATTGTGCTGACCCTGCGCCACCGTGGCGATGTAAAGCGCCAGGATGTGGTTGCGCAGATGATGCGCGATCCGGCCAAGGCGATGAAGATCCACGATGTGAAGCCGGGGCAGGGCCTTTAGGCAAGAGAGTTTTCGTATCCAGAGGGTACGGATTTGAGAATAATTCGCCAGTCTGTTGTTTGGAGACAAGCGGCACAAGCGAAGAAGAAAAGAAGGAAGAAAGCTGATGCCACGTAATACTTTGGTTGTTGCCAACGTGGTGCCGATCATTGTGCTTGGCGGCTATAACTTCTTGTGAAATACGCAGCGCCAACACGCTACTGGCGCTGATTGACTATCCCCGCTTGGGGAGGAACTGAGGGACGACATGATCGGACTGGAACATTATCTGACGGTGGCGGCGACGCTGTTTGTCATTGGCATCTTTGGCCTCTTTCTCAACCGCAAGAACGTGATCATCCTGCTGATGAGCATCGAGTTGATGCTGCTGGCGGTGAACATCAATCTGGTCGCCTTCTCCAGTTTCCTCGGTGACATGGTGGGGCAGGTCTTTACGCTCTTCGTTCTCACGGTTGCTGCTGCGGAAGCGGCGATTGGCCTTGCGATCCTTGTCTGTTTTTTCCGAAACCGCGGCACCATTGCCGTGGAAGACATCAACGTGATGAAGGGCTGAGGACATGGAACTTACACTACTCTTCGCCCCCATCATTGGTTCCCTTTTGTGTGGATTTGGCTGGAAAATCATTGGTGAGGACGCGGCATGCTGGATCGCAACCGGCGGTCTGTTCCTCTCGGCTCTTCTAAGCTGGATCGTCTTCCTGACTTTTGACGGCACCACCGAGAACATTCAGATATTGCGCTTTATCGAGAGCGGGTCGCTCAGTACCGATTGGTCGATCCGTATGGACCGTCTGACGACGATCATGCTGATCGTGATCACCACAGTGTCGAGCCTCGTTCACCTCTATTCGTTCGGCTATATGGCGCATGACGGAAATTTTTCCGAAGGTGTGAGCTATAAGCCGCGGTTCTTCGCATACCTGTCGTTCTTTACCTTTGCGATGTTGATGCTGGTGACCTCTGACAACCTTGTTCAGATGTTCTTTGGTTGGGAAGGGGTCGGCGTTGCCTCCTATCTTCTCATTGGTTTCTATTACAAAAAACCGTCTGCCAATGCGGCGGCGATCAAGGCCTTTGTGGTCAACCGTGTGGGTGACTTTGGTTTTGCGCTGGGTATCTTTGCGATCTACATGCTGACCGACAGCGTTCGGTTTGATGACATCTTTGCCGCTGTGCCACAGTTGGCCGAACAGTCGATTACCTTCCTTTGGACGGAATGGAACGCGGCGAACTTGATTGCCTTCCTGCTGTTTGTGGGTGCGATGGGTAAATCGGCGCAGTTGTTCTTGCACACGTGGTTACCCGACGCGATGGAAGGGCCGACCCCAGTGTCCGCCCTGATCCACGCCGCGACAATGGTTACTGCGGGTGTATTCCTTGTGTGCCGCATGTCGCCGCTGATGGAGTATGCGCCCGAAGCGATGATGTTCGTGACTTTCATCGGGGCGACCACTGCGTTTGTGGCCGCAACGATTGGTCTGGTTCAGAACGATATCAAACGCGTCATCGCGTACTCTACCATGTCCCAACTCGGATATATGTTCGTGGCTGCGGGTGTTGGCATGTACTCCGCTGCGATGTTCCACTTGCTGACGCACGCGTTCTTTAAGGCGATGTTGTTCCTCGGGGCGGGCTCGGTCATTCACGCGATGCACCATGAGCAGGACATGCGGAACTACGGTGGATTGCGTAAGAAAATTCCTATGACCTTTGCTGCTATGATGATTGGTACGCTGGCAATTACCGGTGTCGGTATCCCGCTCACGCATATCGGTTTTGCGGGCTTCCTGTCCAAGGATGCGATTATTGAGAGCGCATTTGGAGGCGGTGCGATGTACGCGTTCTGGATGCTGGTGATTGCTGCGGCGATGACCTCGTTCTACTCATGGCGCCTGATCTTTCTCACCTTCTTTGGCGAGGCGCGCGGCGACAAGCGCACACATGAGCATGCACACGAGAGCCCGATGGTTATGCTGATCCCGCTGGGCGTTCTGGCGATTGGTGCGGTGTTCTCTGGTATGGTGTTCTACAAAAGCTTCTTTGGCTCTGCAGAATATGTTGGCAAGTTCTATGGCATTCCGGTTGCGGAGATGGCTGCAGAGGGTGAGACCACTGTTGACGGTGCCGAAGACAGCCATGGTGAGGCGAAAGCTGACGATCACGGCGGTGAGCATCATGGTCCAAGTTTTGCTGGCAAGCCGGGGGAGGGTGCGTTGCACTTTGCACCGGGCAACACTGTCCTTGAAGATGCACACAGCGCACCCAAGTTGGTAAAGCTAAGCCCGTTCATTGCGATGTTGTTCGGCTTCCTGATGGCGATGTGGTTCTACATCTGGAACCCGACACTGCCCGCCCGACTGGCCGCCAATCAAAAGCCGCTTTACCTGTTCTTCCTGAACAAGTGGTATTTTGACGAGCTATATAACTTTATCTTTGTTCAGCCGGCCAAAGCACTCGGGCGTTTCTTGTGGAAGCGTGGTGACGGCACGGTGATCGATGGGGGGCTGAATGGGCTTGCCATGGGGATCATCCCGTTCTTCACACGCCTCGCTGGTAAAGCGCAGTCCGGCTATATCTTTACATACGCCTTCGCCATGGTGATCGGCATTGCGGTTCTGGTCACATGGATGACGATGACCGGAGGAGCGAACTGATGGAAAATAATCTGTTGTCCATCGTGACGTTTATTCCTGCATTTGCGGCGCTGATTTTGGCGGTGTTCTTGCGCGGTGAGGATGAAGCGGCGCAGCGCAATGCCAAATGGCTGGCAATGTTCGCGACCTCGATGACGTTCATTGCGTCCATTGTGATGTATTTCCAGTTCGACAGTTCCAACACTGCCTTCCAGCTGGTGGATGAAGCGGAATGGCTGCTGGGTCTGAACTACCGCGTTGGTGTTGACGGGATTTCGATCCTGTTTGTGATGCTGACCACGTTTATGATGCCGCTGGTGATTGCGGCGTCATGGGATGTGAAAGTCCGGGTTAAGGAATACATGATCGCGTTCCTGATCCTTGAGACGCTGATGATCGGTGTGTTTGTCTCGCTTGATCTGATCCTGTTCTATCTGTTCTTTGAGGCAAGTCTGATCCCGATGTTCTTGATTATTGGCATCTGGGGTGGGGCGAACCGCATCTACGCGAGCTTCAAGTTCTTCCTCTATACCTTCTTTGGCTCCGTGCTGATGCTGGTGGCGATAGTTGCGATGTTTGCGGACGCAGGCACGACCTGTATTGGGGGCTGCTCGGTGAGTTTGCTCACACATGAATTCGGTTCCGAGACGATCAGCTTGCTCGGTTGGCAGGTTGTGGGCGGAATGCAGACGCTGATGTTCCTTGCGTTCTTTGCCAGCTTTGCGGTAAAAATGCCGATGTGGCCTGTACACACATGGTTGCCCGATGCGCACGTTCAGGCGCCTACGGCGGGCTCTGTTGTTCTGGCGGCGATCCTGTTGAAAATGGGCGGCTACGGCTTCTTGCGCTTCTCGCTGCCAATGTTCCCT
>RCNE010001836.1_pt1 | contig 11495 bp, 14 predicted proteins | sample 2041361 | NCBI WGS metagenome assembly RCNE01 (sample SAMN09708229, study PRJNA481090) | Marine sediment metagenome, whole genome shotgun sequencing project.
AACAAAGGTTTGAGAGCTAACTGTTGAGAAGCGCAGTTGAGACCGCAGCGCACTGCGGTCGGTACCCAGCCAGGTGCTCATCGCTGGAATCGCGATAATCCCAATTACGATTACGGCCACTGCGGCAATAAGCCACGGGCGCCAGCGTCGCAACGCCGTTGTTTCGATGCTGATGTCTTGATCCGAAGTACCGCGGATCCCGGCCGACATTTGTTTCACGTCGAGCCGGTTGACGGTGGCGCGTTCAGGCATGTTGATCTCCGCAAAGCATATCTATGTAATTGCAGGAAACGTGCCAACAGCGAACCGCCGCTAAGTCGTTGTTTTATAATGCTTGCGATCGAAGCAAAGTGTCCGCAGTGTCCGCTACGGACAGGTTGCGGACGATCGCTGAGCGTCCGCCTTCGCAAACTTTCGTATGGTCGGCTCGATCAGGGGTCGATAGAGCCTGCGCAAAAACCACCCAGGAAAAAAGCTGCCGCGCTCCTCATGTTTCACGCGTGCGCGCGGATGGTCCATGAACTTAAAGGCGGACCGCCGATACTGATGTTCCGTGCACCAGAACTCGATGCCGGAGACATGCTTGATGTTCTTGTAGCCGTAATGCGCGGGAGCCACCAAGCGCAGCGGTGCACCGTGAGCGATCGCCAGAGCCTGCCCATCCAGTCTATCGGCGAGCATTACGTCCGGCGCAAGTAGGTCATCGAGTTGCATACCGACCCGATACCCGTCCTGGGCCCGAAAAACAACGAACTTGATCCCAGGGTCAGGTCCAGCGCCAGCAAGAACCAACTGCTCAAAGAAATCAGAAAAACGGTAGCCGCTCCAACTTACTTCGCGCTTGGTCCACGTCGTTACGCAATGAAAATCGGAAACCTGATGCATACGTTTCAGATTGCTTAAGTCTGAGGATCGGAGAACGGCCTCTTCTACATCCCCGCCAAGGTCTACGATGATTCTACTTACTTCGTGCGGAAATCGATTCGCAAACTTCGTCAGTCCAAACCGTGGAAAATGATCAATCTCGCGCTGGCCGCGCGGTAGTGTTGTGCTTGTGCTCATGTCACATCAAATTTCGAACGCTAACTCGTACGTATGACCGTTCGAATCCTGAGTAATATCCATCGTCCCCGAAATTCCTTCGAACGCACCACTCCCAGACCCTTCAAGTATATCGACCTGCAACGACTGCGAATCCTTGGTCATCTGGCCCCTATGAAGCAGAGTGAAAGCGCCGGTCTGAGCATTTAGCGAGCCTGAGAACTCTTCAACAGCGTAATAAACAGCGGGACCGCCGTCTGTTCGCTTGCTGATCATCTGGCCTCTGCCCGATCCAAGCAGGTCGCCTGAGTAGGTCTTGTCGATGGTCATCCTGCCAGCCGGAAAATCACTATCGGCCTGTGGCTGAAGGTTTATTTCAAATGTTCCTGCCGCGATCATTGATACGTCCTCACTTAGACACTCGTTTGCGACTGTACGTGCCATTTGCTACCAGGTTCTTGTACAACATGGAGACCATCGCGACGCCGAAAGTAATACTAATAATCCAAAGCATCGAACTCACGAGAAGAAACGGAATGGGCGCTGAAATAAATTTGGCAGGTAGTTCAATAAGCGAAAGCAATATTGGGAAAATTGCTATTACGACAAATACTGCAATCCGGTAGTCCTCTGCGTCGACCGACGAATGCGTGAATGAATATTTGTGGTCGACAGCAATGGCGGGAAATATCAGGAAATACTGAGAAGACCAATACAAGATCGTAGCCCATAGCAGAATTTCGAATGCGACAGCAACAATGCCGGATGACGGCAAGCCGATTGATTCAAGCCCGCCAGTAATCACCCAAATCGCCAGACCAATCGAGATTGAGACGAATAACAGATACACGGTGAACCGGCCGACTCGCCATCCCCATGCCGTGCCTGAGTGTTCTTCGAGCAACACTGCCCTATGCACGGATACCGCTAGCCACGAATATGCGATGAGCGGCAGGAATGCGAACAGAAAGTATGATACTGGCATCCACGCCACCAAGATCTCAGTGGCAATCAACAATACTGATGGCAAAAAGATCGCGCCAAGAACTGCGCGCTTGCGCTGTGCCAAAATACCAATTGTTGAACCGAATACTTGTGCGATCATGAGGTTTACCTTATTGAAATATCAAGCGCCGCCGGAATTCTCCAGGTTCATCCAATTCAGCTCAGTTAAGCCCGCTTACTCCATCAGTCGTCAAGTTCAAACACCACGCTAACCGTCGCCGAAAACGTCAGGTCAGCAGAATTGTAGGTTGCAGCGGCGTCAGACTCTGCAGCAGCAGCCATTCGCATCTGTGGGCCAGGCGGCCTGGGCGCATTGCCACCCGCGTTAATCGAAACTACTTTGCCTAAATTAGCCCCCAGAGACTCCGCCAACACTTCGGCATTGGCTCGGGCGTCTTGAGCAGCAATAGCCAGCGCTTTGCGATGTGCTTCTTCCCTCAATGAGCTCTGCAGCTCAGGTGGAGAAACCTGGTTCACACCAACATCGACTGCCCCCTCGACGAGTCGGCCGAGCAACTCAAGATCTTTGACCAGAACTGCCATTTGACGTTCTGCTATATAGCCACGTAACTCCTGCTCTTCTGTCTCACGATTCCATCGATAGTCCGGCCGCACGGTCGCGCCCGTTGTATCAACCATACTGCGGTCAATTTTCAATTTATCGGTCAGGGAAAGTACGTTCGCAGCCACCTTGCCAGCCTTCGCCTGAGCCGTATTGAGTTTCGGCTCACGTATGACGATCGACATTCGAACAACGGCACCATCCGGTGCGGCTGAAGATGTGCCAGTACCGGTCACTGATATGTTGCGTGGGTATTCGTCCGCCATCGCATTGACACTAGCAAAAAGAGTGATCAGAAGGAACAGTATACAGCGCATGCTTAGGCTCCCGGCCTTGAGGAATTGGGTTACCTAATTAGTCTATCGTACTTTCAGCGCGATACTCGACTGGTTCCTCTATTCAGACAAAACTCAAGATCGACTAGTCTTTCGACTTGGCAGCTGGTTCGTCCTCGTCGGAGTCCTCATCAGAGTCCTCATCGGAAACTGCACTGTCTGCTATGTTTGAGCGACTGGAGTTGTAATCGGTGGCTTTAGTACCGTTGGTTTCGCCGTCGTCAGCATCCGCGTCGACCGCAAGCTTATTGCTGTTTTTATTTGACCGGCTGGAATTATAGTCAGTCGCTTTTGAGTCATCCGACTCGTCTGGTGCGACTTCTGTCATTTCAATTCGGTTAACGCGAACTTCGTGATCCGCTTCGGCGAATGCCAAGCCCGTAGCCATGAGAGCCAATAGGATAGTGAGTTCTTTCATGCGAAGGTTCTCCCGACGAGCGAAGCCTGAACGCTCGTCCATTAATAAACAGGAGCATTAGCCTGACATAACGCCGCTCGGGATATCGGAATTGCGTCGCGATTTTTGATCGCTCACGTCTATCCCGTATGCACTATTACCCAATGTAGACCTTTCGCATGTGTTTGACAGATCCGTTGATCACTTTTTTCGCGGCCACTAATTTTCCTAGTGAGATGTGCCGAACAGTCTGTCACCTGCATCGCCCAGGCCCGGCACGATGTATTTTCTCTCGTCTAGCTTCTCATCGATTGCTGCAGCAAATATCGGGACGTCCGGATGCTCTGCTTCGACCAGTGCGATTCCTTCCGGACAGGTAACGATGCAAACGACAACGATATTCCCGGCACCACTCTCCTTGAGCTTGTCGATGGCCGCCGCCGTTGAACCGCCGGTCGCTAACATCGGATCTACGATGATGCATGTGCCACCTTTTACTTGAGTCGGAAATCGCTCGTAGTAGGTCACTGGGAGCTTGGTCTCTTCATCTCTGTACAGACCGACAAAACCTACCCGTGCTGTTGGCACAAGCTCCAGGATACCCTCCAGCATGCCGACGCCGGCGCGCAAGATAGGCACCACCACCAAATCGGTGTCCAGTTTCCGGCAAGTCGCCTTTGCAACCGGGGTTTGCACTGACACTTCCCTGGTTTTTACATTCTTCAGCGCTTCGTAACACACGAACTTGGTAATCTCAGTCGCCAGCTCGCGAAAACGCTTGTGTCCGGTATCAACGTCGCGAATGATCGCGAGCTTATGTTGTACACAGGGGTGGTCAATCAATATGGCCATTTATTGTTCTCCATTCGACGGCTAACTTACAGCCGACCAGATTGCGTACTCTGTTCCAGTTGGATCGACAAAATGAAATCGCCGTCCTCCAGGAAAAGAAAAAATATCTTGCGAGATCGTAGCGCCCAGTTCCTGCACGCGATCGAGGTCACGCTTCAGGTCTTCGCTAAAGAAGATCACTAACACACCTGTCGCAGGTGCCGCCTCCTTGGCTCGGCAAAAACCGCCTTCCAGACGACCATCATTGAAACTCATGTAGTCGTCGCCCCACATCTGAAACGTCCACCCAAATAACGCTCCAAAAAAGCTGCGTGCCGCGGCCAAATCAGTCACTGGAATTTCGACATAGTCGATTCGGTTTTCCTGACTCATTATTCGCCCCTATGGTCCCTTCAGTCTCAACAGCGGCCGCTCAGCCGTTATAGTTACAGTACCGAAATTGCCACTTATCTCGCAACGCCCGTCGTCCAGTCGTCGCAAGCCATCGATTGCACCATGCCCGAGGCCTTTCGCAATTTCGTCGATACTCCCCGACGTACTCCCGTCGACACTAATATTTTCGCAGAACGAGAATTCGATAATTGCGGGACGTATGCAAATCTTCTCCGAGGGACGCGGTTTCTCGTAGAACGGATGCTCGTCAGTCAGCAAAAGATCGACGTCGACCATCAATATTCCAGACTCAACGTGCCAGGACAAAATAAACGACTGATTCAAGTCCACCGCGGCGAATTCTCGCAGCTGCCGCCAGTCGGTTCCTGTAGATTCTGTCACGGATGCCCTTTCGTTCTTGTTATCGGATGATTATAACTCAAGCCATAAACGAGTTTTTGCGACTAGACTTTAACTAATTCCATCTTGTAGAGACAAATTTTCGTATTTTCGCCCGGCATCGTTGTCGTGCCGTTCAGAGTCATGCCAAGCTTTTCGATTAATCCTCGTGAGGGCGCATTGCCGGGCGCCACAATCGCCGCTAATGTCGGAACGCCAAGAATTTCGCGAGCATATTCGATCACGGCCGTCGCTGCTTCTCCGGTAAATCCCTGCTTGCGGTAGTCCGGCAGGATCGTGAATCCCAGGTCGGGACAATCCAGATTGTCCCGCTTAAACAGGCCGCAAATTCCGATCTGGGAGTCGTCAGACTTAAGATGCATCAGATACGGTCCGTAGCCATGATTTTTAAACAGAAACTGTGCACCCTTTTCGATGGCTACTCTCGCCTGTTTCTTACTGCGGATACCTCGATCGACGACCTGCTTAATATAGTCCGGATCGTTCCAAATTTTTAACATCAACTCAGCATCACCAACGCTTACGGCTCGCAGCCGAAGTCGATCGGTTTCGATTAACCATTCTCGCTCGTTGCCAGGGATGATATTTATAAGCTCCGCGCTAATCGATCTAAACCAATTTACGAATGCCAATTGCACTTCGAATCTCATCAAGATAAGGAGCAGCAAACTCCCGTGCACGTACGGCACCTTTTTCGAGCTCTGCTTCGACAATACCCGGATCCGCAATCATTCGATCGTATTCGTCGCGCGCCGGAGCTATGTGATCATTGATGTACTCGAAAAGTCTTTGCTTCATATCGCCCCAACCGATGCCTTCTGCATAAAGCTTCTCGACTTCGGCGGTTTCCTCTGGCGTGGCGAATGCTTTGTATATGTCGTACAGGGTGCTTCCCTCAATATCTTTGGGTTCGCCTGGCTCAAGACTGTTCGTTTTGATTTTCATGATCAGCTTGCGGAATTTTTTCTCTGCTGCAAACAGCGGGATCGTATTGTTATAACTCTTCGACATCTTGCGCCCGTCCAACCCAGCCAGTACAGCCGTATGCTCATCGATCACGGGTTCAGGCAGCACCAGCACATCGCCAAAATGATGGTTAAATCTTTGTGCAATATCGCGGGCCATTTCGACGTGCTGTTTTTGGTCCCTGCCAACCGGCACCTTGGTTGCTTTGAACATCAGGATATCGGCGGCCATCAGGATTGGATAGCTGTATAGCGCCATCGTTATGCCTTTGTCGGGATCCTTGTTACCACTCTCAACATTTGCTTGTACTGCCGCTTTGTATGAGTGAGCGCGGTTCATCAAGCCCTTGGCTGTCATGCTGGTGAGAACCCAGGTGAGCTCAGGAATCTCGGGGATGTCCGACTGCCGGTAGAACACTGAATTGTCCGTATCCATACCGAGTGCCAACCATGCCGCCGCTATTTCCAGCGTGGACTGGCTGATCTTGTCCGGGTCTTCGTTCTTCGCCAGCGCGTGAAAATCTGCGAGGAAGTAGAAGTTACTCTTTTGCGAATCCCTGCTCGCCGCGATGCTGGGCCGAATCGCTCCCACATAATTACCTATGTGCGGCGTTCCCGTGGTCGTTATTCCGGTGAGATAGATCTCTTTGGCCATGCTTAGTATCCCGCTGCCTGTCCGTCTTTGCGTACTTCACTCGCGCCGTAGTATACGCCTTGTTCCTTGTCGCGCATGATCGCTTGATAACCGCCAAAACTACCGTTGCTATCGCCGATAGTATGGCCCATTGCTTCAAGTGCCCTGCGTGTTTCATCACTGAATGCTGATTCCAAATGGACGACGCCACCATCTGTCATCGTTGCGCCAGTCGGTGATGATGACCCAATGTGATTGATGCGTGCTGCATCGCCCGCTTCCTGAAGATTCATTCCGAAGTCGAGCATGTTTATGATGATCTGAGCATGTCCCTGCGGCTGCATCGCGCCTCCCATGAGTCCGAAGCTGATCAGGGGATCGCCATCCTTCATGACGAAGGCCGGGATGATGGTATGAAACGGGCGCTTGCCGCCGGCTACGACGTTTGCATGACTGCTGTCGAGTGCGAATAACTCCGCACGATCCTGGAGTACAAATCCCAGGTCAGTCGGAATCATCCCCGAGCCCATGCCGCGATAGTTACTTTGAATCAGAGACACCATGTTGCCATCCGCATCTGCAACGCTAAGATAGATTGTGTCGCCGCTCTCAAGCTTCGCGTCGCCCGCTGGCAGTGCGTTTGATGCGACGTCCGGATCGATCAGTTTGCGCCGCTTTTCAGCGTAGGACTTTGAAATTAAGCTACCCACTGGTACATCGACAAAATCCATATCGGCGTAATACTTCGCGCGATCTTCGAATGCCAGTTTTTTTGCTTCTACAAACGTATGCACATACTCAGCACTGCCAAAGCCCATTGCCGCGAGATCGTAGCTTTCCAGCAAATTCAAGATCTGCAGGGCGGCAATGCCTTGTCCGTTCGGTGGTAACTCATACACATCCCAACCGCGATAGTTGGTAGAAACCGGTGTCACCCACTCAGACTCGTGCGTGGCAAGATCGTCATAAGCCAGCAGTCCACCTTGCTCGGCCATGAAGGCATCAATACGCTTCGCGATACTGCCTTTGTAAAACTCGTCGCGGCCTTTTTCTGCGATTAGCTGATAGGTCTTGGCCAAGCGCGGATTTTTAAACATCTCGCCCTTACGTGGTACATGACCGTTCGGCATGAAGGTTTCTTTGAAACCCGGGTAATGACCAATGCGCTTTTCATTTGAAATAAGGTAGTGAGCAATAACTTCTGAAACGGGAAAACCATTTTGCGCGTACGCGATTGCTGGCGCTAGCAGCTCCTGCATTTGCAGTCGACCGTATCGATCATGCAATTCAAACCAACCATCGACTGCGCCGGGCACGCTGACGGGCAGAGGACCAAATGGTGGAATCTCGTCGATGCCGCGAGACTGGAAGTACTCAAGTGTCATCGCCTGCGGAGCTCGACCGGACGCATTCAGGCCGACCAACTCTTGCTTTTCCGCATCCCAAACGATAGCGAAGAGATCACCGCCAATGCCATTGCCCGTGGGCTCCATTAATCCAAGCGCTGCATTTGCAGCGATGGCCGCGTCAACAGCGCTACCGCCGGCTTTTAGAATATCCAGCGCAATTTGTGTCGCCAACGGCTGGCTGGTTGCCGCCATCGCATGTGGCGCGATCGTCTCGGATCGCGACGCGTGGGCGTGGCCGGTAACCCGGTCATAACCGGGTTCAGATGCGGTCACAGCGCCCACTCCGGAAATAATAATTACGATGCTCAATAACCATGTCCTGCCTTTCATCCTTCGCCCCTCTCGCGAGCAGATCTCAGCCCCGCCGTTTGGAATGGCGTCAATGATGGCACTCGGCGCCGACCGCAGCAACAGGGTATGATTTGTCGATGAATGATGACTACTCAGACACGAATCCCACACTGGGTGCCCTGTATGGCGCACACATCGAAACCGTTGCAGCACGCCACGATCACGCGCTGGAGCAGGCCGGTGCCAGCCATGCCGTAATCTTTTCCGGCAATCCAAGAATCTCGTTTCTTGACGATTATCAAATGCCGTTCAAACCAAATCCGCACTTTGTCGCCTGGGCACCCCTGACGCACTTGCCGTTCTCTTATATCGTCTATGCACAAGGCGAAACACCCGTCCTCATTTACTATCAGCCACGGGACTACTGGCACGTTGTGCCTGGCGCACCCAGTGGCTATTGGGCCGAATACTTTGACATTCGAGTCGTGCACTCCATCGATGAAATCGCCGCGCACTTGCCTGCTGACCGCGAGAAATGCATTCTCATCGGTGAGATCATCGACAAAGCGACGGCGTTCGGCATCGAGCGAGTCAACCCGAACACAGCAGTCAATATTTTGCACTACGCTCGCGGTGAGAAGACTGAATATGAGATCGCGGCTATGCGTGCTGCATCCAGACGCGGAGCAAAAGGCCACCTGGCCGCTGAAGCAGCATTTCGTAGTGGCAGGTCGGAATTCGATATTCATCGTGCGTACTGCAAAGCGGTGAGTCACACCGACCCCGAGCTACCGTACGGAAATATCGTAGCGCTCAACCAGCATGGTGCAGTCCTGCACTACACAAATTTCGATAGGGAATCGCCGATAGAATCGCGTTCTTTCCTTATCGATGCAGGCGCACAAGTACACGGATACGCGTCCGACATCACCCGCACCCACTCGAACGACGACCAGCAGTTCCAGGCGCTCATCGACAGAATGGATACCATGCAAAAAGAAATAGTCAGTGAAGTTATAGCCGGCGCGGACTATCGAGAATTGCATATCAACACACACAAGAAACTGGCGGCTGTTTTGGTAGATGCCGAGCTTGCATCGGGTAATGCAGATGCGTTACTGGAATCCGGCGTAACGTCCGCGTTCTTCCCACACGGTCTGGGACACTTACTCGGGATACAGGTTCATGACGTTGGCGGATTCATGGAAAACGAATCCGGCACCGTTCTCGACCCGCCGAGCGGGCACCCATTCTTACGACTGACTCGCGTCCTCGAAGAGAACATGGTGCTAACGATCGAACCGGGACTGTACGTCATTGATCTGCTGCTGGAAAACCTCAGGGGTACGCCAGCGGAAGATCACGTGAACTGGAAGACAGTCGATTGGTTACGCCCGTTTGGTGGCATTCGTATCGAAGATAACGTACGAGTGCTAATCAATGATCAGGAGAATCTGACTCGAGACGCTTTCGCTCAAGCTTGAGTTTCGCCTTAACTTTCGCGCCTTTGCTCTCGAGCATTGGTTGCACGATGCCACGCAGTCCTGGAAACAGGTACATGAACATGGTGAGTGCGCCACTGATCTTGGGCATCGATTGTTCTTTCTCTTCGTTGGCACACAAATCGAGAATAGCCTGGGCGACTTCTTCGGCAGTGCTGATGGGCTGCGAAAAGGTTATGTTCGAGGTCGCATCGATGTCGGCCATGATAAAGCCAGTGTCGATTGGACCAGGCGCAACCACTGCCACCTTAATTCCACTGTCCGCCAGCTCAGCCCCTAAAGAATACGTGAATGATCGAAGTCCGGCTTTGCTCGCCGCATATACGGCGCTCCCAGGTACCGGCGTGCGTCCGGCCAGCGAACCGACGTTGATGATCGCACCACCACCTGCCTCTTGAAGATAGGGGATCGCAATACGACTCAGAATTATTGGCGCCTTGAGATTGACATCAATCATCTTGCCAAGATCAACCGCTTCGACCGTCTGCGCAGGACCGCGTTTGTGATAGCCGGCATTGTTAATGAGAACGTCTACTCGCCCGAACTCAAATGCGGCCTTCTTGAAGACATCCACACAGGCATCGGCATCGGCAACGTCCATTACGAACACCTCAACCTTGGTCTTCTCGCGTAGTTCTTCAGCGATCGCATCAAGCTTTTTCTTACTGCGAGCAACCAGCATCAGGTTAGCGCCTGCCTCCGCAAACATGCGCGCCGTTGCGGCACCGACACCTTCGGATCCGCCCGTAATAATCACGGTCTTATTATTGAATATCATGCTGGAATTGTAGCACTGCGGGAGTGGCCCACAGGGAATACGAATCAGACTCCGAGGTAGCCTCTAAGCTTCTTCCAAAGACTAGGCTCCCAGCCATAGACGTCCAGCTGCTCAGGATCAAGAGTAGCAACAGGCATTGTCGTATCAGGTTCAATGGCATCGTTCGCCGCAACATCTTCGGGACGAAGCTCAAGCCGACCCATGTTGCCGTCAACCGCCCCCGTCAAACCATCCACAGCCAGACTCAGATACGGCAAGACATGATCGTCAACGATGTCATCATGAAAGACCGCATCAGGATCAAACGAGTCCTTGTTCAGAATGATGCAATCGTCGTATGCTTTTTCGTTACTGATCGGCCTGCCCCAATGCTGATTATGACTACTACCATAGGTGTATTGCCAAATAGACGCTGTGAGGCGACTCCCAATTAAGCATTAAGGTACAATTTATTTAACTGCACTCCTTACTGGATATTTTTCTATATAAAACAATAAGATGCGTAACGCCCACAACACACAACCGTTGCTACTATGCTGTGCTTTGCTCATCACAGGGCCCGCTACAGCTGCGCCAATTATTGAAGAAAACATCGACACTGGCCCTCGCAAGATACTGGTGTATGCAGTCGTTCAGCCACCACAAGGCGAAATGCTCGGTACTTCACCGGATACACCAAAGCAATTTAAGAATCTATTCGGACTCACCTCCTTTGACTTCCTTGGCATTTCTGCGGCAACGACTGCCGTCGGAGCCGCACTTACTCTAGGTAGGAAAGAACAGGTTGCAGTGGACACAGAACTCCGCTCTCAAAGGGACTTTCTCAGCTTTGATTTCGCACGGGCTGTAGCAAGTGTTTTTGATTTTGTATCAGTAAGGAGTGGATCTCCAATTAATTCAGTAGAAGAAGTCTATGGGTTGATCGAGCAGGA
>RCNE010001837.1_pt1 | contig 11495 bp, 8 predicted proteins | sample 2041361 | NCBI WGS metagenome assembly RCNE01 (sample SAMN09708229, study PRJNA481090) | Marine sediment metagenome, whole genome shotgun sequencing project.
TTCAGGAATCCGATTTCAGGAAGGCAGTGATTTTGATGTATTTGGCGTATCGTATGTGTACGCATGGTTGGATAAACCACGTAGCAAGATAAAAGAAAGTAAGAATTAAAATTACGTTCTTCATTGACTTAAATCATGTTGCAGCCCTTTCCAATTTACTATATTTATAAATTGTACCTGTTATAATTAATTGTGCCTTAATGTTCTCAAAATCATTTCTAATTAAAATTGTCAAAAGAACATTGATAGCATTGGGCATACTTGTGGTCTTGGGCATTTTTATAGGGTTCTTTTTTTATGAAGATGGGAAAAAGTGGGTTTTAGAAGAAATTGATCAATATATTTCAGAAGTCCAATCGGGAGATTTGCAAATTGAAGAAGTAGAATTGGCCCTTTTTGAACATCTTCCTAATATCACAGTTCAACTTAAAAATATCGAGTATTATGAGCAAAAAGACTCTCTAAGAGCAAAAGACCAGTCGCCCATATTATACGCTGAGAAAATCTATCTGGCTTTTGAGCCCTGGGAACTTATCAAAAACAAAAATTTAAGGGTTAATATCATAAGCATAGAAAACGGGGTTGCAGACTTGTTGACTTATGAGGATAATAAAACGAATCTGGAAAAGGCATTGACCAATCCGTATCAAATGGCTAAAGCTGATAAATTGGATACCCTGGTAATCAAAGAAAAAAAACCGAACACAAGCAGAACATCAACAGATAAAAAGAAATCCATAACAAAGAAGAAACTACTTGCACTTCAGCTTGAAGAACTGCATCTTGAGAATATTACTCTGAAATACAATAATCCCAGCGAGCAATACTCCTCCCAGATAGAATTAGCTTCCCTCGATGGTAATATCTTACTGAATACCAAAGGAATATCCTGTGATCTTGAAACTTCTTTTGAAATAACAGAAAGTGCAAAATTTCCATCTATTACGGAGCAAGGACCGGCATCACTTACACTTAATTTAGATTTTATCGATGCATCGAAACGAATCGTAATAAATAAAGGAAATTTAAGCTTTGAGAATGTTTTAGTTGATATAAAAGGCGCTTACGATCACAATAATGGCAACTATATTGATATGGAATTTGATGCTTCATCTAACGATATCGCTTTCTTATCGAAATTAATCCAGGAAGAAATTCTGACCAAAAACAAGGCACTGATCAATAAAGCCGATATCGTTTTACAAGGTCGTGTTCAAGGCCAAATGGAAGACAATATTCCAAAAATAGATGTAAATTTTGGTGTTAAGGACCTGAGCATGGAGGGCCCGGCAGGGAAGGGAAAATTTAATAATGTCGGTTTTGAGGGGGAATTACATACCGGTGAAGCTGCCAATTTTTCCACTGCAATTCTCTCAATACACAATTTAAGAGGTGAGACTCCGGGAGGTTCTATTTCTGGAAATTTCTTCTTAAAGAATTTTAAGAACCCTTATGTAAAAAGTGACTTGAAAGGTTCTTTAGTTTTAAATGGTTATGACAATATCTTTCAACTTTCAAATATCGACTCCCTGCATGGTAAGATAAATTTCGCCTCAGACTTTGATGGCTTGCTCAACCTTGAGAATATGCACAAGATGGACAGTATTGGAAGTTGGTCTCTGGATATGGAAGATATAGGGTTCAAATACATTCCCTCCAAAAAAACGATCAGTGAGTTCAAGGGTACTATAAATGCAAGCCGCAATGAGGTAACCATAAATAACATGAGCATGACCTATGATAGTAGTAATATTGGGATAAATGGACGGATAAAGAACCTGTATCATTTTATCTTTAATAAAGAGCAGGAGCTTGAGGCAGATCTTGAAGTAAAGTCGTCTCAATTATACACTTCGCATTTCATCTTAAATCCAGATTCCACCGCTCTTATCAATGACCGTATAAGTGATTTTGAAGCGAATGTAAAAGTAACAGGTAGAGATAATAATGTTTATGATTCTTATTTTCCTACACTCACCATAGTACTCAAACAGATGTCCTTTGAGTTAGATAAACTCCCGGGGTTATCAAATCTGGAAGGCCTTTTAAAATTTAGTGAGACCGAAACAGGATTTCGAGTAGATGTTCCGGGACTTCATGCTGAACTTCCTATTGGATCTGCTGATGTGTTGGGAAATGTTGTGATCCCTGCTGACTTCCAGACTCTGGATGTATATGCGGAGCTGAAACTAAATGGTATCCCGGAGGAATACGCATCAGACCTGATCAGAGAAATGAATGATCTCGATTTGTTAAATGCAAAAAAAATCAGTGAGGATAAATTGACCATTATGAGCGGTAATTTAAATATATCAGGACTGATTGAAACCATTCCATTTGCCTTGCGAAATGGAGAAATTACCAACAGTAATATCTCATTGAGACAACCTGATTCCATAGTGCATGAGGTTAATCAGCTCAATATGAAATTAGACGGACTTTACTTTCGCCATTATCCCGGGTCCTATAAGATTGCCGGGATTAAATCCGTGGCGGGGGAACTTCACATAGATGCCATAAATACAATAGGCGTTATCAAAACACCTATAGACATGGATTTTACGGGGGCAAATGACATGTTCAATATGGAGTTCTCTACCCTTCGCAATTCGGAAACCCTGGATAAAGGATCCCTGCTTTTAGATATTTCTAAGTCGCCCCCGGTTTTTGAACTGCGTTACGATCTGGAGGATATCTCCATAGCATCTGTTATTGAGGATTATACTACAGAAAAACTCATCGAAGGTACTTTGAATGCATCTTTAGAATTCTCGGGGAGCGGAACAAATTGGGAAGAAGTGAGTACAAATTTAAGGGGTAATGTCAATATTTCGGGTGACTCCTTAATTCTTTATGGCATTGATATGGATGATCTTTTACGTAAATACAAGAGTAGCCAAAAGTTTAATTTAACCGATGTCACCGCCTTCGTATTAGCAGGTCCTATTGGGGTAGCTGTGACAAAGGGAGGCGATTTTACCCGCCTTATTGCGACCAATTTGAAACCGGAAGACAGGACTTATGTTTCAAAGGCGCTTGCACAATGGAGCCTTGATCAAGGAGTCTTGAAAACAGAGGATGTTGCATTCAGTACTGCGGCGAACCGATTGGCATTTCAGGGGAACCTGGATTTTGCGAATGATACTATTCCCGGATTTACAGTCTATGTGATTGATAAAAAAGGATGCAGTTTGATGGAACAGCGCATTTATGGTAAAATGGGTGATATAAAAACCGGCAAATTAAAAATCGCTAAAACACTCTTGGGCTCGGTAATAAACCTGGTAAATAGCTTAGTGGGAAAAAACTGCGAACAAGTATATACGGGAGTAGTTGAGCATCCTGTTTTATAAAATTTTTTTATGCAAGACCATACCATAGGAATACCTGATAGTTACAACCTGGCAGAAATGAGGTTTGTAGAGAATAACAAAATATATGGTTTAGTTTATTTTGGTTACCGTTTTAACACACCGGGTTTTATAGACAGAACATATGATAAGTTTGCAAAGAAAGTAGGGATATAGATTTTGAACATTCAAGCCATTTTTAGTAATTTCCCATTAGATTAATAGTGTATTAATTAAAGAAGAATTATATATGAAATTTGTTTTATACACTTTTATGCTATTTCTATTATGTGTAACTCCATTTCAGGCCCAGGAAGCTATTCAGGAAAAGGAAATAAAACACAACGTTGCTTTGGTAATTGGGCTTACACATATACCGCAGACCCTTGAAGATGGGGAGACATTAAATTCTCAGAACATTCCCACCATTGGGGTAGATTATTTTTACCATTTTAATCAAAAATGGAGGCTGGGAGTAGTTGTGGACATAGAATTGGGTAAATACGAGGTAGAATTTAATGATGAAAATCTAAAAAGAGAAACTGCAGTAGTCACTGGAGTTATGGCCGGATATACGATTATAAAAGGCTGGAGTATACTTGCTGGTCCGGGGGTGGAGTTTGAAAGGAATAAAAACCTTTTTATTTTAAGGTTAAGTACGGAGTATGAATTTGAGCTTGGTAAAAATTGGGGTTTGTATCCTTCTTTTAGTTATGATTTTAAGCAAGAATATGGAACTTATTCTTTTGGTATTGGAGGAAGTAAGGGTTTCTAATAGTACCCGAATGCCCGTGTATAAGGCTACATTTATTATCCGGTATTAACGGAGTTCTTCCAAATTTAAATTATTCTCCCGATAGCATTATATTTACAGCCCTTAACAATTTGCATTGTGTCTGATCAATTATTTATTTTTTTTGCAGGTATTGCCTTAACTACTGGCCTCGTATATGTTTGGCTTGGGCTCTTACATAAGAAATACCACGCTAATTTTATATTTGGCCTTTTTGCGATTGCTTCAGGAATTTATTTTCTTTTAAATTCACAAGGGCTTCAAAACGATGAACTCGGCTTACTTTTTGCTACTTCAATGTTTGCTTTGTTTCCATGGTATTTTGCATATGAAGTAGGCTATATTAATAGAAAGTTACTTTGGCTAATTACTGGCCTATGTGTCGGGTACTATATTTCGGTAATACTTGTTTCATTCTATGAAATTCCTCAAATTCAGTACTTCTTTAGTTATGGAGTTTATATTTTAACATCCTGCTTGTGTGTTATTGGGATAAAGAAAATGGTATCAAAAAATGAGTTCCCTTTCTGGCCCTTATTTGCCGTAGCGGTATATTACATAGTTTTTGTTTCAGAAGAAATAGCATTCAATTTTTTTGGCGATAAATTACCCTGGAGAAGATTTTTAAGTTTTAACTATCTTGATTTATTTCCTGTAATTATTATTTCCTTGAAATTGATTAGTCTGGTTAAGGATCAAATGCTTAAACTAAAACTGGAAAAAGCGGTGATCTTCTATAAGGATAACCTTAACCTTATATTAAATCAGACTAAAAAATTTGTATTGACATTAGACGAGCATGGTAAGATCTTATTTGCTAACCCTTATTTTTCTGAATTCTTTCAAAATGACCAGCATCTTGTAAACGCTAATATTGACCAATTTCTTTCAGAGGATGGCAAACAGGTCTTTAAAGAACTTGCTTTTGACATTAAAAATGACATTGGCAATATGGTTACACAAATCATAACAAAACAATCAGAACTCACAGTGGCCTGGTCATTTGTAAAATTAAAAAACACTGATTCCATCAAATCTTCTCAATATATTTATCTTTTTGGTGCTAACGTAACTCAATTAAAGCAAACGGAAGAAGATCTGCGAAAAGCCTACAAAGATCTTAAGGATTTAAAGAATAAAATTCAGGCAGAAAATATACAATTGCGTAAAGAAGGTACTACCCAGGTAGCAGAAAGAACACTAATTGGTGAAAGTCCTAATTTTAACTATGTTCTTAATAGAATTGAGGATGTAGCCTCTTTAAATGTCCCTGTATTACTGGAAGGTGAAACAGGAGTGGGCAAGGAATTATTTGCCAATGCTATTCATGATAAAAGTGCCAGAAAGGAAAACCCATTTATTAAAGTAAACTGCGCAGCAATTCCCGCAGAGTTGATGGAAAGTGAATTATTTGGCTATGAAAAAGGAGCTTTTACCGGGGCTGAAAAGCGTAAAAAAGGAATGTTTGAATTGGCAGATAGAGGAACATTGTTTTTGGATGAGATTGGCGACTTACCTCTTGCACTGCAACCAAAACTGTTAAGAGCCTTACAGGATGGGGAGATACAACTTCTTGGAGCCGAAGTAGTAAAAAAGGTGAATGTTCGGATAATTGCAGCTACCAATCGTAGTTTAGAAGTGGAGGTAGAAAAGGGTAATTTCAGATCAGATCTCTATTATCGGATAAATGTTTTTCCTATTACCATACCGCCTTTACAGCAAAGAAAATCTGATATCCCACTTCTTGTAAAAGCTTTTGTAAACTCCTTTAACGTACAGTATCAAAAAGACATAATTCAAATTTCAGAATCACTTATGGATGACCTCATGAACTATAAATGGCCCGGGAATGTAAGGCAACTACGTAATGTAATAGAACGTGCAGTAATTACTTCCAGCGAATCCAGACTTAAATTATCGGAGCCCCTGCCTTTATCTTCCGGGGTAGTACCAAATCCACAAATTACCTACTCAGAGAATTCCGGTAAATCTGTTACCCTGGAGGAATGTGAGCGAATGCATATTACCCATGTTCTGGAACAATGCAACTGGAAAATTTCCGGAAAAGCGAGCGCCTCGGAAATACTAGATCTACCCTCCAGCACCTTGAGATCCAAGATGAAAAAATTAGGTATTAAGGCTCAAAAGAAATTCGGCTAATTAGCTGCCTCAGATTTATATTTCGTTATATTTAGTGTCGATATATCGCTACTTGTTAGATATCGCTTTTAATTGGGAAGACAAAAAATCCTCAAATATTTTTTTCTATACTGTCAACTGTCTAATCTGCAATCATATAAAACAAAGCAGGCGATGGGTCGTATGAAGTGGCACAGTCATTGTCATTTGATGACACAGCAAATTATTTGTACAAACAACCACCTTAATTAAAACGTATGTATTTGTTTTTTCTAAGATTTCAGATACCAAAAAATAAGCTTTATGAATTTAATCTCGCACTGGGGCGTCTGGTAAAATGGCCGGTTTATACACTCCACACCGCGGTGAATAACGAGGCAGGTAAAACTTTTGAGTTTATCCGAAATTGGGACAACAGAGAGGAAATGCAAAAAGATCTGGAGAGCCAGATTTTCACAAATTTAATGGGTGTGGTTAAAGTACTTGGACATATTCAACAATCACATATATATAATGTAGCGGAAGAAGAAGATTTATTAAAAGTGCTGGAATAACTTAAGAATAAGTACAAATATGAATAGATTTACACTTTATAAATATTTATAACGGGAACTATTAACTTAAAATCAATTTTACTATGAGAAAAGTATCTTTAACAATGACAATTCTGCTACTTTTTGGCGCTGTTGTCTTTGCACAAAAAGACAAAAAACCCAATATCCTGATCATTTGGGGTGATGATATTGGCCAGTTTAATGTCAGTGCCTACAATATGGGCATGATGGGTTATAAAACACCCAATATTGACAGAATAGGAAAAGAAGGGGCAACATTTACAGATTGGTATGGCCAACAGAGCTGTACTGCTGGTCGTGCCGCCTTTATAACCGGACAGTCACCAATCCGTACCGGACTTACCAAAGTAGGACTTCCTGGTGCTCCAGAAGGTATGAAGAAAGAAGACCCCACGATCGCCGTCCTGCTTAAGGAACACGGTTATGTAACGGGGCAATTTGGTAAAAATCATTTGGGTGACCGCGATGAAATGCTTCCAACTAACCACGGCTTCGACGAATTCTATGGGAACCTCTACCACCTGAATGCTGAAGAAGAACCGGAACTTCCGGATTATAATGCTGAATTTACTTTTGCTGATGGAACAACCCTCAAAGAAAAATATGGGCCCCGCGGTGTAATACATAGTTACGCCGATGGCAGAATTGAAGATACAGGTCCATTGACTAAAAAACGCATGGAGACGATTGATGTGGAAGTCACAGATGCGGCTTTTGGTTTTATGGATAAGGCTGTGGAAGAAGATAAGCCATTCTTTTTATGGTGGAATAGTACCCGAATGCATGTATGGACACATTTGAAGCCGGAGTCTGAAGGTAAGACGGGCCTGGGAGTCTATGCAGATGGTATGGTAGAGCACGATGCCATGGTAGGACAGCTGCTTGATAAGCTCGATGAACTAGGTATTGCAGACAATACCATCGTCATGTACAGCACGGATAACGGGGCAGAGGTATTTACATGGCCTGATGGAGGAAGTACCATGTTTGCCGGAGAAAAAGCCACCCAGTGGGAAGGCGGTTTCCGCGTCCCCACAGTAATCCGATGGCCGGGCGTTATTGAACCTGGAATTGTTTATAATGACATCGGCGCACATGAAGATATGTTGCCTACGCTCTTAGCCGCGGCCGGCGATACTGGTGTAAAGGAGGCTCTGTTAAAAGGAAAAAAAGTAGGCGATATGACCTACAATGTACATCTGGACGGATATAATCTTTTACCCGCTTTTAAAGGCCAGGGAGAGTGGCCACGTCATGAGTTTTTGTATTGGACAGATGACGGTAGCGTAGCCGCACTTCGCTATAATAACTGGAAGATAACCTTCCTGAGACAAAATGAGCATGGCATGCATGTATGGGAGGCACCTTATGAACAATTGCGCATGCCCATGGTAGGCAATCTGCGTACCGATCCTTTCGAACGCGCCCACCTTGAAGCTATCGGCTATGGTCGCTGGCAATTTGAGCATATGTGGGTCTTTGCACCTGCGGGCTATTATGTCGGTCAGTGGTTGCAAAGTTTCAAGGAATTTCCCCCACGACAAAAACCAGGTAGTTTTAGCTTGGACAGGGTGATGGAAGCTGTGCAAAAAGGTGCTGGGGACAAATAAGTTCTCTGTTAATTATTTAAAGTAAGCTCTCTTATAATTTTTTGGAACATTTCAAAAATTTGAATAGCAAGAATTAATTCAGGAAAGATTTTCATGAAGAGCATGTAAATCTTTCCTGAATACCTTTAAAGATTTCCCCCTGGTAAACAGAATTTACAGTAGTTGATAAAATTGTTCAGCAGTGCCGTTCTATGCTGCAAAATTAAACGTTGGGCTTCAAATGGTGATGGATATTTTAATAGAAATTTACCAACCAATTAATATAATAGACAAAACAAGAAGCACTGATTTTAATCATATTATGTTGTAGAGAATCTTATGAAATTTGCTCATAATAAAATGATTAACCGTGAAATTAAATTAGAACATCATGAGAGCATTAAAATTAGACATATTGAAGAACATTAAGATTTTACTCATTCTTTCAACTGTTTTTATTCTGAATGCTTGTAAACAAACTCAGACACCCGATAATGCAGTTGAATATTCTGAAAATGCAATAAACACAAGAATTGGTACACTTGATTTCACTCACGACTTTGAAAATGGCTACCCTACCAAAGAAACAGTCAAACTATTGTTTGAAGAGATGGACTATCAACGTGCTTGTCAAGCATATATGTGGTCGGTGCCATTGGTTTCATTTGCACAATGGCAATACGCAAATACAGAACAACTAGGTGCCAAAAATGGTCAAATAGTATATGTTGAAACTTATCAGGATAAATTAGGAGGATTAACATATAATGTTACCACACCTTATGCTATCCCATTTATTGATTTGATTGAGGAACCATGGATTGTTGAAATGCCTGAAGGGGAGATTCGTGGTGCAGCCCATGATGCATGGCAAATTGGAATTACACAAATGACGGAACCCGGAAAATATCTATTTGTTGGTCCTGGCCAGGAAATTCCTAAAGGAAACGAGTATAAGGCCTTTCAATCACCAACAAATAATATACTGTTAGGAATACGTTTAATGCCAGAATCGAACGAAGAACGACTTAAATTGTTAGAACAGGTTGAAATTTACCCGTATAGCGAGAGAAGTAATCCTCAACCGCGAGGCTATATTAGCCCTGAAGGCAAAAAATGGTCTGGTGCTGCCCCTCGTGGTATGGAATATTGGCAACGTATGTCTGATATAATCAACAGCGAACCTGTCGCTGAAAGAGATAGATTAATTATGGCTATGCTTAAACCACTAGGAATTGAAAAAGGAAAACCATTCAATCCAAGTGAAAAACAAACAGCAATTTTAAAAGAAGCTGTACTTGTTGGAGAAGCAATGACAAAAGCAAACGACTTTTTTAATCCGCGTCTGGAGGCTTCTCATTATCTTGAAGGTTCACATTGGGAGTATGCCACAGTCTGCCCTCCTGACCAAAGACAAGAATATTATGATGAACTAGATGGAAGAGCGGCATGGTTTTATGAAGCTGTTACAAATGACATTGCTATGCATGGACAGACAACAGGATGGGGACAGGTTTACATGGCAGCTTATCAAGATAAGGATGGTGATTGGTTGGATGGAAAAGAAGACTATATCTTAAGACTTCCGCCAAACGTACCTGCTGAGACCTTTTGGTCCATAACACTTTACGATGTAAGTACAAGATGCCCGATGGATAGTGAATTTGAGAAAGTTGATCGTTCTTCAAGAATGGATTTGATTGAAAATGCAGATGGTTCAATTGATATATATATTGGACCAACGAAACCTGAAGGAAAAGAACAAAACTGGATTCCAACTATTCCAGGTAAAGCATGGTTTCCTTACTTTCGATTGTATTCGCCAAAAAAAGAATTTCTTGACAAATCTTGGGTATTACCGGATATTGAAAAAACTGAATGACTGATAACCAACATCTGGAGCCAATAGTGCCTCAAAAATCAAAGACAAAACTCCGGTTGGGAGCCGTCATCTTGGTAGTTGGGTTTCTTAGCCCCCTGTTGATTCCACTGGTAGTGGCCTCCGATTTGTCGGCCACTAACAAAACTGTTATCTCGGGCTTACTGGCATTTGGAATACCAGAGCTGTTTATGCTCCTTGCTATTATTGTAATGGGTAAACCGGGTTATGATTTTATAAAAGGCAAGGCCTTAAAATACCTGAAAAGGTTTGCACCGCCTGATACGGTTAGTCTGGGTCGCTTCCGCTTAGGCTTGGTTATGTTCTGTGTTCCGATATTGGTGGGTATTTTAGAACCCTATCTCGCCCATTTTATACCTTTTTTTAAAGAGAACCCCTTGTGGTTTCATATAAGCCTGGATGCCATATTTATCATAGGTTTATTCGTGTTGGGGGGTGATTTTTGGGATAGATTAAGTGGCTTGTTTAAGTATAATTCTAATTTAGCTAAATAGCTGGATCAAATAATTAATTAAAAAAAAATAAAATTATGAAAAATGTATTTGTGGCCATCCTGATGTTTTTTTCTCTGTCGGTATTCGCCCAGGAGAAAGGCGAAACCTCAGCAGAGGAGCAGGAAGTGACTTCAAAAGAAGAACAAAATGCAGATTCAAAAGCCTTGGATGCTACTGCAACACAGTGGAGCTTCCAATTGGCATATCAGGATATGCCGGATTATTATTCGGATCTTGTTAATGGAGTTGCCCGAAGGCCGGGACTGGATAATTATGTTCAATTGCGAATAGTAGCACCTATTCCTCTTAAATCCTTAACCATTTTACCCAGGGTAACCCTTCGGCATTATGAAGACCTGAGTACTGGCAATACCGGCATGGGGAATACAGAGCTATTTGCGCTTATTATACCTAAAGCTACGGATTGGGGTACAGGAAGAGCGGGAATAGGTCCTTTGGTGACTGCACCCGGGAATAAAGATGTAGCCAAAGATGAGTGGGGTTATGGCTTTGCGGCTACTATTGTAAATAATACGGGACAATGGTTTTATGGAATGTTGTTTACGCAATCCTGGAGGGCTGTTGATCCCAGTGCACTTCAACCAGAGGAATCTTCCAATGTAAATCCTTTGGGTATTGCACCCTTTGTAAATTA
>RCNE010001838.1_pt1 | contig 11493 bp, 9 predicted proteins | sample 2041361 | NCBI WGS metagenome assembly RCNE01 (sample SAMN09708229, study PRJNA481090) | Marine sediment metagenome, whole genome shotgun sequencing project.
ACAATGCCCGATGAGCTTCAGGCAGAGACATACAAAAAATACGTCCACGACAACATCAAAGAAGGCGCTGCAATTGCGTTTGCACACGGCCTGAACGTGCACTTTGGCTTAATCGAACCAAAAGCCGGCGTTGACGTCATCATGATGGCACCAAAAGGCCCGGGCCACACAGTGCGCGGCGAATACACCAAAGGCGGCGGCGTGCCTTGCCTTGTGGCGATCGACTGCGATGCATCCGGCAAGGCGATGGAAATCGGCCTGTCATATTGTTCAGCCATCGGTGGCGGTCGTTCCGGCATCATCGAGACAAACTTCCGTCAGGAATGCGAAACTGACCTCTTTGGTGAGCAGGCAGTACTTTGCGGTGGAATCGTTGAATTGATCCGCATGGGTTTCGAAACACTTGTCGAAGCTGGTTACGAGCCAGAGATGGCTTATTTCGAATGTTTGCATGAGACAAAGCTGATCGTGGACCTGATCTATGAAGGCGGCATCGCCAACATGAACTACTCGATCTCGAACACAGCCGAGTATGGTGAGTACGTTTCCGGCCCGCGCATCCTGCCATATGACGAGACAAAGAAGCGGATGAAGGACGTATTGTCCGACATCCAATCCGGCAAATTTGTGCGTGACTTCATGCTTGAGAACGCGGTTTCACAGCCAACGCTCAAAGCATCCCGTCGTGCCAATGACGAGCACCAGATCGAAATTGTTGGTGGCAAGCTACGCGACATGATGCCTTGGATTTCTGCAGGTAAAATGGTCGATAAAGCCAAGAACTAAATTCTGGTATCGTGGATCACGATCCACCATACTGATTGAAAGGCCCGGGCATTGTCCGGGCCTTTTTGCCGAAAGGACCCCCTATGACCACGCAACCCACCGTCGCGAACTGGCTTTCCATCGCAGTACTTGGCTTGATATGGGGGGCGACCTTTATGGTCGTAGCCATAGCGCTTGAAGGGTATGGACCGCTCACCGTGGCTTGCGCACGCACGACATTAGGCGCTGCGGCATTACTCTTGCTCATGCGCCTCCTGAACCGACCACTACCCGTTTTCACGCCCATCATGAGCCGCTATTTGATTGCGATCGGTTTGCTGAACACCGCCCTGCCATTCGCGCTTCTCAGCTGGGGGCAACAATATGTCCCTTCAGCTTTTGCAGGCATCTCTATGGCGGCACTTCCATTATTTGTCCTGCCGCTGGCACATTTTTTCACTGATGAAAAAATGAGTCTACGCAACACATTGGGCGTCATATTGGGCTTTTCTGGTGCAATCGTTTTGATCGGCCCCGCCATCTTGCGCATCGGAACAGGGCTAGAGCCATTGGGCCAACTGGCCTGTATCGCCGCATCAATTTCCTATGCGGTGTCCAGCATCATGACCCGCCGTTGCCCGCCTATCGATCCGATAGCAATGGCGGCACTTTTGCTGACGGTTGGGACCATCGCATTGATCCCTGCCATGCTGTACTTTGAGGGCATCCCAACAATCAGCGACCCGCGCTCCACCATCGCGATACTTGTGCTTGGCTTCATCCCGACAGCACTCGCCGCATTGATCCGCGTAGCGACAATCCGCAGCGCTGGTGCGATTTTCATGACCTTGGTGAACTACCAAGTCCCGCTTTGGTCGATGATCTTTGGCGTCATGGTCCTAAACGAAGTCCTGCCACTGCGCTTTTTCGCAGCACTCGGCCTGATCCTGATAGGTCTCGTCATCAGCCAATGGGCAGGATTGAAAAAGCTACTTTTGCGTTAAGTCGCGGCGGTAACTTCGCTGACAATTGCATCGACAACTTGCCCCAAAAGCACGTCATCTTCGCATTCAGCCATGACCCGTATCAACGGCTCTGTGCCGGATTTGCGTATCAACAAGCGGCCTTTGCCAATTAGCTTAGTCTCTGCATCTGCGATGGATTTCTTGACAGACGCCGCATTCAGCGGATCTTGTCCTGCCGCATAGCGCACGTTCTTGAGCATTTGCGGCACCGTTTCAAACACCGACGTCAGCGCGCTGGCAGGTTGGCCCGTCTCGATCATCGCGGCAAGAAACTGCAGCCCCGCCAAAAGGCCGTCGCCGGTGGTGGCAAAGTCTGTCATCACGATATGGCCGGATTGTTCACCGCCCAAGTTCCAGCCATTCGCGCGCATCGCTTCAACGACGTAACGGTCGCCGACGTTCGTGCGTTCAAGCCGCAGTCCGCGGCCATGTAAATACCGCTCTAGCCCCAAGTTCGACATCACGGTAGCCACCAAAGTGCCGCCGTTCAGACGGTCTTGGTCCGCCCAGCGTCCAGCCAACAGCGCCATCAATTGATCGCCATCAGCAACCGCACCGGTTTCATCCAAAATCATCACGCGGTCTGCATCGCCATCGAGACAAATGCCAACATGCGCGCCCGTTTCGATGATTTTCGCGGCTGCAGCGGCGGTGCTTGTCGATCCACACCCATCGTTGATATTAAAACCATCGGGGCTGACGCCCACTGGAATAACAGTTGCGCCCAATTCCCAAAGGACTTCGGGTGCAACGCGGTGCGCTGCGCCATTTGCGCAGTCGATCACGACTTTCAAGCCATCCAGTCGCATACCCGCAGGAAACGTCGATTTGATCCGCTCTGCGTAACGGAAGCGGCCATCATCGATCCGCTTGGCGCGACCAATATTATTTGCTTTAGCGGGCACAAGCTCACTATGAATAAGTGCTTCGATTTCGGCTTCGGCATCATCCGACAGCTTGAAACCATCGGGGCCGAAAAACTTTATGCCATTGTCATGATGTGGATTGTGGCTGGCAGAAATCATAATGCCCAAATCCGCACGCATCGATGTAGTCAGCAACCCCACCGCAGGTGTCGGCACAGGACCTAACAGCAGCACGTTCATGCCGGTGCTGGTCAAACCCGCTGTCAGCGCGCTCTCAAACATATAGCCCGACAGGCGCGTGTCTTTGCCAATTACAACGCGGTGGCCATTTGATCCGTCATTGCGAAAATAGCGCCCTGCAGCCGCGCCGATCTTAAGCGCCATATCAGCGGTCATCGGATAGGTGTTGGCTTTGCCGCGCACACCGTCAGTGCCAAAAAGTTTCCGTGTCATGTAATAGCTGCTCCGCCTATTGCCCATTCCAGATCTAATGCCTGTTTGGTCGCAAATATATCGTGAACCCGCAGGATTTGCACCCCTCGCCTTGCTGCAAACAATGCAATAGCCACAGATCCGCTGACACGGTCGCCAGATGTGTCGCCACCGCCGATGACGCTGATGAACCGTTTGCGCGATGCACCCAGCAATATGGGGCAGCCAAGGCTGTGGAACAGTGCGATGCCGCGCAACAAAATCAGATTGTGTTCAACTGTCTTGCCAAACCCGATGCCCGGATCAACGACGATCCGGACACGAGGAACACCAGCAGCAACCGCAGCATCCACACGCGCCGCTAAGAAATCGTAAACATCCAACAAAACATCGTCGTATGACGGATCATCTTGCATGTTTTCGGGTGATCCTTGCGCATGCATAACACAGACAGGCGCGCCCGCCTTTGCGGCGACATCCGCGAGTGCCGGATCATAGGTGAAGGCTGCGACATCATTGATCATCGTGGCACCTGCAGACAATGCGGCCTGCCCCACGACTGATTTGCGCGTATCGATAGAAATCGGCACATCACTTTGCGCGCGGATTGCCGCAATGACCGGTGCCGTGCGGGCAACCTCAGTTGCGACCGCTACTTTGGCGGCGCCTGGGCGCGTGCTTTCGCCGCCGATATCGATGATCCGCGCGCCATCTGCCTGCATCGCTAGCGCGCGATCAAGAGCCGCTTGCGGTGCATCAAACTGCCCGCCATCCGAAAAGCTGTCTGGGGTCACGTTAAGAATCCCCATCAACCGCGGCGCACTCATATCAATCCCCGCAATTGGGGTGCGGGGGCAGGTCAGACGGTGCAAAACATCCGTTGGGACATCGCTCGCTGGAATAGTGTTTATGCCGCCGCCGCGTTCATGCACGGCAACGGTATCAAACCAGCACAAACCACCCGCAAGCGCAAAGCTTTGTCTGGTGGGGACTTCGCCAAAGCGAACAACAGGGCGGTAATAGAGGGTCATCCAAGATCAGCCGATTTGGTTGAAATTGCGCGGGTTGTAACGGTTGTCTTTGGCGCAGGCGCCCCAATCACCAACAGCTCTTTTGCGGCAATTTCGCCTGCAAACCAAGCGACCAGTGCCACCGCATCACGCGGGCTTGCCGAAGGGCCATCAACCGCATCCAACACAATCTTGGAAGGTGCCCAGATGCAAATCTGGCCGTTCTTCATCGCCCAGTCCAATTCTGTGCGGGTACCAACCACCATGCAGCGGCGATCTCGCGCGGCTAGTGTCCATGCGTTTTGCTCAATCGCCAGCAGATCGATCCGGCGTTGCGCCATCGCATTGCCTGCTTTGGGTGCGGCCACATCAGCAGGGCCTACGGAAATAATCAATGGCGCGTCCATCGCAGCCAACTGATCGATCCAAGCGGTCAAATGCGGCGCCACAAGAGCCTCGTTCGACAGATAGACAACACGCGGGTGCGGGGCTTCTACGTGGTCTTGGCCTGCAAGGTTCACACCATCGCGCGACCGTACAATTTCAACCCCAAGTGAAAACGGACCGCGGTCCAGTTTTTCAATGCGCACAAAAACACGTTCGGCTTGGGGTTCCAGCAAAATTCGTTCAGCGACACGGGCGGCCAGAGTTTCAAGCAGGTTTATCCGCTCTGCCTCAAGCTCTACTGCGATTGCCTCGGTGACTTTGTCATAGGATAGGATCCTGTCAACGTCGTCGTCTATTGGACCGCTGAGCGGTGAAACCTCGACCACGATGTTGAACCGCACGCGCTGCAAAGTGCCGCGCTCTTGCTGAAACGCACCGATTTCGACCTCGACGGTATAGTCTCGTAAGGAAATGCGGTCGCAAGGGATTTGGCTGCTGGCCTCGGCCCGTTCACTGGGATGGGCAAAGGCAAGGCGAATATCGTCAGTCATCAGGTCTTCCGGCACAAGGTTATTACTGTGCCCGAATATAGGTGACAGCCCATCGCGGCAAGCGTCAGCCGCGACGTGCACACCTTGTCATGCGACGTTAGTTAGACGCAGTACGTACAGGTTGGCGGTAAAAGTGGTGCGAACCAATCGTGGCGGTACGCGGATAGCGCTGCGCCCAAGACGGGTTCACGGCCTTGGTATGGTAGTGCGTGGCACCACCGGTCAGCGCGCGTGGCACGCCATCGACCAAGATACGCGCAACTTTGCCAACACGTTCCCATGAACGCGGCTCTGCAATATTTTCTGCTTTGCCGTCGCAAGTATATGAGAATTGGCAACCGTACTTGCGGCCTGTGCCTTGGTTAATCACGGTGCACAGAGTGTCAGGATAATTGTTGCTATCGACACGGTTCAAGATGACTTCGCCCACAGCAAACATGCCGCGCACGGTTTCACCGCGTGCTTCGAAATATAGGGCCTCGGCCAGACATTCCCACTGCGCACCACCGTCTGCGGACGGCTGTTCGGCTAGAAAGTCGCGGCTGTAAACCAGTCGGGCTTCTTGTGCGACAACGTCGTCACCATCTTCAGATGGCAAGGTCGTCAAAAGGGCCAACTGGCTATCAGGGATCATAGACAAGGCTTGGCGTTCTTGTCCGAGGATAGTGCTCAAGCGCGAAGCGAGCGCTTCATCGGCTGCGACTGGCAGAGCCGCAAACGAAATGGTCGCCGCAGCAGCTGCGGCCAAAATGGCTTTCAAAATCGACATGTTTTTTCCCACCCAGGAAATACGCGGCATTGCTCCACGCTAGCGATACGGTCTCTAAAGGAAGGTGACGTATGCGTCTACCCCTCGGCATTGGGTTTGGCAAAAGGGCAACAGGTTTGTGGCCACCAAATGGGTATTTAGTGTATAAACACCATTTTCACATCATTTCGGCACAACATATAGTGATGCAACGGCATCATACCCGCTCTGCAAGGGCGAGTTGGGCGGCGGTTAACCGCGCTGCTGGCACACGAAATGGTGAACACGACACATAGTCAAAGTGGTGCTGTCGGCAAAATGCGATGGCTGCACGGCTGCCGCCATGCTCGCCACAGATTGACAAAACGACATCTGGTCGCCCTGCCCGACCACGTTCAGCGCCCAGAGAAATCAGTTCACCCACACCTTCGATATCAAGCGTGTGAAACGGATCTTCGGCATAGACGCCCTGCTGGACGTAGGACGACATAAACCGCCCCGCGTCGTCGCGCGATAACCCATAGGTCATCTGGGTCAGGTCATTGGTGCCGAAAGAAAGGAACGCAGCGTGTTCGGCAATGTCTTGGGCGCGCAAGGCTGCACGTGGCGTTTCGACCATAACACCAAGGCGATAATCAAAGTCCATCTTGTTTTTGGTCCGCACGGTATTGGCAATCGCATCAACGCGACCTTTGACAAGCTCGACTTCGCGCATGGCACTGACCAAAGGGATCATGATATCGACCGAAATCTCGATCCCTTTTTCACGCACGGCCACCATTGCTTCGAAAATAGCTTGGGCCTGCATGTCGTAAATTTCAGGAATAGCGATTCCAAGGCGCACACCGCGCATGCCCAGCATGGGATTGTATTCAGCCAAGGCTTCGACACGCTCAATCACTTCCGGCAAGGGCAAAGCCACTTGTTCCGCCAGATCGCGCAAGCCCGCTTTGTCGGACGGCAAGAACTCGTGCAGGGGTGGATCAAACAGGCGGACACAAACCGTCTTGCCTGCCATAATCTCGAACAGTGCTTCGAAATCCTCGCGTTGCATTGGCAACAAACGATCTAGCACCGCGCGACGATCATCGCTTTCCTCGGCAAAGATCATTTCGCGCATCACACCAAGGCGGTCGCCCTCAAAGAACATATGTTCGGTGCGGCAAAGCCCAATGCCTTCGGCGGCAAAGTTGCTGGCCGTTTGTGCGTCCGCCGGCGTGTCCGCATTGGCGCGCACGCCAATATCGCGAAAATCATCAGCCCATTCGAGCAGCGTTTGGAACGCGCCATCCAATGCAGCCTCGAGCATGGCAGGTTCACCGACCAATATTTGGCCAGTCGTGCCATCAACAGTGATCACGTCACCTGCCGAAAATACCCGCCCGTCAGGGGCTGTAATTTTGTTCGATTTGCGATCAATTGATAGATCAGATGCACCCACAACGCATGGCAAGCCAAGGCCGCGACCGATCACAGCAGCGTGGCTGGTCACACCACCGCGCATTGTCAGCACGGCTTGGGCGGCGTGCATGCCGCGAATATCCTCGGGCGTGGTTTCGCGGCGCACTAGAATACAAGGCTCACCTCGGGCTGCACTGGCTTGCGCCTCTTGGGCGGTCAACACGATCCGGCCAGAGGCGGCACCGGGGCTTGCGGCGATACCGCGCACAATCACATCGCGCTCAGCCGTGGGGTCAACTTGGCGGTGCAGCAATTCAGACAAGGCTGCGGGCTGAATGCGCATCACGGCTTCTTCGCGCGGGATCACCTGATCTTCGGCCAATGCGACTGCAATCCGCACAGACGCGCGGGTGGAACGTTGCACGCGCACAGCATCAAGAATTTGCAGTTCGCCATCTTTCAAGGTGAATTTGATATCCATCTCTTCGCGCAGATGTTTGCGGCAAGTCGCGCCATAAGCCACCAATTGCGCAAATACTTCGGGCTGCAAATCCTCAAGCGAGGGACCGCGCGGATCGCGGGCCAGATAATGCGCACCTTCCGCGTCGGGGCGAACGTCGCGGGTTTCAGTCTGCCATGCACTCACGTAGCGCCCGACTATTTTAGGGGCACCCGTGACGATATCAACAAATTGGGCAAAACCCTGCCCGCATTCGCCGACATCGCGGCCAGCGGCCATCGCTTGGACAACCAAACCAAGGCCAGCGTCAGTAGGTGCGCCCTTTGCTTGGCGCAGTAAACGTGCGGTCGTGCCATCCCAAGCGCGCGCCATAGAGCGCAGAACCTCGGCCAATTGAACCGCAGGGTCTTGGGGGAAAGGCTGATCCGTTTCAAATTCGTAGGTGTTCATCATCGACCGCAAACTGACAGCATCGCACTCGTCGGGGAGGTAAAACTCATCAGGGTCAAGACGTGCGACATGCACAGCATAAGACTGCAGAAAGCGTAGATAAACGCGTGTTGCCGCGGCCTCGCCTACAAATTCGATCAGTTCGGCATAACGGGCATCGTTCATGCCCACATTCAGGATTGCACCGGGTCCACCCCAGTCAGGGTCTTCGCTAGAAGGGCGCACAGACAACAGCGGCGCATCCCCAAATGGGGCCAGCAGCACAACCATATCAGGCAGATCACCAAGGGCGGCCGCGTGAACCGTATCAAACGACAACGCGACGGTCAGCGGCACAGGCATGTCCAGACGCACAAGGCGTTGCAGGCATTTCGCACGCCCCCCATGCACCGACGCCTGAATAGCGGCGGTTGGGGTGATCAAAGTCAAAGGACCAAAAGGCGTCTGTTGCTGCACTGCGGCACCGATCTATTGTGTGGCTGCAGCATAGAAGACAAAAGGCGTTTTTGTACACCTCGCTTTACAGATTTAAGCGTTAGCCTTCGATTTTGTTCAGATCGGCAACGCTCAGACAGATTTTGCGGATGCGCGACAACAGGTTAAGGCGATTTCGGCGCACAACTTGGCGTTCGTCGTTCACCTGAACTGCGTTGAAGAATGCATCAATTGGTGCGCGCAATGCTGCCATAGCAGTCATTGCCGTGCTGAAGTCTTCCCCAGCCATGGCAGGGGCGATTTTTGCATCTGCAGCATCGAGGGCGTCAAACAGGGCCTTTTCAGCGTCATCTTGAACGTATTTCAGGTCGGCACCGTATGAATACTCAACCCCGTCTTTTTCTTCGGCTTGAGTCAGGATATTGTTGGCGCGCTTGAACCCTTGGATCAGGTTTTCACCATCGTCAGTGGACAGGGTCGCTGCGAGAGCCTCGGCGCGTTTGACCAGTAGCGTCAGGTCATCGTTGCCGGGCATCGCGATGCAGGCGTCGATGATGTCGTGACGGATGCCTTTGTCTTTAAGAAAGACTTTGAGGCGGTCGTGGAAGAAGGAGAGGAGGCTGGATGCGATTTCACCCTCTGCATCTTTGAGACCCGTATCCACATCTGGAACATCAATTCTTTTCAACTCCATTGCGCCATCAATATCAGCGTTGGTAGTGCAAAGAAATTTTAGCGCCTGACGCAATTCAGACGTGAGACTGATCGAGATACTATTTTCCAACAGTATCCGAACAACACCCAATGCGGCACGACGAAGCGCAAAAGGATCACGAGAACCTGTCGGTTTTTCATCGATGGCCCAAAAGCAAATTAAGCTATCGATTTTATCTGCGAGCGCGACGGCAATTGAGACTGGTGCAGAGGGAACTGCATCCGAAGGCCCAAGTGGTGCCCAATGTTCTTCACAGGCAAATGAAACCGCAACAGAATAGCCAGCCTCATTGGTATAGTATCGCCCCATAAGACCTTGAAGCTCTGGAAATTCATAAACCATCTCAGAGCTCAGATCAGCTTTGGCAAATTTAGCAGCTAACTCAGCTTCTTCTGGATCAGCTCCAACGGAACTCGCAAGTCCACGGGCCAAAAGCGAAATTCTGTTTATTCTATCGGCTTGACTGCCCAACTCATTGTGGAACGTCACATTCGCAAGGCTGTCCAACCACGGGTCCATCCCCGCTTTGGCGACGCGCAAATCATTTTCCCAAAAGAACTTTGCATCCGCCAGACGCGCGGCCAGCACCTTTTGGTTGCCTGCTAGAATGGTCGCGCCCTGATCGGCGGTTTCCATGTTCGCGACGGTCACGAAACGCTCGATCCGGTTTGTCTTTGGATTGCGTACGGAAAAGAATTTCTGGTGTTCTTTCATCGACGTCTGCAACACCTCTGGCGGCAGACCCAAAAAATCTTCGGCAATGCTGCCCAGCAGGACGACAGGCCATTCGACCAGCCCCGCGACCTCGGCCAGCAAACCACGGTCTTCGACCACTTCAAGGCCCAGCGCAAAAGCTTGAGTGGTGGCGTCATTCCAGATCGCTTCGGCGCGTTCATCGGCGCGCAAGACCACTTTAGCACGCTTTAGCTTCGTCTCGTAATCATCGAAAGACGTGACAGTAAATATATTTGGCGCAAGGAACCGGTGCCCGCGTGTGGTGTTGCCTGAAGTGATCCCATCGACGTCCAGCGGCACGACTTCAGCGCCTGCTTCATCAATCAAAATGCACAGGATCGTATGCAACGGACGGACCCATTTCAGCGTGCCCGTGCCCCAGCGCATCGACTTGGGCCACGGGAAGTTGCGGATCGCGTTTTCCAGAACCTCGGCGATGATGTCTGCTGCCATCCGCCCCGGTTTTGTCATCACGGCAAAGTACACTTGGCCCTTTTTGTCGTCACGGATTTCTAGGTCTTCAAGGGTCACGCCTGCCCCGCGCAAGAACCCTTCGATCGCTTTGTCAGGCGCGCCCACTTTCGGCCCGCGCCGTTCTTCGCGCACTGGTTTGCTTTCGGCACTTAGCCCATCCAGCGACAGCGTCAGGCGGCGCGGCGTGGAAAACGCAGCAGCACCAGCATAAGTCAAACCGGCCTCGACCAGGCCATCGGTGACCAATTTGCGCAAATCACCCGCCGCACGGGTTTGCATGCGTGCGGGGATTTCCTCGGAGAAAAGTTCAATCAGAAGATCAGGCATTACTCGGTTCTTTCTGGAATGGGTGGGCAATCGTCTGGCGCGCGTGCGCCGTCAAAGACGATTTCGCCGCAGGCATTAATCTGGTGCCACGCGAAACCGCGCCCGTCAGAGTAGATCGCGACGATCCGGTCAATGCCGTATTCGACGTTTTCAATACCCATAAAGGCAATCGCATCGTCCGATAGGTCAGCACCAATTTGGGTGGCGTCAAAGCAATCGAACCAACCGGGTGCGACCCGGGGTTCGGCGTCATCCACGATGACATAGGTTTCCGTCAGCATCGCTTGGCTTGCCGTCGTCTCGAAACACGCGCGGTAGCGTAGTGGGCTGCTATTCGCGTCAATCGCATTGAAGTTATCCACAACAATTGATTCCGCTTGTCCCGTCGACACAGAGGTCAGTTGAATCGCATCCGTGCTGAACGCGACTTCTTCGTAGTAAGCGTAGACTTGCTGGTAATACAGCGCACCACCCGCCGCGGCACCTATGAGCAACATCAACACAATAATAACCCGCGCCATCAGGCCACCGCCCCGCCTGCAGGCGTTTGCACGAAGGCATCAGCGCAGGCCTTGGCAAGATTGCGCACACGACCGATATAAGCTTGGCGTTCGGTGACCGAAATCACGCCGCGCGCGTCCAGCAGGTTAAACACATGGCTGGCCTTGATGCATTGGTCATAGGCAGGATGCACCATGATGATTGTGCGCCC
>RCNE010001839.1_pt1 | contig 11492 bp, 9 predicted proteins | sample 2041361 | NCBI WGS metagenome assembly RCNE01 (sample SAMN09708229, study PRJNA481090) | Marine sediment metagenome, whole genome shotgun sequencing project.
ATATGGCAGGCGACATTGGCACCACAATTTTCCACCCCGTCGGCACCTGTCGAATGGGACCGGATGACTCCGCTGTTGTCGGGCCGGACTTGCGTGTAAAGGGCATTGAAAATCTGCGGGTGGTTGACGCCTCGGTCATGCCAACGATTACCTCCGGTAACACGAATTCACCCACGATCATGATCGCGGAAAAGGCTGCGGACATGATTTTGAGTGTGTAAATACACCGAGCATTTTTCAAAGTGTGCGCTTTCGTGACCGGTACCATTTTCGATCCTGCGTGCTTGCAGAGTTGCTCCAGTGGCAATATTTTTTGCAAAAATTTGGCGCGCTTTACCGTATAAGGTCGTCAAGCGGGCACGCCACGATCCGAAGCCATCGCAAGCGGGTGCGCGACAAAATCCAACTCGGTGATCCTTGATAAAGCAGCGACGTCTTTGCCCGTGGCGGCCCATCTGCCACGGGCTTGCTACCAGTCCCACTCACCAAAAGCCGACATTGGGGAGAATGCAGCGAAAGCTCGCTTCGTCCGCTGAGCCGCCGTTGAGCTATTCTCACGCCTCGGCCTTCTTCTCCCAGCGTCCGTCCTCATTGGCCCAATACTGCGCAGACACGCCCTCCGCCACGAGCGCCTTCCACTGCCCGCGCGCATGCGCCAGTGCTTCCTCGTCATAGCCGTCAAACAGTATGCACACCCGCTCCATCGCGGCCACATCCGCCGCACTCACCTGCGCCGATTGCACTGCCATGACACATTGCGCCGCGTTCACATTCTCGATCTGTACACCCATCAAAACAGGTTGATCCGCGTCCTGCGCGCCACCCTCAAGGCCGTGGGGCAGGAAGCTATCCTCCGGCCCCAACCAAAGTGCTGCATCAAGCGCCTCAAGCCCCGCACGGTCGGTGCCGCGCACAGAAACGTTCCATCCGGCAGACAGCGACTTCTCCAACAACATGCGCAGCGTCGTCTCCAACGGCTGCCCCTTGAGCTGGTAGAACATCGCGACACCCACAGCGTTTACTCCGTCTCGTAATTATCTGCGATTAAACGATTAAGGGATGCCACACCCCAGCCTGTCGCGCCGACTGGCGCAAGTGATGTCTCGGATTTCACTGAGGCTACACCCGCAATATCGAGATGAATCCACGGGCAGTCCTCCTTTACAAACCTTGCCAAGAATTGCGCCGCAGTGATGGACCCTGCCGCCGGTCCGCCGATGTTCTTCATATCCGCAATACGGCTTTTGAGCAGGTCGTCATAGGCTTTGCCCATCGGCATACGCCAGGCACCTTCGCCCTCGGCTTCCGCCGCCTTAAGGAAATCGTTGCAAAACGACGTGTTGTTGGAAAAGACACCAGCATTTTCATGGCCAAGACTGGTAATGATTGCCCCCGTCAACGTCGCCAGATCAATCATAGCGGCAGGCTTATACTGCTCCTGCGCGTACCACATCACATCACACAGCACCAAACGACCCTCGGCGTCAGTGTTGAGGTTTTCAACCGTGTCGCCCTTCATGGTTGTCACCACGTCACCGGGCCGCGAAGCATTACCGGACGGCATATTCTCGACGATGCCGACCAGCCCCACAACATTGGCCTTCGCACCGCGCAACGCCAGCGTGCGCATCACACCCGCAACCACCGCAGAGCCGCCCATATCCATGGTCATATCGCCCATGCCTGCACCGGGTTTCAGCGATATCCCGCCTGTATCAAACACAACACCCTTACCGACCAGCGCGAGCGGCGCAGCGTCCTTTGCCCCGCCATCCCAGCGCATCACAACCACATAAGACGGGCTAACCGAGCCCTGACCCACGGACAAAAGCGTTCTCATTCCAAGCTTTTCGAGCGCCTTTTCATCCAGCACTTCGACCTTAAGTCCAAGGCTCTCCATCTCTTTGAGACGCTCTGTATAATTGGTGGTGGTCAGCACATTGGCAGGCTCGTTCGTCAGATCACGGCACATATGTGCACCCTCGGCCACGGCGAGCATTGCCGTACTTGCCGCCTCAGCTTCCGCAATCTTCCCGTGCATTACCTTGACCGCGCCGCTGCGCTCACTGTCCGCGCTTTTGTGATCCTCAAACGCATAGTCGCGCATGGCAAAGCCGAAGACGACCTCCTGCGGTTGGCGCAAGGGCGCGCAGAGCATCAGCATATCCGCCTTACCGCCACGCGTCTTGGCCAGTGCCGCGCCCGCTTTGCGCGCTGCCATCCCCTTGGCACCGCGCTCAAGGCGCACAACATCCACCGCGTCGGCTTTCATACCCGCCGGATAGGCAAGGCTCACCACATCGGCGTCTTTCATCTTGCCCCAGCGCTCACTCTCCACCAGCCGTGCAACCGCCCCCTTGGTGAGACGATTTACCCGCCGCGCACCGGGGTCCAGCTTGCCTTCACCGTCAATAAACACGGCCACGCGGCCCATATGCTCGGCTACGGTGTCGAGGTCGGTCTCGGCAAAGGAAATCGGGGTGAGTGTGCTCATGATGTGCGCCTTTTTGCTATGTGTTGCCACAAGACCTAGCGCGCTCAAGCGCCCAAGACCAGATATGAGTTTTATGCGCCCTACATTTGGGGTAAAGTCCCTCAAACGCCGTTAGAGCAAGAGCATGAGGAGGGAATCGGGTGGCAAAATTTGACCGCTACATGCTGTCGCAGCTGCTGGTTCTGTTTGGCTTCTTTGCGCTGGTGCTTGTCTCGATCTTCTGGATCAACCGCGCGGTTGTCTTGTTTGACCGCCTGATTGGCGATGGCCAGACCGCACTTGTGTTTCTCGAGTTTTCCGCCCTCGGCATGCCCCGCCTCATTGCGACCGTCCTGCCCATCGCCAGTTTTGCGGCTGCCGTTTATGTTACCAACCGCATGACTTCCGACAGCGAATTGACTGTGCTTCAGGCCACGGGGTCCAGCCCTTGGGCCCTTGCACGGCCTGTATTGGTGTTCGGTGTCTGCGTGGCCCTGTTCATGGCAACGCTAAGTAACTTTTTGGTGCCCATGGCCACCTCCCAACTCAAGGAGCGTGAGCAGGAAGTCTCCCAGAACGTCACCGCACGTCTGCTAACGGAGGGGACATTCTTGCACCCGACCAAACAGGTGACCTTTTACACCCGCATTATTGATACGGACGGCGTACTGCGTGATGTGTTCCTGTCAGATCGCCGCACCCCCGAGATGGATATCATTTATACCGCCGCCGAGGCTTACCTCTTGCGCCACGGGGAAGCCACGACCCTTATTATGGTAGACGGGCTGGCCCAGCGGATGGAGCAAAACGGCCTGCGCCTTACCACCGCGAAATTCGCAGACTTTTCCTTCGATATCTCCTCACTCGTCAGAAGCGACGTGATCGAAAAGACAAAAATCGCAAATCTCACCACGCCTGCGCTGCTGGGCAGCTGGGATACCGTTCAAGAAACCTCTGGCCGTAGTGCCGGCGCAGTCGCAGAAGAGCTACACTCCCGCTTTGCCCAGCCGCTATTTTGCATTGTCGCCGCCCTCGTAGGGTTCAGCACACTACTCATCGGCGGTTTTTCGCGCTTTGGGGTCTGGCGCGAAATTGTGATCGCATTTGGCCTCCTTATCTTCCTTGACGGTGTGCGCGGAACACTGTCGGCGGAGGTGGTGAGCAAAGCTGCGCTTTGGCCGCTGCTTTACCTGCCTTCTCTTATCGGGGCCGTGATTGCGGGCATGATGCTGCTGCATGCGGCAAATCCGGCATGGCGCGCACGGCTCAAACGGCGCGGGGCTGCGGTATGATCCTGCACCTCTATTTTGCGCGCCGCTTTGCAATGAGCTTCCTGCTCATCACCGCCATTTTGTTTATCCTCATCGCATTGACGGGTCTGTTCGAGGAAACGCGGCGCTCCTTTGCCGATACCGTCACCTTCCGCGATTTGGTGACGCTGACGCTTTTGGACGCCCCGCAAAAAATCAACCTGATCCTACCGCTTAATATGGTGCTGGCCACCGTGGTGCTGTTCTTGTCAATGTCGCGCTCATCCGAGATGGTAATCACCCGCGCATCTGGCCGCTCAGCGCTCCACACACTTGTCTCTCCGATAATTGTGGCCTTGATCATCGGGTTTATGGTCGTTGGCGTGTTCAACCCGATCGTCGCGGCGACGTCCAAACGATATGAGCAACTCTCGGACCAGTTCGCGAGCGGTGGTGGCTCAGCCCTGTCGATCTCCGAGGAAGGGCTATGGCTACGCCAAGGCACCGCCGAGGGTCAGACCGTGATCCGCGCATGGCGCTCCAACAATGACGGGTCGGTGCTGTATGATGTGACGTTCATCAGCTATGATTTTGACGGCGGTCCAACCCGGAGGGTAGAGGCAAGCAGCGCAGCCCTTGGTGACGAGGGTTGGAACCTGCGAGACGCGAAATCATGGCCGCTTGAAGCAGGCGTAAATTCCGAGGGCAATTCAAAGCAGCATAATACGCTGTTCATCCCCTCCACCCTCACGCTGGACCGCATCCGCGAAAGCTTTGGTAAGGCGGGTACGATTTCAATCTACAACTTACCCACCTTCATCCGCCAGCTTGAATACTCCGGATTCTCCCCACGCCGCCACAAGGTCTGGCTTCAGTCCGAGCTGGCGCGCCCCTTGTTCCTGATTGCGATGGTTATGGTTGCGAGCGCCTTTACCATGCGCCATACCAGATCTGGAGGGACAGGCGTTGCTGTCCTCACCGCTGTCTTGTTTGGGTTCGGCTTGTATTTTATCCGCAGTTTTGCGCAGATCTTGGGCGAGAATGGCCAAATCCCCGTGCTTCTAGCCGCCTGGGCGCCCCCGATTGCGGCTATTTTGTTCGCGTTGGGCCTACTGCTTCACCGTGAGGATGGCTAAGGCAATGCGGTTGTTAATCCTCCTTTTGCTGGCACTGATACCGCTGCGTGCTGCCGCCCAAGACGCGGCGCTGTTGGTCGCTGACCAGCTTTATATCACCCGCGAACGCGAACTGGTCGCCTCCGGCAATGTCGAGGCGTTCCAAAACGGGGTGCGCCTGCGCGCGACCTCGATCCGCTATAACGAGGGGACAGGCGCGCTGACGATCGAGGGTCCGATCATCCTGACCGAAAGCGACGGCACCCTCATCACCGCTACCTCAGCCGAACTTGATGCGGATATGCGCAACGGTATCCTAAAAGGGGCGCGGCTGGTGTTGAACCAGCAGCTGCAACTCGCCGCTGTACAGATCGACCGCGTCGGTGGCCGTTATACCCAGCTCCATAAAACCGCCGTCACGTCCTGTCGCATTTGTGATGATGGCAGCCCGCCCCTGTGGCAAATCAGGGCCAAGCGGGTGATCTATGACGAACTAGAAGACCAGCTCTACTTTGATGAGGCACAATTCCGTATCGGACGGGTCCCCGTCTTCTGGATTCCTCATTTGCGGCTTCCCGGCCCAACGGTTGAGCGCGCCACGGGCTTCCTTACGCCCTCCATCCGCAGTACCTCCAACCTCGGTGTCGGCCTCAAACTTCCCTACTTCATCAAGCTGAGCGAGAAGCGGGACCTGATCCTCACACCCTACCTCTCCAGCTCGACCAAGACGCTCGAGTTCCGCTACCGTCAGGCCTATCGCAACGGGCGCATCCAATTTGACGGTGCGGTCACCAACGACGATCTGCGCCCCAATGATACACGCGGCTATCTGTTCGGGCGCGGTCTGTTCGCCCTCCCCCAAGACTTCTCGCTTTATTTCGCCATCGAGAGCGTGAGCGATGACGGGTATCTGGAAGAATATGACTACTCCGATGCTGACCGGCTGCGCTCCGAGATTTCCATCAGCCGTGCGCGGCGTGACGAATATATCCGCGCGAGTTTTTACAACCTCAAATCCCTGCGCGACGATGAAGTGAACGAAACACTGCCGACCCTAGTGCTTGATGGCGAATACGAGCGCCGTTTCTTCCCCCAAGCCCTGAGTGGCGAAATTCGGACCCGCCTAATTGTCCACACCCACAGGCGCACATCCGACCTGCCCGCCGACAGCGATGATGCCGATGACATCGTGGACGGCCGTGATGTGGCGCGCCTTAGTGCACAAATGGATTGGCTCCGCAGCTTTACCTTTCCAAGCGGCCTACGCACCGATGTCCGCGCCGGAGTAGCTTTCAATGCATTTGAAATCTCACAGGATCTTACCACGCCCGATGACCCCTCCGAGATCACCCCACACGCTGCAATCACCCTGCGCTATCCTTTGTCCAAGACGACCGCCGCTGGCGTCAACCATGTGCTAGAACCTGTGGTGCAACTGAACTGGACCGGTGGCAGCCGTCTCGATATCCCGAATGAAGAAAGTACGCTTGTCGAGTTTGATCAGGGCAACTTGCTCAGCCTGTCACGCTTTCCGCGCGCGGACCGGCGCGAGCGTGGTGCTATGGCCGCATTTGGTGTGGCTTGGTCCCGCTTTAACCCTACGGGGTGGGATACACATTTGAACGTGGCGCAAGTCTTTCGCGAAGTTAATGACACATCCTTCACCACCACCTCCGGTCTTAATGGCCTGTCCTCGGATTTCCTTATCGCAGGCCAGATCGATTCTGGTGATGGCGTCAGCCTCACGGGGCGCAGCTTGTTCCAGCAGGACCTGACCCTCTCAAAAGCAGAGCTGCGCGGTGACTATGCGTTTACGCGCGGCCGTATCGGTGGTTCTTATGTTTGGCTCCAGGATGACGTGGAAGAGGACCGCGCCAGAGAGGTCTCCGAATTTACCTTCGATGGCAGCTATCAAATCAGCCAGTTCTGGACTGCATCGGCCAACTGGCGCTATGATGTATCCTCTGACCGCGCTGCGACCGCAGGCCTCGGCTTGCGCTACGAAAACGAGTGTGTGACCCTCGATCTCAGGGTTAAACGCCGCTATACAAGCTCAACCAGTATTGAGCCCTCAACCGATTTTGGATTTAATGTCGGCCTGCGGGGCTTTGCCGCTGATACCGGAACAGAAAGATACGTCCGCTCATGTTCAAACTAAAACCTGCCCTCGCCGCTGCGGTGCTTGCTACCGCTCTTACCGGCCCTGCTCATGCGCAAAATATGTTTGCCCCTGTGGCTACGGTCAACGACAGCGTTGTGACCGAATTCGAGGTGCAGCAGCGCGTGCTTTTTTTACAAATCCTCAATGCGCGCGGCGCCACCCGTAAAGCCGCTCTTGAGAGCCTCATTAGCGAGCGTTTGCGCGGCGAAGCGATCCGCGATTCAGGGCTGGTGCTCACCCCTAACGGGATCAACGATGCTCTCGAGGAATTTGCAAGCCGCGCCGATCTTACCCGCGAAGAGTTCACCACCGCCCTTGACGGCGCAGGCGTAGCAAAAGAAACATACCGCGATTATGTCATCTCCGGCATTGCGTGGCGTGATCTGATCCGGGAACGCTACAGCTCCCGTGTTAGCGTCTCGGAGGCCGAAATCGACCGCGCGCTTTCCACTCAAAGCGCGGGTGTCTCGAACATCCGCGTTCTTGTCTCGGAGATCATCATTCCCGCGCCCCCAGAAGAGGCCGCCAATGTCGCTGCGATTGCGGAACAGATCTCAAAAAGCAAGTCTGCCAGCGAATTTTCGGACTTTGCGCGCAAATACTCCGCCACCGCAACACGCGACGCAGGGGGTCGGCTCCCATGGCAAGCACTGAGCGATCTGCCACCCTCCTTGCAACCACTGCTGCTCTCGCTCTCACCGGGTGAAGTCAGCGAACCGCTCAACATCCCCAATGCTGTGGCCCTGTTCCAGCTGCTCGATGTCGAAGAGACCGGTAATCCCGTCAAAATCTATTCCACAATCGAGTACGCCGCCTACTACATGGCTGGTGGGCGATCCGAGCAAACGTTGCAACAAGCCGCCAACCTCAGGGCACAAGTCGATGTCTGCGACGATCTTTACGCCTTTGCGGAAGGGCAGCCTGAAAGTGTACTGGACCGCGAAACCCTGCCACCCTCCAAAATTCCGCAGGATTTCGCGATTGAGCTGAGCAAGCTTGATGAGGGCGAAGTCTCCACAGCGCTGACCCGCGCCGACGGCCAAGCCCTTGTTTTTCTGATGATGTGCGGCAGAACCGCCGAGCAGAACGCTGAAGTCGACCGTGAACAGGTGGCCGGCGCCATTCGCCAGCGCCGTCTGTCGGGCTTCGCTGATGGCCTACTTGCCGAATTGCGCGCCGAAGCCCGCATTAGCCTGAAATGAAACCCGTCATTCTGACTTGCGGCGAACCCGCAGGCATCGGTCCCGAAGTGGCCGCCCTTGCGTGGGCGGCTTTGGCGGACCGTGTCCCTATGGTATGGCTCGGCGATCCACGTCACCTGCCCGCCGACACGCCGCACCAGATTATTGATGACTTGGCCAAGGCGGCGGATATCAGCAGGAGCACTTTGCCTGTTTTGCCCCACCCCTTTGCTCGGGACGCTGTCGCGGGCATTCCCGACCCTGCGAACGCAATCGGTGTCATCGACGTGATCGCCCGTGCTGTAGATTTGGTGCAATCGGGTGGCGCCGCCGCCATCTGCACCGCCCCGATCCACAAAAAGGCGCTCAAAGACGGCGCCAGTTTCGCCTACCCCGGCCATACCGAATATCTTGCGGCCCTCGCGGGGGATTGTGATGTGGTGATGATGCTCGCCTCCGAGCAATTGCGCGTGGTGCCTGCCACCATCCACATCGCCTTATCAGAGGTGCCAAAAGCACTAACCCCATCACTGCTGCGCCGTACCATCGAGATCACACACACAAGCCTGCAAACTCAATTCGGCATCGCCAGCCCTCGCATCGCGGTCAGCGGCCTCAACCCCCACGCGGGCGAAGGCGGTACCATGGGCACTGAGGAAACGGGCTGGATCAATACTTTGGTCTCAGACATGCGGGTCGAAGGCTACGCTCTCCAGGGACCGCTGCCCGCAGATACGATGTTCCACGCCGCAGCCCGCGCGCGGTATGACGCCGCCATTGCCATGTACCACGACCAAGCGTTGATCCCGATCAAAACCCTCGATTTCGACCGAGGCGTGAATGTTACCCTCGGCCTGCCGTTTATCCGCACCTCGCCGGATCACGGTACTGCGTTTGACATCGCGGGCAAAGGCATCGCAAACCCGACCAGCATGATAGAGGCGATCCGCATGGCCCACCGGATGAGCACGACATGACCAGCATCGACAACCTTCCCCCCCTGCGTCAGGTCATTGATGATCACGGGCTCCAAGCGCGTAAATCATTGGGGCAGAACTTCCTGCTCGACCTCAATCTCACCGCAAAAATCGCACGCCAAGCAGGCGACCTTACCCAATGCGACGTGCTCGAAATTGGCCCCGGTCCCGGTGGCCTCACCCGTGGTTTGCTGTCCGAGGGCGCCCGCCGCGTCTTGGTCATCGAGAAAGACAGCCGCTGCATTCCCGCCCTTGAGGAAATCGCCGCCGCCTACGCAGGCCGCCTCCAGATCATCGACGGCGATGCGCTCGAAGTGGACCCACTTGCCCATCTTACGCCACCCATCCGCGTAGCGGCAAACCTGCCCTATAACATCGGCACAGAACTGCTCGTCCGCTGGCTCACGCCCCAAGACTGGCCACCGTTCTGGCAAAGCCTGACATTGATGTTTCAACGCGAAGTGGCCGAGCGGATCGTGGCAAAACCGGGGTCCAAAGCCTACGGCCGCCTCGCCTTGCTCGCACAATGGCGCGCCGACGCAAAAATAGTGATCAACCTTCCGCCAGAGGCATTCTCACCACCGCCCAAAGTCTCCAGCGCTGTGGTCCACCTCACCGCCCTGCCCGAGCCGCGCTTTCCCGCCGACGCCGCGATCCTGTCGCGCACTGTGGCCGCCGCCTTTAACCAACGCCGCAAAATGCTCCGCTCCGCGCTCAAAGGCACAGCACCCGACATCGAAGACCGGCTCATCGCAGCGGGCCTCAAACCCACAGACCGTGCCGAGCAAATCCCGCTTGAGGGTTTCTGCGCGCTTGCCCGCGAACTGGCAAAACCCTAACGCCTATCTTTTTTGGGCCTATCTTATTTGGCCAGAAATACTCCGGGGGATCGGTGCGCAGCTCCGATGGGGGGCTGGCCCCCGATCACGTTTCAAACAGACACTGCCCTTTCAAAACAGACACTGCCCCAAAATGCAAAAGGCCCCGCATCTGCGAGGCCTTCTACATCATTCTGCCGCTTCGGGCTGGTCGCCACCCTCGGCTTTCGGGGCATCCCCATCCTCAAGCTTTGGTTTGGGCTTACGCCGCGGCGCACGTCTCGTTTTCGGCTTTGGCTCGGGCTCTGGCGTCTCGACCAGCGTGCTCCCTTCATCGCTCGCATCCGGCTGTGGCTGCTCTGACGGGTCCGCCGCAACAACTGGCTGCTCGGCGGCTTCGCGTTCCTGACGCTCCATCCGCTCGTTGCGTTCGCGGTCCCGCTCGGCTTGGCGCTCGCGGTTCAGGCGGTCCTGCTCGTCGCGCTCGGCCTGACGCTCGCGGTTGGCTTTCTCTTGCTCTTCGCGCTTGGCATCCATTTCCTTCTGCGCTTCACTCAACAGGCGCAAGTAATGCTCTGCGTGCTGCTGGAAATTCTCCATCGCAACGCGGTCGTTGCTCAGCTGGGCATCGCGCGCCAGCTGGTTGTATTTCTCGATCACCTGGCTGGGCGTGCCGCGCACTTTGCCTTCGGGGCCTGAGCTGTCGAACGTACGGTTGACGACATTGCCACCCTGATTATTGCCACCGCTACGGTTACGGTTTTTGTTATTACGCGAACGCGATCTTTGAGGTTTCATAGAGGGGGTCAGCCTTTTGGTGCTGTTAGTTGGTCAGGCCATCAGCGCGCTTTGCGCATGCTGTCGGCACGTTAAGATGTTGGGCATAAGCCGCGTGGGACCGTACAAGACGTTCATCACTGCAACAAGACATCAATAGCCTTTGATCCCCCTCAGGGGCAAGAGCGAATAAACCTAAAAACCTGCAATTTTCACGCTAAGCAGGGTTTTGCGCACAAATAACACGGTCCCGCCCGTCCAAATCTGGTAGAATCGCCACATCGGCCCAGCCTGCGGCCTCGAATATTGCACGCACCGCAGGTCCTTGTTTCCAGCCAATCTCGGCCATCACACGGCCCTGCGCGCTCAGATACTCCTGCGCGCGGGCGGCAATCAGGCGGTAAACGCTCAGCCCGTCCGCCCCGTCCGTCAGCGCCATCGCAGGCTCGTGCAGTGCCAGTTCCGGCGAGACATCCGCCATCTCGGCCTGCGCCAGATAGGGCGGATTGCTGACGATGAGATCATAACGCCCCTCAACAGCATCAAACCAATCCGACTGCAAAACGTGCGCCCGCGCCGCCACCCCGTGTAACACAGCGTTGGCACTGGCCTGCAAACACGCGCCCTCTGATAAATCGACCGCCACACCCGTGGCACTCTCCCGCTCGGCCAATAGCGTCACAAGGATGCAGCCGGACCCCGTTCCCAAATCCAACACCCGCTCAAAGGGCTGCGCCAAA
>RCNE010001841.1_pt1 | contig 11487 bp, 9 predicted proteins | sample 2041361 | NCBI WGS metagenome assembly RCNE01 (sample SAMN09708229, study PRJNA481090) | Marine sediment metagenome, whole genome shotgun sequencing project.
GGGGGCGCTTATGTTCAGGATGAACGGTATATCGCGATACGAGTCCACGGATGGACTCGGTAGAGCGAAGCAGGATGCCCGAGCCGAGAGCACATGGATGTGCGGCGCGATTGTGTCAGTTTTGCACGGCCTATAATTGGATGATGTGCGAATCGGACACAAGCCGCTCCTCGGCAACTGCTCCTGCGTCGCCTCAAGCGCCTACTCTTCGTGCTCTACCTCCTGCATCCCTGCAGTCGTGCGCTTCCCTGCGCCCGCGGCATACTGTTCATCCTGAACATAACCCGCCCCACCTTCAGCCATTAGTGTGTTCCTTCTATTCGACACCATTGCCTTGTAATTTACGCACAGAGCCGAGGGTGTGCGGGTACCTTACTTCAGGACCGTGAGCGACAGGGATGTCGCGCCCGAGCTTACATGGACGTATTTACAGCGAGTCCTGAAGTAAGGTACCGCACGACCTCGGCTCCCCCGCAAGTTGAGGGGCAGTTGGTTTCACAGTAAATGGGACAACAGCGATTGTATGCCTACTGTTTTTAAACCGTATGCACTTTCAGCTACGCCTGAATTTCCTCACGAGGAACAGCAAACGCACCAATGTCAATGCACCGCCAATACTGGCCGCTATACCCGGCCCGACAAGTCCTAAAGGAGGTGTAAAAACATAAAATAACGCCAGGTAAATAAATGAGCTCAAGGCATAAATACGAAGTACGGTATTGGCACCACCGAGGGCGTAAGCAGTCGCTCGCAGCGGCGAACCGGCAAGCTCAAACGTGGCGGCAAGCAGCATCAGGGTCAGCAAGGGCGCAGCAGATGTGTAATCAGAACCGATGATGCCCAGAATCGGGGCAGCCAGGGGAATGGACAGAACGACCAGTAACAGGCCGGATGCACCCGCAATTTTTACCGCCCGAAGCCCCAGTTCATAAAAACCCGCTTCCTTATTGTGCAGCATACGACTCAAATCCGGAAACAGGACCTCACGTAACATCAAACCGGGCTTGCTGAGGATGGTGGAAAAATCATTGGCGAGTCGAAACATTCCGGCCCCGGCAGGCCCCAGAAGGCTACCCGCAAGCAGAACAGCCAGATGTTTCGGAAGCATATCTACATTCGTCTGCCAGTAAACAACACCCAGGAAGTGTCGGAACTCGGGACTCGTTTCGCGTAATTCGCGCGGGCGAAAACCCCGCCAGATCGATTCGGACATATGCTGATGCACTTCCCGGTGTCCACGCAGATATATCCAGCAATTTTCAAATACAAAAGCAGCCGCCCAAATGCCAACAAATACCAGCATTTTCGCATCATAAGACCAGGCGATAACGACCCCGAAGAGCCGGATCGCAGGGCTGATGGTATACCAGGTACCCAGAACATCGAAGCGGTCATATATACGCAAGATACCGTTGGGTGTGCCAGTAGCCGTGGTCAACATGGTCAGGCTGTAAACCCCCGCGACCGTAACCATTTGCGCATCCCAATGGAGAAACTTACCAGTGATCGAGGCCGCAAAAACCCCCAGTAAGGTAGCCAAAATACTGGACATTACGTCAACAGAAGTCGTAATCCGTAGCAACTTTCTAAGACCATCATTGTCCCCGCTTTCATGTAGGGGGACACCGTATTTGACAATGGCTTCAAAGGTTCTGAAATTCAGAAAACCGCGGATGGCCAGTACATAGGTATGAAGCAAAACGACCAGCCCAAACTCCACCGGCGACAGCGAATTTGCCATCAAGGCCAGGGCAATCGTATTGCATACAGCGGCAATACCACGACCGCGCAGTACCACGCCAAAGTTTTTGAATATCCGTTGTGAGTTTGTCTTTGACATCAGTAGACAGTCTGTTTTGAAAACCTCATGACAACCCGCATACGCGTTACGTCATGACTACTCATTGGATACTGTGGTTGATCCGAAGACAGCGTACGAGCTTGCATTTGGCCCGGTTGCGACGTTATCTTCGCTCAGCCACGAGCTCAAAGGCCCGTGCCGAAGCCTTATGGCTGCGGCGTAGACCAGACGTAGATTGAGTAAAACCGTAGTCATTACTGTCCAGAATGTGACGGCAATAAACCCCCAGTCAGGCCGGCCAGCCAGGACGCTTAAAGTGAGAAGGATCATACACGGATTACGCCGGGCAGTAATCAACCTGAACCAGGCATCAAGCGGTCGCCATGTAAAAACTCCGCAAGTTCCCAACAATGGAAAAATGACTTCGACAATCCGACCTGATATATAGGCAATAATAATAGCCCAGTTCATTTGATCCAGGCTCAACCCCATGGCACCGCTAAAGCCTATCAGGGACCCGCCCCAGATAATGTACCAGATAGGAGGGTGTATAAGATCAATCATATGATCATACAAATGGCCGAACTGACTGGAATTAATGGTGACTCGGGCCAGTTTCCCATCGACCGTATCGAGATAGGTCATGATCCAGCCCGCCAGCAGCCCCCAGGCATAATACTGGTGAGCGAACAGGAAACAGGCAGCAATAACCAGCAACAAACCAATAGTGGTGACCATGTTTGGAGTGACGCCTAACCGGGCGCAAATACGTACCGCCTGTTTCGCCGGCCTGGGCCAGACGAATTTTGTCACAAGGTCGGTAATGCCCCGGTAAGCGTTGCCGTATAGTTCATTCTCCAGTTCGCTCTTTCGCTCCCTGGAAACAGATTCCAACAGTGGCTTGGTGGATCTGCGCAAATTTGTATCAAATGATTTCAGATCATGGGTATTGATACCGGTTATATCATCCGGAATTTTCCGGCTTGGGTCTTGCATATGAGCGATAACATTTTTTGCCTGATCTGCCTCGATAAAAGCAGCTGCAATTTCACTTTCATATTGCAGAATACAATCGGGCCTGTCGATCACGGCCTGTATCGTTCGGTTTTCAAAAACATCCCTGCCATTAAATATCAATATCCGCCCACTTTTGGGCAGGTCATCGGAATGATCAACCCAGCTGAACCGCTCTTTGCTGTCCTTTATTGTCTTGTTGATTTCATTGAGTTGTCTGTGTAGGCGTTGACCGGCATCCAAACCCCAGAGATGTACTTTCGATATTTCAAAAACATGCGCGTAAATAGTCATGTGGTATTGGGACTCTTGTTGATGATGCTGAGAGTCGCTTTGCAAAAGCCGACAATGATCGAAGCATGGATTATAGACATTGCGACATTCATGGGCAAAGATGTTGGGGCTAATATCGCGTTTGACTCATTTAACTAGTCACTGATGCGTGACGGTACTAATGAAAAAGTGAGACAACCAAGCCAGGATCGACTTGAGCCAGCCAAGCTGGAACAATAGGGAAAAATCACGTAATACAGTGTCAGATTCACAGAATATTGAATTCAAAAAAAGGTGCATTTTGAAGATGAAAACAACTCATTTGATCAAACATTCAGCCATTCTCTCAGGACTCATGTTATGTCTTGCCTCTCCGCTGTTTGCTGCAGAGACAGAAACTGAGGCGCCTCATTGGTCGTATCAAGGGCAAGACGGACCGGAACACTGGGGTGAACTTTCCTCGCAATACCTGATGTGTTCTGAAGGCTGGAATCAATCACCGATCAACCTGGTAGATGATGTGCACGCAGGCCTGCCAAAACTGGAGTTCGAGTATTACAGTACAAATATCAATGAAATCAACAATGGGCATTCCATCCAGCAAAATATGGCGCCCGGTAGTTTTCTGAGGGTCCCGGAACGAAATCTGAACCTCGAACTCAAACAGTTTCATTTCCATAGCCCCAGCGAACACACGATTGACGGGAAGTCATTTGCGATGGAGATCCATTTTGTACATGCTGACAAAGATGGTGGACTGGCTGTGGTTGGTGTACTGATTGATGAAGGCGAAGAGCATCCGGTTTTAAACAAGCTATGGGCTTTTATGCCCGAAAATCCCGGCGAGACCAGCCAGGAGCCGATCGGTATTGAAGAGACGGACCTTCTACCACCCACACGTGAGTACTATGCCTATAGCGGCTCGTTGACAACCCCGCCATGCACCGAGGGTGTTAAATGGATTGTTCTCAAAACACCCGTTCAGGCATCAGCCGAGCAAATTGCGACTTTCAAGGAGCGTGTTGGCCCAGCCACCAACCGCCCGGTTCAGCCCCTAAACGCACGAATGATTCTGGATTAGTATTTACCTGCGACAGCAGTGGAGTAGTGTTTCATTTATTTTTGTTTTAACAACAATTCCCGGACTCTACGGTTATCACTGACGGCAAATATACGAAGACCGCTCCCATGGCGGTCTTCCAATATGCCAAGCGGAATCACTGCATTAAACCCGATTTCAATCACCACGCCAAACGAATGCGTCTCTTCACGCAGCATGTGGGTTTTTCCCTGCCAAATCAGACTGTCTCCCTCAAAGATCAAAACTGTTTCCAGCACCCGGCTTTGCGCTGTATCAATACCCCAACCAACAACCTCAAGTGAATCTTCACCCCCGCTGAGATAATCTACCAGGCCATCCATACCTTCACCGTCGGATATTAACGCGCCTTGGGAATCATGCACAGCAGAGACTTTTGCATCCCAGGTGTAACCCGCCTGGTCACCTGAAGCGGTGCCGCGAACCAGTTCAAAGCCCTCACCGTTGCCGATCAGGCCCAATACTTCCACGACATTGTTACCTGCACGAAACCCTGATTCCGGTAACATAGCGGAAAATTTCCATATGCCTTTGTTCGCATAGGTAGTACTGACTGCAACGATTTTTCCATTCAATACAAAAGCAAGATCTGCGGCAGCATGTCCGGGCCAGTGTATTTCCCCATTGGCATGGGCCGGCAGGAAATCATCATTGAGATCCACATTCCTGAAAAATTCAACGTTGTTCAACTTAATACGCATTTCGGGATCGTTAGCGGGTATAAACCTGGTCAACGATTCTCCGATCAAGGCACGACCGGTGGCTTTCCAATCCTGACCGGCCCATGCAGAACCCAAAGCTCTTTCCACCCGTTCCAGGCTACTTGAATAAGGTGTAACTTTATCGTTCTGGCGAACGGCCTGTTTTTCAGGGCGCTTTGGTTCACCGAGCAAGGAAACGCCGTCTGTCTCCCAGGGTAAATCACGATCAAGAACCTGCGCCACGGTGGGTAGGATATCGATGACTTCGGCGTTACGCGGATCCTTGTGGCCTTTAGACTGGAAAGGTGCTTTGATAATCAGGGGAACAGGCAATATGTTGGCATCCAGGTTGCCCTGGGGAGGGGCATCCCTTCGTCCGGAACCCGGCTCAAAGGAAACACCGTGATCTGCGGTAAGAACTATCAGACTCTGCTCATACAAACCTTCCTTCTCCAGTTTTTCCACCAACTGACCCAGCCAGCTATCCAGGGCACCTACTTGCATAACAAGGCGCTCATAAGCTTGCCGTGACTGCCAATTCTCACCAACCCAGGTGTTGGTAGGGAAATCCAGACCTGGCATCAACCAGCCATCGTTGTAGCGTTTTCCTGAAGGCAGGTATTCATACGGTATATGGGGGAAATTCACATGCAGAAAATTCAGACCAGGTTTTTCCGTGGACTGGATCTTGTCGAGAAATGCATCCAGTTGCTGCAGACGGTGCTCGTACATCCCCCCACCCTGAATGGCTCCGCCCCAGAACCCTTCCCAGGACTGGTTTATCGCAGGTAAATCCGGGAGTAGCTGGTTCGCAGTCATGCTCAGGTAAATGGCCGAAACATCCTGCATCATTGCCTGCCATCGGCGTCTCGCCGGAGGCAGGCGCCCAGCACTGCACATATTGGTTGGGCACATGGCAGATACTGCTTCCTGAACAAGGAGATCGTAATCGTCAGCTAACCAGGTAAACAAGTTATCCGGGTATTCTCCATGGTGCGGCATCCGGTAGCTGTCGGGATAACGACCGGTCAATATCGCCGGGATGGCAAGGACGGTGCTGGTAGCCACCGTGGTCGCATTGGGAAACCAATAAGCATCCTCTGAAATTGCGCTGAAATTTGGAAACCGGCGAGCATCAATAAAGCCATCATCACCCAGTAAAACATTTGAGGGGAACTCGTCGAACACGATAAACAGCAAGGGCGATAACGTGCCGGTAAAGGCCGTTGACTGGGCACTCCCGGGTTGCGTTGGTAACAACAAAGGACGGATTCCGCTATTGAGAAGAAACAAGACAGGAACGATCACGATAGCCGGCGACAGGAAACTGATGAACATTTTCCCCGATTGCACTCGCACATAGATGAAGAGTAAGCCGAGCGACAAAATGGTCGCCCAGATTGTCACGAAACCCGAAGGGTTAAACCTGTTCGCAATAAGGTGACCCAACAAAAAGAGCAGTAGAAAAATGATAAGGGCGTACAGGGTTCCACCAATTTTGGGATTCAACCTAAACGCGAATGCCTGAAGACCCGCCAGCAACAGGGGTATAGCCACGCTCAAGGCGAATACCAGGAAAGCGATATCACCAGGCTGGGCCTGGCGTGCCACGAAAAACTCCGGATAGCGTGACAGTAGATCGTATACCGGCCACGCAATGACCAGCTGAACCAAGGCCATGATGTGTAGGCAACGTACTAAGGGTCCCGGAAAGACCGATGGATTCTTGTTCTTGTCAGTATTCACTCGAAGGCCCGAACTACCAGAAAACAATATACTATAACCCTGCCACACACCAAAAGCCGTATTGGATATTGGTAACCCCGGCTTTGGAAATCATTAAGCTTGAGGCTGGCGTTGTGTACCAAAATAAAACGCGGGAATGTTGAGTCACTACCTATTCTGCAATATACTCGCCGCTGCTTCAGATCAACCTTGAAATTCACAATGTTATTACCCGCCGACAAGCGGGAAAGGCCTTAAAAAAATGAAATTTTGGACCGGAATTTTCTGCATCCTGATACTCGTCCCAGTTGATTCAGCCTTCGCATACCTTGACCCGGGAACCGGCAGTATGCTGTTACAGGTTATCTTAGGTGGTGTTGCTGCCGTCGGAGTGGCGGTAAAGCTGTACTGGCACAAAATTCGTGTCGCCTTGAGACTGAGTCGTAAAACTGACACCGAAGACGAATGAACCCGGACCTATCCTCTGCAGTTGATACGGGTTCATTCCGTGATCGGGATGGCCGGATTTACACACAGGGTGAGCGCATCATCAGAGGTGTCAGTGCAAGCGCCCTGGCCGAATTCAAGAAACTTGAGTCTACTGCTTTTTACACCAGGTTCCTGCAAAAAGGCCAACTCGTAGGCAGTGATCTGCTTAACCCTGAAAACGTCAATTTGCCCCCGGAGATAATGCAACAGTGGGCGGGATTTATCGAACACCGGCGGATTCCTGTTATCACCTACCCCTATGAGTGGACTTTTAGCATGCTGCGCGATGCCGCTTTATTGCAGCTTGACCTGGTGGAGGCGGCCATACTGGAAGGAATGACCCTGAAGGATGCCACCCCCTACAACATTCAGTTCGATGCTGGAAAGCCGGTCTTTATCGATATCGCTTCGTTTGAGACCATGCCTGCAGGAGCACCATGGGCCGGTTACCGCCAGTTTTGTGAAATGTTCCTTTTTCCGCTCATGTTGCAAGCATATAAAGGGATTCACTTCCAACCGCTAATGCGTTCAAGTATCGATGGTATCGGCGTACAGACAGCTGCAAGGTTGTTCGGATTCAGAGACCGCTTTCACGCTGGCGTGTTCAGTCATGTGTGGTTACAGGCCAAACTCGATAGCCGCTATGGAAACACGCAGCAAAACGTGCGATCTGATCTGAAAAAGGCCGGTTTTAACCAGGCGATGATTTTGGCCAATGTCCGTAAGCTGGGAAAATTAATCAAGAAGCTGAGCTGGCATGGTGAAGGATCAGAATGGGGTGGATACGAGGAGTTCCACAATTACAGCGAGAGCGACCATCGGCTGAAGGAAAGCTTCATCAGCGACACCGTTGCCGGCAGCAAAGCGGATATCGTCTGGGATATCGGTTGCAATACCGGGCAGTTTTCAAAGATAGCTGCGCAACATGCCGACTGCGTGCTGGCCATGGACCTGGACCATTTTGCCGTGGAACGTCTCTACCGTGAGACCAGGGAAACCGGCATGATGAATATTCTGCCGTTGGTACAGAATATCGCAGACCCATCCCCGAACTGGGGTTGGCGCAACCGTGAACGAACAGACCTGCAGACACGCAACCGCCCTGACCTGGTACTCTGCCTGGCGCTTATACACCACGTGGTCATCTCGGCCAACGTGCCAATGGAGGAGTTTGTCAGTTGGCTGGCAGAGCTGTCCGATCAACTGCTAATCGAATATGTTTCACGCTCGGATGACAAGGTAAAAGCGCTACTGCGCAACAAGGAAGACAAGTATTCCGACTACAGCAGGCAAGAATTGGAGAAAAACCTGGGCAAATACTTCAGGGTTGTCAAGCAACAGGAAATGGAATCAGGCAACCGGCATCTTTACTGGTGTGCACCTATTTAGACCTGCACCTATTTAGACCGGTACGGATGACACCCGCTTGTAATCAGGCGAACATTCCAATGGTTTGCTCAAGCGAGTCCGCCAGAATATCTATTTCAGCAAAGGTATTGTAAACACCCAGCGAGGCCCGCGCGGTTGCAGGCAGGCCGAAAAATTTTGCGACCGGCATGGCACAGTGATGACCGGTTCGGATTGCAACACCGTGCAAATCCACCAGTGTACCCACATCGTTGGCGTGAATATCGCCGAGTACAAATGACATGACACCGGCCTTGTGCGCCGCGGTGCCGATCATTCTGAATCCATCAATCCGGGTCAGCTTTTCGGTACCGTAAGCAAGCAATTGCGCCTCCCAGGCCTCTATGTTTTGCATACCCAGGCCCTGTAGATAATCGACCGCCGCACCGAGACCGATGACACCGGCAATATTGGGTGTCCCGGCTTCAAACTTACCCGGTGCGTCATTGAAGGTTGATTTCTCGAAGGTCACGTGACGGATCATTTCACCGCCACCCTGGTAGGGCCGCATGGCCTGTAAATGCTCGTAACGGCCCCACAGAACGCCGATTCCGGTTGGGCCATACATTTTATGACCGGAAAAACAATAAAAATCACAATCCAGGGCCTGTACATCAACCGCCTGGTGCGGCACGGCCTGGGCACCATCGATGAGCACCGGAATGCCTTGCTGTTTGGCCATGGCACAGATCTCGGCTACCGGGTTGATCGTTCCCAATGCGTTGGAAACCTGGACAATGGCAAGCATCTTGACACGCGCGTTCAACATCTCCGCAAGCGCGTCCATTTCCAGTTCACCGTGCTGGTTCATCGGTATCACTTTTAGAACGGCGCCGGTTTCTTCACATAGCAACTGCCACGGAACAATATTGGAATGGTGTTCCATATAGCTGATCAGGATTTCATCACCCGCTTGCAGACGTGGACGGACGAAACTGTGCGCAACCAGATTAATTGACTCGGTGGTGCCACGTGTAAACACACACTCCTGATCTGAGGGTGCATTGATAAACCCAGCGACTTTCAAACGGGCCTGTTCATAATCTTCGGTGGCTTCCTGACTCAGCAGGTGTACACCGCGATGTATATTGGCATTGTGATTTCGATAAAAACTGTCAATCGCATTGATCACAGCGTTCGGGCGCTGGGCCGAGGCTGCCGTGTCAAAATAAACCAGTGGTTTGCCATGAACGGTCCGTTGCAGGATTGGAAAATCCGCACGTACGCTTTGTACATCCAGCACCGGCTCAATGGTGGTTCGTTCAGTTTGATTCATGTGTCACTCGGCCTGCGGCATGACATCCATCATGCGTTGTGAAATGACTTCACTTAATACCGGGTCGGCGAGCTTATCACTGACGGACTTGCAAAATGCAGTGGTCAGTAACTGGCGTGCATCCTGTTCACTCAACCCGCGGCTACGCATATAAAAGACCGCAAGTTCATCCAGTCGCCCAACGGTTGCACCGTGACTGGCGATGACCTCATCGGCGTAAATTTCGAGTTCCGGCTTGGTGTCAATTTCGGCACGTGCGGATAACAAAATGTTGGCGTTGGATTGCCTCGCCTCGGATTCATCAGCCCCCGGATGTACACATACAGCGGTATTGAACACAGCCCGCCCACTACCGCTTGCAACACCCCGAAAATATTGATCACTGAAACCACCACCTGCAAAATGATCGACCCGGGTATGGTTATCTACGTGACGATTGCCATCCAGCAGGTAGGCACCGTTGATGCCCGATTTTGCGCCGGCACCCCATAATGATGTATGCACATCATGACGAACCAGACCTCCGCCAAGGTCAAAACCGAAATAGGCGTATTCACTTTCTGCCTGTTGTGAAACCTCGGTTCGGGTTATTAACCCGGATTTATCAGATTCCTGCTGAAAACGTATGTGTTGAAAATTGGATTTATTGGCTAAATCCACCTGCATAACGATGTTACTGGTATTCGCATTGCCATCGGTGCTTTCGAACTGCTCCAGCAACTCCAGCTTCGCACCCTTGTCGAGAATCACGCAGATGCGGAAATTGAACAACAACGGCTTTTCACCTTGCGATGAGGACCAGATCAGGCTCAGCCTTCGGGCATCAGTACCGGCAGCTACATGGATAACGACCCCGGAGTCCAAAGTAGCAGCATTCAGGGCACTGAACCCTTGACTGGAAGCACCCTTGCTCTGCTTGACGATAAGTGACTCCAGCAAATCCTGTAAGCCGCTTACTCCAATTTCAAGTGCATTTGACATGGGAAGCACGGTCAGACCCGGAGGCACATCTCCGGTTAGTTCCAGAAATTGCCCGTCCAACAAGTTGAGTTGCAGGGGTGATTCTACCAGCGGTGACGGCTGTGTCGAGTTGGCAGAAGGTGTATTTGAACCGGTTGCCAACTGCACCTGGGCCAAACCCAGTGCCCCAAGCCCGGTATATTTCCATGCCTCGTCTTTGCGGGTCGGCAATCCGTGACTACGAAACTGTTCAGCACCCGTTTCACGAATAGCTTTAAGCCACTGGGGACAAACCCCGGTGTTTTCCGGCAAATCTTCCGCCAGTTGTGAATGTAGCTCACTCATGGGTTGGCCGTGGGCACAGCAGATTCAACATTCAAAGTCGCAATACCACCGTCTTCCAACCAGGCATAACCCTGCTCTTCCAGTTTCAGTGCCAGGTCGGCGCCACCGGTCGCGACCAGTTTTCCGTCGGCCAGCACATGTACCTTGTCCGGCACGATATGATCCAACAGCCTCTGGTAATGTGTCACTACAATCATTCCACGGTCTTTTGAACGTAAGCGGTTGACACCTTCCGCAACCGTTTTCAGTGCATCAATATCGAGACCGGAATCGGTTTCATCCAGTATTGCCAGTGTCGGTTCAAGCACCGCCATCTGGAAAATCTCATTACGTTTTTTCTCGCCACCGGAAAAGCCCTCATTAACTGCCCGGTGCAGGAGTTCATCACCAATATGCA
>RCNE010001844.1_pt1 | contig 11481 bp, 5 predicted proteins | sample 2041361 | NCBI WGS metagenome assembly RCNE01 (sample SAMN09708229, study PRJNA481090) | Marine sediment metagenome, whole genome shotgun sequencing project.
GACCAGGAGCAGGAGCAGGAGCAGGAGCAGGAGCAGGAGCAGGAAGGAGAATAGCGCAAGCGACCTCACCAGCAGAGAATGGCAGGAATTCACACGAACGGGGACATCCGATTGCTATTGAACCGGAGTCAGTGTCCGCGCTCGCGCGGAGCCTGCGTGGGCTTAGGATCCGGTGCGGACCGGCAACACTGCCGTCAAGTGGAGCTCCGGCATGTCGACATCGACCCGGACGCGGAACACCGAACCGTCGAGGCTCACGTCGAGCTTGCATCGGGGCGAAGAGGCGACCTGCAACAGGCCGATCCCGCCATTGCTCCGGATGTCGGTGGAGTTGATTAGATGATTTGTCAGTTCATGCCAGAGGACGTTCGAGGTCTTGCTCGAGACGTGCTCGTGGATGAACTGCAGGGCGCGTTTCGCTGCCTCGATGTCCTTGACGGCGTTCGTCGATGACACGCGGATTCTGGGCTGGCCTTTTCGTACTTCATAGTTGACCAGAAGCGAGGGCCCTGGGGTTTGGTCCCAGTCGGCGTGGGTCACGATGTTGTCCACGATTTCGCGTACCGCCACGACCACGTCTCTGACCGGGAATGGGTCTTCGAACATCGCGCCGAGCGTCCACTTCAAGCCAAAGATGATGGACTCCGCAAGCTCAGGGCTAAATCGAAGTGGACTTATTTCAAGTTGATATTTTATTTCAGTATTGTTCTTCATGAGGCCCGCCGGATTTCCGTGAGCTTAACGGGAGCGCCCGGTTGTTTTGAAATGCCGTCGACGAAAAGTCGGGACATACGAAGGTGTTCAGATTGCTCGGGCTGCTCGCCCGTGGCGTAGATCGTCACTGGACGTCCATGCGCGCGCATGGCGTGGAGCATGCGGTAAATTGCGTGCTGCGCGCGGGACAGCACCTCTCCGAGGTGCTCCAAGTGGCAATGCACATGGGCTACGTTGGCCTCGTTCGCGCACCGCGCGAGCTCCTCCAAGTGGGTCAGATACAGGTCGAAACGGTCGCCATGCCGAACGACCAGACCTCCATAGAACCAGATCGTGAGTCCGTCCTTTTCGTCGAGCTCGTGCTCGATTCGAAAGGTCGTGTTGCCGTCCAATTCGAATGTGCCGCTATCTTGCACGTCGTTACCTCGGCCCTGGAATCTCGATCCCAATCACAGTGACGTCATCTAACTGGGGGGTCGCGCCGCGAAACCTGTCGAGCGACGCGATGACGGTCTCCGTCGCAGCTCGAATATTTAAAGAATCCCTCGTCATCCCCCAAGTCTCCGTTAAACCGCCTCCGTCGCGGAACGTCGTTCCCGACCCGTTCGTCTGAGTATACAGCCCATCGGAGTAGAGAAACAACCGTGTCCCGGGAGAAAGCGTGAGCTCGCGGGACTGGTAGCTCATATTGGGAAAGAGGCCGACCATGAACCCCGCCGCGGCCGGAGGTTCGATGGGGCCTGCGCCCGACATGACGACGAAGGGCATCTCTCCTGCGCGCGCGTACCGAATCGACACCTGGTCGCCGGAGCTGGCATCGAGGTCGAGGCAAAGGAAGCTCCCAGCGAGGTCGGCGTACTTGGACGTGGCCGCTTCGTTGAGACGCTCGAGGACGCCAGAGGCATCGAGGTTGGGATGATCGAGGCCGGTGTACTCTGGCAAGGCTGCGGCGGCGCGTACCGCCGCTTTCACACCATGGTCGACCATATCAGCGAGGAACAAGCGGACTCGGCCGGGGCCGAGGGGTGTGATGTGATAGAAGTCGCCACCCACGACGTCCGCCGGGCGGAACTCGACATGTGCGGTGAGCGGCGCCGGCATCTCGAGCCTCGGGAGCAGGCCATTTTGGAAGTCGCGGGCGAGCTCGAGGTCGGACTGCACGTATTGGTGCTGGGCCTTCAGCGTCAAATGGGCATCGAAAAGAGCCCTCTCTTGACGACGCTTGCTCACCAAGTTGCGAACCCGGAGCAAGAGCTCTTCCTGAAGGAACGGTTTCAGAAGGTAGTCGTCGGCGCCGTAGTCGAGGCCACGCAGCTTGGTTTGTTCTTCGGTTCGAGCGGTCACCAGCATCACGGGCGTCCGCGCAAGACGACCGCCGCCAGTCTTGATCGCCCGACATAGATCAGAGCCCGACATCAGGGGCATCATGACATCGGAGACGACGAGATCCGGGTCCCAAGCTTTTGCGACCAGGAGGCCTTCAGCACCGTTCTTCGCGATCTTGACCTCGTACTCGCCGCGAAGAAGCGAGACCAGGTACCTGCGCATGTCGGCGGTGTCGTCGACCACCAGCACTCTCGGTTTCTCCGCCTCGGAATCCATAGACTCGGGTGGCCAGTCCGCGTCCTCGTGGCGTTTTGCGCCCCCGCGGTCCTGCACTTCCTCTGCTGCGAGATCCATGATGGGACTATCTTCCTCATCAACTTCGAAATCGACCAGCTGCGGCGGTCTCACGCTGGTCATCGATGCCGGCCTGGACGATTCCCGGATCTGGTCGTCCGACAAATGTGCTTTGCCGTGACGGAGCGACACGGTCAAGGTCGTTCCAACTCCAAGTTGGCTCTCGACCTTGATGGTGCCGCCGTGCAGCTCGACATAGCTTTGCACCAGAGCCAGACCGATTCCCGTCCCCGGGTACTGCCGCGTCTCGGACGAATCCGCCTGCGTGAACCGATCGAAGATGGTGTGTAGCTTGGATTCCGGGATGCCGGTGCCTGTGTCGCGTACGGCGACCTGGGTCCGGTCAGTCCCGCGCATCACCGATACCTCGATCCGACCGCCTTTCTCGGTGAACTTGAATGCATTCGACAACAGATTGAGCAGCAGCTGCTCGAACTTTTCGCGATCGATGTAAAGCCAAACAGGCTCCGATGGGACGATGACGTCCATGCGGATTCCTTTGGCACGCGTCGCCTCGTCGATCTCGCCAGCGAGCTCGCGGACGACCGAGACCACGTCTTCTTTGCTGTATTCCGCCTGGGCTCTGCCCGATTCGACTTTGGCAACATCGAGAAGCTGGTTGATCAAGCGCAGCAGCCGCAGCTGATTGCGATGAAGCGCCTGAAGGTGCTCCTCCTCTTCAGGCGTGTGTTCCATCTTGAGCAGCGATTCCAAAGGCCCCAGGGACAGCGTCAAGGGGGTGCGAAGCTCGTGTGAGACGTTCGCAAAGAAATCCGACTTCTGCTCATCGAGCTCCTTGAGCCGCTCGTTTGTCAGCTCGAGCGAAGTCTTCGCCATTTCGAGCTGAATCATGCCGTGGAACGCCTTTCGTTCGAGGCGCAGCCGAAGCTGCTGCGACACGACGATGACCAAGATCATGCCGGAAATAAAAAGTTGGTAACCGACGAAATCGCGCGTGTCTACAATGCCGCCCATGCCGATCAGGATGGGAATCCAATACATCCCGTACACCGTGAGACTGAACAACACAGCAAGCGTCCATGGCCAGAGGGTGACGAATCCCACGCCCACGAGCATCATCACGAGGACGTACGAGTAGGGAGAGGCGTAGCCCTCATCGAGGAACGTGGCTGCGATGATGAAAGCAGCGCAGATGGTGAAAATCCCAAAGGTGACGGAGTCAACGTGGCGCTGTACTGCGACCTTCGAATTGATCGCCACGCCTAGCGCAATCGCGGTGCCGACGAACCCGATTCGTAGGAGCTGCAGGGTCCAAAAGTGATCCGCGATCGCGATCCACTCGTAGAACATGAACGGAACCTGAATGAAGAGCGTGATTAGAATGCCGGTCTTCAGCGCGACGAGGTTCTGCTCGAGTCGGTGCTCCTCGAACGCTTCGATTTCGTCCGATGTGGGGTCCAATATGGCGTCGCGTGTTTCCATCCGTCTCGCTACGACGCCAAGGGTCGGCGTTCCCTCACGCGGTCGAGTAATCCTCCCATGATCTTGGAAGGCCAGTTTTCGGCGATGGCCTTTTCCCTTGCGACCGGTGTGGCCCATGCGGCGGTGTGCTCTCCGACCGCCAGCTTGGTTTCAGACCCGTCGGGCGCCACTCTGAAATACTGGAAAGAGAGATCCGCCGCGCGCTCGTAGAGCGCCAGCATGCGCATCTCCACACGGACCCGGTCAAATGGCATCGCTTCGCGAAGCTGGGTCATTTGAAAGTTGGTACAGGTGAGCTCGAAATCGGGTCGTCCGCAGAAATATTCAGGCGACAGCTCGTAGAAGAATTTATCTCGCACGCGTCCTTGCCATGCCCCGTACGTTGCGAAGTAGATGTTACCGACGATGTTGCCATCCTCAAAAGAAGTATCAAAGACTTCTTCTGCAAGGAGCGTTCCCGTCGCCCTCGGACCCGGCGTTTCCTTAAAGAGGCAGGAGCCGACGTCCCATGAATTGCTGGGTGCTCGGGATGCAGCGGAGCTGCGCGGGCCCATGAGCTCCAAAAAGCCGTAGAAGTAGTCGGGCCATTTCGTGGCACGCACGGCTCCGTTGCGAAGCACCTCGACCGCCGAAATCGTCATGTGGCTCCACGCGAACAACTGTGGATCGCCGTCGTTGGGCGCAAACGGGATCGCCCACCATTCGCACACGGCATCGCAGTCGACGTCCGAGGCCCGTTCGACCCAAAGACGTCCTTCGATGATGTCATTGCATCGAGGCGTGCTGAGGATGGTCGTTTCGAATGCGTTGGTTGCCGAGGTGATCTCGTTGGAGCGCAGCATGTCGAGGATCTTCACGTAGGCCCCTGGAGTGTTCAGACCACAAACCTCCCGCATCTGGCCCATCCACTTGAAGAACCGAGTGAAGTAAAGCGAGCGAGTGGCCGATTGGGAGTCCCGGGCGGTCAGGGGAAAGCGGAACGCGAACGTGTCTTGGTCCTGATAGCCGTACCGCTTCAGGGAGTGGATGCGGTGCGCTTGCGCGGTTGCCCCTGTTTCGCTGTCCTTGGCCGCCGCGGGGCGGTCGGACGCTGAGCCGCGTACGGCCAGCTCTTCAGCGGTGGGCCATTCTGGGCGTCGCAGGAGCGCGCGCGCACGGTAACCGGAGAGCAGCTCAATCGGCTTGCCGTCCGTGCTCACCGACGAGACCGTCCCAATGTACGTATCGCCTTCTTTGTCGTCGATGGTGGCTTTGCAAACTCGGTTCACTGGCTTCGTTGCGCCAACGTCGACGATCTCCCATCGATCGATTCGCACCGGGAGGCATTGGTCGGGAACCACGCAGAGCTGCAGGCTCTGCAGGAGTGCATCTCGGAAATACGGATCGCCGAGGAGCCATGTCTCGCCCTCTTGTCCTTGGCTCGCCGCAAAGAGGCAGTGCTTGGCGTCGAGCGCGTTCACCTCTTCGACGCGCTGAAAGCGTGGACCCTGGAACAAGACCGAACCGTAGAGATGTGTCTTCGGTTGGATCGGTAGAGCTGCGGTTGGAATCTCCACCGTTTGCTCTCGCTCGCTTCCAGTGGCCCCGAGGATGAAACGCGCCGCAAAGTGCGTCTGCTCGAAGCCCGTTTGCTGGCAGCGAATCTGCGCATGAACGCACTGGCGATCGGGCGCTCCCGCATCGCCCTCTTCGACCTCGGCCTGGATTTCGATTTCCAATCCGCGTTCCGGATGCACCACCAGCGGCCGCGTCAGCTCGACGTCCTCGATTGACAGTGGGAACGGCAGCTCGGCCCGGCCGGTCACGTACGCGACGGCCTCTGCCATCGCTTCGAGACCGAAAACGGCGGGCAAAAGGTGGGAGCCCTCATACACGTGATCGCGGACGTAGGGATCCCGTTCCAAATCGAGCTTCGTTCGGCAGGTCAGCTTGCGGCCTGGGTCGAGGGCGAGGATCTGGTCGACGAACCGGTGCGCACGCGGAAGCGGCCGCATCAGAGGCTGCCAGGTATCGAGCGCTCCGAGCCGCGCCGTAACGACGACTTCCCGCACGCCCGGATCGCGCGTCACGAGCTCGACAAAACGTGCCGCCCCCTCCGCGACAGGAATCGCGTCGATACCGAGCTTGGCAAGTCGCTCGACGCTGCCGAGCTTGACGCCCATGCCGACCTCGTCCCAGACGCTGTAGGCCAAGGACGCGGTTTCTACCGATCGGTGACGGTCGGCGAATCGACCCAGGCTTCGGTCGAGGGATTGGTTCGCGAATGCATACCATGCGTTCTGCGGCATGCCGACGACGCCGATGACCGAAGTCAGCGCGACGAATAGCTTGGGCGGCGCGGCGTCGAGCGCGTCGAACAGGTTCAAGGCGCCGCTGAGCTTGGGCCCAATTTCGCTCAGGACCTCGGACGCGTTGGGCTCCTCGACCCGACGCGGATGATTGAGCCCTGCCCCGTGCACCACCGCGTCGAGCGAGCCGAAGTCGCTTCGAACGCTGGCAACGAGGCGCTCGACTTCCTGCCGCTCGGTGAGGTCGCACTGGCGGTATTCACAAAGGAGGCCTTCTGTACCGAAGCTCGCAAGCGTCTCTCTGATCTCGTCGGCGCCGGCGCTCGCCGTGTCCGCGTCCGGCATCGGTGAGCTCCCCACCAAGACCATCGTCGCACCTGTTTCGCGCGCCAGGGCCAATGCACAGCGGGCGGTGATTCCTTTCGCTCCGCCTGTGACGAGCACGACATCCTCCGCGCCGAGCGTGTTCGCGCGAGGGGCGTATGCGACACGGTTTTGAAGCTTCGGTGTGCCGATGAGCCGTCGACCCTCGGCGTCGTACCGTGCCGATACGAAAGTTCGCTCGTCGGCAAGCTCCTCGTCCAGAGCGTCCGCAACGCGTGCCGACTGCCCCTCGGCGTTTGAAAACTCGAGCGATCGAACGCGAAGCTGCCGGCGTTCGAGGTGGACCGTGGCCGCAAAGGCGTCCGGCGACCAATCGTAGTGACCGTCACCGCCAGCCTCGGAGGCGCGCAGGCGAACCCAGGAAACGCTCGCCGCACGATCGCGTGTCGAGGCGGCTGAAGGCAACAGACGGGCGGCACTCGTGAGCACGTCGACCACATTGCTGAGTGCGTCGGCGTCGCCGGATGCACCCAGATCGGGGCAGACGACCAACAAATGATCGAATGGCGTTTCGTCATCGGCCGCTTCGCCGACCTCGCGCACGCGAATATCGGCGCCCTTGCTGGAGAGCTCCGCGACGAGCGAGAGGACGAGGGGATCATTCGAATCCGGCGTCAACATCAACGCGCGCCCGGCGAACCCAGCACCGCGAGACGAGCTCGAGGGCAAGGGCTCCACAACCCAGTCGACCTCGTAGTTCGCGACCCAGGGCGCGTCGCCTGAGCGGCCGATTCCTGCCACCGACTGCCCGGCACTCGAACCGGCGGATGCGCCCGATCCCGCATTGGCTTCGAGCAGCTCCATTCGCTCGACGAGCTCTCCGAGCGTGGCGTCGGCAAACTGCGCGGCGTCGAACGCTTCGGTAATCCCTAGTTGATCGGCCAGGTCAGAAACGAGCTCGACCGTCTTGATGGAATCGAGATGAAGATCGTCGACCAGCCGTAGGTCGAGCGTCAGACTCTCGATGGGAAAGCCGGTTTGGGCTCCGACCCCTGCGAGAACCGCAGTGCGCACCGTAGGCTTCATGACCACCTGCGACTCGGCTACCTGACGATGCGGCAACACGGAGTCGCCGCCGGGCGATGCGGGCGGCGGGGGTATCAGCGTAAACGCCCGCTCGGCGGGTTCTGCGACCACCGCGCGCGCTGCCGGGGCGGCCGCGTCGGCGAATGGGCGCTCACATGGGTTCTCAATGAATCGTCGCTCCGAGGCGGGGACGAAGGGCCGGCAGAGGCGACTGTCGTACAAGGCATCGAAGCGGAGCCGCTGGCCGTGCGCAAAGAGCGCGGCCAGTGCGACATTTAGATCTTCGTCTTTGCCGGGGCGGGACTCGACGGGGAAACAGCGCAAGCGGTCGTCGGCGACCGTGCCCTTGACGAGGCCGCTCAACACGCGGCCAGGCCCCACCTCGAGGAGGACGTCGCAGCGTTCGGCCATCGCTCGCACGAGGCTGACGAAGTCGACCTGGGTGCACATCTGCCGGGAGAGGTAATCCCGAACCGAAACCCCGGTGCGCATCGGTTCGCCATCGATCGCGCTCAGCATCGCGGTGTGAAGGGGATTGGAAATCTCGGGAATGCCCTCGGCCTCGCGAAGCGCGCTCGCTGCTTTCTGAAAATGCGCGGAATGAAAAGCACCGGAGACCTGCAGCTTGACGGCGGCGATCGACCGCGACTTGGCCATTTCGACGACGCGCTCGACCGCGTCCGCATCCCCAGAAATCACCGTCTGCTTGGGCGCGTTTAAATTGGCGATCGTGCAGTATCCAACCGCCTCGGCGATCAGCTGATCGGCTTGTTCGCGGCCACAGGCCAGGCTGGCCATCGCACCGGTGACATCGGTGGCCGCCATCAGTCGACCCCGGGTCGCGGCGAGTTGCATCAGCGTCCGCTCGTCGAATGCACCGGCCGCGTGGAGCGCGCTGAGCTCGCCCAGGCTGTGACCCGCCACCACCGCGGGAGACACCCCCAGACGCACAAGGTATTTCAGCCACAGAACGCTGGCCAGGCAGATTGCCGGCTGCGCGTATTGGGTCTGCCGAAGAGTCTCTCGCCAGCCGAGGATTTGCTCGTCGTCCCGCGCGCGATCCAGAGGCCGAAAAATGAGCTCTGCGACCGGCTCATGGCCAAGCTCGACGAGCCAGCTGTCGGCCTGTTGAACGAAACGCCTTGCCCAATCGAAACGACGCACCAAGCGGCGTGCCATGGCGAGCTGCTGCGAACCCTGGCCCGGAAACAAGAACCCAATCCGGGGCCGCTGCGGCGCGTTCGCGATCCATGCTCGACCCTTTGCGCGCGCGCAGGGCCGGACCGTTCCTGGTTCGGGAGGGTCGTCCCGCAGCGCCTCGAGCACCTCCCCAAGGGTTGCCTCGAGCTCCTCGGGATCGCTGGCGACGATCGCGGCTCTGGCGCTCGCGTCGGGCCTCACCTGCGTGGAAAGCTCCGCCGCGAAGTCCGCGAGCTCGCCCATGCTTAGGCCATCCCCCCGCGTGACGACGTCTTCGACGCGACGCTTCAACGCGTCCACGCCATTTGCGGACATCACGAAAACCTCGCTGTCTTGTGCGGAGCTCAGCAAGACATCCTCGTCGAGCGTGGGATTCAATCGCGAAGCGGGCGGGTCGCCCGACTCGAGCGTCACGTGTGCGTTGATCCCCCCGAAGCCCATCGCCGAAACGCCGGCCCGAAGGACCGTATCGGGAGACTCCACCCGTCCATCCCGCAACGGATAGAGCACGCGGGCATCGTCCGCGAAGGTCGCGCTCGGGTCCGTGCAGCCCGCGGTTGGTGGAATCACGCGCCTGTTTGCGGCAATGGTCGCTTTGATGAACCCCCCCACGCCCGCGGCGGCCTTGGTGTGCCCGACGATCGACTTGAAGGAGGTCACCCCGCAGCTTCGCGGCTGTTCTACGCCGTAGGCCTTCATGGCGGTTGCAATCGCCTTGAGCTCGACCGGATCCCCAGCGGGGGTCCCGGTACCGTGGCCTTCGACGAACTGCAAGAGCGCAGGCGAGTATCCTGCGCGCTTGTACGCTCTTTGAATAGACAGGGACTGGCCCTTCACGCTGGGCGCGGTAATGCCACCGGCGCCATCGGACGAAACGCCCCAGCCGCGCAAGGTCGCGTAGACGTAGTCGCCATCTGCACGGGCATCTTCGAGACGCTTGAGCACGACGAAACCACACCCCTCGCCAGGCAGGAAACCGTTCGCTGCGCGATCGTACACGCGCATCTGCGTTGGGCTCAAGGCTCCGACTTTGGAAAAGCCCACGAGCTCGAAAGGGTCGAGGCTGATGTCGACCCCGCCAACCAAGGCCACGTCGAGGTCTCGACTGCTGAGCACATTGGCTGCCGTCGTGACCGCGAGAAGCGACGATGCACAGGCGCCATCGACGATGTAGCCCCCACCCTGAAGGTCGAGGAAATTGCAGATGCGCCCCGCGATCGTATTGGACAGCGACCCAGCGAGCGTATCTTCGTTGACCGGGGGGAACACCGACTTGAAATACGTCTGCGTCGAGCCGACTAGAACGTCGGTTGCAGCTGCGGTGAAGCCCTCGCTGTTCGCTGCCGCTCGGATCGCGCGTTCGACGAACGGCCAGCGCACCCGGAGGCTCAGCGATCGGCTCTGTTCACCCGTCAAGGTGTTTCCAACGATGACGCCTGTGCGCTCTCTCGGCAGCGTATCTCTGCCGTAGCCCGCATCGTCGAGTGCCTGGAGGGCAACTTCGAGCGCGAGCCAATGTGCAATGTCGGTGCCTTCGAAGGTTCCTTTGGGAATCCGGCGCCCTACCCAATCGAAATCGAAGCCATCGATGACCGCCGCCTTTCGGCCGTAGGTCTTGTCGGGCGCGCGTTTGTCCGGATCGAAGTAGGCGTCGAGCGGCAGACGTGCCGCAGGAAGGCGACGAAAGGCTCTTCGGCGCGCAAGGATGTTTTCCCACAGCCGCGCCGGGTTGGGCGCGTCCGGATACCAACAGCCGATGCCAATGACCGCTACGGCTTCGTTTGCGATAGAAGAGCTCGTCGGCAAAGTGTCCATCCTGTCAATCCTTTGAGATGGGAATCACGGCAGTGGCCGCTTCCCGCGCGTCCCGCGAAGTTGCTTTCGCAAGTCCGCAAACCCATCCATCGCCCCAGTTCGAGCTCCGTAGACGGGCGCATCAGGCCACGGGCCTCTGCCTCCCAATATCAACGCAACGTTTCTCTCGCTGCAGACCGCCCCCACGGATGCAACGACCCTGCGAAGCAGAGCCGAATCGCCGCATGCCTGGGTCGCAGATAGACCCACCAGTCGAATCCGACTGTCCATGCGCACGCGCTCGGTGATGGCCTCAATCGGCGATCGTGCGCCCAGCCAGACAGACGCCCAGCCCAATTCGCGAAGGCACAGCTCGGCGAGAGAGAGACCGAGGGTGTGACCCTCCGACTCGACGCAGGCAAGAAGGCAGGTGGGCGCGTTCGGAAGCAGCGGAAGCGATTCGGAAATCCGCGCCAGCGCACGTGACAAGCGCTCGGTGAGGATGTGCTCTTCGCCGATGCTCATTTCGCCGTCGGACCACCGACGGCCAACCTCGATTAGGACGGGGTCGAGCTCGTCTGCGACGCGATCCCAGGAGCCCAGCCGGCTGCGCGCCCGAACCAGCGCGAGCTCGTGGCTCATTTCGGACCCCAAGGTGTCGAGCCAACGGTCCACCTCCGTGGCCATGGGCTCTTCGTGAGACTGCATTCGGACAAAGCGATCGAGTGCATCACGCGTGAAACGTCGGTGCCCGCCCGCGGTTCGGACGCAGTCCAAGAGCCCGGTGTCGGCCCAGCGCTTCACGCTGGTGGTCCCCACTCCAATGATACGCGCAGCGTCCGAGGTGCTCAGGAGTCGGGTCACCCCACTAGGATACGGACGACTTGGTCGGTTTACAATTGGAATGATAGATTACTTTATTGAACGAAAGTGCAATAAAGGCGCATGGATA
>RCNE010001845.1_pt1 | contig 11481 bp, 9 predicted proteins | sample 2041361 | NCBI WGS metagenome assembly RCNE01 (sample SAMN09708229, study PRJNA481090) | Marine sediment metagenome, whole genome shotgun sequencing project.
CCGATTAAGCCCATCTCCGTGTCGTTGGCCATCTCGATCGCTTCTGCGTCTGAGGCAAATGGGATGAGCGGAGCAACTGGGCCGAAGATCTCTTCGACTGCGACATCGTCCTGCGCCGAGACGTTGGTCAGGACGGTCGGTGGGTAGAAGAAGCCCGGTCCGTCGAGTGGGGCTCCACCCGTCACGGCGGTCGCGCCGCCCGCAACTGCACTCGTCACAAGTCGTTGAATGTTGTCGACCGCGTCCTGGTTGATCATCGGGCCAACCTGTGCGCCCTCAGTCGAACCGTCAGCTACCTTCAGGTCCGACATGGCTGCTGCCAATTTCGTCCCGAAGGTTTCCATCACCGATTCATGGACGATGAATCGATTCGCTGCTGTGCACGCCTCAGCCGAATGCCGCATCTTGGCGACGATGGCGCCTTCGACTGCGAGGTCGAGGTCTGCATCCTCGAACACGACGAACGGAGCGTTGCCTCCGAGTTCCATTGTGACCTTGAGAACACGATCCGCAGCTTGTTTGAGCAGTACCTGACCAATTGGCGTCGACCCGGTGAACGAGACCATACGAATGGCCTTGTGATTCATTGCGGCCTTGATAGGCGCCGATGCAGATTTGGTCGTCACCATGTTGATCACACCAGGGGGTAGACCAACTTCGTTTTCGAACAGATCTGCCAACGCGAGCGCAGTCAGCGGAGTGTCTTTTGCTGGCTTGATGACCACGGTGTTGCCAGCGCCGAGAGCGGGAGCCATCTTCCGAGTGATCATCGCCGCAGGAAAGTTCCATGGTGTCACCATCAACACGACGCCGACGGGCGGATGATGCACGATCATTTTTGTCGTGCCAGCAGGATTCGAGCCGACGGTTCCGTGGATGCGGACTGTTTCTTCGCTGTTCCAGCGAAAGAACTCGGCGGCGTAGGAGATCTCTCCGAGCGCATCGGATTTCGCCTTGCCGTGCTCGGCCACGATGATGTCGGCCAGACGGTCTTGGTTGGCCATCATGACCTCGTAACACGATCTGAGTAGCTCGGCCCGTTCGCGGGCTGGTGTGGCTGCCCAGCTCTTCTGGGCGGCAGCTGCTGCGTCACACGCTGCTTCCATGTCGGCCACTGAACCTGCGGCGACGGTTGCGACAACCTCACCGTTTGCGGGGTTCAAGACATCGACGGTCTCACCGTCAGAACCGTCTCGCCGCTCGCCGTTGATGACAAGTTGTGTTTGCATTGAAACTCCCGTGATTGAGCCGTCACGGAAGGATATCGGGCAGCAAAGTGTCGATAGCCTTCGGGCATGAAGATCTCTATGACCATCACATACAGCGATGACCCTCTGAAGGCCGTTGCGCACGCACAAGCGATGGAGAAAGCCGGTGTCGACCAAGCCTGGGTCGCCGAGGCCTACAGCTTCGACGCCGTATCGACGCTTGGATTCCTTGCCGCAAGCACCGAGACGATGGAGCTGGTCTCCGGGATTCTTCCGATTTACACCCGGACGCCAACCCTGATCGCCATGACTGCTGCAACGCTCGACTCGTTATCTGGGGGGCGGTTCGCACTTGGCCTCGGTGCATCCGGACCACAGGTGATCGAAGGGTGGCATGGGGTTCCCTACGACCGTCCACTTGGTCGTACGCGTGAGGTGATTGAGATCTGCCGGAAGGTCTGGAAGCGCGAACGCCTCGAACACGACGGGCGCAATTATCAGATGCCGTTAGGAGCAGACAAGGGAACGGGTCTGGGCAAACCCCTGAAACTCATCAACACACCCCTACGGGAGGACATCCCGATCTACATCGCGTCCATTGGTGAGAAGAACGTCGAGCTGACCGCCGAGGTGGCCAACGGGTGGATTCCCGTCTTCTTTCACCCCGAGAAGGCGCACGATGCATGGGGCGGATCCCTGGATGCAGGACTGGCGAAGAGGGATCCAGCGCTCGGTCAGCTCGAGATCATCGCGGGCGGCATGGCTGCGATCACCAAGACCGACGAAGAGGCTGTCGAGATGCGTAACTTCGCTCGACCGAACGCAGCGCTCTACATCGGTGGCATGGGTGCGAAGTCGAAGAACTTCTATAACACGCTGTTCCAGCGGTATGGCTACGAGGCAGAAGCTGAACTCATCCAGGACCTGTATCTCTCCGGAAAGAAGGACGAGGCAGCAGCAGCCATTCCCGACGAGTTCCTTGCTGCGACGAATCTTGTTGGCACCGAAGGTTTCCTCAAGGAGCGACTTGCTGCGTTCGCTGAGGCCGGCGTCACGAGTCTCACGCTGCACCCTGCGGGAGCCGATCCGCTGGCCGTCGTATCGCAGATCAAGGATTGGGCGAACTGAGATTTGCGCTCAGGCGTAGCTCAACTCGACGTTCCATCCATCGTCTCGACCATCGCCAGGGCGACCGAAACCGGGTCTTGCAAGGGGCCGAAGTGCGTGATCGTCGGAAACTCCCGCAGCCGTCCGTTGGGGAGAGCGTCAGCCACTGATTCCGCCAGCTGAGCGGGCAATCCGCCATCGCCGCTCTTGCCAACGACCACGGCAAGGTCGACCTGGGGCAACATGTCGACATTGATCTCACCGGCATTGATGAAAGTCGAGGACTCGCTCTCTGGAAGACACTTGAGTGTGACACCGTCATCGGTGTCCGCGAAACCATGACGGACGTAGGCGTTGAGCACGTCAGCTCGAAAGAGGCCCAGCGGTGGCTTCGAGGCGTATCGCTGAAGTGCGTCTCCTCGGTTGGGGAATGAGCGCAATCTTCCAAGCGCAGCCCGAGACAGGGGTGATTCGCCCGTGTCGCTGAACGGACCTTGCGGCACGATTGGCTCGAACACGAGCGCTGAATGAAAGGTTCCTGGCCGCCTTCGCTCAACCTCCAACAAGGCGGCACCACCCATCGAATGACCGAATCCATGCAGCTTGGGCGCCGACAGATGATCGACCGTCGCTTGAAGATCATCGGCCATACCGTGCCACGAGAACTGGGACTCCTCGGTCGGCGTACCCGAATCACCATGGCCTCGAAAGTCGAGAGCGACGACGCGAACGTGGCTGGCGAGTTCGCGCGCGAAGGCTGCATATACCTGTCCGAGGAACCCGCTGGCGTGGGCAACGAGCAGGATCTCCTCGCCATCGCCAGCGAGGTGATGGAGGGCGATTGGGCCGACACCGCCATCGATCATTGTTGACGTGGTCATAGGCGTTCGTAGGTCCAGTCCTTGGGGCGATCCCCGTCGTAAGGCATCGTGCCATGAAACGCCCGCGGGTCCTCATCGAAGACGAGCGGCAGAAAGTAACGGTCGCCGGCCCACATCGGGAGGTTGGCGCGGTCGCGCACGGTTGGGTCTTCGTCGCAGGCAGAGATGAGGCGAGTGCGCTCGATCCATTCCAGCGCGCCTTCCTCGTTCGATTGCGGGGGAGTGCCCGTCCAGCTGGTGACAAGGAAGATGAAGCCCATCCAATCTTCGTCCCTTGGTCCAAAGCTCGACCAGGTGATGGTGCCCCGAAGTTGCAGCGTGTCGAGGGTTACGCCTGCCTCTTCGTGCAGTTCACGACGGACCCCGGCAACCACATCTTCGTCCAGCTCGAGCTTGCCGCCGAGACCGTTCACCTTGCCGAAGTGGTCGTCGTCAGGACGAGCATCGCGCCGCACCATCAAGACCCGATCGTTTTGCTGGTCCCAGAGGTAGGCAAGGGTTCCAACGATCGGCGTGAACGGCATCGAGCCAACCTAGGGGTCTGACCCCTTTTTCCAAAAAGGGGGCAGACCCCTTTCTCGGGAATGGGGATCAGACCCCAGTTGCCAAACATCGATCGCGAGCTCTAGTTTCGAACTACCGCTTCCCCCGGACGACTAGGCAACTCAGGAGAAACCTGTGCCTCGACCAATCCGGATCCAGTTCCCTGGCGCGTGGTACCACGTGATGAATAAGCGGGCGTGTGGTGATGAGCTCTTCAGCACCACGTTCGATCGGCTGTTCTTTCTCTCGCTCGTTGCGGAGGCCGTACAAACCACGAAGATTGAAATTCATGCGTATTGCCTCATGGGCAACCATTTCCACCTCTTGATTCGGACACCCGAGCCGACACTCGATCAAGCAATGCGGCTTATCGGCGGTAAATATGCCCGGTATTTCAATGATCGGCGAGAGCGAGATGGTGCTGTGTGTCGCGGCCGATACCGGGCGATCCTCATCGACTCCGAGCGATACATGCTCGCGGTCTCTCGTTACATTCATCGCAATCCCGTAGCGATGGGGGTCACGTCACTCGCTGACTACGGCTGGTCAAGCTATTCGGCATTTCTCGGTGCGAGGCCTCCCCAGGAATGGCTGACCCTCACCGAGACTCTCGAGTTGGCAGGCGGATCTGCGAAGTATGAGGCACTGGTCGAAAGCCCCCTACCATCAGAAATCGAGCACTTCTACGACCGCCAAAACGCGCCATCGATCATCGGCACGCCAGAGTTCAGAGCTGCAGTTCGCCAAAAAGGGGTCTGACCCCTTTTTCTAAAAAGGGGTCAGACCCCTTACTGGGTTTGTTGGTTGTCGGCATGGTTTTGAAGCGGATGCTGCGTCAGTTGATATGAACGTCGGCGGTCATGCCGACTGGTGCAACACCGGGGACGCGCGACGGTCGGGAAAACAGCTCGTCCATCAAGGGCACGAAGTCCTCGATCGAGATGTTTGGATATTCGGGGTCGAAGCAGTTCTGGTCGTAGTTCTGGCAGAACTTCACGCATGCCTCGTAGTACTCATGGCTGCTATGGACGTCTCGCGCATTTCGATCACCATCGAGATGGTGGAAGTAGTAATAACCCTGAAACAACCCATGGTGTTGTACGACCCAATGGGCCTCGTCATCCACGTATGGCCGGAGCAGCGACGCGGCCATTGCGCTGTGGTTGGCCGGAGCTACCGAATCGCCGATGTCATGGAGCAGCGCCGCCACGACGAGGTCGAGCGACTCCTCGGCTCGCAGGGCACGAGAAGCCGACTGCAGCGAGTGCTCGTACCTATCGATCTGGTAGCCAAGTTTTGGGCCCTTCATCACCGACAACAGATTGACAAGGTTCGCGACGAGCTCACCTTGCGCATGCTCGGTGTACAGCGTCCCGAGCACCTCATAATCGGCGCGAGTTCCGTTCGTCATCTCTGTCCACGTGACCGGTTCCATGTCGTGAACGATCGTGTACCAACGTTCGCCTGTCAAACGCTCTTGGAGAGGTTTGCGCTGCGATGTCCCAGCAGGACAACCCGTACACCAGACCTCAAATCGTGGCGGATGAATCGGCACGATCGACGGCAAGGAGAACCGCTGCCGTCACAACCATCAAGATCACGCTGAGGGCCATGGCTTGTCCACGGATGCTCTGTCCAGGTTGGCTGAGAAGTCGACCGATGGCCAGGGGAACCGTCATGAAGTCTGGGCGTCGACCGACGAATGACGTTGCCCCGAATTCACCAAGGGAGATCGCGAACGCGAAGCCCGCTCCGACGGTCAATGCCCGACGCGCAATGGGCAGGTCGATATCTCTTCGTACCTGCCGTGGACTCGCGCCCATACTCGCAGCTGCCTCACGGAGGTGCGGATTGATCGAGCGAAGTACCGGCACAACAGCGCGAGTCACGAACGGAATTCCGATGAGCGACTGTGCGAGGGGAATGATGATCCACGACTGCCGAAGATCGAGCAGCCCACTGTCGAACGTGAGCAGAATGCCGAATCCGAGTGTCACCGCTGACGTGCCCAATGGCAGGAGATACCCGAGGTCGATCAAGCGGGAGACGCTGGGTCTGCTGTAGGTGATTGCCACGGACGCCCAACCGCCGAACACCACGGCGATCACCGTTGCCATCAGGGCAAACCCGACGGAGTTCGCGACTGCCCGCAGCGGTGACACGGTCAGGAAGGGCGGTCGCTCGGTCAGTGCCAGGTAGTGATCGAAGCTCCACCCGTCGCCGGTTCGCAGCGATTGTTCGATCAACACGAGGATTGGGACGGCGAGCAGGGTCAATGTGATCACCACCGTCGCAACAGGAATGATCCGAGTACTCGGATTCGACCATGGTTGGAGGCGGTCTGTCGTGAACTGGTCGCTGCGAGGAAGACGAGAACGGAGTCGGATGTTCACGGCGACCAACGCGACAACAGCTACAAGTTGTACGACCGAGAGAGCGGCCGCCGTTGCAAAGTCGGTGCGGCTGATCGCGTATCGGTAGATCTCGGTTTCGATCGTTCGTTGGCGAGCACCGCCAAGGACCAGCACGACGGCAAACGAGGTGAATGTGAATAAGAACACGATCGATGTCGCAGCAAGGATCGGCGCGAGGAGACGCCTAAGCGTGATTCGGAAGAACGACGAGATCGGCGATGTCCCAAGAGTTCGCGCTGCCTGCTCGCCATCACGTGACAGCTGGCTCCAGTACGAGCCGACTGTCCGCACCACCACCGCCACGTTGAAGAACACGTGCGCCACGAGAATCGCGAACACCGACTTGCTGAGCGAGAACCGCCCTGAATCAAGGCCGATTCGATCGCTCGTGGCCAAGAAGGCACCGGCAACCACGATCGTCGGCAGCACGAACGGGATGGTCACGAGCGCCAGGACCAAACGCCGCCCGCGGAATGAGACGTTGCCGACCACCGCCGTCAGTGGCAAGGCGACCAACAGGGTCAGCAGCGTCGACACGATCGCTTGCCAGAGCGTGAACCAGGCTGCAGCGCGCAAGCTGCCAGAAGTGAAGACGTCGATGATCGCAGAGCTGTTCGTGCGCAGCCCTTCGAGAAGCAGCTGGCTGACAGGCCACACGAAGAAGATGGCCAAGAACAGGCAAGGTCCCGCGGCGAGACCAGCTCGCCGCAGGGTCGCCGAGTTCAGCCCAGGACGATCGAGTTCCATCGCTCGGTCCAGTCATCTCGGTTGGCCTCGATCACGGCTGGGTCGATCGTGAGCGCGTCGTCGACGAGCGGCCCGAATTGCACGAACGCATCGGGCAGCTCCGCCGTGGTGTTGGCCGGGTACACGAACATATTCAGCGGTACATCCTCTTGGAAGGTCGTGCCGAGCATGAAGTCGATCAGCTTTGCAGCGGCCGCGGGCTGATCGGTCCCAGCCAAGATCCCCGCGAACTCGATCTGTCGAAAACAACTATCGACTAATACTCCTGTTGGAGGTGCTTCGACGGGAGGTTCCGCGAACAGGAATTCTGCTGGCGGGCTCGACGCATAGGAGGTGACGATCGAACGTTCTCCTCCTCCTGCGATGAACTCGCCGTAATAGGCGTCGTTCCAGCCGGCGGTCACCGACACCCCATTGTCGACGAGGGACTGCCAGTAGTCCTCCCACCCATCGTCGCCGTACTTGGCGATTGTGGCGAGCAGAAACGCGAACCCGGGCGATGAGGTCTCGGGATTCGCGGTGACGAATTGATCGGCATTGGCAGGGTCGATGAGGTCGTCGAGCGACGTCGGGATCTCTCCCGCCAGCTCCGTGGTCCAATAGTTGACGCAGACATCGCCGAAGTCGATTGGAGTGACCCGGTGATGTGGGTCGAGCTCGAGGTCATCGTCGACCGAACCGAGTTCAGAGGAGGTGTACGGCACGAACAAGCCCGCCTCGAGCCCGCGGCACAGGAACGCATTGTCGATACCGAACAGCACGTCGGCCGTGGGATTGTCCTTGGTCAATATCGATTGGCTCACGAGCTGCCCGGCATCGCCGACAGCCACCTGTTCGACGGTGATGCCCGTCTCGGAGGTGAATGCGGCGAGGGTCTCGTCGCTGAGTACGAACGAGTCGTGTGTTGCCAGTGTGATCGTCGTTCCGCTGAGGTCGCCATCAGACGCCTCGACTGAGGTGATGCCGGGATCAGCGAAACATGTGGACGCCTCTTCGGCGGCGGCGTTCTCTGCGGCAAGAGCGTCGGTGTCACCCTCGCCGATCGCAGTTGTTGAAATGTCCTCGCCGCACGCGGCAAGAACAACGGCCAGGCCGATGGCCAATGCGGTTGACCTCACGATCGACGACAAGTTCTGTCGGAAATACATCACTTTCCTCCGCTGGAATTACCCAGTTCAGGTTCGTACGGGTCGGCGACGCATTGGTGGCCCTCTCAGCCCGGCAATTGCCCGAGCTCCCCGGTGGTTTGAGTTGTTGAATACAGCCTAGGGGTCAAGCGGATAGGGAAACGACAGTATCCGCACGCCCCTCAGCGTTTACGCGTGAGACCGAGCTCGATTCGTTGTGCAGTTGGTGTGACGGCCAGGCCTCCCAGACCGGTGCACCGAAGCTCGCGTGCCATCAGTTCGCTGACGTTGCGATGTGCGTCGAGCACCTCGTCGAAGGGGATCACATGGTCGTAACCAGCGATTGCCATGTTGGCGCAACTGAGTGCGTTTGCAGCGCCAGTGACGTTGCGTCCAAGACATGGCGCTTCGACGCGGTTGCCCACTGGGTCGCAGATTAGGCCGAGCACGTTCTGCAGCGCTTGGCTGGCGGCTGACAACGACTGTGTTGCTGAGCCGCCGGCGAGCTCGACGAGAGCTGCGGCCGCCATGGCAGCGCCTGCTCCGGTTTCGGCCTGGCAGCCTCCGACTTCGGCTGCGAAGCTCGATCGATTTGCCACGAAGACACCGATCAGTCCTCCGGTGAGCAGTGCTCGTTCCTCTGCCTCGGCTGTGGGCGAAATGCTGTCGATCGTTGCGAGGAGTGCCCCGGGGAACGTGGCACAGGAGCCTGCGGTCGGCGCGGCGACGATGACCTCCATGGCACTCTTGGCCTCCATCAACGCGGTCACGTAGGCGATCATGTCGTTCAGGAGACCGCCATCGAGCAATTGTTTCGACTTCTGCATCTCGACGAATTTGCCGCTCTGCCAGCCGAGAATCCGATCGTCGTATTCGGTTCCGGCAAGACCAGTCTCGACGCCGGTTCGCATGATCCCGAGGAGGTGGCGTGCCTTCGCCAGGACCTCGCTCTCATCGATGCCACCCCGCACCGACTCATAACGCAGCGCCCAGTCCGACAACGGACGATGGTCGAGTTGTTCTGGGTCGGGAAGTTCGCTCGCATGGTTGAACGGAATGACGAGGTCTCGACGCGACCGAACCGGAAGGACAGCACGAAGTCGATGCACGTCGCGGACGTTGTCGAGAGCTTCGGTGATCGACTCGTCGAGTGGCTTTTGTGCCGAGACGATGACGAGTTCGAGGCCATCGTCACGGCGATGTACGACAGTGTCGTCGACGCTGATCGCCGCAGCCTCGATCGACGCGACGACTGTTGATGCGGACCCATCGACGACCAATAGGGTGACCGCATAGTCGCCGAACATCGAGACCTTCCATCCGTCGAGTTCGACAACCTCGATCATCCCGCCACCGGTTGACAGAGCGACGATTGAGTGCGCGATGCCATTGCGCGTTGCTGCGATGCGGTAGGTGTTCGGGTGTGCGTCATCGAGTCGAGGTTTACGAATCTGAATCGACGTCCCTGCGTCGGCGATCAACGAGGGCGAATGAGGCAGCCGTTCATCGTCGGGAGCGAACCCGAGAAGGCCGCCGTACAGCCCCATATCGGTGCCTTGACTCGTGTGTGTTGTTGCCAGCGACCCCTGGTTGTCGTAGTCGATGACAAGCGAGTCTGGACGGCCGCCGCACAAGTCTCGAAGCATCAAGCCGATGCGAACAGAAGCTGCCGAATGAGAACTTGACGGACCCCGCATGATCGGGCCGATCACGTCGTTAAAGATGCTCGGAGCGAGAGAAGCTGACATTCCCTGAGTATGTCACCTTGCATCGTCGGCGGGTTCCGCCGATAGTTCATGGGATGGTGAAAAAGGGCACAGGTCTAAAAATTGTCTTCGGTTCGGCCGAGGCCGCCCCGATTGCTCGTGTCGGGGGATTGGCCGAGGCGGCGGCGGGACTCATTCGTTCCTTGCGGTCGAAGAAGGACATCGAGCTCATCGTCGTGTTGCCTGACTACGGCGGTGTTGTGCTCGACGACGAACAACGTCACGAGCTGACACTCCCTGAGTGGGCAATGCCAGCCAGCGTCCGGACCGGGATCGCACCTGAGCTCGGCGAGGTTCACCTCGTCTCGGTTCCCGGGATGGCGCGTCCTCACCCGTATGTCGATGAGTCGGGTGCAGGTTGGCCGGACAACGACGCGCGGTTCTTTGCATTCTCCGCAGCAATCGCTGCGATCGTCGAGGCCGAGAGTCCCGACGTTGTGCACCTCAACGACTGGCACACGGGTATGGCCTTGGCCTGGATCGATGTGCCGTCGGTCTACACGATCCACACGCTCGGTTATCAGGGTCATGCCGACATTGGTTGGCTTCGCACGATCGACACCGATCGTGCGACGGCCTATGACCGATTCGGGGCGCTGAATCCCGCTGCCGGAGCGATTGCGCTGGCCGATCGTGTCGTCGCTGTCAGCCCGAACTACGCCGCAGAGATCCTCGACCCGGCCCGAAGCTCAGGTTTACACACGGTGCTCGACGCCAAGGGCGATGATCTCGTCGGCATCCGCAACGGCATTGACACGACACTCTGGAACCCGTTGACCGATCCGTTCATCTCGGAGAACTACGGACGGTCGACACTCGAGGCAAAGGCCCCCACGAGTGCGCGCCTGCACCACCACCTCGGCTGGGACCACGATGGCCAACCGCTCATCGGCATGGTCACCCGCCTGGTCGAACAAAAGGGCATCGACATCATCTTGGGGACCATCCCATACCTCGAGCGGATGGGTGCCAGGCTCGTCACGCTCGGCAGTGGTGAAGAACGACTCTCGTTGTGGGCGAGGGATCTCGCCGGCGAATACCCGGATCGATTCGCTTTCATCGATGGTTATGACCTTGAGGTCGCCCATCAGATCTTTGCCGGAGCGGATCTGTTCTGCATGCCGAGCCGCTTCGAGCCCTGTGGGCTGGCGCAGATGCAAGCCATGGCGTACGGAACCATACCCGTCGTCACCCCTGTTGGCGGACTGGTCGATACGGTCATCGACGACGATGCATCACCAGGCGAGGGCACCGGTTTCACCGCGGTCACTATCGACACTACTGGCATGCTCGATGCCATGCATCGGGGAGTGAACGCCTGGAGGCAGAAGAGTCGCCGCCGTGCCATTCAGAAACGAGCGATGGCACGCGACTGGTCTTGGGATGCACCGACGGCGCAACACCTCGAGCTCTATAGAGACATCACCAGCTGACCGTTGTTCAGGACGGTTCGATGGCCGTGTTCTTCGCGATCACCGTGATGCCGCCGTCGCTGACCACGTGGTTCTCAGCATCTGCAACGGGGTTAATGCCAATCTCTGCGCCTTCGGGAACCACAACGTTCTTGTCGATCACACAGTTGCGCAGCACTGCTCCAGCACCAACGGTGACATCATCGAGGAGGACCACGTTCTCGAGATCTGCGCCGTGGTGTGCGTGGCTGCCGACGGAGAGCACCGAATTTGACA
>RCNE010002604.1_pt1 | contig 11481 bp, 10 predicted proteins | sample 2041361 | NCBI WGS metagenome assembly RCNE01 (sample SAMN09708229, study PRJNA481090) | Marine sediment metagenome, whole genome shotgun sequencing project.
TATGGATAATTTGAGTTTTCATCCATGGGATTTTAAAATCACAAAGAGCAAATAGTATAAACTATTTTGTTTTCATTTTTTGTTTGTGTCGCAAACGAAAGATGAGAAGCAAGAGGGTAACACGCTACGCGATGTTACTAGTTCATAATTAATTGAATTTTAAGCACTTATATTTATTTTGAAAATATGTATTGTAGCAATTTTACTAAAAAAAACTGTATCACCTTTAAAATCAATGAATTATTTACTAAAAATTGTAACAATACATAAAATTTGATGCTTATTGTTTAGAAATGAAGAGTATGAAAACTACCGCATCCGAAAAGCGGATTTGGTTCATTTTCAAAGTAATGGATTCTCCTAGCTCAATGCATAATAAATATAAAACCATTTATGATGGCAACCACTGAATCCATTACTTTAAAAACGGATTTCTTCATTGACTTAAAAAACTTTTTTTTCCTGCGACCAAGGGGAGTAGGCGAGAATGTGTCCCAGACACACATCTCGAATTCTAACTCAAATTGAATATTTAGATTATTTAACAGATAGTAATTGTGTTCGTTTCTTAGTTTCAAAACGTAAAAGTAAGTTGTCAATATCCTCACTTATTTTATGTTCCAGTACTCTCGCATAAATTTGAGTAGTCGACAATTTGGTATGCCCTAATAGCTTAGATACTGTTTCAATGGGCACGCCGTTTGAAAGCATAATAGTTGTTGCAAAAGTATGTCTTGCAACATGAAAGGTTATGTTCTTATGGATAGCACATGCCTTTGCTATTTCTTTTAAATAACTGTTTGTTTTCTGATTGGAGTAGAGTGGAAGTAACTTCTCTGAATTTGTAATTGTTAAAATCTCCTTATATTTTTTAACGATTTCTAATGCTTTGGGTAAAATAGGCACTTTGACTAGTTCATTTGTTTTTTCTCGTTTCGTATGTATCCAATATCGATTATCAATACCCAATACAATTTGATGAATAGTTAATTTTTTAACATCAATATAAGATAAGCCAGTATAGCATGAGAAAAGAAAAATATCTTTAACGCGCTCTAGCCGCTCTTGTTTGAAATAAGTATTTTCAATAAGCTCCAATTCTCTTTCTGAAAGGTATTGTCTGTCATACTTATTGAACTTTAACTGAAATTTCTGAAATGGGTTCTTTATAATCCACTCTAGCTTAATAGCAAGGTTGATCATTTTTTTAAAACGCTCTAAATGTTTCATAACACCATTATTTCTGAGCATATTTTCATTACTAGAATTTTTAACGGTTCTAAGGAATTGTTCAAAGTCTATAATGAATCGATAATTTAATTGTTTTAAATAAACATCCTTAACTTTTAGTTTAGCTGAAAGAAATTTAGTCAAATACTTTTCTGTAGTGTAGTAATTCTTCATAGTTCCTGATTTCAATACTGTAATCATATTGGAATTATGATATTCTATGAGTTGTTTGAGTGTTTTTCGATTATCATCTTGACCGAGATAACGTGCTTTCATTGAGTGGCTAGAGACCATTTTATCCTCTTCTAAGAGCTGTTTATGACAATCTAATAATCGACTGTAAACATGATCTAAATAGTTATTTAGAATTCTAATTTTAGTTGAGCTTCCACGTCCACGATTCTTAAATGAGTCCCATTGACTCACCAAAACGTTTCTTTTTAGACTGATTTCCGCACGTTTTTGATTGACTGTTATTCTGGCGTAGATAGATAGTTCAGAGGCATTACTGCGTGATTTACGGGTAAAGAAAATGATAGCAAAAGTGTTGTTTGTCTGCATGTTAAATAACTTTAGTTGAACAAATGAATTTGCATAAGACAAACATCAAAATACTCTTAAAAGCTCTTTAAAGTTAAGACAATTCTTAGGAATAAGTGTACACCTGATTGCACACCTTTTAGTTGGTTTTAAATGAAATCAATACATCATTAAAAACGAAAAACACTGAAAATCATATGATTAACAGTGTTTTAGTTTCTCTTGAAAAGAGTTCGTCGGGGTGGCAGGATTCGAACCTGCGACCTCCGCGTCCCAAACGCGGCGCGATAACCGGGCTACGCTACACCCCGAGATGGTTATCTATGAAGTTAAAGGATAATTAATTAGAATACCCCTAAAATTCAGTTTGCAAATATAGACCTTTCTTTTAAAAGTTATCAAATTTTTCGTAATTTCATATCAAAATTTTACCATGAAGATTAAACATTCATTTTTAGCGATATTATTCTGTTCATTTTTGAGTTGTGCGCAACAAAAAGATTCAGAAATAAAAGCACTTTCTCCCAATACTACTGACTTTACAACCGAAATAGTGGTGCCTGAATTAAATATTCCTTGGGGGTTTACTTTTTTGCCAGATAATTCTATGTTAATAACCGAAAAAACAGGCGAATTAATTCATTTTAAAAATGGTAAGAAAACTACAATTAATGGTTTGCCTGAAATCTATATTCGTGGCCAAGGAGGCTTGTTAGATATAGAGTTACATCCTAATTTTAAAGATAATGGTTGGATCTATATTTCTTACGCTTCTGCGGAGGGAGAAGGTGATGGAGGTAATACGGCAATTATGAGAGCTAAGTTAGTCGATAATAAGCTAACCGAAAATCAACTATTATATAAAGCTGGTCCCAATTCAAAAAAAGGACAACATTTTGGTTCTCGTTTAGCATTTGATGATATAGGGTATTTATATTTTTCTATTGGAGATAGAGGGAATCGTGATGAAAATCCACAAAATATTACTAGAGATTGCGGAAAAATATATAGAATTCATGATGATGGCCGTATACCTAAAGACAACCCTTTTGTAAATGAATCGAATGCTAAAAAGGCAATTTATTCGTACGGACATAGAAATCCGCAAGGAATGATAAAACATCCTGAAACTGGTGAAATTTGGACACACGAACACGGTCCGCAAGGAGGTGACGAAATAAATATCATTAAACCCGGGAAAAATTATGGTTGGCCTGTGATAAGTTATGGCATCAATTATAGTGGTACAAAGTTTACAGAGATTACCAAAAAAGAAGGTATGGAGCAACCCTTGTTTTATTGGACGCCTTCAATAGCACCTAGTGGTTTGGAAATCGTAAGTTCTGATAAATACCCAAATTGGAAAGGAAATGTATTAGTGGGCTCTTTGAAGTTTCAGTATTTAGAACGTTTGGTGCTAGAAAATAATAAAGTTATAAAACGAGAGAAGTTACTAGAAAATATGGGTAGAGTTAGAAGTGTTGAACAAAGCCCAGACGGATTTATATATGTAGGTATTGAGAATTTAGGAATTGTTAAGATTATTCCAAATAAATAGCACATGAAGTTTGTTAGTACACTCATTGCGCTATTTATAACCGCTACCATAATACATGCACAAGAAAACACAAAAGAAGAGTTGAAATTTACAGAAAGCACCAAACGAGGTGCTATTGTTTACGAAGATTTTTGTGTCACTTGTCACTTGCCAAATGGTAAAGGGGAGGAAAAAGTAGTTCCGCCCTTAGCCAAATCAGATTATCTGATGAATAATAGATTTGCTAGTATTAAAGGAATTAAATTTGGACAAAAAGGCGAAATCATGGTTAATGAAGTTGTCTATAATAATGTTATGGCACCTATGGGATTGACTGATGAAGAAATTGCTGATGTAATGAACTATATTACAAACTCTTGGGGTAATACAAATAAGAAGATGATAACTGTTGAAGAAGTTTCAAAAATTGAATAATAAACTTCGCGTTCAATTACTTATTTTTGTGAGATAAATAAAATTTAATATTCATGCTTATTATAGGGATTGCTGGTGGTACAGGTAGTGGTAAAACTACTGTTGTTCAGCAAATTATTAACGAATTGCCGAATCAAGATGTGACTGTTATTTCTCAAGATTCGTATTACAAAGCAACAGATAATCTTCCGTATGAAGAGCGTACTAAAATTAATTTCGACCATCCCAGAGCAATCGATTTTAAGCTGTTGGTTGAACATTTAATAGAACTTAGAGCGGGTAATACTATAGATCAGCCTGTTTATTCATTTGCAGCACATAATAGAACAAAAGACACGGTAAAAACAAAACCAAGTAAGGTTATTATTGTTGAAGGAATTTTAATATTCTCTAAGAAAAAAGTGCGTGAATTGTTAGATATTAAAGTTTTTGTACATGCCGATTCCGATGAACGATTAATTCGACGATTACGTAGAGATATACAAGAGCGTTCTAGAGATATGAATGAGGTGTTACTACGATATCAAGAAACTTTGAAACCAATGCATGATCAGTTTATTGAGCCAATGAAAGAATATGCCGATATTATTATACCAAATAATAAATACAATACGGTAGCAGTTGATATTGTTCGTACTATCATTAATGAGAGGTTATAAATAAATTAGATGACATTTAAGGAATTTAGAAATAAGCCAGCAGTCAAATTTTTGAGTAATATATATGTTATGATTATTCTAGGATTTCTTATTTGGATGTTTTTTTTTGATGAAAATTCTTTTTTAAACCATCGTGAATTGAATAAAGAGATAGACAAACTTGAAAAATCGACCAAGTATTTCGAAAAGGAAATTAATCAAGATCAAAAAGTTATAAAAAATTTACAAAACCCTGACTCTCTTGAACGATTCGCTAGAGAGGAGTATAGAATGAAAAAGAAAGACGAAGACATTTATATTATTGAATTCGATACCTTGAAAAAGTAAACATATGTCAGATTTTTTATTTGATGAATTTTCGCAAGTTTCCGCTAAGCAATGGAAACAAAAGATACAATTCGACCTTAAAGGTGCCGATTATAATGATACCTTAGTTTGGGAATCTAATGAAGGTATTAAAGTACGCCCTTTTTATCATCAAGATGAATTAGAGGTACTTGATATTCCGAAGTTAGAAAAAGACTTTTCTGTTTGCCAGACTATATTTATTTCTGATGAAAAAATTGCTAATTTTTTAGCTAAAGATGCTTTAAAAAGAGGAGCGACTAGTATACAGTTTGAAGCGAGTGAGCCATTTGATATAGTTCAATTGTTGAATGAACTTATCATTCCTTCGGAGGCAGGAATCCATTTTAAATTACAGTTTTTATCCGAAAGCTTTATATCCGATGTAATCGAAAAAACAAAAAAATATAAAACTTTTTTAACTATTGACCTTATTGGGAATCTTGCGCGTACAGGTAATTGGTTTATTGATAAGAATAAAGATTATCAAGTCTTAGATAATGTGCTTAAAAAAGCAAATCTAACTACTACAGCATTAGCAGTTGATGCTACAATATATCAAAACGCTGGAGCTAACAGTGTGCAGCAATTAGCTTATGCACTAGCACATGCAAATGAATATTTAAATGTCATTGCGAGTGAAACGAAGCAATCTGTAAATTGTATAGAATTTAACTTTTCAGTAGGCAGCAACTACTTTTTTGAAATAGCCAAACTACGTGCGTTTAGATATTTGTGGAAGTTGTTATGTGATGAGTATAACTTGAAAATCGAACCACATATTTTTGTTCAGCCTGGTTTACGAAATAAAACACTGTATGATTATAATGTGAATATGTTGCGTACCACTACCGAATGTATGAGTGCAATTTTGGGAGGCGCATCTACAATTTCGAATGTTTCTTATGATGCCATCTATCATAAAAAGAATGAATTTGGCGAACGCATTGCTAGAAACCAATTGATACTATTACAAGAAGAAAGTTACTTTAAAGATGCAACTCAATTTGCTGACGGTTCTTATTATATAGAAGAATTAACGAAGCAATTAGCTGAAAAAGCATTAGAACTTTTTAAGGATATAGAAAAATCAGGTGGATTTCTAAAACAATTATTTGAAGGTACTATTCAGCGTAAGTTAGAAGAAAGTGCTCAAAAAGAACAAACTCAATTTGATAATGGACAAGAAATATTATTAGGTGCGAATAAGCATCCTAATAATAATGATAAAATGAAGGATGATTTAGAATTGTACCCGTTTGTAAAAACAAATCCAAGAAAGACGTTAATAAGACCTATTATAGGAAGACGTTTGGCAGAGAAATTAGAAAAAGTAAGGTTAGAAAAAGAATAATGTCTAGAAAAAACCTACAACATATAAAAGTTAAAACCAAGAGTGAAGAGCTAGCCACTAAGAATTTTCAGCATGAAAATTTTGTAGCGGGTATCGCTCCACATCTACGTGGTCCTTATTCAACGATGTATGTGCGTCGTCCATGGACCATACGTCAATACGCCGGATTCTCTACTGCCGAAGAAAGTAATGCTTTTTATCGCAGAAATTTAGCAGCAGGTCAAAAAGGATTATCCGTTGCATTCGATTTAGCTACACACCGTGGTTATGACTCAGATCATGAACGCGTGCAAGGCGATGTTGGTAAGGCAGGTGTTGCCATTGATTCGGTTGAAGATATGAAAATACTCTTTGACCAGATTCCACTTGACCAAATGTCGGTTTCTATGACGATGAATGGAGCTGTATTACCCATTTTGGCGTTTTATATTGTAGCGGCAGAAGAGCAGGGCGTACCTCCCGAAAAATTAGCTGGCACCATTCAAAATGACATTCTTAAAGAGTTCATGGTTCGCAATACTTATATTTATCCGCCAACACCTTCCATGAAGATTATTGCTGATATTTTTAAGTATACTAGTAAGAACATGCCTAAGTTCAATTCAATTTCAATTTCTGGCTATCATATGCAAGAGGCGGGAGCGACACCAGAGATTGAGTTGGCATATACCTTAGCGGATGGCTTAGAATATATAAGAACTGGTATTGCTGCAGGTATGGATATTGATAGTTTTGCTCCTCGGTTGTCTTTCTTTTGGGCAATAGGGATGCAACACTTTCAAGAAATAGCAAAGCTACGTGCTGGTCGTATGCTATGGGCGAAGATAGTACAACAATTTAATCCTAAAAATCAAAAATCGTTAGCATTGCGTACGCATTGTCAAACAAGTGGTTGGAGTTTAACTGCTCAAGATCCTTTTAATAATGTTGCACGTACAACTATTGAGGCGATGGCAGCTGTTTTTGGGGGCACACAAAGTTTGCATACCAATGCCTTAGATGAAGCGATTGCATTACCTACTGATTTTTCTGCAAGAATTGCTAGAAATACTCAAATTTACATTCAGGAGGAAATAAAAATTACCAAAACGGTCGATCCTTGGGGAGGGTCTCATTATGTAGAACAACTCACGGAAGAAATTGCACTAAATGCATGGAAATTAATTGAAGAGGTTGAGGACCTTGGTGGAATGACAAAAGCCATTGAGCAGGGCATCCCAAAAATGCGTATTGAAGAAGCTGCCGCAAAAAAGCAGGCACGAATTGATAGTGGCCAAGACACAATTGTTGGTGTTAACAAATTTCAACTAAATAAAGAAGATCCATTACATATTCTAGAAGTAGATAATAATGCCGTAAGAGAGGCTCAAATAGCACGATTAAATCAGCTTAAAGCGGATAGAAATTCCGAAAAAGTTGAACAAAGTTTACTTGATTTAAGCAGAAATGCCGAGTCGGAAAATGAAAATTTATTAGATTTGGCTATAAAAGCAGCTAGAAATAGGGCAACTTTAGGCGAAATTTCGGATGCATTAGAGACTGTTTTTGGTCGTTATAAGGCAACTATAAATTCTATAACTGGTGTGTATAGCAGAGAGATAAAAGAAGATAAAACCTTTAAAGAAGCTGTGGCTTTAGCAGATAAGTTTGCTAAGCTTGAAGGCAGACGGCCACGTATTATGGTAGCCAAAATGGGGCAAGATGGTCACGATCGTGGTGCAAAAGTAGTAGCTACCAGTTTTGCCGATTTAGGTTTCGATGTAGATATTGGCCCATTGTTTCAAACGCCGCAAGAAGCTGCAAAACAGGCAATTGAAAACGATGTACATATTTTAGGTGTCTCTTCTCTAGCGGCAGGACATAAGACATTAGTACCTCAAGTACTAGAAGAATTAAAGCAATATGGCCGTGAAGATATTATGGTGATTGCAGGTGGTGTGATACCTCCACAAGATTACCAGTATTTATTTGATGCTGGTGTTGTTGGTGTTTTTGGACCAGGTACAAAAATTGCTAAAGCAGCAATTGAAATTCTTCAAATACTTATTGAAAGTATTGAACTCTAAAATTCACCTTATAATTATGTTAATAACTGTTGCATTTACTTAATAAGTATTTTTTGTTATTAATATATATATAGTATATATTTGTGACTATATCATATTAATTATAACAAAAATTAGAAAATTATGGAAGGATATTGCGTAAAGTGTAAAGCTAAAAGAGAAATTAAAGACGCTAACGAAGTTACAATGAAAAACGGAAGAAAAGCGATGAAAGGAAAATGCCCTGAATGTGGAACAGGAATGTTTCGTATATTAGGTAAAGCCTAAGGGAATTCTTTATAGAAATACAATTTAAAAAAACTACTATCATTTGATAGTAGTTTTTTTATGGAATATAATGTTATTACTTTATAGTCTAAATATCAAAACTGATACCTATTATTAAATTTCTACCTATATTTTGAATGTTATCTGCTTTTAAGCGTGATAGGTGAGCGATATACTCAGTATCTAACATATTGTTGATATTGAAGTTTACGTCGAATATGGTATTTGCTATGGTTACTTTCCCGCCAAGGCTAAAGTGAACTAAATTATAGGAACCCGTAGTAGTTTCAAAAACACTAACATTTTTTTGTGCAAAAGTACTCTCTAATCGTAATGATGCATAGCTATTGGTAAGCCAATTGGTGTTTTTAAATTCAGTTCGCAACGTATTCTTCCATGTGTTTGCGGGTATTAGTGGTAAATAAGCATTGTTTGCTTGTTTACCTGTAACGGTTTCAAAACTACTTTCTATATGTAACCAATCTAGTGGGTGCGGGTGAAAATGAAATCCGGCTTCACCACCATACAAATTGGCGTTGTCTTGCGTATATGCATACACATTATTTTCATCAATAATTTCGCCGGTTGGTTCTATAAAAATATAATCATTTATCGTATTATAAAATCCGTTTATGTAAAATTCGATATGCTCATTTTTATATTCTAGTGCTAGGTCTACCTGAAAATTTTGCTCGTTGCTGAGGTTTGTGTTTCCTATTTCAAACCGATTGGTTCCATGGTGTACACCATTAGAACTTAACTCAGATAAGTTTGGAGCTCTGTAGCCAGAAGCCAGGTTTAAACGAGTTGTTATAATATCGAAAAGATTCGTTTTATAACCTAAAGATGCTGTAAAACTACTAAATGAGCGATTAATAGCTTCAAAAATACGTTCTTCTTCTTCCTCTCCTTCTTCATGTTGATGGTCTTCTATTACCTGTCTTTCGGTTGTAATAGTACGGCTATCAAAACGAAATCCGCCTTGTATGATATGTTTGTTCCATTTTATAGATGCAGTTGTAAAAGCTCCAATATCATTGACGCTGGCATTTGGAATCAATAATTCTTCACCAAAATTAGTATTCGTTTGTGATAGACCTTGAACGCCAATTATGCTTTCTACCTTACCTAATTTTGGTAAATGATATTTTGCATCGTATGTAAATGTTTTTAACTTCATGTGTAATGCTGGTGCTAGTATCTCATCATGATTTTCCTTTTCATGCTCTTCTTCCTCTTCATGTTCATCCTCAAACTCTTTTCTATTATTTGCGACATATCCTACATTAATATCTAAACTAGAATCTTTAAAGAAAAAATGATTGTGTGCGCTTAATACATGATTTTCAATTCGTTGATAGGGAGCTACAAAAGAAACTGTAGTCATTTTATCTTCAATTCCTTCTGGTAAGCCAATGTTAGATAATGTGTAATTATATCTTATTTCTGACGAAAAGTTGGTTCCGTCTAACCCAATACCTGTTTTGAAATCATATTCTTCAAAGCGAGAATTTCTTACGCGATCACCGCTAGGGATTGTATAATCACGATGTGAATTATAGGTCAATCTAGATAAAAACTTGAATTTTTCCGCGGAAGCTTTAAAACCATAAGTGGTATTACTACCTAATGTATTCGAGAAATATTTTGAAGCCATATTTGATTCAACAGTATTTGCTTTGGCAAATTTTTCTGGATTCAAATACAATACACCACCTAACGCATCAGAACCATATAAAAGGGAAGCGGGGCCTTTAATTACTTCTACACTTTCTATTCCTGCTTCGTTAACACCTAGGCCATGTTCACCACCAAACTGCTGGTTTTCTAAGCGGATACCTTGTGTATATACCAAAACTCGATTACTACTTAAACCTCTTATCACCGGTTTACCAATATTAGTGCCGGTAGAAATTTGAGAAACCCCAGCAATAGAAGAAATACCTTGCATAAGTGTTGTTGCCCCTTGTTTTTGTAGTTGTTTAACACTTTTGTGCTCTACTTTCATCACATTTTCACTTTGCAATTTGTTAAAAGGTGTAGACACAATAACTTCATCCATTTCAAAAACTGATGGAGTGAGTACTAGATCTAGTACTTTTTCACCACCTTCTAATACTATAGTTTTTATAACTGATGTGTAGCCTATAAATGAGAAGACAATTTCAATTGAACCATTAGGTAAATTTTTGAAGGCGTAAGAACCATCTTCATTTGATGTAGTGCCCTTATGTAGTTTTATTGCATAAATTTCTACACCAAATAGCTGTTCGTTATTTGTATTTGTAATGGTACCAATAATGCTGTTTTGAGCCTGTATTATAAAAGATAATCCTATGAATAGGATTGATAATTTTAATTTCATTTATATGAGCATTTTATTGTTTTAACTTATTTTTTTAATCTTTTAAACAATAAAATATGGTGGTGCTCTTGATGATTTTGAAATTAAATAAGTATGGTACTCTAAAGGCGTATAATTATCAAAACTTTGAGTAATATTTTGAACGTTGGAAAGCTCATAATCAGTAGAGAAGTCAAAAATATCTTGTTGTATTTGAAAATGAAAAACACTACAGTCAATGTCTTGATTATGAATATGTTTTATATCTGTTGCCGTACACACGATATGCTCATGCTTTTCGAATGCATGAACGGTTTGTATGGTTATAGGTACTACTATAACAAGTAATAGTAATAATGCAAAAATTCTATGTGTAAAATGTGTTTTCAATCAAACAAATAAACAACTAATTTAATTTGGGGTTAGTTAAAAAAATCTTAAGATTATACTGTTTTCTTACGCATACGCATATTTAACATTTCTACGCCTAATGAAAATGTAATAGCAAAGTAAAGATATCCTTTCGGTATGGCACCAACATGTTGATGAAATATTTCGGCACCAGATAAATGAGCAGCTTCGGCAATCAACATAAAGCCGATAAGGATTAAAAATGATAAAGCAAGCATTTGAATTGCAGGATGATTATTCACAAAATTACTAACTGGACTTGCGAAAATCATCATAATTAAAATAGAGACTAC
>RCNE010001846.1_pt1 | contig 11476 bp, 9 predicted proteins | sample 2041361 | NCBI WGS metagenome assembly RCNE01 (sample SAMN09708229, study PRJNA481090) | Marine sediment metagenome, whole genome shotgun sequencing project.
CCCGGTGAACGCCGCCGAGGCCGAGGCCCGCCGTTGCAGCAGGTTCTTCAAGCATGGCCACACTCCCGGCGTAGCCGATGTCGCCGAATTGGACCGGCTGGCAGCGACAGTGCAGCGCGAATACGCCCGGACGCTGGATCTTCGCCGACATGTCGCGAATGACTGATCTGTCCGTGATCCTGTGACCACAGCCCCAACCGTCGATCCAATCGCGAACTACCATCCGCTGGGCGACGGCCACGACGAATTGATGCATGCGGACGGCAGAGTTCGCGACCACTGGTCCGGGCTTGCGTCCGCGTATCAAACCCTCGGCGTCGACGAACTGACGCGGCGCCAGGACGAGATTCAACGGCTGCTCGCGCAGGACGGGGTGACATACAACATCGCCGACGATCACGATCGGAAGAGGCGTGTCTGGACGCTCGACCCCATCCCGTTCGTGCTTCCGGGCGCCGAATGGGCCGGCATTGAACGTGGCATGATCCAGCGCGCTGAGCTTCTCGATCGGCTCTTGGCCGACCTCTACGGTGAACGCCGGTTACTACGCTCCGGGATCATCCCGCCCGAGATGATTCTCTCCGACCCGCAGTTCTTCCGCGCTTGTGACGGCATCGCACTTCCCGGCGAGAGGCAGGTGATCGTCTGCGGTGTCGACATGGCCCGTGCCGCGGACGGCAACTGGGTTGCCCTCGGGCATCGAGCTCAGGCACCGTCGGGAGCGGCGTACGCATTCGAGAACCGCCGGGTGGTGTCTCGCGTCTTCCCGCAGGTATTCCGCCACTCGGGCGTCCAACCCCTGACGCCGTTCGTGCAAGCCCTTCGATCCGCATTGCTGGCGGCTGCTCCACATGGGGTCGACGACCCGTCGATCGTGATTCTGTCGCCTGGGTCGATGTCCGAGACTGCCTTTGAGCACGCCTCAATTGCTGCTCAGCTTGGTTATCCACTAGTCCAGGGCTCCGATTTCGAGCTTCGCCAAGGTCAGGTTGGCCTCCGCACGGTCGGCGGTTGGGTCCCCGTTCATGTCATCCTGCGTCGAGTCGACGCCAGCTTCTGCGACCCTCTCGCGCTGCGTTCGGACTCGACGCTCGGTATACCGGGCCTGGTCGAAGCCTGCCGAGCCGGCACCGTCAGCGTTGTCAACACGCTCGGGTCGGGCATTCTCGAGAACGCCGGACTCGCTAGTCTCATGTCGGCTCTCTCGAGACACCTTCTCGGAAGTGACCTGTTGTTGGAGTCGGTGCCGTCCTGGTGGTGCGGCGAGACGGCAGGCCTATCGCACGTGCTCGCCAATCTGGGAAACCTGGTTGTCCGCCCGCTTTCGCGCATCACTTTGGGGCGCTCCATCGACACCACCCAAGCCAGCGTCGCCGAACTGGATAATCTGCGGCGACGCATCATGTCCCGACCCGACCAGTGGGTCGGTCAGGAGCGCGTCAGTCCTGCGTCGACGCCTGTGCTCGGCGCCAGTGGAGTCGAGCCCCGGCCGACCGTGTTGCGTTCCTTCGCTGTGGCGCACGGTGATTCCTACATAGCGATGCCCGGTGGGCTCGCCCGAACCGCATCCAACGACTCCCACGTGCCGATCACAGGCCGCACCGGCGCCACCTCGAAAGACATTTGGATACTCGGCGGAGCGTCGGAGAGTCAGGGTGAGTTCTGGCCGTCCAGTCGCGACCTGTCGGCGAAGACGCCAGTCGGGGCCCTTCCTGCGAGGGCGGCCGAACACCTCTTCTGGCTCGGCCGGTATGCCGAGCGCGCCGAGGCCACGGTGCGCCTCATCCGCACGATCACCACCCGCTGCGACGAGTTCCTCAATACAGGAACCGGTCCTGGGTCGGCATCGCTTAACGTTGTGCTCGAAGCGTTGACGCACATCACCGGCACCTACCCGGGTTTTGTCGGCGACAAAGCGGAGTTGTTGTTCGAGGATCCAACGGACGAACTGTTCTCGCTCGTGGTCGACGAGCGGCGACCGGGGACGGTTGCCCACGCGGTCCGGCACTTGTTCGATGCTCTCGACGTAGTGCGCGATCAGCTGTCGGTCGACACCTGGCTCGTCGTCGGTTCGCTGCAACGCGAACTGCAGAGTTTGGAAAAAGGCGCCAACGATCCGACCGGCAATGATCGCGACAACGCGATGATGAACGTGCTGAGCGAGCTGCTCCAGGGATTGCTTTCGCTATCGGGTCTTGCGAACGAGTCCATGGTCCGCGATCTCGGGTGGCAGTTCGTGGAAGCCGGGCGACGTATCGAGCGCGCTCTTCACGTCGCCACGTTGGTGGGATCAACACTGGGGACAGAACGCAGCGCGCCAGTCGAGAGCCTCGTCGCTGAATCCGTATTGATTGCTGGCGAGAGCATCATCACGTCCCGTCGACGCTACGGGTCGGCGGCTTTTGCCACGACGACGATCGAGCTCCTGCTCGCCGACACGGGCAACCCTCGTTCTCTGCAGTTCCAGATCGACAGGCTCGAAGACAGTCTCGCATCGCTCAGCGCTGACGAGCAGGGCGGGTCGATGTCGTCGGCGCTGCAGCTCCTCGACGAGCTGACGGTTCTGCTTGTGGCCACGGACTCCACACGGCTCGCAGAGGTCGACGAGCTCGGTCACCGAGTGCAGCTCGAACTGTTCGCGGTCACTGTTCGTGCCAAGCTCGCCATGATCTCGGACGCTATTGCCGCAGAATCGTTCACGCGGTTCCACTCCCAGCACACGATGATCGGCCCAATCGAACATCGTGAGCCACTTGATGCGTCGGGGCCTGCGACATGATGTACGAGGTGTCGCACACGACGCAGTACGACTACGACGCTCCCGTCGATTCCAGCTTCGCTGAGATCCGACAGTTACCTGGTGACGTCGACGGCCAGGTGTGCGTGCGTCGGGAGATCACGACTGAACCGGCTGCCGAGCATCAGAGTGAACATTCGGACTACTTCGGCAATCTCACCGCGACCATTTCGATTCGCCATCCTCATAATCGACTGATCGTCACGAGCGCCAGCCTGGTCGACACTTCAGGTCGTCCGACTGAGTTCGGCGTCGACGGCCAACTCCCGTGGATGTCCTACACCGCTGCTCGGTCCGACCCCAGCGATCTGAACGTGATCGAGTTTTCCCTGGACTCGTCGCTGGTGACCCGCTCCCAACAGCTCATCGAATACGCGCAGCCGTCATTCAACCGGAACGCGTCGCTGGCCGACGGTGTGGTCGCGCTCTGTACCCGCATGCATGCCGACTTCGAGTTCGACTCCACCGCCACTGAGATCGACACCGAAATCGCCGACGTGATCAAGATGCGCAAGGGCGTCTGCCAAGACTTTGCGCACGTCATGATCGGATCGCTTCGCTCGCTCGGACTGGCAGCGTGTTACGTGAGCGGGTACCTCGAGACAGACCCGCCGCCGGGTCAACCGCGCCTTACCGGTGTCGACCGCACACATGCTTGGGTTGGCGTCTACCTCGGTGGTGATCGCTGGATCGGCATCGACCCGACCAACGATCAGCTGGCCGGCCCCAAATATGTCACCGCAGCGCGCGGCCGCGATTACTCCGACGTCCCTCCACTCAAGGGGGTCATCTTCACCGATGCCGAGGAGAGCCGCCTCACCGTCTCGGTTGATGTAGCCGCCCAGTAAACCGCAGCATCGCCGTTATCTTCAACCCATGAAGCCGTTCCCGTGCTCGATCTGCCGGCAACTGCTCTTCTTCGACAATTCGACCTGCCTGCGGTGCGGATCGATGGTCGGGTATATCCCCGACGAGCGGCAACTGCTCGCGCTGCGGCCCGTCGATGGCGGCTTCGAGCGCGTCGACGGCCAGCCGGGGAGGCACCGCCACTGTTCGAACCAGCTGGTCGCCCGCTGCAACTGGATGATTCGCGACGATGACCCCGCCGACCTCTGCGCGAGCTGCCGGCTCACATCGGTTCGCCCGAACGACAACGAGACCGGCTCATTCGCCGCATTTGCCGCTGCTGAAGCCGCCAAGCGTCGTCTCCTCCACCAGCTGATGGCGCTCAAGCTGCCTGTCATCGATCGATCGGTCGACGGCGTCCGCGGCGTGGCATTCGAGCTCTTGTCGTCGCGCGGTCAGAACGTGATGACGGGGCACGACTCTGGGGTCATCACACTGGACCTATCCGAGTCAGACGATGCCCATCGGGAGTTCGTGCGTCAGCAGCTGGGCGAGCCGTATCGAACGGTGCTCGGCCATCTGCGTCACGAGATTGGACACTATTATTGGCCGAGCCTCGTCGAGCAGAACGGTCGCCTTGAAGCTTTCCGGGACCTGTTCGGTGATGAGCGCGTATCGTACGAAGATGCGCTCGCACGGCATCATTCGGACGGCGAAGCCGAAACAAACTGGTCGCGCACTCACGTGAGCCAATACGCAACAATGCACCCCTGGGAGGACTGGGCCGAGACCTTCGCTCACTATCTTCACATCGATTCCGGGTTGGTCACCGCCGGGTCGATCGGGCTGGCGGTCGACGAGCCGGCCCTGTCGGCGGGCCGCGAGGCCTGGGTGACGCGCGACCACGTCTCCATCGGTGAGATGGTTCAGAAGTGGCTGGGACTCACGCTTGCCCTCAACGCCATGGCGCGATCGATCGGCCAATCGGACTTGTATCCGTTCGTCCTGTCGCCGCAAGTCGTCGAGAAGCTGGACTTCGTGCATCAGTGCGTTCATACGGCCGAGGACTCATGACGGTGCCTCACAGCCGGCGGTCCGTGAGCGCGCATCTCGAAGTGTTCGTGGCCGAAGAGTCCGACCTCGTGATGGCGATCGCTGTTGCCGATGGGTACGAGCGCGAAGACGAGCAGTTGTTGGTAAGCCTCAACGGCGAGCCGATCAACGCCACGACGGAGGGCCACCTGTGCTTTCTCAAAGATGTTGGGCGCGGCCTGGTGCTTATCGACTACCACGCGACGGTGCTCGACGCCGCTCGGCCGGCGACGGCAACCGTCCAGGACATCTTTCAGTACATCCGGCCGAGTCGTTACTGTGAGTCCGACCGCCTCGGTCCATTGGCCCGGGCCGAGTTTGGTGAGCTCAAGGGCGCTGATCTCCTCGCGGGGGTGTCGAGTTGGGTCGCTGCGAACATCGCTTACGTGACCGGTTCGTCACGGCCGATAGACGGAGCGGTTGCTACGTTGCTCGGACGAGAAGGGGTATGTCGGGACTTCGCCCACCTCACCGCGGCATTACTCCGAGCGAACAACGTCGCAGCGCGGGTCGTTTCGGTGTATGCCCCCGGACTTGCGCCGATGGATTTTCACGTCGTGACTGAAGCTTGTATTGACCGAGAGTGGTACGTCGTCGACCCGACTGGACTTGCGCCGCGCGGTTCCATGGTTCGGATCGCGACTGGCGTCGACGCATCCGATGTGGCGTTTCTCACCACTTTGCGCGGTGTCGTCGAGCTGAACTTCGTGTCGGTCTCAGCGACCACAAACGCCGCCTTGCCGAGCGATGACGTCAGACTGCTTGCGCGTCTGCGTTAGACAACGTCGCCTGGGGTACCTGATTAAGGATGTGGGGGTGCTCCTCAGCCGAGGGCGCCGAAACTTGCTTCGATGTAGCCGGCAATGTCGCGGAACGAAACCACCGCGACGGGACGCCCCGACTCACCGAGCAACGGAAGATGCGAGAAGCCCCGATCGGCCATCTGTCGAATCGCGTCCGCGATCGGGCTTCGCACGGCAAGCGCAATCGGATCGGCGGTCATTACCTGGCTCACGGCCAGTGTGGAGAGGTCGGAATAGTCGCAGCCGACCTTCGTCTGAAGGTCAAATTCGGTCACCACCCCAACCAGGTGATCGCTGTCGTCGGCGACCAGGAGCGAGCCAATCCCCCGCGCCTTCATGTGGTGGGCAGCCACCTCGACCGACTCGTCGTGCGACACGATCATGGGTGCGCTGGTGTGCAGGCCTGTGAAGTCGATCAGGGTCAAACCTAGAGAATCGGACACCTCCTGATCGACGTCACCGAGATGGTCGTCGACCAGATCCGCAATCCTCGACATGATCGAATAGAACGACAGATTCCCCACGAATTGATCGTCGACATCGAGCACCGGAACACTGCGAACCCACCAGTCGTTCATGATCGCGAGCCCGTCCGACACCGAATCGCCACTGCGCATCGTGCGCACCGACCTCGTCATTTCGTCACCGATCGGAAGACGCCACCCAGCGCTCCTCCCGAGTACACGCATGAGGACGTCGCGCTGTGTGAAGATGCCCAACAGCTCGCTGCCGTCGACGATACACGCGCACGAACGCCCCTCGGCAGACATCGCACGGACTGTGTCCTCAACCGACGAGTCAGGGCCAACAGCCACGTGGCGAGTCAGATCGAGGCTCACGACCGCCGTCGCAGCAAGAGAGGCGGAAATATTCACAGGGGATCCCTTCGGCCAGCTGATCCCGCCACCATAGCTGGCGATGGATCGCAGCGCGTTGCGTCGTGAGCCCGACCGTTCGCTATCGGAACCTCTCACCAGGTGACGACGATGGACATCGCGACAAACACATGGCATCTCGCCATATAGATCGCTATTTCAGGGTCAGTCGATGGGAAATGTTCGTGACTTCGTCGGAGATAAATCCGATATGGGTGGAAGCGCGAACGTCGGCGTTCAGCGGCATCTCGTAGTTCGCTCGTTCGGGCTCGATTTCGGTGGTCAGCCACTCGCCTGTCTCGTCGTACTTGGTCGCGATCTGCTGGAGCTCGTCGGCGGGGTCGGTCACAACACGGGGAGCAACGACGCGCACGTGTGTCGTGACAGACACGCGGTTGAGATAAAAGAGGGTCACCTCGGCCTGGACAAGCTCGTGATCTGCAAGCAGTGGTGTCACCTCGCCGAGCCGACCGAGAATTGAACCTGTGGGGATCTCCGCGATGAGTCGATTGACGGTGTGGGCAAGGCGGACTTCGGTGCCTTCATCAGTTGCTCGAACCCGAACGTTGAGGACCGCCCAGTCGATCGTCGGATCCGGGTGAGAACCGAAGTCGCCGAATTCGACATCAACAAACATGCCGTCATCATCGCTGCCGGTCTCGAACTCCCGCTCGGGTAGATCGACAGGCGGTGCCTCCACCCGGTAGAGCGCGACAACGTCATCAACAGAAAGCGGGGTCGAGTAGACGGAGAACACGTTGAACTTCACCTCGCCTTCTCGCCGACCCCGGCCAACTTCCGCCCCGACGATCGAGGTCACAAGTGCCGCATCGCCAGCGACGGGGATTGGCGGAAACTCATCGACAATGGACTGCGGCCAAGCGGTGATGTCTGCATTGTCAACGTCAGCCTCGGCGAGCGTCAGGATCTCTTCGTAGAGGATCGCAGCCGGACCAGCAACAATCGTCGTCGTTGTTGTCGCGGTGGAGGTTGCAGTGGTGCTGGAGGCCGTGGCGTTTGTCGTCGGCGCGGCTGAACTTGGGGTCTCGTTGGAGTCGGCGTCGGTCGATCCACCAGACCCCGAGTCATCGACGCTTGCGGGCTCTGTGGCAGTCACCTCTGAACGACGTGGTGAGTCCTCTCGTGCGGCCAGCGCAGTCACGACCTGGATCACAGCCAGAAGGGAGAAGATTATGCCGGCCGCGAAGATCATCGTCTTGCCGGCGCCGGAGTAGCGCCAGACGACAGCATCGGAGTGCTGCTTCATCTTTCGGTTTGCCTTGGCGTAGAGGTCACCGGTTGCCGCCAGGATGATCAGCGGCGGCCAAAAGAAGAGAACAAGCACCCACACGAACCACTGCTTGCGGAACCAGGCAACCTCGTCGTAGGTCCCTATCGTTGTCGGCTCCATGCCAGCCGGTCGCCTTGCCATACACGTTGACGTTAGCCGGGAGTCCCCGAGGTGGAAGCCTCGGAGACATAAGCGATGGGCACGCGAGAGGGTCATTCCCTCGTCGTAATGTGCGCTCGGCGAACGCAACTTTCCCGGGGCGATTCTCGAGTGAACGCCAACTCCTCGAGGAATACATCCAGCACTACAACACCCACCGGGCCCACCAATTTGGCGCCACGGCCTACACAACATAGATTCCCTCAAGTAACGGCAAAGGGGGAACAGATTGTGACGACAACTGCAGCGGGCACAACGCAGGTTTCGAAAAAACGCAAATACAAGCGCGGCTCGTACAAGGCGTACTTTTTTCTCCTGCCGACGTTCATCATTCTCTTCACGTTCATCTATTACCCGATCATTGAGTCATTCCGGCTGAGCCGGAACCGCGTCGCCCCATTCGGCAGTCAAGAAATCCCGGTCGGGTTCGACAACTACAGCCGATTGCTTCAGAGCAGCGACTTCTGGGACACGGTCAAAGTGTCGCTGTGGTTCATGGTCGGCACCGTCCCGATCGGCATCGGGCTCGCAGTCATCGTCGCCCTGCTTCTCTCATATCCGCTTCGCCGCCTCAACTGGTTCTACCGCACGCTGATCTTCGTGCCGGTTGTGATCTCGAGTGCAATTGGCGGCGTGTTGTTTCGGCTGCTCTACAACCCGATTGTCGGTTTCTTCAACCACTGGCTCAGCTTGATCGGCATCGACGGCCCCAACTGGCTCAATGACACGAGTTACGCGTTGGTGGCGGTGACGATCACGGTGGTCTGGCGCCAGCTGGGGTTCAACGTGATCATCACTCTGGCCGCAATCCAGAACATCGACGACTCGCTGTACGAGGCGGCAAAGATCGACGGCGCCGGCGTGTTCGCTCGCATTCGGTATATAACTCTGCCGCAGCTCTCGCCCACACTCTTCTTCCTCGGAATTGTCAACGTGATCATCAGCCTGCAGGCGTTCGGCGAAATCAACATTCTCACCGATGGTGGTCCCGGTCGAGCGACCACAAACCTGGTGTATCAGGTCTTTATCGACGGGTTCGTCGGCACTCGCTTCCTAGGTCGCGCCTCGGCGCAGGCCTTCCTGCTAGCGATCATGATCATCACTATCTCGATCATCCAGTTCCGCGGGCTCGGCAAGAAGGTGCATTACCAGTGACAACTAAAACACCTGTCCCCGACGAGACTGTCTCGAGCGAAACCGTCTTGAGCAAACATCCGAAGTCGAAACGCAATTTCGGCGATGCCCCGATCCATATTTCCCTGTTGTTGATTGGCATCTTTGTTTCGATCCCGATCGTGATCGCCTTCTTCATTAGTTTCACGCCGTTACCAGAACTCGTCGGACGCGCTGAGCCCAAGATCCTTCCGGACAACTGGACGCTGGAGAACTATGACACGGCGTGGAATGCGTCGCCGTTCCCGCGTTACATGCTCAACAGCTTTATTCAGACTGGGATCATCACCTTTGCCCAAGTCATGTTGTCCATACTCGCCGGGTACGCGTTTGCGATGTTCGAATTCCGTTTCAAGAGCTTGTTGTTCGGGTTGGTCATCGGCAGCCTCATCATCCCGTTCGAGTTGACCTTCATCCCCAATTTCCTTCTGATCAGCGACCTCGGATGGGCCAACACCTACCAGGGGCTCACTGTGCCGTTCTTGGCGAGTGCCTTCGGGGTCTTCTTGATGCGCCAGTTCTTTCTCACGATCCCGCGCGACCTCTACGACGCCGCAAAAATCGATGGCGCCAGCGACTGGTACTACCTATGGCGCATCATGGTGCCGCTCAGCAAGGGCTCCATTTCAGCGTTGACGATCTTCTCGTTCTTGGGCGCGTGGAATCAATTTCTGTGGCCCCTCGTCATCACCAACGACGAGTCGATGCGAACGGCTCAGATCGGAATTCGCTTCTTCCTGGTCAACCAGGAGAGGGCAACAGACTGGGGAGCCATTATGGCCGGGTCGGTCATCGTCATGGTCCCGACCTTGGTCGTCTTCCTGTTCGCACAAAAGCAGCTCGTCAAAGGCATCGCAGCAAGCGGTCTCAAGGGCTAGTGTCGAGAGCACTAAAGGGAAGCTAGTGTCGAGAGCACTAGAGGGAAACAGAGGATACAGAATGACACGATTATTGAGATTGTTCGCGATGTTGACGGTTTTCGTTCTCGTCGCTGCCGCATGCGGTAGTGACGGAGACGACAACGCCAGCACAGGCGGTGACGACGCCGGCACAACGGCGCCGGATGCGACTGACGCGCCGGATGCGACTGACGCGCCGACCACGTTGCCGCCACCTACGGAGGAAGTGACCATCGAGTTCTGGCATGCCATGGCCGACGATCTCGGCGCCGTGGTCGATGGACTGGTTGACAGCTACAACGCCAGCCAAGACGTCGTGACCGTCAACTCGACGTTCCAGGGGAGCTACGACGACACCTACAACGCGCTGCTCGCGTCGTTCGAGGCAGGAACAGCCCCGAATATCACACAGAACTTCGACCTGGCCGCTCAGACGATGTTCGACACCGGCGCGCTGCTGCCAGCCCATGAGCTGATGGCTGCGGGCGATGCGGAGTCGTACCTAGCCGCACCGCGGGACTACTACTCGGATGAAACCGGAATGGTGGCCTTGGCGTTCAACTCTTCGACCCCAATCGTCTACTACAACGAAGACATGTTCACGGCCGCTGGGCTCGATGCGCCGGCACCCGATTGGACCTTCAGCGACTTCCTCGCAACGTGTGATGCCCTCGAGGAATCCGGAGTGGAGTTCTGCGCCACGTTCGGCACGGTCGGATGGTACTTCGAGCAGATCCTGGCCAACAGCGGCGGGCTCTACTTCAACAACGACAACGGCAGAACCGCTCGGGCGACCGAGGTCGAGTTCAACAAGGGCGAGGGTGTCGAGGTATTCGAGTTCTTGACCGGCCTGATCAACGACGGTCATGCCCCCAACCTGGGAAGCACATGGAGCGACACCGACTCGGTGTTCTTCGCGGAGTCGGCGGCAATGATCTTCGATTCGACATCAGGTGTCCAAGGGTTCCAAGAGAACGCCGGCTTCCCCGTGAAGACTGCGTTCATCCCCCATAGCGACGACTCGGAACGTAATGGCGTAGCCATTGGTGGAGCGGCCCTGTGGCTCATCGACAACGACGACGACGCACTTGATGCGGCATCGTGGGACTTCATGAAGTTCATGACCGAGGCCGACCAGCAGATCACCTGGCATACGCAGACCGGTTACTTCCCAGTACTCGCCTCGCTACAGGACAGCCCGACGCCGGAGCTGGCGACGTTCTGGGACGAGAACCCGAACTTCGTGACAGCGATCAATCAGCTGGCAACCACGAACACCTCCAACGCTGACGGTTCCGTCAACTACCCCGTGCTCGGCGGAAGAGCCGGACCGTTCCCCGAGATTCGTCGGATCATCGTTGAAGCGTATTCCGGCGTGCTCGACGAAGGCCAGACAGCGCAGGAAGCCCTGGATGATGCGGCAGAACGCGCCAACCAAACCCTCGCCGACTACAACGAATTCTTCGAGTAAAAGAACAGAAGCTGATAGACGGTAACCACACCATCGGCGTGAAGGACTGGCGGGGGTTCTCCCCCCCCCC
>RCNE010001847.1_pt1 | contig 11475 bp, 13 predicted proteins | sample 2041361 | NCBI WGS metagenome assembly RCNE01 (sample SAMN09708229, study PRJNA481090) | Marine sediment metagenome, whole genome shotgun sequencing project.
TATAAAATTTATTTTATTGGTTCCTTATCGGATATATGTATAGGGTATTTCTCTTTAATAGTATCAATTTTAGCTTTTAGTGAAGTATTCGTTTTATTTTTTTTGTAGTTTTTTACTAACGCTTCAAAAGATGTTCCGTAAAGAGAAGTTGCCAAATCATTTCTAAGATCTTTATAAGCAGTATTTATTTCATTGTGAACTGCTATGTATGTTTTGTAAGATGTATTTCGACTGCTTTCTAAAACTACAATAGCTTTAGCAGGATGATCGGATGACTGACTATCTTTTTTACCATTACACCAAGTACAAGTGTTGCCATTTTGATCGGTTGTTGCACCATTGTCTATAAAATTAATGATATGTTGTTTAAGATTTTCTAATGGAACAATCTCTGAACTCTCTAATTGAATTTCATTATTAGCATTAATCTCAATTTCTAAAACATTTCTTTCATTTACATTAGCTATTTGAGGTTCTGTTTTATCAGATAACATTTTTGGAATACCAACTTCGGCATCTAATGTGGTTGTAACTAAAAAAAAGATGAGTAATAAAAATGCGATGTCGGCCATAGAGCCTGCATTAATAGTTGGAGTTTCTCGATTGCTCATAGTGAAGAAGTTTTAAGGTGAGTTAAAACATTCACAAAAACAATGCCGCGTATAGGTTTAGTTTTTAGTAGTTTCCACAACTTTAATTGCTTCTATAGCTTCTTTTACATCATGAACACGTAAAATAGAAGCTCCATTTAATAAAGCAATAGTATTGGCTACAGTAGTTGCGTTTAGGGCTTTTTGTGGTGTAGTCTCTAACAATTTATAGAGCATTGATTTTCTCGACAAACCAACTAAAATGGGTAGTTCAAAAGTCTCAAAGAGCTTTAACTCGCGTAATAATTCAAAATTATGGGCTGACGTTTTGCCAAAACCAAAGCCAATGTCTATGATGATGTCATTTACTTTTAGAGCTCGTAATTCACTTATTTTTTCAGAAAAATAATATAGAATATCACTAATTACATCTTTATAAGTAGGATGTACTTGCATTGTTTGTGGTGTACCTTGCATGTGCATTAAAATGTAAGGAACTTGTAATTCGGCAAGTGTGGCAAACATATTCTTATCTAGTGAGCCGGATGAAATATCATTAATCATACAAGCGCCTAATTGAACACATTCTTTAGCTACCTTACTTCTAAAGGTGTCTATTGAAATTAATATGTGTGGAAATTCTTTTACTAGTGCCTTTACAACGGGTGTAATTCTATCTAATTCTTCTTTTTCATCAACCTTTTTTGCATTTGGCTTTGAAGAATAGGCGCCTATATCAATAAAAGTAGCACCTTCTTGCAGCATTTTTTCCGCTTGACGGAGCATAGCATCAAGATCTTTATAGATGCCACCATCAAAAAAAGAGTCGGGCGTACTATTTAAAATACCCATTACTTTCGGGGTGGTGAAATTTATAAGTTTACCATTACAATTGATACTTCGCATAACTTTGACTAACAAGTTTTTAAGATAAAATTAACAAACCATATTCATTTTTTTATTATATTTGAGTATTCTTCTCATAACTCCTATTTGAGAGAATAAATGTTTAGCGACATATAATACTAAAGGCTACTACCCAGTAGCCTTTTTTTATTTTGTAGCAACGGTATCAACTACTTTTGATACGTTAGGTGCTTTGTAATGTTGCATTTTATCAATTAGCTCTTCAATTGAATCACTAACAATAAGCATATCCTTGTTTAGTTGTTTTAGAAACCCTTCGGTAACCATAACTTCTAATTGTTTTAATGTATGGTCAAAGAAGTCATTGGTATTTAAAATGCCAATAGGTTTATTTTCAATAGATAATTGACCTAAAGTAAGCGCTTCATATAGTTCATCTAGAGTGCCAAAACCTCCTGCTAAAGCAATATAGCCATCAACTAGTTTACTTATTTTTACTTTTCTTTTAGACATTTTTCGAGTAGTTACCATTTTTGTTATTTTGGTGTGAGCTACTTCGTCATTTTTCAATAAATTAGGGATTACACCAATTACCTCACCTTTTTTTTCGAGTACAGCATCAGCAATTGTGCCCATAATTCCTATTTTACCACCACCATAAACCAATCCTATACTGTGTTTAGCTAAGTAATGTCCAAGATTTGTAGCTTCTGTAGCATAGATGGGGTTAACCCCCATACTCGCTCCGCAAAAAACAGCAATTCGTTTCATATATTATTTTCTAAATTAAAAGTATGTAAAAAGAACCAAGATATGACATGAAATGAAAATCACAGTGCTATTTCACCCTTAATAGTCTTTGTTCTAATGTGTTTAATTCTATTTTCTAGTTAATAGATCTCTGGTAAAAATACATAATTGCATGATATTATATGGTTTGTTTTTTATAAATTCGTTCGATAAAATTGAATAGCTAAATGCAGAAAACTAAGAAGCAATATGATGCTGTAATTGCCATATGTCGTGCGCTTTTTATTAATAAAATGAAAGATTATGGTAGTGCATGGCGCATTTTACGTTTGCCATCTTTAACAGATCAAATTTTTATAAAGGCTCAACGCATTCGTCAGTTGCAAGAAAATGATGTACGTAAGATTGATGAAGATGAAAAGCCAGAATTTATAGGTATCATTAATTACTCAATAATGGCATTAATACAATTAGAAAAAGGAGTTGTAGAACAGCCAGATTTTAATGTAGAAGAGGCTACAAATTTATATGACAAACATATTCAAATGACTCAACAGTTAATGGAAGATAAAAATCATGATTATGGCGAGGCTTGGCGCGATATGAGAGTGAATTCATTAACTGATTTAATTTTACAGAAATTATTACGTGTAAAGCAAATTGAAGATAATGAAGGAAAAACCTTAGTTTCTGAAGGCATCGATGCTAATTATCAAGATATGATTAACTATGCGGTGTTTGCATTAATTTTAATGAAAGAAAATTCATAAAATGAAAATAGTAGTACAAATAGCAAGAATTTTTGTAGCCATAACTTTTATTTTTTCTGGCTTTGTGAAATTAGTTGACCCGTTAGGTTCCTCGTATAAATTTCAAGAATATTTTGGTGCGGATGTGCTGAATTTAGAATTTTTAATTCCGTTTGCATTGCCTTTTTCTATTGTACTTATTATTGCCGAAATATTATTAGGTGTCATGTTACTCATAGGGTTTAAGCCTAAATTTACTACATGGAGCTTGTTCGCACTCACACTAGTATTTTTATTTTTAACTTGGTATTCAGCTTATTACAATAAAGTGACCGACTGTGGCTGTTTTGGCGATGCTATTACATTAACACCATGGGAAACATTCTACAAGAATATATTACTTATTGTTCTTATTGCATTTTTGTTATTGAAAGTAGATAAAATCAATTCAATTTTTAGTGCTAAAATTTTAAAATTAGTAACTTTTGCATGCGCTTTTGTATTTTTGTTTATTACCTATTATGTACTAGTACACTTGCCGTTGATAGACTTTAGAGCCTACGCAGTTGGTAAAAATATTCCAGAAGGTATGGTATACCCCGAGGATGCTATAAAGTCGGTTTATGAAGATACTTGGGTTTATAATGTGAACGGAGAGGATAAAGAATTTACGACCGAAGAAAAACCATGGAATATTGAAGGTTCCACTTTCGTGGATAGAAAAACAAAACTCATTGAAAAAGGATATGAGCCACCTATTCATGATTTTACCATGGAAAAAGATGATGTCGATTTTACTGATTTAATGATGCAGAAAGAGCGTTTGATGCTTGTTGTAATGTATAATTTGCAAAAAACAGATAAAGAAGCATTAAAGAATGTAAAAGAAGTTGTTTCAAAAGCAAAACAACAGGGTTATGATGTGTATGCTTTTTCGTCATCTTCAATAGAGGAATACGAAAGCATTAAGTCGGAATTAGGAGTTGATTTAGAACTCTTATTTTGTGATGAAACTACGCTAAAAACTATTATTAGAGCGAATCCAGGTATTGTTACTTTAAATAAAGGTACCATTACGGGTAAATGGAATGCACTGGATTATAAAAAGGTAAAACTCTAATTGAGTACTTATTTATTTATGCATTTATTGAGTTTAAATTTAGTACTAATCAGATAAGCGCATAAACAAATCAACATAATTTATGAAGCAATTATTATTCGTTTTTATTGGAGGAGGATTTGGGAGTATCGCACGCTATGCATTGAGTAAATATTTTAATAGTGAGTCTTCTGGAATTCCGTTTGGTACTTTTTTGGCCAATGTCTTGGGAAGTTTATTGATAGGTGTTATTCTTGGTTTAGCCGCTAAAAATGAAGCGTTGAATAGTAATCAAACATTGTTATTAGCAACAGGTTTTTGTGGTGGATTTACTACTTTTTCAACTTTTGCCTATGAGAACCATGTCTTTTTGAAATCGGGTGATTTCATGAGTTTCTTCTTGTATGCTGTAGGAAGTTTTGTCTTAGCTTTTGCAGGCGTATTTTTAGGATTGTTTTTGGTGAGTTTCTGTAGCAGTAACTAGTTATCTTACAAACCTATATTTAAACTTATCAGAAGTATTAGTAGTTGTTGAAGTGATATTTTCATCAATAGTAAAACTATTTTGCCCAATAATGATATCACCATATTCAACTTCATCTACAAATAAGAAATCAGCATTAGAAATATTTTGAATCGAGTAAGAATAAGTGCCTTCAATTAAACCATAAGATAAGCCTTGTACATTTTCTTCAACTATTATATTATTATTAAACTCATTAAATATCCACGTAATTTGGCCGAGTTCTAGATTAATTTCAGTTCCTGCAACACCACCAGTTACTTTCACTAAACTCCATTTAGCACTCCGGGTAGGCGTATCACTTCCATTATCCTCGGTAGAACAACTTAGTGTGCTTAATATAACTAAAAGTAAAACTATTTTTTTCATAATAAAATTTGTTTTTTCAAATGATGCATTCTTAAAAAAAAGGTTGCGTGTAATTGTTAATTATTATCATTCGTTTTAGTAGAATCAACAACTAATCGGTTGATTCCTTTTAACTCATCTGATGTTAAATCACGCCATTGACCAACGGGCATATCTAATGAAACATTCATAATTCGTACGCGTTTTAGTTTTCTAACACGATAGTCTAAATGTTCGCACATTCTTCGAATTTGACGGTTTAGTCCTTGTGTTAAAATGATTTTGAAATTGACGACTCCAATTTGCTCTACTTTACATTTTCTAGTAATAGTATCTAAAATAGGTACCCCATTCTGCATCTGCTCCACGAACTTTTTAGTAATGGGTTTGTTGACTGTTACAATATATTCTTTTTCGTGATTATTACGAGCACGTAGTATTTTATTGACAATATCGCCATCATTCGTTAAAAAAATAAGTCCTTCGCTGGCTTTATCTAGCCGCCCAATTGGAAATATCCTTGATGGATAATTAATATAATCAATGATATTATCTTTTTCTACACCTGTATCGGTAGTACATACAATTCCAACAGGTTTGTGGAATGCTAAATAAACCGGCTTGTCTTTAGGTTTTGAAATTAATTTTCCATCTACATGTACTTCATCATCAGAAGAAATTTTTGTACCCATTTCTGGGATGACACCATTGATAGTGACTCGACCTTCTTCAATCAATTTATCAGCTGCTCTTCGCGAACAGAAACCTACTTCACTGAGGTATTTATTGATACGGGTTTGTTGGTTTTCGTTCATTAAACTATTTTTAAAAAGGCAATTTTTTCAAATCTACATTACCACCAGAAATTAGTAAACCTACTTTTTTATTAGCAAATTGAGATTTTGATTTTAAAACAACAGCTAAGGCGGTGGCACTTGAAGGTTCTACAATTATTTTCATACGTTCCCAAATGAGTCGCATGGCATCAATAATTTCTTCTTCAGTCACACGAATAATCTCTTGTACATGATTTTTAATAATGTTAAATGTAATATCTCCCAATGATGTTTTGAGTCCGTCGGCAATGGTGTTTGTTGTTGTGTTATGTACAATTTCACCAGCTTCTAATGATCGATATGCATCATCTACTTCAAAAGGTTCAGCACCAATAACGGTACAGTTTTCGCTAAAAGATAAAGCACTTAATGCAGTGCCAGAAACTAAACCACCACCACCAACAGGCACAATTATATAGTCTAAGTCAGGATGTGTTTCTAGTAGTTCTTTTCCCGCGGAAGCGTTACCTAAAATTACATTAAAATCATTAAAAGGGTGCACAAATGTCGCTCCTTTTTCTTGTTGAATTTGTTGTGCTGTACGTTCTCTGGCTTCAAGTGTTGGCATACATTCTGTAATTATGCCACCATAGCCTTTTACTGCTTTTTTCTTAACCTCGGGGGCGTTACTTGGCATGACGATATAGGCTTTGATGCCTAAACTTTTTGCAGCAAGTGCTAGTGCCTGTGCAAAATTACCAGAAGAATGTGTCACTACACCTTTTTGCTTTTGCACATTACTTAATTGTAAAATAGCGTTGGTAGCACCACGCATTTTAAAAGCACCCATTTTTTGAAAATTTTCGCATTTAAAAAAAAGGTCAGCTCCAGCAATTTGATTGATAACTTGCGAAGTGAGCACAGGCGTATTGTGAGTGTAAGAAGCTATTCTTTCAGCACTTTCTATGATGTCTTGCTTTATATTCATTATTTGACAGATTTAAACGCTTTTATACCAGCTTTTATAGAAATGTCTAAGTGATTTTCTAGAGGTGGAATAGGGCAAGAGTACTTATAATTATATGCACAATACGGATTGTATGCTTTATTGAAATCTAAAATAATAATATCGCCTTTTTGGGTCTCGAGATCTAAGTATCTACCTCCACCGTATGATTCGTTTCCATTTGTTTTATCCATAAAAGGAATAAATAAATAATCTTTATATTCAGGTTTTAAGATTAGCTCTTGGTTTTGATATACTTGCAATTGATATTTTTCTCCATTAAAATTAAAGGTTGCTACGCCATATGTTTTATAAATAGGTAATCTATCTGTAGTAGTAGGCATCTCAAAGAGTTTCGGATTTTTATTCAACTCAAATTTAGCTTCAATACGATAATTTGAATCAATTGGAAAAAAATCTAAAGCTGAGAATTTTTTAAAATCTTTTTTAGTTAGGATGGTTGTTTTTTTATCAGCAAATTCAATATTCATATCATAACGATGCATCTTTATTGTGTTGATATATGAAGTAGACTTTGATGATTGCGAACATCCTGTTAAAGAAATTAAAAGCAATAATAGTAAACAAAGTTTTTGCATGGTTACAATTTAATAAACCAAAGATAGTAATTACAATAGTTTTAGCTTAATATTATTTTGTAGCTTTGACATATCAATAAAGAAATAATGAGGTGCACTACAAATTATAATGTCCAAATTAAGCTGTCGTTTAGTACGAAAGGCTTGGGTATTTATTTGTTGTGATGATATAGATATAAAGAATAAAAACACAAATATAACCTGGCTCTTCGCCGGGTTTTTTAGTTTTATAGAATTACAATTATGGTAAAGAAAACACTCACTTTATACAAAGATTCATTTAATGGTTTGTCACCAGAAATATGGTGGTTGGCGTTTATTACGTTTGTCAATCGTGCCGGTACGATGGTAATTCCGTTTTTATCATTGTATTTAACTGACCACTTAGAATTATCATTACCTAAAGTAGGGTGGATTATGACTAGCTTTGGTGTTGGTTCATTTTGTGGCTCATGGCTTGGCGGTAAATTGACTGATAGAATTGGTTATTATAAAGTGATGTTTTGGAGTTTGCTCTTAACAGGGTTTCTGTTTATAGGTTTGCAATTTATCACTACATTTTGGGGCTTTATGATTGGGGTATTTATAACCATGACTGTTGCTGATACTTTTAGACCTGCATTATTTGTATCATTGAATGCCTATAGTAAACCCGAAAACCAAACACGCTCTCTTACGTTGTTGCGTTTAGCAATAAATTTAGGGGTGTCTTTTGGGCCTGCAATGGGTGGCCTCATCATTGCAACTTTAAGTTATAATGGTTTATTTTGGATCGATGGCGTAACCTGTATTTTGGCAATTATTTTATTTCGATTCATTTTAAAAAACAAGCCTTTTGAAAGAAAAAGTGATTCAGGAGAAAAAGAGGATACTAGATCATCTATTTTTAGCGATAAACCATATCTAATTTTTTTAATTATTGTTTTTTTAATGGCCTTTGTATTTTGGCAGCTAATTATCACATTACCGTTATTTTATAGAGACGTACATGGATTAACTGAATTGGAAATTGGTTTATTGATGTCTCTAAATGGTGGATTGATTTTTTTAACTGAAATGCCTTTGATTCATAAATTAGAACAGTCATCTGTCAATAAAATTAAAGTTATTGCTTTTTCTTTATTCCTTTTCGGAGTAAGTTTTTTGGTATTAAATCTTACTAGTTGGGTTGGTGTTTTAGTAATTGGCATGGTGTTAATTACAGTGGCCGAAATGCTTGCTTTTCCGTTTACAAACAGATTCGCTATGACCAGAGCAATTAAAGGTAAAGAAGGCTTATATATGGCATCGTACACTATGGCATTTGCCTTTGCAACTATTTTTAGTGCTAAGCTTGGTATGGAAGTCGTAGATAGATTTGGTTTTGATGTAAATTGGTATTTAATGGTTGGTTTAAGTGTTGTTGCAGTCTTGCTGAGTTTTTGGTTGAAAAAAATATTGGAAAATTGAAAATTAATCTTTGGTTAAAGCTATAAATCGAGTATGAATTTTAAGGCTTTCAAACGCCTTGTGTTGTAAGATAGCCTTCTTGTTTTTATATCCACTATTCAGTAATTTTTCAACATAATTGAGTGCATTGTCGGGGTCGTTTTTATGTATAAAATTTTCTATTTGCTTAAAGTAAAGAAATGGGTATTCCTGATATATAAGGATGCAAATGTCATAACAAAAAATAGTTTTGTTTGCAATAGCACCGGCATTTCCATAATTTGCACTTTCTATAGCCATTGCATAGACCTTATATAATAAACGATGTATCATTTTGTTTTTGCTAAAACTTGTTTTTTTTTCTTCTTTTTTAAGTTTGCTAATTTGCGATTCCCACCATTTAAGATTAGTATCCTTTTTTGTAAGCTCATTTTCGAATCTTTTTGTAAACATATTGGCGAGATTGATTTCTTCTTCAAAAATAGATTTGAGCTGTTTTTTATCTCTTTTAAAAGTTTTGTTTTTGTTTAAATCATTTAGTCGTTTAGAAACACTGTCTGTTGTATAATAGGTATTGAAATTCTCAATAATTCTTTTATACTCTTCTTGGGCATACAATAATTTATTATTTTTTTGAAGTTGTCTTGCCCTATTATAGTACTTTATATAGCTGGTTTTAATTACGTCATTATTTTTAGGTATGATTCTTTTTTTATATGCTTCTAATTGTAACCAGTCAAAAGCATTTAAAATTTGCTCTTGTGAAGGCCACTTATGATTTATTTCATATACAAATAATGAATTAGAAATTTTAAGTTTAGAAAGGTACTCTTTGGTTCTGTACATTTCCAATAAATTCATGTCTTCATCACCAATAATAGCTGCATATGAAAACGAATCATCTGATGGCAAATGAGTGGGCGAACTAGAAAGGCCCGCCCCACAGGCAATAACTCCTTGAATTTGCTTAGTAAGTACTGCTATAGAAGATGCCAATCGAGCACCACCCGAAAAACCTGCGGTATAAATCCTATTAGGATTAATAACGAAATCTGAAAACACTTTTTCAAATAGACGGTTGGTAATTTCAAAATTTTGCTCGAATGGCCCATTTTTAGAATTATTTGAACAAATTAAGATATAACCATATTTTTCAGCTGCTTTTATAAATGGATATATACCAATTTTACCTCGTGCTGCTGGTTCAAAAATAAATACAATAGGTGAAAGTTCTAATGTTGTGTAATTATTTGGTATGTATAAGGCATAAGATTCTTTAAAGTTATTTTTAATATAAACTGAATCTATAATTTTACCTTTTACCAACGTGTTTTCTTGCCCTGTAATAAATTGACAACAAATAATGAATAATACGTATATAATTTTTTTCATTTAATCAATCACTTTGCCCACTCAAGATTTGCATCTAAAGTAATATCAAAAATAAATGTAGCTAAATAATTGGAAGCAACGGCTTTTCCATTCATAACACCCATAATTGGAAAAAGCACAAAAGGCAATAGTGAAGTGACAGCTAAGGGTACAATTTCTACAACCCACCAAAGTGCCATTAAAATAGCAACGGCTAGTGTATACGTTATGATTGGCTTTTGTGGATCTAAATCAACAAAAAAGACCATATACAAAAACAGTACGGGTGCAAATAAAAACACTGCAAATCGTAATTTTTGACCTCTGGGTGAAACTTCTGTACGCAAGATATTCTATTTTAAAATTGAAAATTCAATCGATGATGAAGTAAATATGGTATGAGTTTGTGTTTTAAAGTCTTCTTCTGTGGCTTTAAAAATATTGTCTACATAGGTCTGTGGATTCAAATCAATCAACGGAAACCAAGTGCTTTGTACTTGCACCTGTAATTTATGTCCTTTTTTGATCGTATGAAATACGTCTTGTAATTTAATGGTTACATCTGTCTGCTTATTTGGTACAAAGGGTTCAGGATTTGAAAAACTATTTCTGAACTTACCACGCATCACCTCACTACGCACCATTAAATGATAATTACTCATTTTTAAATGATCTTGCATACCTTCTTTTTGTTCTTCAGCATCGGTTGGGTGCACATCAATTATTTTTACGATCCAATCGGCAGCAGTACCAGTGGTAGCTACTTTTAGCTTGGCAAGAATATCTCCTGCTAAGGTTAGGCCTTCTTCTAAAATATCAGTTTCAAATACTAGAACGTCAGGTCTACGAGCAGCAAAACGCTGGTCATCTGTCATGTATTTTCTAGGTGTAAAAACAGTTTTAATATCTTCGGAATAAGGTACAGGACGCTTAATGTCACTAATAAACTTAATAGCTGATTTTGATTCTAGTACAGTAGTTAATTCCTGATTTTCTGATAAATACATCGATTCTTTTTTGACGTTCTGTGGAGGCCAACTGTTATATGTTTTCCATTCTTTTTTACCAGAATCATAGACGTAAGCTTCCGGTAAGCCTGAATTTTTATCGCCACTTCCTTTTAAGAAATGGTTAAAGAATTTTGTTTCAATATCTTGTTGAAAGAATTCTGATATGGAATCACCAAAATAGTAATTACCAACACTATTTTTACCTTTTGTTCTCGCCCAGGAACCGTGATCCCAAGGGCCAAAAACCATCGTATTGTAATTATCAGGATTGTATTTTTCGATATTTTTATAGGTTTCTAATGGTCCGTAAAGATCTTCGGCATCAAACCAACCACCAACTATCATAGTAGCCACTGACG
>RCNE010001848.1_pt1 | contig 11469 bp, 11 predicted proteins | sample 2041361 | NCBI WGS metagenome assembly RCNE01 (sample SAMN09708229, study PRJNA481090) | Marine sediment metagenome, whole genome shotgun sequencing project.
GCGTTTCCGTATCGTATTTATGTCGCTCAACAAGATAATTCTACCATTAGAATTCCACATAGAACTGATGGCAGAGCAATCACTGAAGATGATTGGGAAAGCACGGCAGGAGGTGAATCTGCGCATATTGCTGTTGATCCAGAAGATAATGATATTATTTATGGGGGTAGCTATGATGGCTTTTTAACACGAAGAAATCATAAAACAGGAACGGTTAGAGCGATAAACGTTTGGCCAGATAATCCTATGGGACATGGAGCTGAAGGGATGAAGTATCGCTTTCAGTGGAATTTCCCAATTTTATTTTCTAGGCATAATCCAAATCGGCTATATACGTTTTCACAGCATGTACATGTCACAGAAAATGAAGGGCAATCTTGGGATATTATTAGTCCTGATTTAACACGAAACGATCCTGAAAAATTAAAGTCTTCAGGTGGGCCAATCACACAAGATAATACATCAGTAGAATATTACTGCACTATTTTCGCAGCTCAAGAATCCCCTCTTAAGGAAGGTTTACTTTGGGTTGGGAGTGATGATGGTTTAATAAATGTAACACAAGATGGCGGAAAAACATGGACAGATGTAACTCCTAATGGTATGCCAGAATGGGTGATGATTAATAGTATTGAGCCAAGTGCGTTTGATGAAGGGACTTGTTATGTCGCTGGAACAAAATATAAAACAGGTGATTTTGCTCCGTATTTATATAAAACTACCAATTACGGTAAGAGTTGGACGAAAATCACAAACGGAATTAATCCAGAGCACTTCACAAGAGTACTAAGAGAAGACCCTAAGCGAAAAGGCTTGTTATATGCTGGTACAGAAACAGGAATGTATATCTCATTTAATGATGGTAAAGATTGGAAGCCTTTTCAATTGAATTTACCAATTGTTCCTATTACGGATTTAACAATAAAAGACAACAACCTCATTGTCGCAACCCAAGGAAGAAGCCTTTGGATGATTGATGATTTGTCTGTAATTCATCAACTGTATGATGCAGATTTAAGTAAAAACTTATTATTCAAGCCAAAGGATTCTTATAGAATGCGTGGAGGTAGCAGAACAGGGAGCAAAACCAATGGCACTAACCATCCTAATGGTGTAATCACCTATTTTAATCTTAAAGACTTTAAAGAAGATGATAAAGTGTCTCTAACTTATTTTGACACTAAGGGGGATACGATTAAAACCTTTTCAACTAAAGATAAAAAAAACAAATTGACCGCAGAAAAAGGTGGAAATCAATTTGTTTGGAATATGACTTATGATGGTGCTGAACGTTTAAAAGGTATGATTTTATGGTGGGCAAGTTTACAAGGGCCAAGAGCTATACCAGGTAATTATAAAGTTAGTTTAAATGTCAATGGAGAAGAACAATCACAACCGTTTACGATTATAGCAGATCCAAGAGCAGAAAGTACATTGGCAGATATGCAAAAGCAATTTACTTTTATAAAAGATGTAAATAAAACGATGGACGATGCGCATAAATCCATAAAGAAAATAAGGGCTGTCAATAAACAACTCAGCGCATTTCAAAAACAATATAAAGACGATGATAGCGTAAAGGAATTGGTTGAAAAGGCAAAAGCCTTAGAGGAGCAATTGTCTAAGATTGAAAAAGAGTTGTATCAAACCAAAAACAGAAGTGGACAAGATCCATTAAACTTCCCTATCAAGCTAACAAATAAATTAGGGCACCTAAATTCATTGGTAAGTATGGGAGACTTTGCACCAACAGAGCAAGATATTGCCGTTAAAAATGAGTTAACAGCTGAAATTGAAAAGCAGTTAGCTGCTTTTAATACCATTTTAAATGATGAGGTTAAGGCTTTTAATACAGCATTTAATACCAAACAGTTAAACTATTTATTTGTTGAAAATTAATGGAATACTACAATTATATAAAATCATTACACCTCATTTTCGTCATCACCTGGTTTGCGGGTCTGTTTTACATTCCACGTTTATTTGTATATCAAATTGAAGCGTTTCACAAACCATCTCCAGACAAGGAAATTTTAGGAAAACAGCTAAGGCTAATGTCTAAGCGCTTATGGTATATGATTACTTGGCCATCGGCAATTTTGGCAACGCTATTTGCTATATGGTTAATGGTTTTAATGCCAAGTTGGTTTCAACAAAGCTGGATGCATGTTAAATTGGCTTTTGTGTTACTACTATTTATTTACCACTATAAAACACATATCTATTACAAGCAACTTCAAAATGATGAGGTAAAAGTGACATCGAGTTTTATGCGGATCTGGAACGAAGGAGCTACGTTCATTTTATTTGCTGTGGTTTTTCTCGTGATATTAAAAAGTTCTATTAATTGGATTTTTGGAATTGTTGGTATCATTGTGCTCGGTATTTTAATTATGTTAGGGTTTAAACTCTATAAAAATATTCGCTCTAAAAATCCAGAGGCCTAGTTGGCTTGATTATTGCTATATTTAGAACTTAATATACAGAACTAAAAGATACCTGATTTCTCGGGCATTTCAATGAAAATTAAAAGACTGTCCTTAAGAGCACGAATATTTGTAGCGATGATACTTCTTGTATTATTGGCTTCAATTTTAATTGCTGCAGTTACTATTTATCAATACCATGAAGAGGCAAAAGACTATCATAGAGAGCGTTTAGAACGAAAAGAAAAAGCGATAAGAAAGAGTATTGACTTTGCGATTAGAGAGACAACCTGGGAAGTAAAAACAGAAAATATTCCACAGATTTTTAAGAAAGAAATATTTGATATATCCGCGATTCATAATTTGCAGATTAATCTTTATGACTTAGATGGTCAGCTGCTAAAAAGTTCGAAAAGAACCATTCAAAGAGATACGACTGAGAATTGCTTAGATGCTAAAATTCTAAATGAATTGTCAAATACATTAGAACATCGTTATGTGGTTAAGAATCAAGAAAGCGGACAAACGTTTCAATCTTCATATACCTACATTACCGATGCAAAATTCAAAAACTTAGCAATTCTAAATTTACCATATTTAGAGAACGATGATTTTCTAAATAAAGAATTAAATGAATTTTTATTGCGTCTGGGTTATGCCTACTTAGCAATGATTTTAGCTGCTATTGTATTCGCCTATTTTATTTCGAAATATATTACCAAATCATTAAAAACGATTAGTGATAAAATGAATGAAATTCGACTCGAAAAGCGCAATAAGAAGATTGAAATAGAGTCTTCTAGTGACGAAATTGGAACCCTCGTGAATTCGTATAATAGCATGATTGATGAATTAGAGGATAGTGCTGTGAAATTAGCAACAAGTGAGCGCGAACAAGCTTGGCGTGAAATGGCAAAACAAGTGGCACACGAGATTAAAAATCCATTAACACCGATGCGTTTAAGTGTTCAGAGTTTTCAACGAAAATTCAATCCTGAAGACGAAAACATTCATCAAAAAGTTGAAGAATATAGTAATACACTAATACAGCAAATAGATACGATGAGCTCCATAGCTTCAGCATTTTCTAATTTCGCTAAAATGCCAGCACAGAAAAGAGAAGTGTTAAATGTTGTTCATGTTGTAAAGTTAGCATTAGATATTTTTAACGAACATTACATTACGTTCTATCCAGAAGATGAAGAAATCATCGCTAGATTAGATAGAACGCAACTTATTAGAGTGGTAACTAACTTAGTGAAAAATGGAACACAGGCCATAGCAGAAGATTCTGAAAACCCTAAAATAGAAGTTCGCGTTTTTAGTGAAGGGGATCTTGTAAAGATCACTATAGAGGACAATGGTTCTGGTATTTCTGAGGAAAATAAAGCTAAAGTTTTCGAGCCTAAATTCACCACTAAAACTAGTGGTATGGGACTAGGATTGGCCATGGTAAAAAACATTGTGGAAACTTATAACGGAAGTATTACCTTTACATCTCAATACGGAAAAGGGACGACGTTTACGATTTCTTTTCCGAAAGAATAGAATTCCTGCCTAGGCAGGAAATCGAAGATTCAGCGAAGCTAATCTCATAATAAATAAAAGAAAATTATAGGTTAAGGACAACATTTCACAAAGTTGCTTTAAAAGGTATAACAATAAGATTCCCACTTTCGTGGGAATAAAAACTACGTTTTTTATGAACTACAAAAACATACTATCAGAACACACAAACGGAATCACTACGATTACCATTAACAGACCAAAGAAGTTAAACGCCTTAAACAAAGACACTATTCATGAGCTACATGATGCTTTTGATAAAGCCAACAGCGATAACGACACCAAAGTAATCATTCTTACAGGAAGCGGTGAAAAAGCCTTTGTCGCTGGCGCAGATATTAGCGAGTTTGCACATTTTAATGTCAATGAAGGTGGGAAATTAGCTGCTGAAGGTCAAGCTTTGTTATTTGATTTTGTTGAAAATCTAAGTACACCAGTCATTGCAGCGGTTAATGGATTTGCCCTTGGCGGAGGACTAGAAATAGCTATGGCTTGTCATTTTAGAGTCGCGAGTAGCAATGCAAAAATGGGATTACCAGAAGTATCTCTTGGAGTAATTCCTGGTTATGGTGGCACACAACGTTTACCGCAATTGGTAGGTAAGGGCAGAGCGATGGAAATGGTTATGACTGCTGGTATGATTGACGCCAACCAAGCGGTCAATTATGGTTTAGTAAACTATGTGGTTGAGCAAGATGAATTGTTGCCACTTTGTGAAAAGATTGCAAACAAGATTATGCGTAATTCTTCAGTTGCTATTGGTAAAGCTATAAAAGCGATTAATGCCAACTATAAAGATGGTAAAGATGGCTACAAAGTAGAAATCAAACAATTTGGAAAATGTTTTGGTACTGAGGATTTTGTTGAAGGCACCACTGCATTTTTAGAGAAGCGTAAGGCTGAATTTCCAGGAAAATAATGGCGTCTAAGATTGATTTATTATCAATTGCTCGTAACCTTGTTTAAATAAAATCTTGTTCACAATTCTGACTATATAATATATTGGGATTATTAAAATAAGAGTCAAAATTAATAGCGGACTCATTATTAGCAATTGTATTTTGTACAGTTTCCACATAACTTTAAAAGTTTAATGATACTTCAAAAATAAGGAGAATATCACTTGCTATATGCAACGATTTTATCGTATAACTATACAGTATTGATTTGTAACTAAAACATTTTTAAGTAGATACTGAAATCTGGACACTGTTTTATGATTTTTAATTACAAAAACTACAACCTGTACCTCACACTAAAAACAGAATTACATGAGAACTACAAAGATGGGCAAATGAAACTGTTTTAAACAAAAAAGTGGGCTCTCTAAAGCCCACTTTTCACTAAATAAAAAACTAATATATAAACAACAATCTATATTCTAAAGTTTTCGACATACACTCTGTCATTTGACTTAATAATGGCCGTGTAATCACCACGTAGTGTTTCGTCGAGTTTGTAAACACGGTTTAAAATTTCCTTTCCTGTCACAGTTTCTGTGTAGATTAGCTCTGTTCCATAATAGAGTTCTACCGTCATTTCATTAGAATCTAAAGCTAATTTCGAAATCAATAGTTTAGAATCTTCAGATCTAAATACAGGCTTAAATATTTTTTCTTTAGAATTCTGTATAAATGTAACAACGTGATCTTTTACTTCTATAGAGTTAATTTCAATTACAAAATCCTTATTTACCTCAATCGTGTAGGCACCGTCTTTTAGTTGCGTAAAGTCAAAAAGACTTGCAAGGTTTCCGCTATATTTTATGCGCCCACTATAAATAACCTTGCCTGAGGCATCAGATACAGAAATGTAGTTTCCTTTTTTTATCGTATTAAATGTTGGTACAACTTCTAATGTCTCGTTTGCGTGACCTGTGTATGTTCCTAATATCACTGCTACTACTAATAATTTTCTTAATAATGTTTTCATTTGTTCATCTTTTTTGGGGTTAAACTGAGATTTGAATTTTGCCATTCTATTATATTTTATTATTAATTAATGGCTTTTTTCAACTTATCAGCTTTACATGATTTAACAGTACAAATGTATGTGAGATTTAGCTTGCAGAAAACAACCATTTTGGCATATTTGTGTTCAAAATTAACCTCATATATATATCTTTTATAATATTGGGTTAATATAGGATACAATTTTGGTAATTGTACATAGATTAACCTTTGAAATAGACCTAACTTTGCAGTAACAGAGTTGTTATGAATACAAGAAAACCTACATTAGAAAGAATAAGTCCAGAATTTGGGAGCTCGCTTAAAGTAAAAAAGAATGAGGCCTATATAGGTGAGAGTAAACCCTTTTGGCACTTTCATCCTGAAATTGAATTGGTATATGTTAATAAAGGTCAAGGAAAGCGTCATATAGGGAATCACTTATCTTATTTTAATAATAGTCAGTTATTACTTCTAGGATCTAACTTACCACATAATGGGTTTACAGATCGTCTTACAATTAATGGAAGTGAGACTGTGGTGCAGTTTAAACCAGAGTTTTTAGGGAATCACTTTTTTGATATTCCAGAGATGGAAACGATTAATAAATTATTTGAACGTTCTAAAAACGGCATTCTTTTTGGCATAAAAACCAAACAAAAGCTAGGTAAGAAAATAGAAAAGCTAAATGAAAAAGAAGGTTTTAAAAAGATATTGATTTTACTCGACGTTTTGCATTGTTTAGCAAAATCTGAAGATTACACCATACTAAATGCAGATGGATTTGCATTTGAAACCGAGCCGCAAGACAGTGCTAAGATTGATATTATCTTTAAGCATGTGAATGAAAACTTTAAAGAACATATTAGTTTAGATGAGATTGCAGATAAAGTGAGTATGACGGTTCCTGCGTTTTGTCGCTACTTTAAAAAGGTAACTGGTAAAACTTTTACCAAGCTAGTTAATGAATATCGCGTAGTACATGCCACCAAATTGCTCTCAGAAAGTCAAATGAGTATTACAGGTATTAGTTTTGAATGTGGATTTAATAACTTTTCGCACTTTAATAAGTTGTTTAAAGGGTTTACGGGTAAAAGCGCTTCGAAATATAGAAGTGAATTAAAGTTAATGGTTCAATAATAAATTTTGATACTTATGGAAGATAAAATAGAAATTGCAATAGCATATTACACGAAAAAAGGAGAAGACATCATAAAAGCCGTAAACTCAAACACTAGTTTAACGGCTGATGAAATTATTAGTTATGGTGAGGAAATGGCAATTATTGAATATAAATTAACAGCTCTTGAGGTTGCAAAAGAGAATTAGTTAAGTTTTACTTTTCCCCTTCCCACTCAGCATAAAACTGTTTCAAAAAACCTTCCATATACTTATGCCTATCTGAGGCGATTCGCCTCCCCGTTTTTGTGTTCATTTTGTCTTTCAACAATAATAACTTTTCATAAAAATGATTAATTGTTGGGGCTTTAGCCGCTTTATATTCTGCTTTAGTCATATTTAAATTTGGGAGAATTTCAGGGTTATATAAAGCTCTGTCTTTAAATCCACCATAATTAAAACAACGCGCAATACCAATAGCACCAATAGCATCTAATCGGTCTGCATCTTGCACAACTTCCATTTCTTTGGAGGTGAAAGATGGATTTAAATCAAATGAATTTTTAAAAGACATATGCTCAATAATCTGAGTCACATGCTCAATAATCTCACTATCGACATTATGCTTTAAAAGAAACGCGCTTGCAACTCTTGGGCCAATAGTTTCATCGCCATTATGAAATTTAGGATCTGCGATATCATGAAGTAATGCAGCTAAAGAAACCACTGTGACATCAACAGGTTCGTTTCTAGCAATTAGTAAGGTGTTTTTGTATACGCGTTCAATATGAAACCAATCATGTCCGCCTTCTGCATCTAGAAGCTCAGATTTTACAAAAGCTTTGGTGGCTTCAATAATATCAGCTGTTTCCATAATACCTTATGCAGGATCTACCCATTTAAACTGAAATGAATTTTCTGGTATTTTAATACGTTCAGATAAACGATACATTCTAGGAGGCAGTTTCATCAAATAATCCCTAGCCTTCTCAGCCTCTTCATTTAAACCAGATATATTACCTATTTCCCAACGATCAATTAGCTTTTGTAGAATATCAACATAATCATTAGCGGTGTAAACACCAATGCGTTGTGCAGTATTAGAAAACTCTTCGAAAGCAGTACCGATTTGGTCTCCAGATTCTCTTAAGAAATGAGCTGGCATGGCGATTTTGCGTTTCATCATATCGTGAAAAGCCATCATCATCTGATTAGGATCGATAGTAAAAATACGCTCAACAAATTCTGAGTAAGCATGATGGTGTCGCATTTCATCTCCTGAAATGATTTTACACATCTTAGCCAATTGTTTATTCCCTTTTTGTTTTGCAATTTTAGCAACGCGATTATGAGAAACATAAGTTGCTAGTTCCTGAAAACTTGTATAAACAAAGTTTTTGTAAGGATCTCTATCTGTACCAATATCAAAACCATCATTAATTAGATACTGTGTGGTTTTTTCAATTTCTTTCATATTAACACGTCCAGAAAGATATAAGTACTTATTAAGCACATCTCCATGGCGGTTTTCTTCACCTGTCCACTGTCTTATCCATTTAGACCATCCATTACCCTCTACTTGGTCTATACCTTCAACATCCATGAGCCAAGATTCGTAACTCGGCAAAGCCTCTTCGGTAATCATGTCACCAACTAAAACCACCCAAAAATCGTAAGGTAAATCTTTAGAGAGTTCTCTTATTTCTCGAACTTCATCATAAAATGAATCTTTTGTAGAATCAGGTAAGAAATCTGTGGGTTGCCAAATATTTTCAACAGGAATTAAGTATTTTTCGATAAGAGATTCTACATCTTTTTCAAGATGTTGCATCACTTCTAATCGTATGTTTTTTAACGACATATTGATGGTGTTATGATGGTTAGTTCTGAATTGACTCTACAATCGTTTTTTCAACTTGAAGAATTAATTCGTTCTTATCCGTAAAGTTAGCAATTTCTATGGGCTTATGTACAGTAAATGTAATATGATTTCCTATTCCCATCGGAAATTTACCGTACCTCAACATCTTCCATGAATTGTTCACGGTTATAGGGACTATCAATGCAGAAGGTACTTTCTTCATCAAAATTTCAATTCCTTTGGTTTTAAATGGTTTTGGTGTACCATCTTTACTACGCGTACCTTCTGGGAAAATAACTGCTGCACGATTAGTAGATTCAATATACTCACCAAATTTCATCATAGCAGGCAGTGCTTGACGCGGATTTTTGCGATCTATTAAAACCGAACCTCCATGTCGTAAATTATGAGAAACACTCGGGATCCCTTTGCTCAATTCTTTCTTAGCAACAAACTTAACATGGTGTTTGCGCATATACCACATTATTGGTGAAATATCGAACATACTTTGGTGGTTAGAAATTATGATTAGCGGCTTATTGGTCGAAATTTGATACGGATTTTTAAATGTAAAACGTGTGCCTAAAATATTAAGGCATCGCATTATGCAAAACTGCAAAGCATCAACACTTTTTTTATGAGCTTGATAACCAAAAACATTAAGACAAAACCATTGTATAGGATGAAATATGACTAAGGTTAAACCAAAGAAAATTTGATAAAGGACTGTTAATGGATATGCTAATATTTTTTGCACTATAAAATATTTATAAAGGCAAAAATAACTAAAAACTTAAGGTATTAGGTTTTAAAAAGTAGGAATACATAGATTGTCTTCACATGTAAATCGGATTGTAGTTGTGGGACAGAACAATCCGAAACTACTCCACAAGTTATATTATGGTTGTTTTCACTTTCGTTATAATCTACTACTAAGGTTTGTAGCTCTAAAGTATCAATTGAAGTTGAGTAAATAATATAAGCCCATGGCCACCGCAAGGTTTAGAACCAAAAGTAATATAACGACATTCAAATTCGTCATTACAGATTGAAGAAGCTTCATAATCTTCAATAGCAATGCTTAGTCTTGTAAATCTTCCATCATTACTCACATGTTAGCAGCAAATTGAAAACAATTAATGCCTTTGTACTTGTCTCTTCTTAAAATACTTTCCATGCATTAATGGGATTAGCTTTACTGACTTATATCATAGATTACGGATATAGATGTCAGTACATTTATATCGAGTATATAATAGTATAGTTCACATGAACTATACTCATGCGTTCGTGGTCAATAAAGTGAACACTATGAAAGTCATTTCGATAATTTTAGTTTCTCTTATTTCCGTTCGTTTCTGACATCTAATTGTTTTAAAACGTATTAAGACCAATATATCATAGAATTCAAAAAAACAAAAACTTATGAGTTTACTTACTGTCGGTGTTTTCGGAACCTCTAGAAAAAAACAGGAAAAAAGAGTACCCATCCACCCTGAACAATTGGATTGGATTGATCGAGAGATCAGAAATCATCTGATTTTTGAGGAGGGTTATGGCGCGCCATTTGGAATGAATGACACCCAAATCGCTGCCATGAGCGGTGGTGTTCTGAGTAGGGCCGATCTTTTTCAACATTGCGATATCGCTTTATTAGCTAAACCGGTACAAGAAGATTTTGATGACATGAAGGAGGGAACCATCCATTGGGGCTGGCCACACTGCGTTCAGCAAAGGGGTATTACGCAAACAGCTATTGATAAAAAGCTCACGCTTATCGCCTGGGAGGCTATGCATCGTTGGTCATCCCATGGAGATTGGCAAATGCATATCTTTCAAAACAATAATGAAATCGCCGGATATGCCGGAGTACACCATGCGATGAACCTGATGGGAATCGATGGAAACTATGGCCCGAACCGAAAAGCCGTTGTGATTAGTTTCGGTTCGGTAAGCAGAGGTGCGATACGCGCATTACAGGCAAGGGGCATACAAGATATTACTGTGTTTACCCAACGGAATTATTTTTTGGTGGCCGATCAAATGGCCGGTGTCAATTATTTTCAATGTGATGTAGATGAAAAAGGTAATTTGATGTCTCTACATCCCGATCATCAACCCCGTCCATTTGTTGAAGAATTGGTCGATGTAGATATTATAGTAAATGGTATGCTACAGGATACCGACCACCCCTTGATGCTGGTGCCAGAAGACCAAAATGATCGCCTTAAGCCAAACTGCCTAATTGTAGATGTAAGTTGTGACGAAGGAATGGGTTTTTCATTTGCTAAACCTACTAATTTTGTGGCACCTATTTTTAAGGTAGGAAAAGTATTTTATTATGCTGTAGACCACACGCCTTCATATCTATGGAATGCTGCCAGCTGGGAAATATCTAACAGCCTCACTCCTTATTTACCAATTATAATGGGAGGTCCAGAAAAATGGAAAGGAAGTGAAACTATCCGGCGAGCTATTGAGATCAAAGATGGAGTTATACAAAATGAAAAAATCACCTCTTTTCAAATTAGGTCAAGTGAATATCCCC
>RCNE010001849.1_pt1 | contig 11468 bp, 11 predicted proteins | sample 2041361 | NCBI WGS metagenome assembly RCNE01 (sample SAMN09708229, study PRJNA481090) | Marine sediment metagenome, whole genome shotgun sequencing project.
CATAGTCGAGCGTCATTACCTTATTGGATGCGTTATTAAACAAAGGAATAATCACTTCGAGTGCCGCGATCGCCACAACCATTGCAATGCTTGCTATCAACACGCTCTCAATCAGGAATTGTGCCAACAGCTGATTCTGCGTGGCACCCATCGTCTTGCGCATACCCACTTCCCTGCTTCGCCCCAGCGCCTGTGCCGTTGCCAGATTTGTGTAGTTGACACACGCTACGATCAATACCAGAAAGCTAAGCAATTGAATGACGCTCACGACCGGCAAACCAAACGTATCCCATATCGAGAGATTGGCGTGCTGCAGGGGGCTCGCAAAGATTGAAGAGACCATTTTTTTCGTTGTGTCCGGGACAAGCCTCTCGTAAAGACTGTCCAACTGCGACTGCAGCCACGCCTGATCCAGGGTCGCAGGCAACATCACATACGTCATGTTGCCCAGTGACAGATTATTGTATCCGCCCGCGAGATCCCAATCCTCCATGCGCACCAATGCGGCCATCGGCGCCAAGATATCGAATGCTACATCCATGATGGGCAATGAGTTGAAATGCGAGTTCTGCGGCACATCTTCGAATACCGCAATAACGCGATAGTCGAATTCATTATCGAACGAAATGGTTTTGTCGATCGCGTCGGTACTGCCGAAGTATTTGACCGCTGCCGTTTCCGAAATCGCGATTCCGGTCGGATCTTCTAAGGCTCTGCTGTCACCGTGAATGAACTTCAGATCGAAAATTTTCAGGAAGTCCGGGTCGGCGAATCGAACGCCTTGATAGAAGCTCTCGCCACCGGTCGAAATCAGGTATTCCCGTGCCATCGTTCTGGCCACCGCCTCCACATCCGGTAACTCGGCCTTAATAATCGGCGCGATGGCGGAGTGAGCCACATTCAGGGAGTCTATGCCGATGTCCATGTCCGGTGAGGCAATGGATCCTATCGTGTAGATATTCTCGCTGTTTTCAAAGAATGCATCGTGTGTTCGTTCATACTTAATAAGGATACCGCCGAACACATAAATGCAAAGACCCAAAGCCAGTCCGGCGATATTGATGAAGGCGAATAGCTTATTCTTGCGAATGTTTCGCAATGCGATCTTGATGTTATTCCAAAACATTTTTTTCTACCTTATGCGGCGCGAAGGTTATCGGTAACAACGTGACCGTCGAACAAATTCACTGTGCGTTTCGCGTAGTCCGAATGCGCCGACGAGTGCGTGACCATGACAATGGTCGTGCCTTCCTCGTTCAGTGAACGCAGCGTCTCCATCACTTCCTGACCGTGTACTGAGTCGAGGTTACCGGTCGGCTCATCCGCGAGAATTAGAGGTTGATCGCCGACAACAGCGCGCGCAACGGCGACTCGTTGCTGCTGGCCACCCGATAATTGTCCCGGCATGTGTTTGGCCCGATGTGCAATACCCATGCGATCCATAACATCGTCGACACGCTTCTTGCGTTGCGCCGTTGGCATGTTGTGATACAGCAACGCCAGCTCGATGTTCTCCGCGACATTGAGTTCGTCAATAAGATTGAAGCTCTGGAAGATAAAGCCGATGTTCTTCTTACGAATTGCGCTGCGTTGCGACTCTGTGTACTTGGCGACATTTTCGTCGAAGAAGAAGTAGTCGCCGTCACTCGGGTTGTCGAGCAGCCCGACAATATTGAGCAGCGTAGACTTGCCGCAGCCCGATGGGCCCATTATGGCGACAAAATCACCCTGAGCGATTTCGAGATTAACGCCGTTCAAGGCGACAGTTTCGACTTCATCGGTCCGATAAACCTTGTACATGTCATGCAGCTTTAGCATTGGCCTTCCTCTAGTTGATTGTCAGTCGGTCCAGACCGACATAGCTTGTATAGGGTGATGTCACTACCTGCTCACCAGGCTCTAAGCCGTCGAGCACTTCAATAAAGTCGGTGTTGCGGCGACCTAGTCGAACGGTGCGGCGCACGGCTTCGGTGCCATCGGCTGAAACAACAAACAGCCAGTTACCGCCGGTCTCTTGGTAGAAAGAACCATTCGGAATCAGAATCGCGTCACTGTTATCGCCAAGTGTCAGTTTGAGCTGCAGCGTCTGTCCGCGACGCAGGCCAACAGGTTCATCCCCGAAGGTCATATCTACCTCGAACTGCCCATTGTTGACTTGCGGATAGATCTTCGACACCTGCAACTCAAGGTCGCGGTTGCCATGCTCGGCGGTGGCGAGCTGCTGCAAGTCGACGCGACCCAGATAGTACTCATCGATACTAACGTTCAGCTTATAGCCGTCCGGGTCATCGATCTGCCCAAGGCGACCGCCACGTGCGATCGACTGACCAACCTCGATATTGAATCCGCTAAGCTTGCCAGCCACAGGCGCGCGCACATTGAGGTCATCCAGATTTGCTCGGGCGAAACCCAGCCCGGCCTGCAGCTGCTCTCCCGCGTCGCGCAGTTGTTGCAGCTGTTGTGTCTGCATGCGCGAATCGGTTTCCTGACTCTCGAGTGTTACCGCGCGACGGTTTCCGAAGTACGTAAGCTCATCTTCCAACTCGTCGAGGGTCGACCTCGAAACGAGGTTTCTATTTGTTAGCTCGCGCTGTCGCTCGATCGCCCGGTTCAAGCGCACGATCTGATAATCGATCTCAACCAGATTTCGTTTGTGTGACAGGCGGTTTTGCTCAAGCTGCAATTCAATCGTACGCATGTTGTTAAGTTGTTCTGTTACCGCAGCTTCCCGTCCGAGTACTTCCAGCTGCAGGTTGGTATTCGACAGCATCGCGATCGCATCGCCTGCCTCAACCACCGTTCCATCCTCGATCAGTACTTTCTCAACGCGACCACCTTCGATGGCATCAAGGTAGACCGTACTTCTTGGCACCAGCCTGCCACGTAATGGAATGAAGTCCTCAAAGGTTCCGACTGTGGAGGTTGAAACCGAGATCCGCTGTGCGTTGACGCTGAGGCTTCTCCCCCCGAGCAGTAACCCAGCCAGCCACCAGACAAACGCAATGGCCAGAATCACCGCAACGCCGTAGGCCAACTTACGGGCCGGCGAAGTAAGCTTCTCTACGTGTCTATCCATTCCCTGCCCGGATATGTGGGCAGTGGGCTTCGTTGATTGCGCGGCTAGATTGCGAATTTTGGTCACTTCATCGGACATCCGTTGGGTGCTTACCTATATACATAGCAAGTCCTGTGCCAATATCGTAAAGAACTGTTTTCTATCAGGTTTCTGATTTTTCTTGCCAAGAATAGTCGCGTTTACTGTACGAAACCGAACACTCAGTGTACGATTCCGGACAGTAAGGAGATGCATTTGGCCAGCAAAGACAAGAGCGGCAACATTCTGGTCGTCGATGATGACGAGGACATTCTGACGGCGGGGCGCATGCTGCTGCGCCGGCAGTTCGCAGACGTTGTCTCCTGCAGCCAGCCGGCTCGTATTCCCGAATTGCTACAACAACACAACTTTGATGTTGTTCTTCTGGACATGAATTTCGGGCCCGGCGAGTCGAGCGGTCAACAAGGCTTTGAATGGCTGCAGCGAATTCTTGAAATTGACCCGACGCTGGTTGTCATCATGATCACCGCCCACGGCAGCGTCGATACCGTGGTTGAGGCCATGCGTCGCGGTGCAACGGATTTCGTCGCCAAGCCCTGGCAGAACGAAAAGATTGTGGCCACGGTTTCAACCGGCGTACAGCTGCACAAGAGTCGCGTCGAGGCTCGCTCCCTGCGCCAGGCCAATCGAGCTTTACTGGACGCGGCGACGCCTACGAATAACGCCATCGTTGGTTCATCCACAGAGATGCAGAGTGTGCTTTCCATCGTTGAGCGAGCCGCTCCGACAGACGCCAACGTTTTGATTCTCGGTGAGAACGGAACCGGCAAAGAACTTATCGCCCGTGAATTGCACCGCCAGTCGCGACGCGCTGAGCAGATTTTTCTCACGGTCGACATGGGCTCGATCAGCGAGTCCTTATTCGAGTCGGAATTATTTGGCCATAAGAAAGGGTCGTTCACAGGAGCGGACGAGGATCGAACAGGACGCTTTCAGGCCGCAGACGGCGGCACGATCTTTCTCGACGAGATCGGCAACCTTGCGCTGGGCTTGCAGGCCAAGTTACTCCGCGTGCTGGAAGAGCGAATGCTGACCTCGGTCGGCTCCGACAAGGCACAGACGATCGATGTCCGAGTCATTGCCGCAACCAACGTCGCACTGCCGCTATTGCGCGACAAAGACCATTTTCGTCCTGACCTGCTATTTCGCCTCAACACGGTCGAGATTACCGTGCCGCCACTTCGCGAGCGGCGCGATGACGTCTTACCGATCGCGCATCATTACCTGACAGTTTACTCGCGAAAGTACGGCGGTAGACAAAGGACTTTCTCAACCGCGGCGGAATCGGCTCTGATTGCGTATCAATGGCCCGGCAATGTACGTGCTTTACGTCACGCCATAGAACGCGCCGTTATCTTGTGCAGCAACGATGTCATTGAGACAGATGACCTGCAGTTGCAACAGGGTGTATCTGCAAATACCGCTGGACCGCGATCAGCGCCTTTAAACCTTAATCAAGTTGAGAAAGAAACCATAGCGACGGCTTTGCGCAAGCATGGCTTCAACATATCGCATGCCGCCAAGGAGCTCGGACTAACCCGAGCTTCACTTTATCGGCGCATGGAAAAACATGATCTTTAGGCGCTTCACGTTTTTTCTTGCGGTGCGCGTCGTACTGGTTGGTGTCGCGATCGCGGCCTCGATGTGGCTATTACTCATGCCTGGTTATCACAGCGCGACGCTTATCGCGGTGGCTTTACTGCTGTTGTTCTCGGCAGAGCTTTGGCGCTTTGTGAGTCGCACCAATCGGGAAATTGCGCGCTTCCTGGACGCGGCCCGCTACGCCGATTTCTCACAACGATTCAAGTTTGATGAGATCGGGACTGGCTTTAATGAGTTGGGTGAGGCGTTTACCGATATTCTTGATCGCATGCGCACAGAGCGCGCAGGTCGGGAGATCGAAGTACGTCGGCTGAACGCACTTATCGAGCACATACCGGTGCCGTTGCTAACGCTACATGGCGACGATGCGATTACCCTGCAGAATAATGCGGCGCGAAGGCTATTCGGAGCGGTCGATGTCACGCGCTTGAGTGACCTTAGACAATTTGGCATGAGTTTCTACAATGCGGTTGCGGAGTCCGTTCCGGGTAATCGCGAGCTGGTTACATTTACGGTCGAGGATATCGAGTATCAGCTGACTCTCGCCGCTACAGAGGTGATGGTCGCCGGCAGTAGTGACCGCTTGATATCACTACAGGACATTCAAACCGAGCTCGACCTCACTCAAGCTCAGGCGTGGCAAGACCTCGTACGAGTGCTGACACACGAGATCATGAACTCGATTACTCCGGTCACCTCCCTCGCTACGACCGCGGCCGACGTTGTCGACGACATCATTGAGAAAACCGGGGCGGATTCGCCACTGGCGGATGATCTGACCGACTTACACAACGCGATCGGCACCGTGGCTCGCCGCTCTGACAGCTTGATGCAATTCGTTAACAGCTACCGCCAATTGGCGAGGCTCGCACCACCCGAGAAGAAGCGCGTACCCATCGGTGAGCTATTCGATTCGGCCAGCCGGTTGGCGGCCGCAGAGTGGCCCGACAGGAATGTGACCCTGCAACAGCAGGTAGAGCCTACCGGCCTGGATATATTTGTCGATCGGGATTTACTCGAACCAGTTTTGCTTAACCTGCTACGCAACGCCTGGCACGCAACGCTTGCAGTCGATGAGCCGCATATCGAGTTGCGCGGCAGGCTGAATCGCCGTGGTAATACGGTAATCGAAGTCTGCGACAACGGCCCCGGGGTTTCCGAGGAGTTCGCCAGCAAAATTTTCGTCCCGTTCTTCACGACCAAGGAAGGCGGTTCGGGCGTCGGTCTCGCCCTGGCGCGCCAAGTGATGACCGCCCACGGCGGCTTTATTCGGGTTATGCCCAATGCAGGCGGAGGGGCGAAGTTTTCCCTGACATTTAAGGGATAACAGGCTAACCAATTTTCACCGAGTCGCATCCAATATGGGATGGTGGCAGTAATGAGCAAACAGAACGCGCCGACCCAGGCGGAGTTCCACGAAGCGATTTCGACACGTTCGGATCGCTGGTATTCAGCGTGCCTGAAGATCACGCGAAACCGGGATCTGGCTGAAGACGCGGTACAGGATGCGTTGTTGAACGCCTGGAACAAGCGCCATCAGTTTGATCGATCGGCACGACTCGACACCTGGATACACCGTATTGCGATAAATGCAGCCCTGCAGCTGTTACGCAAGAGCCGCCCTGGCGTTTTCGAGCCCTTGGAAACGGACGTAGAAGGCCCGTCACCAACACCAGAGCACGTGCGTGCCGACGAAGAGCTTGGCCGAGATTTGGCGGAGGCAATGCAAAAGCTTAGTGAAATCGAACGGGTCTGCTTTGTTCTAAAGCATTTGGAGCAATGGCGACTCAAGGAAATTGCCGAGGAAATCGGCAGTAACGTTGGCACAGTCAAGCAGGCAATATTTCGCGCCGTAAAAAAATTACGGGTGCGCATGGCAAGCCTGCAAAGAGAAGCATTATGAAAATAGATGACGAGCTGAGAGAGTTCGACGCGCTTGATCTGGATAGAGAGATCGCCGCCCCGTCGCATATGCAGCAACGCTGGCACGACAGTATCGATCTGGCAGCGCAACGCGAAGTACGCGAGCAGAAGAAATCGGCACGGCCGTTTAACTTCATGTCGTTCTTCTGGGGCGCCGCCGTAACTACCGCTCTTGCGATCGGTATTGGTATCGGCGTTTTTCTATCCGGCGGACCGGAGTCGATTGAGCCTAATGAATACGTTGTTCGGGATCGTGCCGGCGAGTTTGGGCGCGTCCTGCAAGTGCACTTACGTGACACGCAGAATGACATTGCCAGTATGCCGATTGAAACCGCTGAAGACCGTACCCTGTTGGTCTTGCAAATCATTCAACAGAACCGGCTGTTCGAGCAAGCAGCGGACCGCAATGATGCAGACAACCTGGCACGCGTACTGCGTGCATTCGAACCCATTCTATTGCAACTCGCCGCTACGGATATTGCACCCGAAGATGCTGCTGCATTGCGCGAGCAGCTCGCATTCGAACTTAAGGTAATGCTAACCAAACTCGAACGTGATACATCCAAAGATATAACTTCGACCTAATTTGAGGCACAGAAAAATGCACACACGATTGACACTTATTCTTTTAGTACTGGCTACGTTTGCAGCGGCATCAGTCAATGCACAGGACGGCAACTCTGCCAGAGACAAAGAACAACTGCAGATGATCGCGCTCGAGGCGCTCATTCACGTACCCGAAGAGCGCGCTCTGCCCGCCGTTATGAAGTTGCTTGAAAGCGGTGGCAGCGACGAGCTAATGGAAAGCGCCCTGTTCGTGCTTAGCCAAATGGATCATCCAGACGCCGCTGCAACACTGCTGTCCTACGCCAAGACCGGCAGCGGCGATGCGCAGGAAGAAGCGATTCGCATGATAGGCATTAACGGTGACGCTGCAGCGATGGCCGCTCTCGCAGAAATTTACGCGAGCGGCGACAAAGATGTTCGCGATGCCGTGCTGCAGGCCTACCAGATCGCGGATGATGTTGACGCCGTATTCGCCATTGCGATGGCCGCAACCGACGAAGACGACTATGAGGAGGCAGTTGAAACGCTTGCTGTCATGGAAGCACATGAGGAACTGGCGAAGTTGCGTGAGGCAAAAGGCTCATCTGAGGCCCTGATCGATGCCTACATCATCTCGGAAAACCATGCAGAACTGGAAAAACTCGCCAGAGACAGCAGCGACCCCGAGTTACAAGCTGAAGCCATAGAAGCGCTTGGAATTGTCGACGGGCCGAATTCTGAAGCCGTCCTGATTGAGATCTACAAGGTATCGGATGACGAGGATATTCGTGAGGCCGCAATTGAAGGCTTGTTTATCGGCGACTACGACCAGGCCATTCTCGACTTGTATCGCGCCAGCACCAGTGCCAGAGAAAAAGGCGAGTTGCTCGAGGCACTGGTCATCATGAACAGCGACCTGGCCATGGAAGTCATCGACGCTGCACTCGCCGGTGATCAGTAATGGCACGCTTGAATCGTTTCTCCGGTCTCGTGCTGATTGCAGTACTGCTTGCCGCCGGCGCCAGCAGTCAAGCCAGAGCGGCGGAACCGATCAACCTCAGTGACGATGGCTGGTACACGTGGCGTGTCGCAGCGACTGGCGAGTACGACGAAGAGCAGTTTTATGTGCTGATTAAGTCCGGAAAGCCGAAGGAGATAGAGATTGTCGGCCACTGGTGCAACCGCTGGAACGGCTCAGACAAGAAGTATCCGGTGGCTACGGATCTCGGCATGCTGGATACCAACTCGAGTATCGACTGGTTGCAGCAATACACCGGCGAACGCACCGATCTCAGCTCAGAAGCGCTCGCTGCGATTTCGAGGCACGAAGGTACTCGTGCAGTGCAGGTTCTGATCGATATCGTCGAATCCAAAGCACACATGGATGTACGCGAGGAAGCGGTTTTCTGGATGGCTCAATCGGACTCGGAAGAAGCTTTTAACTATCTCGACCGGCTGTTGATGATCAATTAGATCTGATGACCGAAAAGGTCATTACCTGCGTGGTGGTGGATCGCGCTGCTAGCGTAATGGCAGTCATGGTGTCCAAGCATTTGCGCCACATGCCCGTAGTGCAGGATGCCAAATTTGTTAACATGGTTAACATGCGAGACTTTCTTCAACCACGCCTGGACGAGGTTCAGTCAGACGCTGAGGCGATGCGTGAGCGGCTCCGCTCAGCCGATACTGGTGTGTCAGAGAGATCTAAATAGCCTCATCATTATGGCATTTCGACCAAAAATCACCAGAACTCCAAGGAAAAATCGTGCCTGATCAAACGACCCGCCTGGTAATCCGTCAGCCCGACGATTGGCATGTACATCTACGCGATGGCCCAATGCTCAAAGCCGTCATAGAACATACCGCGCAACGGTTCGGACGTGCGATTGTGATGCCAAATCTCGACCCCCCGGTGACCACAGTCGCGGCCGCGAAATCCTATCGTGACCGCATCCTGGCGGCTTTGCCGACTGGGTGCAACTTCACACCGCTGATGACTGCTTACCTGACCGACGACGCCGATCCGGCCGAGATCGCGCGTGGTTTCGCGGAGCGCATCTTCGTCGCCAGCAAACTGTACCCGGCAAACGCGACGACCAACTCGACCCTCGGCGTGTCCGATGTTCGCAAGATCTTTCCTGTACTGGAGATGATGGAGCGAGTCGGAATGCCGCTTCTGCTGCACGGCGAGGTGACCGACAGTGATGTTGACGTTTTTGATCGTGAGGCTGAATTTATCAATCGAGTCCTAACGAATATTATTACGACGTTTCCAGCGCTGAAGATCGTGTTCGAGCACATCACAACAGAGGACGCGATCAAGTTTGTCGAAGAGGCAGGTCCCAATCTCAGCGCGACAATCACACCGCATCATCTGGTAATCAACCGCAATGCCATGTTTGAGGGTGGCATACGCCCTCACTCATATTGCTTACCGATGGCCAAACGCGAACATCATCGCCTTGCACTACGCAGAGCCGCCACCTCGGGGAATTCAAAATTCTTCCTCGGCACCGATTCGGCACCGCACACGGTAAGCGACAAGCAATCCGCGTGCGGCTGCGCTGGGATTTTCAATGCCCCGGTTGCCCTTGAAACCTACGCCACGGTATTCGAAGAGGAAAACGCTCTTGATAAATTTGAAGCATTCGCATCTGTACACGGTTCACGTTTCTACGGTCTCCCGCTGAATAGGACTTTTATTACGCTTGAGCGGACGCCGAACTCGGTGCCGCAGATGTTCGTCGCGAACGGCGCCCAACTGGAACCATTTCATTCTGGCGCAACGCTCGCCTGGTCCTATGCGGGAGAGGCGCCGAGGCCGAGAATCATCAGGAAAAAGCGTATCGTTGCCTCATAAAAACTGGATTTTCGTGCGCACCCCATTTCGTTATAGTTTCCTTCAAGGGTCTCTGCGACTGTATACGAAACGAGGTATCTATCATTCCAAATACGCGAGAAAGAACACCACCGCGGTTGGTCAACGATTTGCCGGAAGGTCCCGCTCGGTTTTCATTGGCAATATTGGCAATGACTAACGTTGCCATCTTCGCGGCGCTTCTTTACAGCGTATTTTCCGGGCTGACTGTCGCTTGATTCTCACTCCGAGTCGGATACCTCGCCCGTTGCGGCGAAATTTAGTTCCGCTTCAGACACGGCGGCAGCCTTGAGTCACTAGGAGCCTCTAACTAGTCTATCATCTGGGCGGCTGCTTTCGGCTGCGAAAATAGTAAGCACAGGCGCAGCGATGATCAGAAACGAAAAGTGACACCTGCAAAAGCTTCAAACTGAGCAAACAAATCGCCCTCTACCTGCACGATACAAACATTCGCTTCCGGGCCCGTCTGACAAAACAGTTTGCTGTTGCTTGAAATGAGGACGCCATGTGCTCTGCCCTCGAGCCGAAAGCCCAAGCGCTGGCCTTCTCTGAACTTGAGTCCCATCCCGATCGATCCTGAGAAAAACGTATCGCTACCACCATTTTCTGAGCTCACCTTGGCGTGTGTGCCGCCCAGCGTCATCGCAAGATACGGGCGTACACCCTTTGCTTCGAATAGATAGGTGCCGCCTAACTGCAAGGTATAGATGTCAACATCGATGCCCGGAAGTGTGAGAAAGGGATCGCTAAGCTCTACCTCTGTTTGCTGGCGGGAAAAATAGACTTCCCACTCGGTATTGCGTTGGTGCGGTGTATTCCAGATCAGGCCGTAACTTGAAGAGTCTTTTGCGGAATACACTTCATCCGATTCCTCGATGCTTATCTCACCACCAGCGCGCAGACCACCGAAGAGAGTCAACTCCGTCTCCAGCGCATCGCTCTGAGCAAAGGCGCTGGATGTGCCCAGAAGGGCAACACAGATCAAGCAGTATTTCGCAGCGCTTCTTACCACCATGTGGCGTACAGACCTGTCAGCATCAAGATAATGACAAGTGTAGCCCAATTGAAGCCAGTGCTGGTCGAGGTATCAACGGCTGCATAGTCGATCGCATGCGGATGATCACCCTTACTTTCCAGCTGCGATACCAACATGCCGAGAATCATGCAGAGGATGAACGCGAGACCGACTCGATCCATAAATGGCAGTGACGGCCAATAGATTTTGCAGGCGACCGAAAACACGGCGGATCCAATGGCAGCAGTAAGTGCTCCATTAGCGGTGGTGCGCTTCCAGAAAAATGCCAGCAAGAAGATGGCGACAATGCCGGGCGTAAACAGGCCGGTGAATTCCTGAATATATTGAAAGGCTGATTCGAAACTACCCAGCAGCGGCCGCGCGATTAT